>ENA-UPWM01000539-UPWM01000539.1-human-gut-metagenome-genome-assembly--contig:-NODE-539-length-16483-cov-38.529989_pt1 | contig 16483 bp, 10 predicted proteins | sample MGYA00250051_ERZ773379 | MGnify/ENA primary metagenome ERZ773379 (study PRJEB29103, sample SAMN06112020) | human gut metagenome | biome: human gut; feature: ankylosing spondylitis patient; material...
GAGTTTTTGTCCAAGGTGCTGTAAAAATATGCAGAAGGGCCGTCCAGCTGTATCGGATGGCCCTTTTTTACACACCGATTACAGGAGTTTTACTTGTGGTGGCGGGACGGCTGTGCTACAATGCAGATATGTGGACGGACTGCCCTGTCCGCTCAGAGATGAAAGGAGAGACCCCAGATATGAAGCACTTCCGTATTCCTGTCCTAGCGCTAGCTACGGCCATCAGTTTATCGCTGGCTGTGCCGGCCGCCGCCGCAGTCAGCGATGCCTCCGGCACCTATGCCGAGAGTATCCAGCGCTTAGCCGAAGAGGGCGTCATCCGGGGCGACGGTACCGGTGCCTACCGTCCCGACGATCTCCTAACCCGCTCTGACGCGGCCTCCTTACTCTATGAGGCATTTGATCTAGTACCGGTATTCCTCATGGAGGCCCCCGTCCCCGAGGTCAATGAGGACGGCACTGTGCCCGAGCCGGTGACCAAGCAGTTCTACTCTACCGACACCACCGTGGCTACCCTGGCTGCGGTGCTCATGCCTGCCGCCCCCGATGCCGTGGGCACTTGGGCGGAGACTGCGGCTAACACCGTGCTAGAGGCCCGTCTCATGGATCAGATCGACGGGGAGTTTTGCGGTGAGCAAACCATGACCCGCGACGACTTCGCTCTGGCGGTGATGAAGGCTGTCTATGGCGCGGACAAGAACATGGACTTCCTAGCCCAGGGCGCTGAGGACGGCCTGCTGCCCGCCGACCTGCCCCTGAACGGTACGGAAATCTTCTTCAAGGACCTCTACGGTTCGCTGAAGCTCAACGTCTGCGAATACACCTTCGAGGGGCACGATGAAGTTGTGGCCTACTCCCTCTCGGTGCCGTTCGCCTCGACGCTCGTATTCGCCTCCATCATGAAGCACCAGGATGCCCCCGGCACCACCTTCAAGAAACACATGGCCATCGCCCGCGGACTACTCTCCGAAGACGACTACCTGCTGACGGAAATCCTCTTCAACCCCAAGACGCCCGCACAGATCGACAACATCGTCGCCACGCTGACCCACCTGTCGAAGATCATCGACAAAAAGGACAGCGGGAAGATGAAGCGGTTTCTGGACGGAGTCCGGAAAAACCTGGAGTAAAAATCGTACTCCATAAAAAACGGCCGGTATGTTACCGGCCGTTTTTCATATCGGGTCGATCCGCTAAAAACTCAACTTCACACCTGCCGTAAATCCGGCGCTGTACTGCGGAAACGTACTCCAGTCGTAAATCCGGCGGTTGCAAAGATTGTGACCTTCGGCGAATACCGTTACCCGCTTGGACGCGTACCAATCGACATTCAACCCCAGATCTACCGTATAGGGAATGCGCATATTCCCCACGATCCCGTCGTTCGGGAACCACGGAATCACTCGCGAAATATAGCGGTTGGACTGCAGGTCGAAAACGAGGCCGACCGAGAACTTACGATGATGATAGCGGGCCCGGACCGTACCCTCGAACTCCGGCAGGCCGATGCTCAAGGTCTGATGCTCGGTATAGGTCAGTCCCCGCCCGCCGATGGAGAACGTGAAATTGCTCACCGGACGGAACTCCAGCTCACCGTTGAGCGACATGACATTCAGCCGTCCCTGTACCAGACTGAACCCCTCATACCGGGTAGTCGGCGTATAGCAATACCAAAAGTTATGATTCTCGATGAAAGAATAGCCGACGAACAATCGGTAAATCAGCTTATCCTCGACGAGACGCCCGCTCACACCGACACGGACCGAATAGTCCACCGTATTGCGGGGCATCAGGTCCGTATAACGAGGCACGTAATAAAGATTGGTTTCCATAAGCTCCCGCATATCGTTGTGCTTCAGGGTTCCGTCCAACTCGACATAAGGTACGAAACCGCCGCCGCCCAGATCGAAACGCAAGTGAGCGTAGGGAATGAAATAATTCGCCGCATCGCGCCCCGCCACATCGTCCCGGTAGTAATCCAAACCGAACTCCATATCGACCGACCGGGCACGATAGGCATAACGGAACGCTCCCGAATAGGTCCGGTTGTAATAGTCAGAAGGAGCGGCCCAAACCGATTCGCCCTTGCGGTCGCCACCCCACCGGCCCTCGAATCCGGCCCGGAAGACGAGCGTATGGCGGCCGAAACGTCGTCCAACGGCGGCATCTACCCCCAAATTCCACTCGTTTTCGTACGGATAATCCAACACCGGAACGACATTATCCTCCAGATAGAGTTTCGAATCCAGCGGATTCCACCAGTTGCCCGCCGTGACCTCGACATTGAAATTCGTCCGCGAGAGGTCGTTGAAATCGTCGCCGATCCGTATCTTTCCCTGCAAATCGCCGATCACGCGGCGATTTCCGTTGTCGAAAGTCGGAAAGTCCGGATCGGGGAAAAGGCCGTAACGGTCGATGATCCGGTTCCGGTAGCTCACCTCGCCCTCCAGCACATGACGCCCGATGTATTTCCCGGCGGCGACACCCACCCGATTGTCCATCCACAGGGCGCTATGGTCCCCGTCGGGCGTATAGGGAATCCGTCCGTACCGTCCGTCGTGGTTGATATAGCCCAACGCATAGCCGATGTCGGGGTTCTGTGTCGATACATACAGATCGAGCGCCGAATTGAGCGGATAACCCGCTCCGGCCTTCAGGTAAAAAGGCAGCGGACGGTCGAACTCCCAATAGGTGATCGTCGCAGGACGGATCGGGCGCGTGGCGAGCTGCGTTTCGAGCGTGAGCGGCGTGATCGAATAGTCGATTTCCGGCTGTATGGCCGCCGTATCGACCATATTGGGGCGCACGGCAAGTTTCGTCGCATGCTCCACGCTCGGCACATAGGCTTTGGATACTTCGACACGCTTCTCGACCTGGGCGTTGAGCACCCCGGGCACCGCAAGCATCCCGGCGATAAACATCAGGGACAGAATAGCTGATCGCTTCATATCGTTAATTGAGTTTCTTGATTTTCTCTTTCGCTTCCGCAACGATTCCGTCATCGGCGGGGGTATAGCCGTCCACGATACTCTGGTAGGTCGCCCGGGCCTGGAACATGTCGCCCTTCTGCACATAAATATCACCCAGCACAAGGAAGGACTTGGCCAGCCAGAAGGCATGAGGCGTTCCCTTGTCCGAGAAATCGAGCACCAGTTTTTCGGCACGAGCCGTATCACCGGCCCGGAACGCGGACTCGATCACCCGGTAGGCCGACTCGGCTCCCTCGGATGTTTTCACATTGGCGCTCAAAACCTTGTAGATCTTTTGCGCGGCAGCAGCATCTCCCCGGCGATCCAGAATCCCGGCCTTCGCAAACTGGGACTCTCGCCATGCCAGGTCCCCCGCAGCGGTGTAGGATGCCACATCGTCGGCCATGGACAGAATCCGCTCCTCGTCCCCCGCCGCGATCGTCGCACGGACGTAGCCGTTCATGGCCTCGGCTTTTCCGGCAGCGGTGCTTTCGGCATCGGCCAATTTGCGGTAAGCCGCCGCAGCTTCCGTAAAGCGTTCATCGGCAAAAGTCATTCCAGCCAGCGTCTTCAAAGCCCGATGCGTGTACTGATTCTGTCCCGCACCGGCCAGAGCCGCGAGCGTTTCGATCGCACGGGATCGTTCGCCCGTCTTCAGGTAGCAATCGCTCAGACAATAGAGCGCATCGGCCGTATAATATCCCTTGGGATAACTTTCGAGATAACTGCGCAGCGACTTGGCCGCCGACGCAGGCTCGCCCGAAAGATAGATCCGGCGGGCGGCAGCGAACGAAAGCGAATCGCGCGACATGGCCGTAAGGTCCCCTTCGACACCGCTCTTCCGGGCATAATCGAAATAACCGCCGGCATCTCCTTCGGAGACGTAAATATCCCGAATCCCCTGCAAGGCATCCTTGGCATCGGAGGATTGGGGAGCGGTCTTCACCACCATATCATAGTAGGAAAGCGACTTTTTCTTGTCGCCCAGGTTCAGGTAAGCCAGTCCCAACTCGGACAACGCGGCACTCCGGTAGGGCGAATAAACATAGGTTTCGACGAAAGGTTCGAGCACTGCGGCCCCCTCGCGGTAGCGCTCCTGCGCTACGAAAGTACGGCCCAGTTCGTAAGTCGCATCGTCGAGGTAATCTCCCCTGCCGTCGCGGATAATCTGCTGCAACGCCTTGATTTTTTCAGATGTACGTCCCAGAATACCGAGCGTAACGGCCCGCTGGTAGCGGGCGTAATCCGCTCCGTCGTCGGACGCGGCCGCAGCCTGTCCGTAATACTTCAACGCCTCGTCGAACTGGCGATCCGAATAGTAGGTGTCGCCCAGACGATTGCGGGCATCCGTGCGGTAACCGTCCTGAGTGGGATACAATTCGATGAAGCGAACGAACGACTCCCGCGCCCGGGGCATATTCTCCTTCGAGAAGTGACAATACCCCGTATTGTAGAAAGCCATCGCATATTCGGGCTCGGTTTTCGGCGCCCGCTTCAGGTAGGACTCGTAATCGCGCAGAGCAACGTCGTAATTTCCCCTGCCGTAAGCGATTTCACCCTGCCAAAAGGTTGCCAGCGCATTGTATTTGGGACTGATTCCGATACGGGCGGACTCCGCCAGATAACGCCCGGCCCCCTGCGTATCGCCCTTTTCCAGTGCGCTCAAGCCGCGGAAATAGGCGATCTTCTGCTTAGCGGCCAGCAAGTCGCCATCGGGATCGGGATAGGAAGCGATGATCTCGTACGCTTCGTCGTAATTGTGCGAATTGTAATAGGCCGCCGCCAACAGCTCTTTGGCCGTGCGTACACGGGGCGACGACGGATACTGGGCGACATAGCGGTTGAGTACCTGAATCGCTTCGTTGAAACGTCCGCCCCCCAGTTCGTATTGCAATTTTCCATAGTTGAACAGCGCGTCCTCGGCAATCGCGGAATCGAATTCGGCATTCGAAGCCATGGCGAACGACTGCATCGCCTGCTGCTTGTCCCCGCCGCGCAAGTAACAGTCGGCCAAGTGGTAGGAGGCGTTCTGCGTCAGAGCGTCGTCGGCTCCGCACGCCTTGCGCAGATACTCTGCGGCATCGTCGTAGCGGGCCGTACGGTAGAGGGAGAATCCGTAGAGATAATTTTCATCCCGGCCCATTTCTCCGCCGGCCTGCACGAAAGCGTCGAGGTAATCCAGCGGTTTGGAATATTCGCCCAAGCGAAACCACGCTTCGGCCATGACCCGCGAGAGTTCGGCCCGCTGGCGGGGCGATGCCCGGCGGATCAACTCTTCGCCGTTCTCGACCACGTAGCGGTAATTCCCCTGTTTGAACTCGATTTGCAGCAGGTAATAGGGCGCTACCTCCCCGTAAGCCTTGCTTTTAAGCAATCGTTCGAACCCGCTTCTGGCCCAGTCGTACTGTTCCCGCGCATAGGCGATGTAGGACTTATAATAGAGAGCGTGATCGTAAAATTCGCTTTGGGGATTGATCCGGTCGAAATAGGTCATCGCCCGGTCATAGTCATCCCGGCCGAATTCGATATATCCCATGCGCAGGTCGTACTGCTCACGCCGGGTTCTGTCCAAAGCCCGGTAGTTCACCCGTTCGAAACATGCGAGCGCCTTGTCATACTCCGACCGGCTGCAATAAAGCAACCCCTGGGCGAACCGCAGGTCGTTGTTGTAAACCGACTCGGGATAACGCTTGGAAAAGTCGGCGAGCATCGCCTCGGCATCCCGGCTGCCGAGCTTCAAGGCACAAACCGCCAACTGATAATCGATCTGCTGGAGCGTAAGCCGGTCGTCCCGGTCCGCTCCCTCGCGGGCCTTCAGCAACTCATAACGGGCATCCGTCCAGCGCCCGTGATCGAAAAGCGAACGCCCCCGCTCCAGATGCGCCCGGGTTTCCGGTGCCGCAGCATGGCTCCCGACACAAGTGAACAGGCAAATGCCTATCGACAATAAATACAGGATGTTTCTCTTCATAACGCACACACAATAATTCGAACGCAGATAGCGAACACCCGGTGGTAAGTCCGACCTGTTCAGCGCTGCCCGAGGCGCTTCCTGTCCGAATCGAAATATTTTTTCGGTAAAGATAGTGAAAGCCGAGAGAAAAATGGAAACTTGTTCCCAATTTTCCGAGGCGCATCCTATCTAAGACTATGTCAAAGATCGTGAAAGGTGAGGGCAATCGTGCGGGCTTGCACGCAAAGATTGCCGAACCGCCTCCGATCTTTTGCAAAGATAGTGAAAAGCGAGGGTAACCGAGAGAACTTGCTCTCGAAAATTGCCGAACCGAATCCTATCTTCTACAAAGATAGCGAAAGCCGGGCCCAGCGCCAAATTTATTTAGCCCCAGTCCCGTGCATTCGTTCAAATCGGAGTCATTTCCCGTAAAGATAACGATTTCCCGGGGCAGACGCACCATTTGGGAACGATTGTTGCCCGACAGAAAAGAAAAAAGAATCTTTTCGACGAACGAAGGCAAAACCGCCTGCGTATTCTGCCGGATAAAAACAAAAAAAAGAAAATTCAACCTAAAAATTTATCGTTATGATCCAACAGGTAACTATACAGATGACTTCGGCACGGACCTATGTCCTCGAAGGAAACAAGAAATGCGACCAACTAAATCCCAAAGAGCTGATGCTGCTGGCCGGCGTAACTTGCGCAGGCATGACCGCGATGGCGATCATGGAAAAGGAGCGCGTATCTCCGACCCGCTTCGAACTCAGCATATCGGGTGAACTCGACACGGAAACCGTACAATCGAGCAGCGTCTTCAAGTCTTTCCGCATCGTCTATAACGTACAATGCGAATGCGAAAACGACCAGATGAAAGTAAGCCGGGCCATCAACCTGGCCCACGACAAACATTGCGGCGGCGTGCAGATGCTGCGCAAGATCGCTCCGGTAACCGACGAAATCGCGATCGTCAATACGAAATAGGCCGAAGCACTACAAATTACGAAAAAGCGACGAAAGGGCTGTGTCGAAATGAAAGTTCCAGGCACAGCCCTTAAGGTTGTCAGAATGGATGCAATGCAAGGCATTGAAGGTAAAGGCGACAGGAATTTACTGCCGTAAATGACTCGCCCGCTCCCGATAATGACACAACAGTGCGCCTTTATGACACACGGTCTTTTATCGGAAGGAATCGCCCTTCCGCATATTCTCTACTTCCGACAATACCCGGAACGTCTGTCCCGGTACTCCGTCAGGCAGGAAACCGGAACTCACCCCTCGCCTCCGCAGCCCGGAGCAACCCCGGCTTCCGCGCATAGCACCGGAAATACTGACGCCCGATTCAGTCTATGTCCCGACAGTTCCGCTTGTCGGCGATTACCCCGTCGTCGAGCACGACAATACCCGTATGAGCCCGCAGCATGGTCTTGAGCGTCGATCCATCGATGTTGTAGCAAGGAACCGGCGTGCTTTTCCCGAACGAATGGATGCCGTTTCCCTGCAAGGGTTCGGGCGTGATGCAGACGACATGCGCCCCTTCCCGCAGCGCACGCTCCACGAGCCGCTCCAAACGATCCTCGCACTTGCGGCCGATGCGGTCGAAACGCGTCACACAGATCAAATAGAGCCGTCCCGGAGTAGCGAGCACCCGGTCGGTCACATCTTCCGCGCCATTGCGCAGAGCGAACTCCTCGATCATCGGATTCATCTCCGGTACCTCTCCCAGAATTTTCGTATCGACCCACTCCCAGACCGTATCGTCCTGCCACTCCGTATCATCGAGCGCAAACTCCCGCTCCTCCCCCGTCATGCGATTGCGATAAACCAGCACGGTCTGCAACTCTCCCTCGGGACCGGCCGCAGAAGAGGCGTGCATCTCCTCGCGGATATTCACCCCGATCTTATACGGCAGAAAATCGATCAACGGAAGATGACAATAGCAATAGAACCCCAGCCCCATCGTCAGAAGGAAGAAAAAAACCGTCAATGCGACCTCCGAACGGCGGAAGGCAAGAATCTTATCGTTCCGGTAATAAGCCCACACGACGGCCGCCATCGGCAGCAAGGCCAGGTTCTTGAAGAATGTTTCCCAGGGGGAGAGTTTGATCGCCTCACCGAAACAGCCGCAGTCCTCTACCGGGATGAACGTCGCACTCAAAAAGGTAAGGATCGTAAAGAAAAGCATCGACGCCAGAGCGAAGATCGACACCAGCCGGATACGCACCTTGCAAAGCAGCATGCAACCCATCATCATCTCGGCGCCGCACAGCCAAATCGAAAAGACCATGCTGGCCGGAATCAGATAATCGAACCCGTAAATCGTGAGGTATTCGTTGATCTTGATCGACGTTCCCCAGGGATCGATCACCTTCGTAAAGCCCGACACGATGAACACGACGGCCAGCACCAGGCGGCAAACTCCGGTAATCAGGCTCCGGGCCCGTTGCGACAGCATAGGTTTCATCATTTTCGAACAGGTTATATACGATCTTTTCTTCATTTTCTCCGCAGGCATCCCGCACTCGTCCGGAGTCGTTCTCATCGTTAAAACTCAAAACTTCCCGCCTTTCGGTCTGCGTCCGAGCGTCCCGCAAAGCCGTTTCGGATTGCCGACTTTTTCCGGACTCCCTTTTCGCTCAACGCTCCGCATCCGTCGGGACACGGACAAAACGACTCATCCGCTTATCGAATATACCGAACCGCCCCTCCGGGCACTTCTCCGGCATCATTCGAAAAGGCGCTCATCTCATACACTAATTCCACGCTTCGTTTTCTCCACCCGGCACAATCCACACAAATTCGGCTCTGCCCCGCTTACCGAAAACGTTGAATTGACTTCTTCGTTTTCTTCGCTCGGCAGAGACCGCTTGCGGGCTCTGCCCTCGCTTACCGAAAACGTTCTATCTCGGTGCGGATGCGGGCGAAAATCGCATTGGGAGAGTCCATCCCGCCCTGCGCATCGCTGCAATCGATAATCCGCAGGCGGTCGTCCGCAGCAGCGGCTGCACGGTAAACCTCCCGCACACGACGCTGCAAGTCGAGCGATGCCTCATGGATGTCGCGTTCCCCTTTCAGGTATTCGCGGTCGTCGCCTTCGCGTACCTCGGAGAGCTTTTTCTCCGTAAAGGCGAAAGGCACATCCAGAAACAGCGACACGTCCGGACGGGGAATTCCGTAATAGCCGAACTCCAGGTCGAGGATCCACCGCCGCAGCTCCTCCTGCCGGTCCCCGGCAGGCAGTTTGGCGCACTGGAACCCCACGTTCGAATAGACATACCGGTCGAGCACGACGGCGTGGCCCGCATCGAGCCAACAGCGCAACTGCGCGGCAGCATCGGCCCGGTCACCGGCGAAAAGCAGAGCGACCAGATAAGGATCGACCTTGTCCACAGCCCCGAGTTCACCCCGCAGGAAGCGGGCGATCAGCTCGCCGTACACCGGCGCGTCGAAACGCGGAAAATGGAGAAAATGGCTCTCCACCCCCTCTTGGGCAAACATGCGGCGCACAAGTTCCACCTGGGTCGATTTCCCGGCGCCGTCCAGTCCTTCCAATACTATCAGCATATCCTTGCTATTTAAGCATCTTCACGGCCCGCTCGACCCCGGCGACCAGGGCGTCGGCTTCCGCCAGCGTATTATACATCGCGAACGAAGCCCGGCACATACCCGTAACTCCGTAATGCGTCATCACCGGCTCGGCACAGTGCTGTCCCGTACGAACGGCGATGCCGAGCTTGTCGAGGATCATGCCCATATCATAGGGATGCACCCCCTCGACATTGAACGATACGATCGCACACTTGTCCGGCGTCGTACCGTAAATCCGCAGGCCGGGGATTCGCTCCAGCCCTTCGGTAGCACGCAGCAGCAGCGCCCGTTCATGCGCCTCGACCTCCGCCGCATCGAACTGCCGGACATAGCGCACCGCTTCGCCCAGCGCGATCGCCCCCACGAAATTGGCCGTACCCGCTTCGAATTTCAACGGGACAGGTGCAAAAGTCGTCTTTTCGAACGACACCCGATCGACCATGTCGCCGCCGGAGAGAAACGGGGGCATCCGGTCAAGCAAATCCCGCTTGCCGTACAGCACGCCGATACCCGTCGGGGCATAGAGTTTATGACCGGAGAAGGCGTAAAAATCGCAGTCCAGCGCTTTCACATCCACACCGCCGTGCACGACACCCTGACATCCGTCCACCACCACGACCGCACCGACCCGGTGAGCCTCGTCGATCACCGGACGCAGATCGGGCCGCGTGCCCAGCGTATTGGAAGCCTGCGTCACCGCCACCACGCGGGTACGAGCGTCGAGCAGCGCCGGCAGGCGCTCGGTCATCAGGCGCCCCTCCTCGTCGAAAGGCAGCACGCGGATTTCGGCACCCTTGCGCTCGGCGACAAGCTGCCAGGGAACGATATTGGAATGGTGCTCCATCTCGCTGACCACGATATTGTCGCCCGCCCGGAGAAAACGTTCGCACCATGCATACGCCACCGTATTGAGCGACGCAGTAGCTCCGGCCGTGAAAACGACCTCCTCCCGGGCTTCCGCACCGATGTACTCGGCGATACGAGCCCGGGCAGCCTCGTACATCTCGGTAGCCTCCTCCGAAAGAAAATGAACCCCCCGGTGGATATTGGCATTCGACTCCCGGTGCAGGCGATCGACCGTTTCGATCACGCACTCGGGTTTCTGCGCCGTAGCACCGCTGTCCAGATAAACCAACGGCTTGTCATACACGCGCACCCCGAGAATCGGGAAGTCTCGCCGGACTTTTTCCACATCGAACATAACGCTATATTTTATCCAAATGCCGGACAACGGCATCGGTCAATATCTCTTTCACGGCTTCGATCCGGCAGCGCCCGACCACGTCCGCCGCGAAACCTTCGATCTGCAGGCGCCGTGCCTGTTCCTCTTTCAGACCGCGCTGACGCATGTAGAGAATCGCTTCGTCCTCCATCTGTCCCACCGTCGCTCCGTGACTGCAACGCACGTCGTCGGCGTAAATTTCCAGTTGTGGACGCGCATCGATGCGCGAAGTGCGGCTCAACAGAATATTACGGCACTGCTGCTGGGCATCGGTATGCTGGGCATCCGGCGCCACATAAACCAATCCGCAGAATTCACCACGGCCGGTCCCCGAAGCGACGCCCTTGATGAGCGACCGGCTCGTACAGTCCGGGACCAGATGGTTGGTACGCAGATCGACCACGCAGTGATCCTGCTCCAACGCGAGAAACAGCACGTCCAGCTCATTGGAAGCCTCCCGTCCGTTCAGATCGAACCGGTAACGCACATTCGCACTGGTGAACTGGCACGCCGTCATGCGAAACTTGCTCCCGGCGGCCTGCTCGACCTGAAAATCGACGAATGCCTCGGCCGAGAAAAGCTGGACGAGCTCCGCATCCGCCCCTTCGAGCAACTTGATACGAACCTCTGCCTGACAGGGTTTCGTATGCAGCACGACCAGCCGGAGTGCGGCTCCGCCCGCGACCTCGACGGTCAGTTTATCGGTATCCCGCACCACCAGCGGACGCGACAGGTCGCAATCCTTTCCGAGGTGCAGTTCGCGGCTCTTGACCGGCTCGAAAGCCGGGCCGCTGAAAATATCGGTCCACTCCATGGCTACTCCTTATAATCGTTGATAAGCCAGTCGTACCCCTCTTTCTCCAATTTGAGCGCCAGCGAACGGTCGCCCGAATAGATAATGCGCCCCTTGTAGAGCACATGCACGAAGTCGGGCACGATGTAATCCAGCAGACGCTGGTAGTGGGTGATGACGATCGTCGCATTGTCCGACCGGTGCAACTTGGTGACGCCCGTACCGACGATGCGCAGCGCGTCAATGTCCAAACCGCTGTCCGTTTCATCGAGAATCGCCAGCTTCGGTTCGAGCATCGCCATCTGGAAGATCTCGTTCTTCTTCTTCTCGCCGCCCGAGAAGCCTTCGTTCACCGAACGGGAAATCAATTTGGAGTCCAGTTCCACGATGGCGCTCTTCTCCCGCACCAGCTTCAGAAACTCGGCCGGCGCAAGCGGTTTCTCACCCCGGAACTTGCGCTGCTCGTTCACGGCCATCTTCATAAAGTTGGCCATCGACACGCCCGGAATCTCCACCGGGTACTGAAATCCGAGGAACAGCCCCATGCAGGCACGCTCCTCGATGGGCAGCGACAGCAGATCCTGCTCCAGGAAGGTCGCCTCGCCACCCGTGACCGTGAATTTCTCGTTCCCGGCCAGCACCGAAGCCAGCGTGCTCTTTCCCGAGCCGTTCGGTCCCATGATGGCATGCACCTCGCCGGCCTTCACCTCGAGGTCGATGCCCTTCAATATCTCTTTTCCGGCGACTTGCGCCCGTAAATTCTTGACTGAAAGCATATCTATTTTACTTTTTTTACATTCATAAACGCACCGCCGACTCCGTTTCTACCCGGAAACCGGCGGAAATTCTTCCGACAAACTACCCTACCGAACCTTCCAGACTGATGGCCAGCAACTTCTGGGCTTCGACGGCGAACTCCATCGGCAGTTTATTGAGCACCTCCCTGGCGTAACCATTGACGATCAGCCCCACGGCATCCTCGGTCGTAAGCCCCCGCTGGTTGCAATAAAAAAGCTGTTCCTCGGAGATTTTCGAGGTCGTAGCCTCGTGCTCGACCACTGCCGTCGGATTGCCGCTTTCGATCACCGGAAAAGTATGTGCCCCGCACTTGTCGCCGATCAACAGCGAATCGCACTGCGAATAGTTGCGGGCGTTCTCCGCCGCTTTCGCCACGCGCACCAGCCCCCGGTAGGAGTTCTCGCTGCGACCGGCCGAAATACCCTTCGATACGATGCGGCTGCGGGTGTTACGCCCCACGTGGATCATCTTGGTACCGGTATCGGCCTGCTGGAAATGGTTGGTCATCGCCACCGAATAGAACTCTCCGACCGAATTGTCGCCCGCCAGAATACAGCTCGGGTATTTCCACGTAATAGCCGAACCGGTTTCGACCTGCGTCCACGACAGCCGGGCGTTTTCGCGGCAAATTCCGCGTTTGGTCACGAAATTATAGACGCCTCCCTTGCCCTCCTTGTCGCCCGGATACCAGTTCTGGACGGTGGAATACTTCACCTCGGCATCCTTCTCGACGACGATTTCGACCACGGCGGCATGCAACTGGTTCTCGTCCCGGCGGGGCGCCGTACACCCCTCCAGATAGCTGACATAAGCTCCTTCGTCGGCCACGATCAGCGTCCGCTCGAACTGCCCCGTACCCGCCGCATTGATGCGGAAATAGGTCGAAAGCTCCATCGGGCAACGCACGCCTTTGGGAATGTAACAAAACGAACCGTCGGAAAAGACCGCCGCGTTGAGCGCCGCATAAAAATTATCGGTATAGGGGACCACGCTTCCCAGATATTTCTGAATCAACTCGGGATAGTCCCGAATCGCCTCGGACATCGAACAGAAGATGATTCCCTTTTCGGCCAGCGTCTCCTTGAAGGTCGTTTTGACCGATACGGAGTCCATCACGGCATCGACGGCGACACCCGCCAGCGCCATCTGTTCCTCGAGTGGAATACCCAGCTTGTCGAACGTGCGTTTGAGTTCGGGATCGACTTCGTCCATCGACGCGAGTTTCTTGGAGGGCTTCGGCGCCGCATAATAGATGACGTCCTGGAAGTCGATCGGAGGGATCGTCAGATGCGCCCACGTGGGAGGCACCATATTCAGCCAGTGACGGTAAGCCTTCAGGCGGCGCTCGGTCATCCACTCCGGCTCGCCCTTCTTGGTCGAGATCAGGCGCACCACCTCCTCATTGAGGCCGCGCGGAATGGTTTCGGTTTCGATATCCGAAGTGAAACCGTACTTGTACTCCTGCTTCTCGATATTTTCTATAAGTTCTTTATCTTTCTCTGCCATTGTATGCGAAATAATTATGCAAAATTACAAAAAAAATGCAAATCCTTCCCGCCCGGCCGTTTTTTTAGCCCCGCAGAAAGCCCCCGCGCATCAAAAGCGGTTAAAATATATATATTTGTGCCGATTTAACAAGCAAACTCCATGCAATCCGGCATCAAACTCATCTCGAGAATCTACCTCAAACTCGTTCTGCTGCAAGTAGCCGTCGGCACGCTGCTGCGTATCGTTCTGCTGTTCAACGAACAGACCTCCGACATCTCGTTCACTTTCGGCCAATGGCTGAAAATCTTCCTGTTGGGCGCCGTAAACGACTGGTGCGCCCTTACGATCGGATTCGCCGTGCTGTGGCTTTTCGCCCTGAGCATCGCCCCGGGCAAATACGCCCGGCCGCTGGGCTACATCCTCTTCGGCATCCTTTCGGTCGCATGGATTTACGTCACGTTCTTCAATACGATCTTCGACGAATACGGCAGCGTGGTACCCCTGATCGCCTCGATCCTCTTCGGCTTCTGGGCCGTGAGTTTCGGACTCAGACTGTTCCTTCCCCAAATACGTCCGGGATGGAGCCGCACCTGGCTCGCCGTCTTGACGGGACTTTACACGGGCGGCATTATCCTGAACGCCGTTTCCGAATGGTTTTTCTGGAGCGAATTCGGCGTACGGTACAACTTCATCGCCGTCGATTACCTGGTCTATACCAACGAAGTGGTCGGCAACATCATGGAGTCCTATCCGGTCGTTCCGCTCTTCGCCGGCGTGCTGCTGCTGACCGTAGGATGCACCTGGCTGCTGTTCAGACGGGAGATCCGCCGTGCCGGAGAGTTCGGCACCTGGCAATGGAAAGCGGCCGTATCGCCCGCCTACCTGCTGCTCACCCTGGGCTGCTGCCTGCTCCTGCAGTTCAACACCCGATTCCAGCAAAGCGCCAACACCTATGCCAACGAGCTGCAAGCCACCGGAGCCTACAAGTTCTACGACGCATTTATGAAGAACGAACTCAGCTATCCGCAGTTCTACCTGACCCTACCGCAGAAAGAGGCCGAAGCCAACGTACACGCGATCTACGGGAGTACCGGCGACAACCTGCGCCACATTCCCGGCAACCCGGATACGCTGCGCCGCAACATCGTGCTGATCACCATCGAGAGCATGAGCGCCTCGTTCATGCAGCATTTCGGCTATCCGGACGCGATCACGCCCCACCTGGACTCTCTCTACAAAATGGGGATCGCTTTCGAACAGTGTTTCGCCACAGGCAACCGCACGGTGCGGGGACTCGAAGCCGTTACCCTCTCGCTGCCGCCCTGCCCCGGACAGAGCATCATCAAGCGTCCCCGCAACGACAACATGCACTCCACGGCGGCCGTACTCCGGGAGAAGGGTTACGATGCCTACTACTTCTACGGCGGAAACAGCTACTTCGACAACATGGAAACCTTCTTCGGCGGCAACGGCTACCGGATCATCGACCAAAACGACTACAAGCCCGAAGAGGTCACCTTCGCTAACATCTGGGGCGTTTGCGACGAAGACGCCTACGACAAAGTGATCCGCTCGCTCGGCGAGCGGGCCGATACGACCGCAGTGCCCTTCTTCGCCCACGTCATGACGGTCAGCAACCACCGGCCCTACACCTACCCGGCAGGCCGGATTCCGATTCCGAACGATGCGAAACTGCGCTCCGGAGGCGTCATGTACACCGACTACGCACTGGGACGCTTCTTCGAAGAGGCCAGCCGCCAACCCTGGTTCGCCAACACGGTTTTCGTCGTCACGGCCGATCATTGCGCCTCGAGTGCCGGCAAAACCGAAATCCCGCTCGAGAAATACCACATTCCCGCCCTGATATTCGCTCCGGGACTCATCGCGCCCCGGCAGGTGGACAAGGTGGTGTCCCAAATCGACCTGATGCCGACGCTCTTCTCGCTGCTGGGGATGGATTACGACTCCCATTTCTTCGGTCAGGACGCATTGTCCGACGATTTCCGGGAACGGGCCTTCGTCGCCACCTATCAGGACCTGGGTTATCTCGAAGGCGACGTATTCACCGTACTTTCACCCGTCAACCGGGCGGAACAGTACCGGATTTCACCCACGGAGGAAGACCGCTACAACCTCGTGCTGGAGGAAGGCATCCCCTCGCAGGAACTGCTCGACCGGGCGATCAGCCTTTATCAGACTTCGTCGGCGTGGAATACCCGGCCGTAGATAGTCGAAAGCGGGAACCTGCATGATTTTTGGGTTGTTTTATTTTGGAAGTCCGCAAAATTGTCCTATATTTGCACCACTCTTTGAGAAAAAAGAGGGTTTGGAGAGTTGGGTGAGTGGCTGAAACCACCAGTTTGCTAAACGGCGCAAAAACGGAAACGGCAAAATTTACATAAATAATTCATTTGCACTGAATTTTAACTAATTAGCGGTGTCTGACTTACGTTCAGACACCGTTTTTTTATTGCATTTTCAGCATTTGAAAGGTACATTTGAAGTAAAAAGTTTTCTAATAGTTTTCCAAAATTTTTAGCCGTATGCCGACTTTTAAGACCGTTATCCATCCCCGCTACAAAAAAGCGGACGGAGTTTGTACTGCACCCCAAAAGTTGGACACTTTTGGGGTGTTTTTTATGAAATATAATTATGAGATTCGTTTAAAGGCC
>ENA-UPWM01000548-UPWM01000548.1-human-gut-metagenome-genome-assembly--contig:-NODE-548-length-16417-cov-18.631151_pt1 | contig 16417 bp, 11 predicted proteins | sample MGYA00250051_ERZ773379 | MGnify/ENA primary metagenome ERZ773379 (study PRJEB29103, sample SAMN06112020) | human gut metagenome | biome: human gut; feature: ankylosing spondylitis patient; material...
GTCGGTCGTGATATATCCCATTTCTTAGCCAACTTGTTCAGTTCTTCTGCCATAGGGTTTGGATTTTCCAGCCATCCAACCTCTTGTATTCTTCAGGTAATTTCTTTTGTCTTTTATAATGTATTATATAAGGGGGTACAGTATAGACAATGACCTTTATTACCCTGCGGAAAGCACTACTTCCTTTGCGCAGATTGTCAAGAGGTTTCGTCTCAAATTTTGTTCCGGAAATTTTCCTCTATTTTTGGCGAAAGCTACAAAACACAAAATGTAGTGGTTATTCCATTGACATATCACTAAATAGTGATATGATAGTACCAACGACCAATGAGAGTTGCGGGTGCCTCTTGTATCAGGAGACACCCGTTCACACTGTATACGCGAAACAGGAGGAGCGCTATGAAGATCATCAAACGCAACGGTGCGGAAGTGCCTTTTGATATTACCAAGATCATCACCGCTGTCACCAAGGCCAGCGATTCGGTAGGCGGCAAGGCCCGTCTCTCCCGGGAGCAGATCACTGACATCGCCGCAGCTGTGACCGACCAGTGTCAGGCACTCAACCGCGCTGTCAGCGTGGAAGAGGTACAGGATATGGTGGAAAACCAGCTCATGGACATCAAGGCCCATGACATCGCCCGCCACTATATCACCTACCGCTATATCCAGAGCCTCAAGCGCCAGACCAACACCACCGACGAGCGCATCCTGAGCCTCATCGAGTGCCAGAACGAGGAAGTCAAGCAGGAGAACGCCAACAAGAACCCCACCGTCAACAGCGTCCAGCGCGACTATATGGCCGGTGAGATCTCCAAAGACCTGACTGCCCGCCTGCTGCTGGACCCGGAGATCGTTAAAGCGCATCAGGAAGGCCTTATCCACTTCCACGACTCCGACTATTTTGCCCAGCACATGCACAACTGTGACCTCGTCAATCTGGACGACATGCTCCAGAACGGCACCGTCATCTCCGGCACCTATATTGAGAAGCCCCACAGCTTCTCCACCGCCTGCAACATCGCCACCCAGATCATTGCACAGGTGGCTTCCAACCAGTATGGCGGTCAGAGCATCAGCCTGACCCATCTTGCCCCCTTCGTGGACGTCTCCCGCAAGAAGATCGCTGCCGAGGTCGAGGCCGAGATGGAGGGTCTGGATGTCTCTGCCGAGCGCAAGCATGAGATCGTGGAACGCCGCCTGCGCAGCGAGATCAACCGCGGCGTCCAGACCATCCAGTATCAGGTCGTCACCCTCATGACCACCAACGGTCAGGCCCCCTTCATCACCGTGTTCATGTATCTGGGCGAAGCCCGCAATGCGCAGGAGAAAGCTGACCTCGCCATCATCATCGAGGAGACCATCCGTCAGCGCTATCAGGGCGTGAAGAACGAGGCCGGTGTCTGGATCACCCCCGCCTTCCCCAAACTGATCTATGTGCTGGAAGAGGACAACATCCGCCCCGGCACTCCCTATTATTACCTGACCGAATTGGCTGCCAAGTGCACTGCCAAGCGGATGGTGCCCGACTACATCTCCGAGAAGAAGATGCTTGAGCTCAAGGTGGACAAAAACGGTGAGGGCCATTGCTACACCTGCATGGGCTGCCGCAGCTTCCTGACTCCCTATGTGGACCCCGAGACCGGCAAGCCCAAATACTACGGCCGCTTCAATCAGGGTGTTGTCACCATCAATCTGGTGGATGTAGCCCTTTCCTCCGGCGGCAACTTCGAGAAGTTCTGGAAGATCTTTGACGAGCGCCTGGCTCTCTGCCACAAGGCACTGCAGGCCCGCCATCAGCGCCTGATGGGCACCCCCAGCGATGCCGCCCCCATTCTGTGGCAGTACGGCGCACTGGCCCGCCTGAAGAAGGGCGAGAAGATCGACAAGCTGCTCTTTGGCGGCTACTCCACCATCAGCCTGGGCTACGCTGGTCTGTATGAGTGCGTGAAGTATATGACCGGCAAGAGCCACACCGATGCCGGTGCCAAACCCTTTGCCCTGAGCGTGATGCAGCACATGAACGACAAGTGCACCGAGTGGAAGAAGGCCGAGAACATGGATTACTCTCTCTATGGCACCCCGCTGGAATCCACCACCTACAAGTTTGCCAAGTGCCTGCAGAAGCGGTTCGGCATCGTGCCCGGCATCACCGATAAGAACTATATCACCAACAGCTACCACGTCCATGTTTCGGAGCCCATTGATGCCTTCACCAAGCTCAAGTTTGAGAGCGAGTTCCAGAAGTTGTCCCCGGGCGGTGCCATCAGCTATGTGGAAGTGCCCAACATGCAGGACAATCTGGAGGCCGTGATAAGCGTGCTGCAGTTCATCTATGATAACATCATGTACGCCGAGCTGAACACCAAGTCCGATTACTGCCAGTGCTGCGGCTACGACGGAGAGATCAAGATCGTTGAGGATGACGGCAAGTTGGTGTGGGAGTGCCCCAAGTGCGGCAACCGTGACCAGAACAAGCTGAACGTTGCCCGCCGCACCTGCGGTTATATCGGCACCCAGTTCTGGAACCAGGGCCGGACACAGGAGATCAAGGATCGGGTGCTGCATCTGTGATGAATTACGCAACAATCAAGTATTACGACATTGCCAACGGGCCGGGGGTGCGCACCAGCATCTTTGTTTCGGGCTGCAGGCATCACTGCCCGGGCTGCTTCAACGAGGTGGCATGGGATTTCGGGTACGGTCAGCCCTTTGACAAGGCCGTGCGCAACGAGATCTTTGCATCCTGCCAGCCCGACTATATTGCAGGCATCTCCCTGCTGGGTGGTGAGCCTTTTGAGCCGGAGAATCAGCGGGAACTGCTGCCCTTCGTCCGCAACTTCAGGGCGTTATACCCGGATAAGAGCGTCTGGTGCTATTCTGGTTACACCTGGGAACAGCTGACCGGCAATGTTCCCTGCCCGGCCCGCTGTGAGGTCACCGACGAGCTGCTGAGCCTGCTGGATGTTCTGGTAGATGGCCGCTTTGTGGAAGCCCAGCACGATATCTCCCTGCGCTTCCGGGGCAGCTCCAACCAGCGGCTTCTGGATGTGCCCAAGAGCCTTGCCGCAAAGGCCCCCGTCTGGTGGGAGGACGAAAAAGTCTTTGCGACACACACCATGTAAAGAAAACCGCAAATAACCAGAAATGCCGCCCTGAGCTTTTTACGGCTCAGGGCGGCATTTCCGGTTTTGGGAATATAATCAGTGAATGGCTTGATTGGTCAGCATCCTCACCCTCTCCGTCATTGCTTGCGCAATGCCACCTCTCCCAAAGGGAGAGGCAAAACATCACAGAGGGCAGATGCTGCTCGATACAACCTCTCCGTCATCATCGCTTCGCTCGATGCCACCGGGAGCTGTCGCCGCAGGCGACTGAGAGGTTGTACGAAGGATATCTTACCCCTTCATCTCCTGCGCCTTATTCCAAGTCTGGATAACTTCCCAGCGGCTCACAGAAACGTCTGCGGCCTTATCGGCGGAGATGAGCTGGTTCTCGATGGCCCAAGTCAGAGCCTTCTGTTCATCGGTGGCATCGGGAGCCATCCCAGCGGCAGGGGCAGGCTTTCCGGCTTCAGTCCAGACCAGCTTTGCCAGTTCGGCAATGTTCTGCGGGATAGCCACGCCATCGGGCAGGACAGTGTTCAGATACAGCTCGGTGCCGATCATGTAGCCGGTATAACCAACCACAGCAGCACCCACACCGGCGGTTGCCACCATGGCAACGGTGCCCAGAACGTTGGGTTCCTCGGGCTGGTCGGCCATCCGGTACATCGCACGGATGCTCAAAGTCTGTGCAGGCATCTTGAAGCTTGCAGTGGCGGCATGGGAATCAAAACCGCCCTCTTCCAGCGTCAGAGCCACATCCGCAGGGGAAATCTCCCAGCGGTCGAACACCATGCCCTCCGGGGCATCGGCAGCGGTCAGCTTGACGGTATCGCCTGCCTTGGCAGAGGTGATCTCTGTGCCGTCGGCATTGGTGGCGGTGCCATCGGTCAGGCTCATCCGGTAGTAGCCTTCCTTGACCTGTGCGGTCAGGGTAACGCTCCACTCGTCGTCGCCGTTCAAGGTCAGGTCAAATGCAGTGGTATTGCCCACCTGCTTGGTGATTGCTTCTTCATAGCTCGGGTCGGCAGTGACTTCCCAGCCGGTCCAGGAGGTCGCATCTGCTTCCACGTTCAAGGTCTGGTTGCCCACAACGCCCACCATGCCGGAGATGCCGTTGGCAGTGCAGTTGTTCAGGGTGATCCAGCTGACCTTTACATCCTGTGTATCAAAGTTTGCGCCACGGCTGAAAATACCACCGTTCGTAGTGCCTCGTGCGGTAATGGCAATGCTGGTATCAGGCAGCGTTACCTGAGTGGGAGTGTTGGCAAAGCGGCCCACGAAGACACCGCCGTTCGTAATGTTATTGTTGTAAACAGTATTGTTAAAAGTACCGTTTTCAATCGTGCCGTAGTTGCGGACTTTTACGTTGAAGGTGCCGCCATCAATAACGCCGCTTTCTTCGTTGGTCAGTACATCTTTCAGGTCATCCTTATAATCAAAGATGCCGCCTTCGATTTTGCCGAAGTTATCTACTGCCCAGTCAACCTCTGCATTGCCAAGGTCAACAGAACCGTTTTTATAAACAGTCAGGGTTTCGTTTTTGCGGTCAAAGAACCAGCCGTCCAGATCGCTGCCCTCGTAGAATTTGCCCGCATAAACGGGAACCTTCTCGCCATCTACAATACCAACTTCAAGGTCAACGGGTTCCACGACTGCCTTAATGGTCACATCACCGGCACTGGTGCTGTTTTCCGGCAGGGTAACGGTCAGAACGTGTGTAGTAGGATCTTCGTTAATGGTTGCGTTGCCAGCTTCGCTCAAATCCCATTTGACGAATGTGGGAGATGCAGGTTCGACAGTGAACTTCCGGGTCATAATATTCTCATTACCGACGATATAAACCTTGCCGTTGAACTGAACATCTGTTGGTACAGTATCACCTGCAACAACAGGGATGATTTTGCCGCCCTCTGCGGTAAAGGTCTGATAGTCGCTGACTTGAACCTCCGAGGAATCAGGAATATTGCATACGATGCCGCTTTGCAGGATGCCCTCCCGCATATCTACTTTACCATAGACAATGCCGCCATTAAGCTTTGCACCAGCACCGCCCCACTGACCTTCATTGGAAAAATAAGTGTGAATATATCCGCCGGTAACAATTCCGCTGCCAGTGGGTTGGCCGTTACCGTTATATGTAGTACGTCCCTCAACTTTAGTGAAGTGTCCACCTTTTATTACGCCAGTTGAAAGGTTGAACACGGTCTGTTCAAAATTGCCGCCCTCGATGGTGCCGCTATTGCGAACCGCACAAGGCACAGTCTCGGGTGAACCATTGATTGGATCAAATATAGTGTTGTTCACAAAATCAAGTTTATAGCTTCCGCCACTGTAACTCCATCTCCAAGTTGAATTTGTTGCCTTATAGGTCGGATTTTCAGGAGAAGAAGTATTTGGCACCGTTGTGGTTTTGCCATCCAAAACGGGTTGACCATTGGCTTCAAAATTCAAATCTGTGACATACTCGGACGTATCTGCCGCAAACGCCGCCGTGGGCAGCATTGTCAAAGCCATGCCAACGGCCAGAATGGCGCTGACAAGTCGTTTGAGTTTCATTGTGATTCCTCCTTTAGAGTCTACCCCAAATGTGTATTGCACCCACCGCAAACGTAAAAAAGCGCCGCACCTGCCCCGAAAGGCTGGTGTGGCGCTGTGGATGTACTTCTTGGGAAGTGCAGCTGGTTGCCCGGTCTGGGCCCTTTAGCTTTGCGTCGCAGCCTTCCGGCTGGTTTGCCAATTCTTCTGTTTTGTGGGGGTGCTCTTGCGCGTCCTATTATACCCCCCCCCCCTACATATAAATCAAGTGTTTTTGTCATGTTCGGAATATGTTACAAATATAGTCTATTTTTTAGTGTAGTTTGACTGGGATGGGGGGTGGCCCTCTCCGTCATTGCTGCGCAATGCCACCTCTCCCTTCGGGAGAGCTGTCGAGCGATAGCGAGACTGAGAGGGTGAGGCCGTCAAAGAGTGACGAAACCAGAAATGCCGCCCGAGCTTTTCAGCCCAGAGCGGCATTTCCGGTTTTTCCTTTCTGTTTTATGTTACCTTGAACTTACCATATCCTCAATGACACTCAGGAACTCCTGCCCGTAGCGGGCGGCCTTTTTCTCGCCCACACCGGGGATATTGAGCAGTTCCTCCACGCTCAGGGGCTTTTTCAGCGCCATCTGGCGGAGGGTGGAATCGTTGAACACCATATAGGCAGGGAGCTTCTGCTTTGCGGCCAGCCGCTTGCGCAGGGCATAGAGGGCAGCCAGCAGCTTCTCGTCCGCTTCGCCGAGGGCATCTTCGTCGGCACGGCGGCGGGAGGCCGAGGCCAGCCGCTTTGCACTGGCCGCGGCGCGCTGGCGGGCTTGTGCCGCCTGCTCCTCCACCTGTTCGGTAGCCTGTGCTGCCAGCAGACAGTTGGAACAGTTCTCGCACTTCTGGGGCGCGGCCTCGCCGAAGTAGCTCAGTAGATACCCCCGCAGGCAGCGCGGTGTGGTGGAGTAGAAGGTCATGTACTTGAGCCGTTCCTCTGCCTTGCGTGCCGCTTCGGCCTTGACATCCGCAGGCAGGCCGTTGTCAGCCTCCATCTCCTTGTCGATGAAGAACCGGATGGTGCGCACATCGGTGCCGGAATAGAGCAGGGTGCAGCGGGCTGGCTCCCCGTCACGGCCTGCGCGGCCCGCCTCCTGATAATAGCTCTCCAGATCCTTGGGCATATTATAATGGATGACGAATCGGACGTTTGGCTTATCGATGCCCATGCCGAAGGCATTGGTCGCCACCATGATCTGCACCCGGTCATAGAGGAAATCGTCCTGATTCTGCCGCCGGGTATCCGCATCCAGTTTGGCGTGGTAGGCTGCCGCCCGGATTCCCCGGCTCTGCAGCAGGCGGGTGGTCTCATCCACCTGCCGGGTGGTACTGCAATAGATGATGCCCGCATTGTCCCGCTCCCTGAGCACAAGGTCGAGCAGAACTTTGGGCTTCTCGCTGGGCAGGGCCCTGCGGGTGGCAAAATAGAGGTTGGGCCGGTCGAAGCTGGTGGTCACCTCGTAGGGGGTGTGGAGTTCCAGATGGGTGCGGATGTCCTCCCGCACATGGGCCGTGGCGGTGGCCGTAAAGGCTCCCACCACCGGGCGCTTGGGCAGGCTGTCCACAAACGCCTTGATGCGCAGGTAGCTGGGGCGGAAGTCCTGCCCCCACTGACTGATGCAGTGGGCCTCGTCCACCGTGACCATGCTGATCTCCCGCTCCTGCGCAAACCGCTGGAAGCCCGGCATCTCCAGCCGCTCCGGAGCCACATAGATGATCTTATACCACCCCTCCCGGGCGCGGCGGAGCATCAGGGCCTTCTGGTTGTCCGTCAGGCTGTTGTTCAGGAAAGCTGCCGCCACACCGGCCTGTACCAGCGCCCCTACCTGATCCTTCATCAGGCTCACCAGCGGCGAGACCACGATGGTGATGCCCGGCAGCAGCAGGGCCGGCACCTGATAGCAGATGGACTTGCCCGCACCTGTGGGCATCACGGCCAGCACATCCTGCCCGGCCAGCAGGCGGGAGACGATCTCCTCCTGCCCCGGGCGGAAGCTGTCGTAGCCAAAGACTTTTTTCAGAATACTATGCGGACTTTCCATGGTTCCTCCTATCCATACAAAACCGCTCCGTCATTGCTTCGCAATGCCGCCTCTCCCAGTAGGAGAGGCAAGTCTTGGCTCCCCTACTAGGGGAGCTGGACGCAAAGCGGCCTGAGCGGTTTATAACCCAACCAGTATACCACAACTCCCCGGATAATTGTAAAACATCTCTGACATTTCCCACGTTCGATAGCATTTCCTGCACAAAAATGCTATAATATGGGTACATATCTCCATCCCGGCCCCTGCTTTGTGCATCTGCCGGAAAAGAGCAAAGGAGTATTTTGTATGGCTCAGAAATTGATCACCTTCGCCGTCCCGTGCTACAACTCGGCGGCATATATGCGCCACTGCATCGAGACCCTGCTCTCCGCCGGGGAGCAGGCCGAGATCATCCTGGTGGACGATGGTTCCACCAAGGATGACACCCCCGCCATCTGCGACGAGTACGCCGCCAAATATCCCACCATCGTCAAGGCCATCCATCAGAAGAACGGCGGCCACGGCGAGGGCGTGAATCAGGGCATCCGCAACGCCACCGGCCTGTATTACAAGGTAGTGGACAGCGACGACTGGCTGGACGAAGCAGCCCTCAGGACCGTGCTGGCCAAGCTGAACACGCTGATTGCCCGTGGCACCGCACCTGACCTGATGATCTGCAACTATGTCTACGAGCATGTGGAGGACAACACCAGCCACACCGTGCGCTACACCAACGTGTTCCCCCAGAACCGGCTGTTCAACTGGACGCACGTCGGCCACTTCCGGCCCGACCAGAACCTGCTGATGCACTCGGTGATGTACCGCACGCAGGTGCTGCAGGACTGCGGCATGGTGCTGCCCAAGCACACCTTCTATGTGGACAACATCTTTGTCTACCAGCCCCTGCCCTTTGTCAAGAGCATGTACTATATGGATCTGGACCTGTACCGCTACTTCATCGGCCGGGCCGACCAGAGCGTGAACGAGAGTGTGATGGTCAAGCGGGTGGATCAGCAGCTGCGGGTGACCCGCCACATGATCGACTGCCAGGACCTGGATGCCCTCAAGGGCCAGAAGAAGCTGCGCAGCTATATGCTGCACTACCTTTCCATGATGATGGCCATCAGCGACATCTTCCTGCTGCTGGACGGCAGCGCCGCCGCCAAGCAGAAGGAGAACGAGCTGTGGGCCTACCTCAAGGCACACACCAGTGCCGGGGTCTACCGCTCCATCCGCTACGGCTTTGGCGGCGTGACCAATCTGAAGATTCCCAAGGGCGACAAGCTCGTGCTGGGCGGCTACCGCATTGCACAGAAGATTTTTAAATTCAATTAACAAATGTTGCTTTTCCTCCTCAGATAAGATATACTTTTTAACGTATCTTAATTTCTGAGGAGGATCTTATTTTATGGAGCAATTGCTCATCTGCATGTCTCTTTCGCTCATTGCGGGCCTGTTGGCATCCCGTGCAGCGAAAGCGATCCGCCTGCCGGCCGTCACCTCTTATCTGGTGGCAGGACTTCTGCTGGGCCCCTTCTTTCTGGGTCGGCTGGGCCTGAGCGGCTGGGGCTTCGGTTTCGGAAGCCTTGCACAGGTCGAAAGCTACGGCATCATCACACAGGTGGCACTTGGCTTCATCGCTTTTGTCATCGGCAACGAGTTCCGGCTCAGCGCGCTGGAGAGCATGGGCAGGCAGGCGGTCACTGTGGGCATCCTGCAGGCCGTTATCACCACCGTGCTGGTGGATATCGCTCTGGTTGCCCTCCACTTTGCCCGGCCGGATGTCATCTCAATGGCATCGGCCATCACACTGGGTGCCATCGCCTCTGCCACAGCCCCCGCCGCCACCCTGATGGTGGTCAAGCAGTACAAGGCCAGCGGCCCCCTGACCCGCCTGCTGCTGATGGTGGTCGCCATTGACGATGCCGTGGGTCTGGTGCTCTTCTCGGCCTCTTTCGGCATCGCAAACGCGCTGGAACAGGGCCGCATCGACCCCATCAGCATCCTTCTGGAGCCTCTGGTGGAGATCGTACTCAGCCTGGGTCTGGGCGCGCTGGCAGGTCTGCTGCTCAACCAGCTGGAGGTCTACTTCCACTCCCGCTCCAAGCGCATGAGCCTTTCGGTGGCCTTTGTGCTGCTGACGGTGGGCCTTTCCATGGTCAGCTTTAAGGTCGGCCCCATCCACTGCAGCTTCTCGCTGCTGCTGGTCTGCATGATGACCGGTACCGTGTTCTGCAACATCTGTCCCACTTCCGATGAGCTGATGGACCGCCTGGACCGCTGGGTAAGCCCGGTGAACATCCTGTTCTTCGTGCTGTCCGGCGCGGAGCTGGATCTGAACATCCTCGCAAACCCCATGGTCCTGCTCATTGGTGCCGTCTATATTGCTTCCCGCTCTCTGGGCAAGATCTCCGGCTCCTATGTCAGCTGCAAGGCCACCCGCTGCAGTGAGAAGATCCAGAAGTATCTGGGCATCACCCTGCTGCCGCAGGCCGGTGTGGCGCTGGGCATGGCCGCCGAAGCTGCGGAGCTTTCCGATGGCCACATGGTGCGCAACGTGGTGCTCTTCTCGGTGCTGGTGTACGAGCTGGTCGGCCCGACCCTGGCCAAGATCAGCCTGACCGCCGCAGGCGAGATCATCCCCGAGGGCCGCACGAGCGCCCGTACCACCAACAAGCCGGAGGAGCCGGTCAGCGTGGACTGATCTTCCCATCCATCTCACCGCAGGTGACGGAGCTCCTGCACTACAAAAGCCGCTGCACAGCGTAACAACTGTGCAGCGGCTTTCTGTTTGCTCTTTATTTCAGCACGATCTCATCGTTCTCAGCATCCACGGTCAGGGTGGAGCCGGAAACAAGGGTGCCGTCGATGATCTTTTCAGCGGCGGGGTCTTCCACAGCCTTGCGGATCGTGCGGCGCAGGTCGCGGGCACCAAACTTGCCGCCCTGGCTCTTGTGCACCAGCGCTGCCAGTGCCGCCGGGGTATAGCTGTAGGCAATGCCCTTGGCCTCCATGCTGGGCTTGTACTCGTCCAGCATCAGGGCGGCAATGCCCTGCAGAGTCTCCTCGCTCAGCGGCTTGAAGGTGATGACCTCATCCACGCGGCCCAAAAACTCAGGGCGGAGGAACTGGCTCAGTGCCTTGCGGCTCTTCTCCTCGTTCCGCTCCTCCTCGCTGCGGTTGAAGCCCAGACTTGCGGTGGTCTGGTCGCTGCTGCCCGCATTGGAGGTCATGCAGATGACGGTGTTGGAGAAATCCACGGTGCGGCCCTGGGCATCGTTGATCTTGCCCTCGTCCAGGATCTGCAGCAGGATATTCATCACATCGGGATGGGCCTTTTCGATCTCATCGAACAGCACCACGCTGTACGGGCGGCGGCGGACCTTTTCGGTCAGCTGACCCGCCTCCTCGTAGCCCACATAGCCCGGAGGGGAACCGATCATGCGGGACACGGCGTACTTTTCCATATACTCGCTCATATCCAGCCGGATCAGGGGGTCGGGGCCGTCAAAGAGCTGGTTTGCCAGCTGCTTCACCAGCTCCGTCTTGCCCACGCCGGTGGGGCCCACAAAGATAAAGCTGGCCGGACGGCGGCGGCCCGAGAGGTCGGCGCGGCTGCGCTTGACCGCCTGTGCCACCAGATGCACGGCATCGTCCTGACCGATGATCTTCTTTTTCAGCTCGGTCTCAAGGCTGGCGAGCTTTGCATACTCGGTCTCCCGGATCTTCACCGCCGGGATGCCCGTCCACAGCTCAATGACCTTGGCCACATCGTCCATGGTCACCTGGATCTCCCCGGCTGCAGCCTGCTTGGCGGGCAATTCCCGCTCCAGCTGTGCCATCCGGGTCTTGCGCTCTGCCACACGCTCGTAATCGATGGGCTCGTTCACATCGGCATTTTCCATATCGGCCTCTTCCTGCTTGAGGGCCTCCAGCTCCTTCTGCATGGTCAGGTACTCGGAGATGACCGGGTGGGCCAGATTACAGCAGGCACAGGCCTCGTCCAGCAGGTCGATGGCCTTGTCGGGCAGATAGCGGTCGGTGATATACCGCTCACTCAGAGTCACAGTGGCGTTCAGCACATCGGCAGGCACCTGCACATGGTGGTGCTCCTCGTAGTAGTGCTTGATGCCGCCCATCACGGCCAGCGTATCAGCGACGCTGGGTTCCTCCACCCGCACGGGCTGGAACCGCCGCTCCAGCGCCTGGTCCTTCTCGATATACTTGCGGTACTCGTTGAAGGTGGTGGCACCGATGACCTGGATCTCGCCGCGGGAGAGGGCGGGCTTCAGGATGTTGCCCGCATTCATGGCACCCTCGCTCTCACCGGCAGAGGTAATGGTGTGGATCTCGTCAATGAACAGGATGACATTGCCCGCGGCCTTGACCTCGCTCAGCAGACCCTTGACCCGCTGCTCAAACTGGCCGCGGAACTGGGTGCCTGCCACAAGGCTGGTCAGGTCAAGCAGAAAGATCTCCTTATCCTGCAGCCCTGCCGGAACCTGCCCCTTGGCAATGCGCTCAGCAATGCCCTCGGCAATGGCGGTCTTGCCAACGCCCGCCTCACCAATGAGGCAGGGGTTGTTCTTCTGGCGGCGGCTCAGGATCTGGATGGTGCGGTAGATCTCCCGGTCGCGGCCGATGATATCATCCAGCTTCCCCTCCCGGGCTTTGCGGGTCAGGTTCTCGCAGTAGGTATCCAGAAACTTGCGGCGGGGCGGCTTTTTCTCGTTTTTGCCCGCCTTCTTTTCGTTTTTGCCGTTCTGGGCACCGCCGTTCACCCCCAGCGGGAAGGTGGCGCTGGAGCCGGGCACAAGGTCGCCGTCCTCCTCGCTCTGGTCCGGCTGGCCCATGCCCATCATCATGGAGAAGGGGTTCATGCTGCTCATGTCCCCCATCTCCTGCATCATGTTTTCCATCCGGTCTTCCATGGCATCCATGTCCTCGTCAGACATGCCAAACTGCTTCATCAGATCATCGACCGGTTTGATGTGCATCTCCCGGGCACAGTGCAGGCAGTACCCCTCGTTTTTCATCTGGCCATTTTCCATCCGCTGGACAAAAATAATGGCAGGCCGCTTCTGGCATCGAATGCAGACCATTGTTCCTCCTTTTCCCTCCCCGCTCAGACAAACGGGTTGAACACATTGAATACTTTATAGTAAAGGCTGCCGCTCATCACCGTGTCGTTGAGCATGGTGAGGTTGCCGCCGGTGATCACAATGAGCGCCCAGACCACGCAGAGCACCAGATAGATGTCCACAAGGCTGGCAATGCCGCCCACGCCCCAGCCCAGCCAGTGGTTCACTGCACCGATCACGGGCAGCTTGTTCACCAGCCCCAGCACTGTGACCAGCAGGCTGACCAGCATCCGCAGCAGGGCAAACGACACAAAGAACAGCACCAGCGAGATCACCGGGGTCAGCAACGGAGCCAGCACCTTCTGGACGATGGTATCCGCCAGTACAACGGCGTTGTCATTGAGGACGGCAGAGATGGAGCGCTCGCAGGCATCCACGATGGATGCCCGGAACGCCTCGGGCAGAAAGCCCGCGTACCGCTGGGCAATGCCATCCAGACTGACGGCTCCCCCGGCGGCGATATTGGCAGCGATCTGGTCCCGGAAGCTTCCGGCGAGGAAGCGCTCGAACACCTGCCCGGCTGCCCAGCCTGAAAAGGCTCTGGCACCGAACAGGCTGATGAGGCTGCCCGTCAGCTGCACCACAGAGGCCAGAAAGCCTTTGCGGGCATACCGGACGGCCAGCACCAGCCAGACCACCGTACATAGGATATCAAAAATAAATGACGGATTCTTGAACATACGTTTAACCTTATTCCGAACTGGCTCACCCTCTCAGTCACGACTGCCGTCGTGCCAGCTCCCCCAAAGGGGGAGCCAACGCTTCTGACAGGGGAAGCCACAAAATAAATTGCACTCTTTTTCCTCAAAGCCGCAGTTGCCTCTCCCTTTGGGAGAGGTGGCAATGCGCAAGCATTGACGGAGAGGGCTATTCAGCGGGTGCTTCCAACTTCTGCACCGTGTTGCCGCTGAACAGCAGCAGATCCTTGCTGTTGGCCAGCAATGCCTGCGGGCTGGTGTCAAGGTTCTGGCTCCACTGCTGAGCACCGGACGCATCAAAGCACTCCACGGCGTTATCGGCCAGCAGATAGAACAGGTTCCCCGCCCGGACGATGGAATTTGCCGCCGGGACAGCAGCGCTGAACTGGACGTTCAGGTTTTTGTCCAGTGTCACAGCCTGAGAGACCTGCCCCGATGCCAGCAGCAGGGCCACATTGCCTGCCGCGTCCACCGAAACATCCTTCAGCTCTGTGCCCGCAAAATCATAGACCGCACGCTCACCGCCGCCCGCATTGTAGAGCACAGCCCTGGTATCGTAGACAGCCAGGATCGTGGAAGCAGAGGTCCACCCCAGCCACTGGGGCACGCCGCCCTGATTCACCAGACTGACGGGATCGCCCGATGCCAGATTGATGAGGTAGAGGTTGGTCATCACCTGTCCCCCGCTGACGGTGACGGCTGCCGCCGCCAGCTTCCGGCTGTCAGGGGAAAAGGCCATCCGCAGGGGGGTGCCGTCGTTGGAGGTCATGCTCCAGCTGAGCTGCTGCTCCATGGAGGGGCTGTATACCAGCAGCTTTGCCATGCTGGTCTGGTCCTCCGTGACCACAGCCAGCGTGCCATTGTCAGACATGGCGCAGAGGAAAATGCTGTTTTCCAGCTGCTTGGTGTAGAGGTTCTGGGTGCGGCTCTCCACCCGCAGCTCGTTTCCGGAGCGGTTGTAGAGGACAAAGCGGGTCTTGCCTGCGGCCAGCGCCGGGCGGGCATAGCCGCTCTGGATGCTGTTCAGCTTTTTGCCGGTGCGCGACCAGACCACACAGCCCTCGTCCCCCAGCTCCACAAAGCTGCCGGTCAGGGGGGCCATCTGCTCCAGCTCGGCCACACCGGTCTGCTGGGGCCAGCCGGAGCCGGGCAGCAGGGCAATGCGGGCCGTATCGGTCAGGTCCTTCAGGGCCGCCACCGAGCTGCCCGCGATGCCGGTGGCAAACAGCACCACCGCCGTCAGCAGCACCAGCAGCACCGCCGTGCGGCGGATGCGCCGGTTCCGCACACGCTGGCGGGCAGCTTCCAGATATTCGACCCGCCCTTCCGAAAGCGGCTCGTCACTCTCCGGACGGTTGCGATTTTTTCTCATAGGTCGTAGTCCACCTTCTTCAAAAATAGCCCCTTCGCGGGCAGCGTCGGCCCGGCCTGGCTGCGGTCCCGGCTGGCAAGGATGCCGGGGATGGCATCGGGCTGCATCCGGCCCGCGCCCACCTCACACAGGGTGCCTGCCAGAATGCGCACCATGTTATAGAGGTAGCCGTCCGCTGTCACCTCAATGTCCACCTCGTCGCCCTTCCGGGTCACATGGCAGTCAGTGATGGTGCGCACGGTATCTCCGTGGGCAGCAGCAGAGGAACCCGCCGCGCACAGGGCCAGAAAATCGTGCTTTCCCACAAACTGTTCCGCCGCCCTCTGCATGGCATCCACATCCAGCCGCCGGGGCACCCGGGTGTAATATTTTTCATCAAAAGGCGAATCGATGGGGTGGTTGTGGATGCGGTACAGGTAGGTCTTGGTATGGGCGGCATAGCGGGCGTGGAACTCCTCCGGCACCACCCGGGCGCACAGCACCCGGATATCCGGGGGCAGGTGCTGATTGATGGCCAGCGGCAGCTTTTCGGGGGGGATACGGGTCTCCGCATGGAAGTTCAGCGCAAAGCCCAGCGCGTGGACCCCGGCATCGGTGCGGCTGCACCCCTTGATATCGGGGCGGCTGTGGAGCACCGCTTCCAGCCCATCCTGAAAGGTCTGGGCCACGCTCCGCCCGTTGGGCTGCACCTGAAAACCGCAATAGTTGGTGCCGTCGTAGGCAAGGGTCAGTAAATAGTTCTGCATGGAACTCCTTCCGTCACGGCTTTGCCGTGCCACCTCCCTCAAAGAGGGAGGCTATAAGGCCCCCTCCTCGAGGGGGCTGTCGCCGCAGGCGACTGGGGGAGTTTTTAAAAATTCGGGAACACCAGTCTCGAGCTCAGGATCACCATAAAGCAGACGATGCACACCGCCAAATCGATATAATCCTGCCGGGTGCAGCGCAGCACCTTCAGGCGGGTGCGGCCATCACCGCCGCGGTAGCAGCGGCACTCCATGGCCATGGCCAGCTCATCGGCGCGGCGGAAGGCCGAGATGAACAGCGGGATAAGCACCGGCACCAGCGCCTTGACGCGCTCCATCATGGAACCGTTGTCCAGCATGGCACCACGGGCTTTCTGGGCGTTCATGATCTTGTCGGTCTCTTCGATCAGGGTCGGGATAAAGCGCAGGGCAATGCTCATCATCATGGCCAGCTCGTGCACCGGGAAGTGCAGCCTGCCCAAAGGCTTGAGCAGCTGCTCGATGGCATCTGTCAGCACGATGGGGCTGGTGGTATAGGTCAGCAGACTGGTGCCCGCGATCAGTGCCATCACGCGCACCGCCATCAGGATAGCATAGCGCAGGCCCTCGGCGTAGATGTTCAGCACCCAAAAGTGCACCAGCGGCTCGCCCTCGCCCGAAACAAAGAAGAGGTTGAGCACCGCGGTAAAGAGGATGATGGGCAAAATGGGCTTCAGGCTCTTGGTGATGAGCTTGAAGGGGATCTTTGCCACGCC
>ENA-UPWM01000558-UPWM01000558.1-human-gut-metagenome-genome-assembly--contig:-NODE-558-length-16332-cov-15.866749_pt1 | contig 16332 bp, 10 predicted proteins | sample MGYA00250051_ERZ773379 | MGnify/ENA primary metagenome ERZ773379 (study PRJEB29103, sample SAMN06112020) | human gut metagenome | biome: human gut; feature: ankylosing spondylitis patient; material...
CTGGGCACCATGGCCATCGGCGAGGGCGGCGGCGAGCTGGCAAAGCAGCTGCTGGGCCGCACCTACGATGTGGCCCGTCCGGGTGTGGTGGCCATTTACCTCACCGGCAGCCTGCCGGCCGGCTGCGGCCCCCACGATGTGGCCATTGAGCTGGTGGGCAAGCTGTTCAAGAGCGGCTATGTCAAGAACAAGGTCATGGAGTTCGTCGGCCCCGGCATTGCCTCCCTGCGGCAGGACACCCGCAACGCCATCGACGCCATGACCACCGAGACCACCTGCCTGTCCTCCATCTGGGAGACCGACGAGACCACGCAGAAGTTCCTTGCCGTGCACGGCCGTGCTGCGGATTACAAGAAGCTGGCCCCGGCGGACCTTGCCTACTATGACGGCGTTGTGGAAGTGGATCTGTCGGCCATCCGTCCGATGATCGCCCTGCCCATGCACCCCTCCAATGCCTTTACCATCGAAGAGCTGAACGCCAATCTGGAGGACATCCTGCACGCCTGCGAAGAGGATGTGCAGAAGCTCATCGGCCGCAAGGATGTGCACCTGGACCTGTGCAGCAAGATCGAGAACGGCAAGCTGCGGGTGGATCAGGGCGTGATCGCCGGTTGTGCAGGCGGTTTGTACGACAGCATCTATGAGGCAGCTTCCATCCTCAAGGGCCGCACCGGCGGCTGCGGCGACTATGCCCTCAGTGTGTACCCCGGCAGTCAGCCCATCATGATGGAACTGGTGCGCACCGGCGTGATCAGCGAACTGATGGCCAGCGGTGCCACCGTGCGCACGGCTTTCTGCGGCCCCTGCTTCGGCGCAGGCGATGTGCCCGCCAACGGGGCACTGTCCATCCGCCACACCACCCGCAACTTCCCCAGCCGCGAAGGCTCCAAGCCCGGCAATGGCCAGCTGGCGGGTGTGGCCCTGATGGATGCCCGCAGCATTGCGGCCACCACGGCCAACGGCGGCATCCTGACCCCGGCCACCGACATCGACTACGATCCCACCGTGCCGGAGTACCAGTACGATCCTTCCAGCTACGACACCCGCGTGTATCAGGGCTTTGGCAAGGGCGATTACGACGCCCTGCTCAAGCTGGGCCCCAACATCAAGGACTGGCCGGAGATCGCACCGCTGGGCAACAACCTGCTGCTGAAGGTGGCGTCCTACATCACCGACCCTGTGACCACCACCGACGAGCTGATCCCCTCCGGTGAGACTTCCTCCTACCGCTCCAACCCCCTGGGTCTGGCCGAGTTCACCCTCAGCCGCAAGGACCCGGAGTATGTGGGCCGTGCCAAGGCCGTGCGTGCCGAAGAGGAAGGCCGCCGTGCCGGCAAAGCCGATGACGCCCTGCTGGCAAAGGTGCACGCCGTGCCCGGCTGCGAGAACCTGACCTGGAACGACCTGCAGATCGCCTCCACCATCTTTGCAGTCAAGCCGGGCGACGGCTCCGCCCGTGAGCAGGCCGCCAGCTGCCAGCGTGTGCTGGGTGCCGGGGCCAACATCGTCACCGAGTACGCCACCAAGCGTTACCGCTCCAACCTGATCAACTGGGGCATGCTGCCTCTGCAGCTGGCCGGGGCTACGCCCTTCGGGCTGGGGGATTACATCCTCATCCCCAATGTGCGTGAAGCGCTCAAGGGCGACCTGAAAGACATCAAGGCCTACGTGCTGGGTGATGAACCCAAGGCATTTGACCTCTACATGGCTCCGCTGACCGATGACGAGCGTCAGATCCTAGCCGACGGCTGCCTGATCAATTTCTACAAACATTAAAGAGGCGTTTCCATGTCCTGCGATCTTCACAACCATTCCACCTGTTCCGACGGCTCGGTGCCCATCCAGCGCCTGCCGGGCATCGCGGCCCGTACCGGGCTGCACGCCATTGCCATCTCCGACCACGACACCACCCTGAGTGCGGCGTACTGCTACGCCCATCCCCGACAGGAGGGCGTGGAGCTGATCCCAGCGGTGGAGCTGACCGGTTACGATTTTGAGCGCCAGCACCGGGTGCATCTGCTGTGCTATTACCCCAATCTGGACTGTGTCCCGCTCCGGGAGCACTGCGAGATCATGAAGCAGCGGCGCAATGCCTGCGGCCTGCAGACGGTCCATGAGCTGGAGGCGATGTACCCGCAGTTCACCGAGGAGCTTGTCTGGGAGACGGCGGCCGAAAGCGGCGTGATCTACAAAAGCGGCATCATGCAGGTGCTGGGGGAGCTTGGCCTGAGTGACGGCAGCATTTACGGCGGGACCTACCACAAGCTGTTCGGCTGGAATCCCCGCGGCATCGTGCTGCACTCGCCGGAGTATCTGCCGGTGCGGGAAGTGCTGGCCACGGCCAAGGCCAGCGGCGGTGCCGTGGTGTTTGCGCACCCCACCGTCTACAAGAGCATGCCGCTGGTGCGCGAACTTGCGGCAGAAGGCGCCATCGACGGCATTGAGGTGGACCACCCCAGCAACAGCCCGGAGGACCGCGCGGAGTGCGTGCAGCTTTGCCGGGAATACGGCCTTGTGCCCACGGCCGGGACGGATTTCCATGGCCGGAACCACAAGGTGCCCCATCCCATCGGCACCTGTACCGTTCCGGACGAGACGGTCACCCGCCTGCAGGAGATCGCCCGCAAACGGGGCGGCGGCAATGGCACACGATAAAGCCGGAAAAGGCTTTTCCTTTATAATAAGAAAGAGAGAGGAAGTTTGAAACCATGAGCAAGGAATTCAGCTTTGCAAACAAAGGCACCTGCTCCAAGCAGACCAATTTTGTCCTGAACGACGACCACACCATTGCGTCCATCGAGGTCATCGGCGGCTGCAACGGCAACCTGAAAGGCATCTGCCAGCTGGTCACCGGCATGAAGGCCGAGGACGTCATTGCACGTCTGGACGGTACGCTGTGCGGGTTCCGCAACACCAGCTGCCCGGACCAGATCGCACAGAACCTGAAGAAGGCTCTGGAAGAGATGAACTGACCGGAAACCGATCGAAACGCGGGCACCGCGCTTTGCAGAAATGCAGGGCGCGGTGTCTTTTTTTGTGTACGGGAAAAGCGAAGAATGCACAATATGCAATCAAATGAATAAGAATGCAATGATATACATTTTTGATAAGTCTGACTTTCGAGAGGAAAGTGAGCGAAAGAACAAAAATATGTTGCACTTCCTGGAAAACGCACTCGAAGTGCAACACAAGTGTAACGGGAAAAGGGAACGCTTCCGGATACTGTTGCACTTGTGTTACGATTCTGAACGGACCGATTTTTGAATTTTTTGCATTTTTGTCCCGAAAAATTGCGCAAAACCCCTTGACGATGAGATGCTCTTGTGATACTCTTGTGACACAAGAGTTGCACTTGTGAAACGCACGCGTTGCAAAACGGATTTGCAACGCACAACCGATCAAATGCAAAACGGCTTTTATACAAAAAGCTGTATCAGGAGGATGTCTTATGAAACTCGAAATGCGTACTGTTCAGAAGATCGCGGCAGCTGCTATGACGCTGGCTGTGATGTTTGGCTGCGCATCTCCGCTCAAGCCTCTGGCTGCGAGCGCTGCACAGAACACTGTGTCGGTTTCTGCGGACATCGACGAAGAAAACTCCTACATCAGCGCACAGGATCAGATGTACCAGAAGGATTTCCTGAAGCTCATCAACAAGGCCCGTGCAAAGGCCGGTCTGAACAGCGTGGAGCTGGGCGATGCCGCCCACAACGCCGCCGCTGCTGAGCGTGCCGAAGAGCTGGCTACCACATATTCTTATGTGCGTCCCAACGGTCAGCGCGACTTCACCGTTTTTGCCGAGAACGGCATCGACGATGTGTCCGTTGGCGAGAACTATCTGGCCGGCGTGTCCACTCCGGACTCCGCCATGGACCAGTGGATGAACCTCGATTTCGCCCGTGAGCGCATCCTGAATGCGGATGCCACCACCGTGAGTGTCGGCCACTATGAGGGCGGTGCCTACGGCAACTACTGGGTGCTGATCTTCTCTTACCCCGAAAACTCTCACACCGATGACTTCCGTCAGGAAGTGCTGAATCTGGTCAATGTCGAGCGTGCAAAGTACGGCCTGACCCCGCTGGTGATGGGCGATGCCAACCTGACCGCTGCCGCACAGAAGCGTGCCGAAGAGATCGCTACCGTCAACTCCCATACCCGTCCGGATGGCAGCAAGTGCTTCACCGTGCTCAAGGAGTACGGCGTGACCGCAGCTCCCACCGGTGAGAACGCCGCCTGGGGCAGCGTTTCTCCGCAGGAGGTCGTGGATGCCTGGATGCAGTCCGAAGGCCATCGTGCCAACATTCTGAACCCCGAAGCCCGTGCCATGGGCGTTGGCTACTACTACAACAGCAGCAGCACCTGGGGCCATCAGTGGATCCAGATCTTCACCAAGTGATATCCTCTTCATCATCATACCAAGATACCTTCTCCCTTTCTTGAAAAGTTGTGTGCGAGGAAAGCCCGGCAGCGAAAGCTGCCGGGCTTTTCACTTGCACAAATGGCGTTTTATGTTATACTGATTCTGAATAACACGCAGGAGGAACCATTGTGGAGGATTACCGGACCATCCGCGGTACGGCCGTGGGCGAATACGAAGAGAAGAAGAGCCGCTTCATTGCGCAGCTCTCCTTTGCGGACAGCGAGGAGGCCGCCGTAGCATTCCTGGAGCAGGTGCGCGCGGCCAACCGCACGGCGCGGCACAACGTGTATGCTTACCGGCTGCGGGAGGGAAATCGGGAACGCTACTCCGACGATGGCGAGCCGGCCAAAACGGCCGGGACCCCGGCACTGGAGGTGCTGCAGCACAGCGGCCTGACGGATCTGATCGTGGTGATCACCCGTTACTTCGGCGGGGTGCTGCTGGGCACCGGCGGGCTGGTGCGTGCGTACACCACGGCCACGGCCCGCGCGCTGGAAAATGCCGAGGTGGTCACGGTGCGCAGTGTGGTGGAGCTGCGCGTGACGGTGGACTATTCTCTTTACGAGCGGGCGTCCCTGCTCATCGACGCCGCCGGGGCAAAGCAGGCTGCGCCGGAGTTCACCGACCGGGTCACCCTGCGCTGGCAGATGCCGGAACACACCGAAGGTCCGCTGCTGGAACAGCTGCGGGAGCTGACCCGGGGCGGGGCGGAGGCAGCAGTGTCTGAGCCATTCTACGCACCTTTTTAAAAATCAAGTGAATTTTAGGAGCTGACACAGAACTTCCCCCTTCGACAGGGCCGTTGTGCTACAATTGCCGCAGGCGCGGCGCGTGGGATCGGCTGCGCCGGGATTTCCGGTGGAAAGGGGGGAGAAGAACCAGAAAAGGGAGGGGACCAGCATGGATGTGCGCCAGAGAACCGAAGAAATCGAACACCTGACCTTTGCACCGTGGGCGACCTTCAGCGATGCCAGCCGCGGCCGGACGGTGCCGGAGCCGCAGGATCCGCTGCGCCCGGTGTTTCAGCGTGACCGCGACCGGGTGCTGCACTGCAAGGCGTTCCGCCGCCTGAAGCAAAAGACCCAGGTATTCCTGTCCCCGGAAGGGGACCTGTACCGCACCCGGCTGACCCATACGCTGGAGGTGTCGCAGATCGCCCGCACCATTGCCCGCGCCCTGCGCCTGAACGAGGACCTGACCGAGGCCATCAGCCTGGCCCATGACCTGGGCCACACGCCCTTTGGCCACGCCGGAGAACGGGCGCTCAACCAGCTCTGCCCGGGCGGGTTCAAGCATTATGTGCAGAGCCTGCGGGTGGTGGACAAGCTGGAAAAAGAGGGCAGGGGCCTCAACCTGAGCTGGGAAGTGCGCAACGGTATCGTGACCCACACCAAAGGCACCTGGGCTGCCACCCCGGAAGGGCGCATCGTACGCATGGCAGACCAGATCGCCTACGTCAACCACGACATCGAGGACGCCGTGCGCGCCGGTGTGCTGGACCCGGACATCCTGCCCAAAGACTGCACCGCGGTGCTGGGCACCACCAAATCCGCCCGCATCACGACCATGATCAACAGCATCCTGCGCAATAGCGACGGCAATGTACGGGTGGGTACGGAGGAGAATGAGGCCTTTCTGGCCCTGCGGGACTTCATGTACGCCACCGTCTATGTGGACAAAACCGCCAAACGCGAGGAACAAAAGGTGGACAAGGTGATGGGGGAGCTGTATGACTACTACCTGAACCACATCGACCGGATGTCCAATTTCTACGTTCAGCTGGCGTATCAGGAAGGCCGTGACCGCGCGGTGACCGACTACATCAGCGGTATGAGCGACGAGTTTGCCATCCGTACCTTTGAGGAGCTTTTTGTGCCGCAGAAGTGGCATGTTCTATAAACCGGAAAGGTCGTTTGAAAATCCATGATCCCACACGAATACATTGAGGAACTGACCCGCCGCACCGACATCGTGGAGTTGGTGGGCAGCTATGTGCAGCTCAAGCGCAAGGGGCGGCTGTACGGCGGGCTGTGCCCCTTCCACAGTGAAAAATCGCCCTCCTTTTACGTCTACCCGGACACCCAGAGCTTTTACTGCTTTGGCTGCGGGGCCGGCGGCGATGCCATTACCTTTGCCAAAAAGATCAACAGCATCGACTACCCGGAGGCCGTCAAGATGCTGGCGGCCCGGGCCGGGATGCCGGAGCCCCAGGAGGACGACAAGACCGGCCGAATGCGCAGCCGCATCCTGTCCATGAACAAGGAGGCAGCACGGTTTTTCCATGCCTGCCTCAACTCCACTGTGGAGGAGGCCCGGCAGGCCCGTGCCTACTGGCGGCGGCGCGGCCTGGACGACAAGACCATCGTCCGGTTCGGGCTGGGCTATGCCCCCAACGACGGGCAGGCCCTGTATCAGTTTTTGCGCGACAAGGGCTACAATCAGCAGGAGCTGGACGCCAGTGGTCTGTTCAAGCGCAGTCCGTCCGGGCGGATCTACTGCCTGTTCTGGAAGCGGGTGATGACCCCCATTTTTGATCTGCGGGGCAACATCATTGCCTTTGGCGGCCGCGTGCTGGATGACTCCAAGCCCAAATACGTCAACAGCCCGGAAACGCTGGTCTACCACAAGTCGGACACGGTATTCGCGCTGCAGATCGCCAAGCGCAGTGCGTCCCGGCGGTTCGTGCTGTGCGAGGGCTATATGGACGTCATCAGCATGCAGCAGGCCGGCATCGACACAGCAGTGTGTGCCTGCGGCACGGCCCTGACCCCGGATCAGGTGCGGCTCATCAGCGAGTACGCGGACGAGGTCATCCTGAGCTACGACTCGGACGAGGCGGGCCAGAAAGCCACCCTGCGGTCGCTGGAGCTGTTCCGCAACAGCCCGGTCAAGGTGGGCGTGCTGCAGATCCCCGGTGCCAAGGACCCGGATGAGTACATCAAAAAGTATGGCGCCGAGCGCTTCAAGGCACTGCTGGACGGCGTGGGCAATGCGCTGGACTTCCGTCTGGGACGACTGCGCAGTCAGTATGACCTTTCGCAGGATGCCCAGCGGCTGGAGTATGTCAAGCAGGCGGTGGACTTGCTGGCTGAGCGCTCCAGCCCCACAGAGCAGGAGGTGTACGCCGGACGTCTGGCCGAGGAAACCAACATCTCCAAGACCGCCATCATGACCCAGCTGGAAACGGCCGTAAAACGGGTAGGCAGCAAGCGCCGTTATGAAAAGAAAAAGGCCGTGCTGCAGTCCGGTGAGATGAACCAGATCAAGGTGTCCTACACAGCAGGCGGCAGCCAGGCACTGGGCATCGTCAGCGCACAGCAGCGTCTGCTGGCGGCCATCCTGCGGGAACCGCAGTATCTGGATCTGGTCAAGGATCAGCTGACGGCAGAGCAGTTCATCCAGCCCCAGCAGAAGGAGCTGTATGAAGCCATGCTGCGGTGCCGGGAGCAAGGCGTGGAGATCAGCCTGACCGCCCTGCACGCTTTTGCCGGGGAGGAGGCCCTGAATGAACTGAGCCATCTTGCGGCACAATACAGCGATGTGAACTGTACACCGGATGACATCCGGTTGTATCTGGACCGCATTGCCCGGGGCATGCCCGTGGCAAGCAAGGCGGCCAGCATGACAAACGAGGAACTGAGCAGCTACTTCCAGTCGATGCGCGAAAAAAAGCAGGGGCTCGTGTGCGAAGAAGAATGAGGCCCGCTTTCCCCTCCGGCTGGAGCAGGAGAGGAAAGGAGCAGGAATCATGCAGAAATTGTCGCAGACCGAGGAACTGGCCCGGACGCTGGCGGCACACGCCCGGCGCAAGACCCTGACCCCGGACCAGATCAGCCGCGCCATGGACGAGGCGGACTATGATGTGGCCCGGCTGGATGAACTGTACGAAGCGCTGGAGGCCCGGGGCGTGCACATTGCCGAGGACGAGGAAGCGGAGCTTCCGCCGCTGGACGAAACGCAGCTTGGTCAGCTGGAACATGAACTCTCCGCCGAGGGCGTGGCGCTGGATGACCCAGTGCACACCTATTTAAAGGAGATCGGCCGGGTGCCGCTGCTTACGGCACAGCAGGAAGCAGACCTTGCCCGCGCCGCACAGGCCGGGGACGCCGACGCTCGCCGTGCTCTGAGCGAAGCCAACCTGCGGCTGGTGGTGTCGGTGGCCAAGCGCTATGTCGGGCGGGGACTGCCGTTTCTGGACCTGATTCAGGAAGGAAACCTCGGCCTGATGAAGGCGGCCGAAAAGTTTGAGCCGGAGCGCGGCTTCAAGTTTTCCACCTACGCCACCTGGTGGATCCGGCAGTCCATTACCCGTGCGATTGCAGACCAGGGCCGTACCATCCGCATTCCGGTGCATCTGGTGGAGAACATCAACCGGGTCAAAAAGACAGCAGGGGAGCTGCTGCGCAAAAATGGCCGGGAGCCCACGGTGGAGGAAATCGCCGTGCAGCTGGATCTGGAACCGGACCGGGTGCGGGAACTGCTGCAGCTGGCACAGGATCCCATCAGTCTGGAAACGCCGGTGGGCGAGGAAGAGGATGCCCATCTGGAGGATTTCATCCAGGATGAGGAAGCGGGTGTTCCGGTGGACGAAGCCGGGCGGCAGCTGCTGCGCCGGGAACTGATGAATGTGCTCAAGAGCTTGACGCCCCGGGAAGAGCGGGTAATCGCCCTGCGCTTCGGGCTGGAGGACGGGCGTTCCCGGACGCTGGAAGAGCTGGGCCGGGAGTTTAATGTGACCCGGGAGCGGGTGCGGCAGATCGAAGCCAAAGCCCTGCGTAAGCTGCGGCATCCCAGCCGCGCCAAGCGCCTGCGGGATTATCTGGATGAGTGAAGCGCTGATAACATTATAAGAGGGAGCCTCTGAAAAATCTGCGGATTTTTCGGAGGCTTTTTTGTGTGCAAAGAAGTCGTACTTCAGAATACAAGAGACAAGATAGACAAATTGCACAAGGCTGTTTTGGTATGGAACGTGCAAAATAAAAATATCAACCCCTAAAACGAAGAAAATTGACACGCTGCCGGGTGTACGGAATAAACCGGCAAAAATCAAAAAAATGCACGGAAATCGTGAAAAATGGCTTGACAACTGCACTTTTTGGGTGTATACTGCGTTAGTATCACATAATGGACTAATGCGCCTAAAAGAGGAATGCGCCGGGGTCGGCTGAGTGGGTCAAACCGCAAAGTTTGTGAAAAGCGCCGAAACATTCCTTCCGACGCGGGTCGAATTATGTGTGTCTGCTCAAATTTGACCCGTGTATACGACATCCCGTAGAGTATAAAAGTAAGGAGTGGTTGATTTTATGATGAAAGTCAAGCCCGTCAAGCTCGGCAAAACCGAGCGCATGAGCTTCTCCCACATCGACGAAGTCATCAGTATGCCGAACCTGATCGAGGTCCAGAAGAACTCTTACCAGTGGTTCCTGGACGAGGGCCTGAAAGAGGTCTTCCACGACATCGGCACCATTGAGGACTACACCGGTAACCTGGCGCTGAGCTTCGTGGACTTCCGTCTGGATAAGGAGCCCAAGTACAGCATCAAGGAGTGCAAGGAGCGCGACGTGACCTACGCTGCCCCCCTGCGTGTGACTGCCCGTCTGCTGAACAAGGAGACCGGCGAGGTCAAGGACCAGGAAATTTTCATGGGCGACTTCCCGCTGATGACCGATGCGGGCACCTTTGTGATCAACGGTGCTGAGCGTGCCATCGTCAGCCAGCTGGTCCGTTCTCCCGGCGTATTCTACGGAGATGCCAAAGATAAGGTGGGCAACGACCTGTACAGCGCAACCATGAACCCCAACCGCGGTGCATGGCTGGAGTACGAGACCGATGCCGCCAATGTGTTCTATGTCCGTATCGATAAGAACCGCAAGCTGCCCGTCACCGTGCTGTGCCGTGCGCTGGGCCTTTCCTCTGATGAGGAGATCCTGAACTTCTTTGGCGAGGATGAGCGCATCCTGGCCACTCTGGAGAAGGATACCACCAAGAACCAGGACGAGGGCCTGCTGGAGGTCTACCGCAAGCTGCGTCCCGGCGAGCCCCCCACGGTGGAGTCCGCTACCAACCAGATCAACATGCTGTTCTTCGATCCGCGCCGCTACGACCTGTCTCGTTTCGGCCGCTACAAGATGAACAAGAAGCTGTCTCTGGCCCGCCGCATCACCGGCTTTGTTGCCGCTGAGAACATCGTTGCTCCCCTGACCGGCGAGATCATCGTTGAGGCCAAGGGCAAGATCACCCGTGAGCTGGCCGAGAAGGCAGATGCCGCCGGTGTGGATACCGTTATTCTGAGCATCGAGGGCAAGAAGGTCAAGGTCATCACCAACGGCTGTGTGGACGCACAGGGCTTCTTCTCCTTTGATGTCAAGGAGTGCGGCATCAACGAGCGCTGCTCCTTTGATGAGATCAAGAAGATCCTCGACACCACCTCCGATGTGGAGGAGCAGAAGGAAATGCTCCGCCGCAACCACGACCAGCTGATCGGCCGCACCGTCACCGTGAAGGACATCCTGTCCTCCATCAACTACCTGAACGGTCTGGGCCACGGCGTTGGCACCACCGATGATATCGACCATCTGGGCAACCGCCGCATCCGCAGCGTTGGTGAGCTGCTGCAGAACCAGTTCCGCATCGGCTTCTCCCGCATGGAGCGCGTCATCCGTGAGCGCATGACCCTGCAGAGCCAGGACCAGAGCGTCATCACTCCGCAGGCCCTCATCAATATCCGTCCTGTGGTCGCCGCCATCAAGGAGTTCTTCGGTTCTTCTCCGCTGTCCCAGTTCATGGACCAGAACAACCCTCTGGCTGAGCTGACCCACAAGCGCCGTCTGTCTGCTCTGGGCCCCGGCGGTCTGAGCCGTGACCGCGCAGGCTTCGAAGTCCGCGACGTTCATTACAGCCACTATGGCCGTATGTGCCCCATTGAGACCCCTGAAGGCCCCAACATCGGTCTGATCTCCTATCTGGCATCCTACGCCAAGATCAACGAGTACGGCTTCGTTGAGGCTCCCTACCGCAAGGTCAAAAAGACTTACGACGAAAACGGCAAGCTGATCGATCAGGTCGTTACCGATGAAGTGGAGTATATGACAGCTGACGTTGAGGACGAGTACGTTGTTGCTCAGGCCAACGAGCCTCTGGATGAGACCAAGCACTTCATCCGTCCCCGCGTTTCTGCCCGCCGCCGCGATGACATCCTGGAAATCGATGCCGATAAGGTCGATTATATGGACGTTTCGCCCCGAATGATGGTCTCTGTTGCGACCGCCTGCATCCCCTTCCTGGAGAACGATGACTGTAACCGTGCTCTGATGGGCTCCAACATGCAGCGCCAGGCAGTGCCTCTGATGGTCACCCAGCAGCCCATCGTGGCTACCGGTATGGAATACAAGGCTGCCACTGACTCCGGCACCGCTGTTCTGGCAAAGAACGACGGTATCGTTGAGAAGATGGATGCCGACCACGTCACCGTCCGCAATGCACAGGGCGGCGTGGACAACTACCCGCTGGTCAAGTTTGCCCGCTCCAACGCAGGCACCTGCATCAACCAGCGTCCCATCGTTGAAGTGGGCGAGAGCGTCAAGGCCGGTCAGGTGCTGGCCGACGGCCCCGCAATGCGCAACGGTGAGATCTCTCTGGGTAAGAACGCCCTGATCGGCTTTATGACCTGGGAGGGCTACAACTACGAGGACGCTGTCCTGCTGAACGAGAAGATCGTCCGCGAGGATGTGTACACCTCGATCCATATTGAAGAGTACGAGACCGAGTCCCGTGACACCAAGCTCGGACCTGAGGAGATCACCCGTGATATCCCCAACGTCTCCGAGGATGCCCTGAAGGATCTGGACGAGCGCGGCATCATCCGCATCGGTGCCGAGGTCAAGAGCGGCGACATCCTGGTCGGCAAGGTCACCCCGAAGGGTGAGACCGAGCTGACCGCTGAGGAGCGCCTGCTCCGCGCCATCTTTGGCGAGAAGGCCCGCGAAGTCCGTGATACCTCTCTGCGTGTGCCCCATGGCGAGTACGGCATCATCGTGGATGTCAAGGTCTTTACTCCTGAAAACAGCGATGAGCTGCAGCCCGGTGTCCGCGAGGTCGTCCGTTGCTACATTGCTCAGAAGCGTAAGATCAGCGTCGGCGATAAGATGGCAGGCCGTCACGGCAACAAGGGTGTCGTTTCCCGCATCCTGCCGCAGGAGGATATGCCCTACCTGCCCGACGGCACCCCGCTGGACATCGTGCTGAACCCCCTGGGCGTTCCTTCCCGTATGAACATCGGTCAGGTGCTGGAAGTCAACCTGGGCTACGCTGCCAAGGCATGCGGCATCAAGGTTATGACCCCCGTGTTCGATTCCGCGCGTGAGAACGACATCGGCGATACCTTCGATACCGCCCGTGAGCTGTGGCACGGTGAGAATGCTCCCGCATATCCCACCAAGCTGCCCAAGATCATGGGTGAGAAGGGCCACATCATCGACTTCTCCAAGATCGAGCTGGACCGTGATGGCAAGACCACCGTTTACGATGGCCGTACCGGCGAGAAGTTCGATAACCGCGTTACCGTTGGTTATATGTACTACCTCAAGCTGCATCACCTGGTCGATGATAAGATCCATGCCCGTTCCACCGGCCCCTACTCTCTGGTCACCCAGCAGCCTCTGGGCGGCAAGGCTCAGTTCGGTGGTCAGCGCTTCGGCGAGATGGAAGTCTGGGCTCTGGAAGCTTACGGTGCCGCTTACACCCTGCAGGAGATCCTGACCGTCAAGTCCGATGACGTTGAGGGCCGTGTCAAGACCTACGAGGCCATTGTCAAGGGCGAACCCATCCCGCAGCCCGGCATCCCCGAGTCCTTCCGCGTTATGCTGAAGGAGCTGCAGTCTCTGGGTATGGACGTTGTGGTCCAGGACAAGGATGGCAACGAGATCGATATGCGCCAGAACTTCGACGACGAAGAGACCGGCTTTGATATGCGTGATGTTGCAGGTTCCGAGACTGTTACCAACGAGAATGAGCTGCTGAACGATTACACCATCAAGGATGCTGACGCAGGCTTCGATGATCCTTCTGTGCTGGAAGATGACAACTCCGGCAGTGCGGCTCCCGCTTCCGACGAAGTGGATTTTTAACTAGAGATTAAGAAAGGGTTCGTTTCATGGAAAACAACGTTTTCGATTCCATTAAAATCGGCCTGGCTTCTCCGGAGCAGATCCGCAACTGGAGCTACGGCGAGGTCAAGAAGCCTGAGACCATCAACTACCGCACCCTGAAGCCGGAGCGCGACGGCCTGTACTGCGAGCGCATTTTTGGACCTACCAAGGACTGGGAGTGCCACTGCGGCAAGTACAAGCGCATCCGCTACAAGGGCAAGATCTGCGATCGCTGCGGTGTCGAGGTCACCAAGGCAAAGGTTCGCCGTGAGCGCATGGGCCACATTGAGCTGGCCGCGCCCGTCAGCCACATCTGGTACTTCAAGGGCATCCCCAGCCGCATTGGCCTGATGCTGGACATCAGCCCCCGCCTGCTGGAGAAGGTCCTGTACTTTGCAAGCTATATCGTTACCGATCCCGGTCTGACCCCGCTGGAAAAAAAGCAGCTGCTGACCGAGAAGGAATACCGCGAGATGCGTGAGCGCTACGGCGATGAGTTTGAGGCATCCATGGGTGCTGAGGCCATCCAGGAGCTGCTGAAGGAGATCGATCTGGATCAGCTGAGCGCTGAGCTGACCGCTGAGGTGGAAAAGTCCTCCGGCCAGAAGAAGGTCCGCATCCTGAAGCGTCTGGAGGTCGTTGAGGCATTCCGCATTTCCGGCAACCGCCCCGAGTGGATGGTCATGGACGTGCTGCCCGTGCTGCCCCCCGATCTGCGCCCCATGGTTCAGCTGGACGGCGGCCGTTTTGCCACCTCCGACCTGAACGACCTGTACCGCCGCGTCAGTTTCCGCCGCAATCCGTTCCAGCTCTGCCAGGCCGGGCATTCCGGCTTCGGCGGCTTCGATCTCCGCCAGGCTGGGCTTGGTTTTGGGGTGCGGCGGGGTAAAGATGGTACAGCAATCCTCATACGGCTCAATGGAGGTATCAAAGGTGCCGATCTTGCGGGAAATAGCAATGATCTCGGTCTTATCCATGCCGATCAGCGGGCGCAGAATCGGCAGGTTCTGCGCGGCGTCGGTGCAGGCAATGGCCTGCATGGTCTGGCTGGCAACCTGTGCTAGACTTTCGCCGGTAATCAAAGCTTCCATCTCGCTCTGGTCGGCCACCAGTTTGGCAATGCGCAGCATGCTGCGGCGCATGAGCACGGTAAACAACACATCAGGCGCATTATCGCGGATATACTCCTGCGGCTTGGTATAGGGCACCACAAACAGCTGGCAGTTGCCGGTATATTCTGCCAATTCGCGGGCCAGGGCGCGCACCTTCAGTTTGGCGCGCAGGCTGGTGTACGGCGGGCTGGCAAAGTGGATGTGGTGCAGTGCAAGCCCGCGGCGCGCCATGCAATAAGCTGCTACCGGGCTGTCGATGCCGCCGGAAAGCAGGTTCAGCGCACGGCCGCTGGTGCCAACGGGCAGGCCGCCCGCGGCTTCCACCTTGGGGCCATGGATATATGCGCCTTTATCGCGGATTTCCACCATGATTTCCAGCTGCGGCTCATGCACGTTCACCCGCAGGTGGGGGTGCTTGCCCAGCAAGTAAGCGCCCAGTTCGCGGCACAGCTCCGGGCTTTTCATCGGGAACGTTTTATCCGCGCGCTTGGCTTCCACCTTAAAGGTGCGGATGCCGCGCAGCGTTTCGCCAAGATAAGCTTCCGCCGTGGCGCAGATCTCGTCAAAATCCTTGCTGCAGCAGGCAGCGCGGCTCATTTTGACAATGCCAAAAATTTTGGAAATACGGCGGAACGCTTCGTCCATGTCCAGGTCATCTTCCCGTGGCTCAATGAACACGGTGGACTGCGCCTGGGTCACCTTGAATTTGCCCAGGTCTTCCAGCCGGTAGCGGATGCTTTTGGCCAGGCGGGCTTCAAATTTGCTGCGGTTCAGGCCTTTCAGGGTCATTTCGCCCTGATAGGCAAGGATGATTTCTTTCATGTTTATGGCAAACCTTTCGTGTCTGGTGTTATGGTTTCATTCAATAGCGTTATCTTTTCAGATGTGCTGCAACTCTTTCAGGCCGTCTTTCAGGCCGTCCAGCAGGGCCTGCACATCTTCGGGGGTGTTGTCCCCGCAAAAGCTGACGCGCAGCGCCGTGCGCACGGCAAGGTCCGGCGTGCCCATCGCCATCAGGGTGTGGCTCGGCTCGCCCTTATCGCAGGCGGAGCCGCCGGAAATATAAATGTGCCGCCCGCTCAAATATTCAATAAAGGTCTGGCTGTTGACACAGTTGGTGGAAAAGTTCAGCACCTCCGGCACGGCATCCGCCGGGGAGTTCAGGGTGATGGGTGCCTGCTGGGCCAGCTCTTCCAGCCCGGTGCGCAGCTGGGCGTTCAGGGCGCGGATATGCGCATTGCGGTCGCTCAGGTTTTTGGCTCCCTTTGCCGCAGCAAGGCCAAGGCCAACGATATAAGGGGTATTCTCGGTGCCGGGGCGCAGGCCGCGCTCCTGATGGCCGCCCAGGTAGGGCGGGCAAAGCGTCTGGCGCACGCTGTCCCGGATGAACAAAGCGCCGATTCCCTTGGGGGCATGCACTTTATGGCCGGATACCGAGAGAGTATCCACGTTCTTCCACTTTTTCAGGTCAATGGGGATGCGCAGCCATGCCTGCACGGCGTCCACATGCACCGCACAGCGGCTGTTTTTGGCCTTGACGGCTGTGGAAAGAGCGGCAATATCCTGCAAAGTGCCGGTGGCAGAGTTCTTCCGTGATATGGCAAACAGAGAGCTGGAGTGTAGCGTGAGCGGGTTCAGTTCCGAAGCACGTAAA
>ENA-UPWM01000574-UPWM01000574.1-human-gut-metagenome-genome-assembly--contig:-NODE-574-length-16144-cov-9.907388_pt1 | contig 16144 bp, 10 predicted proteins | sample MGYA00250051_ERZ773379 | MGnify/ENA primary metagenome ERZ773379 (study PRJEB29103, sample SAMN06112020) | human gut metagenome | biome: human gut; feature: ankylosing spondylitis patient; material...
ACAAAGGTATTCGATTGTCGCATTTTCCAGTTCATGCGGGAATATTGTTTTTATGAACTTTGCCCTGTCGATTAAAGAGATATCAAGTCTCTCCCCGATATTCCATGCATAATGTCTAAGCGAAGGGGACTTGATTTGATTATCGGGCTTGGAACGAACCGGTTTATATAGTTCCGTTTGTCCGTATGCCAGAGATTCTATGTTCTCATGGAGAGTTTCAAGATCGTCTATAGATAAGAACTGCGACATTTCGTGTGTGGTGTATTCATGTATCGCATGCACAATAGCGGTCTTCTTCTCCATTTCATTGCGCCGCAATTCTTCTATGCGTGCTTCATATTCCTTAAGATATGGACTCTCGACCTGTTTTTCACTGGTTGTATTATCAGTTGGAGGCAATTCTTCCTTGGTATCAGGATTTGCTTCAAAAGGAACAGTTTCTCTTGAGGACAACCCCTTGCAGCCAAAAGAAAGATAGCTTTTGGAGAGTAGAGAACAGAACAGGCGTTGCAGTGCAGCGCATGACATGATGGTTGCTACGGTTCCTAATATGACCGGAGTGGAATAGTCAATCAGGTCAATCTGATAATTGTTGTACAATATTGTTGCCACTGTCGTATAGGCGACACATGTAATTGCAAGAACCCGGCTTGTTTTTTTGATGGATATTCGGTTGTTATCTGCCATAAACTGTTGTTATTTGGAATTATGATAGGACAAAAATAGATATCCGGTTTCAGACAGTTGTAAATAATGACGGGAAATTAGCCAGGAATTAAGAAAAAATATGGTTAGAGTATGATTTTCTGCGAAAAATCATACTCTAACCGATAAAACAGGCACGAATCAGTCAGGTCAGCCCTTTCTTGTCAATGTGATTTTGGTGGTCGCCTCACGCTTGTTGCTGTCGACTACTTTCATGTAGCGTTGGGTGGTAGTGATGCTCTTGTGCGCCATGTTGCTTTGGATAGTACGGATATCAGTACCCGCTGCAGCCTGAAGGGTCGCATATGTCCTGCGGTATGAGTGGAAAGTTATGTTTTTGGTAATTCCTGCGGAACGGATCCATTCCTTCATCGGCTGCTGCGTCCAGCTCCGCTTCAGGCCTTTGAACACAAGACCTTTTTTCTCGGGACTGTACCCGATCAGTTCCAAGGCTTCATCGCTTATCGGGATGATGTCTTCCGTCTTGGTCTTCTGGGTGATGGTATGGACACATTTTCCTCCGGCTGCAAAGTCAACGATTTCCTCCCAGCAGAGGGAAAGTATATCGCTGAGCCGCAAACTGGTCAGGCACGAAAAGAGGGAAGCAGTCTTTAGAACAGGTATCTTGCACGGGGTTTCAGCCAGGCAATACAGCTCTTCCACACTCAGGTATTCCTTGGCAACATCTTCCGGTTCGATTTTTTCCAGAAAGTCATTGACATTGGTCTTTATCATCCTGTTGCGATACAGAATCTTCAGGAATCCCCGGAAAGTGGACCAGTAGCCGGAAGCGGAGTTCTTTGATATCTGTCCGTCAAAGGCCTCTAACGGAGCTTCTGATTTCGGAAACAAATTCGGACAACCCCTCATCTGCGGCTCCCTGCTCACATTCGAGCACGCCGAGAACGGTAAAAAATTTGCTTTCGACAAAGTCATTATGCTCGCCGGCGGTGTAGGATTCGCCAACATGCGCGACGCACTTAAAGGCACGCCCGTAGCCGGGGAAAAAGTAGTGGTAATGGGTGGTGACAACTATCGTATCGGTATGGGTGGAGGAGCAGTCTCATCGGTAGAAACCGGACAATACGACAATGCCATCGAGCTGAACGCCGTACAACGAGCCAATCCTGAAATGCAAAAACGGGTATCCAACGTCATTCGGGCGATGTCCGAAGCCGAGGAAAATCCCATCGTCTCGATTCACGACCACGGAGCCGGAGGCCATTTGAACGCACTTTCCGAGTTGGTAGAAGAAACTGGCGGATTGATTCATATGGATCAACTGCCCGTCGGCGACCCCACCCTATCGGCCAAAGAAATCGTAGGTAACGAAAGTCAGGAGCGTATGGGTATCGTCATTCGGGAAGAAGACATCGAGCACATTCGTCAAATCGCCGACCGCGAACGGGCTCCGTTCTATGTAGTAGGCGAAACCACAGGCGACCATCGCTTCGTATTCGAACAGACCGATGGTGTTAAGCCCATCGACTTGGCGATGGAAGACATGTTTGGGAAAGCTCCCCGTACCGTCATGACAGACAGAACAGTCGAAGAAACTTACGAAGACGTAACATACGATCAAACGCAACTTGACGAATATGTGGAACGTGTGCTCCAACTCGAAGCAGTCGCTTGTAAAGACTGGCTCACCAACAAAGTAGACCGTTCCGTTACCGGAAAAATTGCCCGCCAACAATGTCAGGGAGAGATACAACTCCCATTGAGCGACTGCGGAGTAGTTGCCCTCGACTATCGAGGACGCGCCGGTATCGCCACCTCTATCGGCCATGCGCCGCAAGCGGCATTGGTCGATCCCGCCGCAGGATCTGTTCTCTCCATCGCCGAAGCTCTCACCAATATCGTTTGGGCTCCGCTCTCCGAAGGGTTAGACAGCGTTTCGCTCAGTGCCAACTGGATGTGGCCCTGTAAAAACGAAGGCGAGGATGCCCGCCTATATCGGGCAGTCGAAGCATGCAGCGATTTTGCCTGCTCGCTCGGAATCAATATCCCCACCGGAAAAGACAGTCTGTCCATGACTCAGAAATACGGAAAGGACAAAGTCTATTCACCCGGTACGGTCATCATCTCGGCAGGAGCCGAAGTCTCGGATATACGTAAAGTCGTATCTCCCGTCCTCCGCACGGGAGTCGACAGTATGGTCTACTACATCGATTTCTCGTTCGACAAGCTCAAATTAGGAGGCTCGGCGTTCGCCCAATCGCTCGACAAAATAGGTAAAGAAGTTCCCTCCGTACAAGACAGCGAATACTTTGCCAACGCATTCAATGCCGTCCAAGAATTGATTAACAAAGAGTTGATTCTGGCAGGGCACGATATCTCCGCCGGCGGTATGATAACCACGATGCTCGAAATGAATTTTGCCAATACCGAAGGCGGTTTGGAAGTTTCGTTGGACGAAATCCCCGAAAAAGACCTTGTTAAGATATTGTTCAGCGAAAACCCGGGTATCTTGATTCAAGTAGAAAAAACCGACGAAGTCGAAAAGATATTGAAAAAAGCCGGCGTAGCGTTTATCCGTCTGGCTCGTCCCTGTGACGAACGCCATCTGCTCATACACAAAGACGGAGCCGATTATCAATTTTTCATCGATCATTTGCGCGACGTATGGTTCGAGTCGTCCTATCTGCTCGACCGCAAACAAAGCGGAGAAAAAGCAGCCAAAGACCGCTTCCTCAACTACAAGGAACAACCGCTGCAATTCCGTTTCCCCGATTCGTTCACGGGAACGCTCGCCCAATACGGTATCTCGGCCGATCGTCGCACACGATCCGGTGTGAAAGCAGCCATCATTCGTGAGAAGGGTGTTAATGGAGATAGAGAAATGGCCTATTCGCTCTATTTGGCGGGATTCGATGTGAAAGATGTACATATGACCGACCTCATCAGTGGCCGCGAAACGCTCGACGATATCAACATGATTGTATACTGCGGTGGATTCTCAAATTCCGATGTACTCGGTTCGGCAAAAGGCTGGGCAGGAGGATTCCTTTGGAACGAAAAAGCCAAAGCTGCACTCGACCGTTTCTATAACCGCCCCGACACCCTGAGTCTCGGTATCTGCAACGGCTGCCAGCTCATGGTAGAATTAGGACTGCTTACCCCCGACCACGAACAAAAGCCCAAAATGCGACACAACGATTCGCACAAATTCGAATCTCAGTTCATCGGATTGACAATTCCCGAAAACAACTCTGTCATGTTCGGCTCGTTATCGGGCTCGAAACTCGGTATATGGGTTGCCCACGGAGAAGGTAAATTCGAGTTGCCTTACGCCAAAGAAAGATACAATATCGTAGCCCAATATACCTACGACGCTTACCCGGCAAATCCCAACGGCTCGCCTTACGGTATAGCCGGTATCGCTTCGGCCGACGGCCGCCATTTGGCCATGATGCCCCACCTCGAACGAGCCATATTCCCCTGGCAGTGCGGACATTATCCTGCCGACAGAAAAACCGACGAGATTACCCCGTGGATCGAGGCTTTTGTCAATGCCCGCAAATGGGTTGAACAGCACACCAAATAAAAAGTATATTCCGCAGGGCGGGAGGGAAACAATGTCTCTCTCGCTCTGTTCGTTTAATCAAATAATAATCAACACGACAACATTACATTATGGGAGGATTTTTTGGTACCATAAAAAAAGAATCTTGCGTTACCGACCTTTTTTATGGCGTAGATTACAACTCGCACTTAGGTACGAAACGTGCCGGTATCGTGACGTATGGAAATGGCGTTTTCAAACGGGCGATCCACAATATAGAAAACTCCTACTTCCGCTCGAAATTCGAAGCCGAACTTCCCGAATTCTCTGGTAATTCGGGAATCGGTGTCATCAGCGATACCGATGCACAACCCATCATCATCAGTTGCCATTTGGGAAAATTCGCCATCGTTACCGTCGCCAAAATAAACAACGTAGAAGAACTCGAAAAAGAACTACTGGCGAGCGGAAACCATTTCAGCGAACACAGTAACAATATCATCAACCAATCCGAATTGGTTTCGATGATTATCAGTCAAGGAAAAGACTATGTCGACGGCATCCGCTTGGTACAGGAAAAAATCAAAGGGTCTTGTTCTATGCTTTTACTCACCGAGCAAGGCATTATCGCCGCTCGCGATAAGTACGGTCGTTCGCCTATCCTCGTCGGGCGGGGAGATAACGGCTATGCCGTATCGTCCGAAACATGCAGCTTCCCGAACCTCGGATACGAACTCTGTTACGACATACGACCCGGAGAAATCGTCCGGTTGACAGCCGATGGTTATGAATCGCTCAACCAGCCCGGTAAAAAAATGCAGATATGCTCCTTCCTATGGGTATATTACGGATATCCCGCCTGCGAATACGAAGGGAAGAATGTCGAAGAGATGCGCTTTCACACTGGCTTCGAAATGGGTAAAAAAGACGACATCGAAGCCGATTTCGTCTCCGGCATCCCCGATTCCGGTGTAGGCATGGCTCTCGGATATGCCGTAGGTAAACAAATTCCCTACCGGAGGGGTATCGTCAAATATACCCCCACTTGGCCTCGCAGCTTCACCCCTTCCAATCAAGCCATGCGCGAGCTGGTAGCCAAAATGAAACTCATACCCAACAAAAGCATGCTCGACGGAAAACGGGTCGTATTCTGCGACGACTCCATCGTCCGCGGTACGCAACTGAGAGACAATGTATCCGATCTCTACCGTTATGGAGCCAAAGAAGTTCACATGCGCATCAGTTGCCCCCCTCTCCTGTACCCGTGTAAGTTTCTTAACTTCACAGCCTCCAAAAGCGAAATGGAGCTTATTACCCGTCGCACCATCGCCGAGATAGAGGGTAACCCCGATGAAAATGTCGCAGCTTATGCACGCACCGGGTCGCCCCAATACAATTGTATGGTAAACTGCATTTGTAAAAAGCTGAACATTACCTCATTAAAATTCAACCCGTTAGAAACACTGGTCGAATCGATCGGGCTTCCTAAGGAATGTATCTGCACGCACTGTTTCGACGGCAGTAGCTACGAATAAGCCCGTCAGAACCGAATAAAACCCCGGCTCGTTATGCCGTCCGATCATCTGTTCTCGCCGGGCGGCATAACGGTTTTTTCGCCTAAAAGATTGAAAATAACAATCATTTTTGTAATTTTGCGAGTCAATGAATCGACACAGAATATACGAATATTTATAAATCATAAATCTCACATTAAATTATGAGTCTTAAAATCGTAGTATTGGCAAAACAAGTGCCCGATACCAGAAATGTGGGGAAGGATGCCATGAAAGAGGACGGAACGATCAACCGTGCCGCCTTGCCTGCTATCTTCAACCCCGAAGATTTGAATGCCTTGGAACAGGCTCTGCAACTGAAAGAACAAAACCCGGGATCGACGATTACCCTGCTTACGATGGGTCCTCCTCGTGCCGCCGAAATTATTCGGGAAGGTTTATTCCGTGGAGCGGACGGAGGTATCGTATTGACCGACCGTGCCTTTGCCGGAGCCGACACATTGGCTACGTCTTACGCACTATCGTGTGCCGTACGCAAAATCAAAGATTATGATATTATCTTGGGAGGTCGTCAAGCCATCGATGGCGACACGGCTCAGGTAGGCCCTCAAATCGCCGAAAAATTGGGAATACCCCAAGTCACCTATGCCGAGCAAATTCTGAACATAGAAAACGGAAAAGCCACCGTGAAACGTCGTCTCGAACGCGGGGTAGAAACCGTCGTAGTTCCCCTGCCCGCAGTCATCACGGTCAACGGTTCGGCCGATGAATGCCGTCCTCGCAACGCGAAGCTCATACAACGTTACAAATACGCCAAGACACCGAGCGAAAAACAAGGACTGAGCGAAGAATGCTTGAAACTCTATGAACAGCGGCCGGCCCTCAACCTTTACGAATGGAGTGTAAACGATGTCGATGCCGACCTCGATCAAGTAGGTCTTGCCGGTTCTCCCACCAAAGTAAAAGCCGTACAAAACGTTGTATTCCAAGCAAAGGAAAGCAAACGACTCACGGCTGCCGACAACGAAATCGAAGACCTTGTCAAAGAATTGATCGCCAACCACACGATTGGTTAATGCCCGTGTACTATGAACTAAAAAACTAACGATTATGAACAATCTGATTGTATATTGCGAAATAGAAGACGGCATCATCGCCGATGTGAGCCTCGAACTGCTCACAAAAGGTCGCTCGCTGGCCAATCAACTGAATTGTAAACTCGAAGCACTGGTGATCGGTAGCAACCTCGACGGTGTGGAAAAACAAGTATTCCCCTATGGAGTCGATACCGTTTATACCGTAGACGATCCCCGCCTCTACCCCTACACCTCGTTGCCACATACCTCGGTATTGGTAAATTTATTCAAAGAACAGAAACCTCAGGTTTGCCTGATGGGAGCCACCAGTATCGGTCGCGACCTCGGTCCGCGGGTTTCCTCTTCGCTGCACAGCGGACTCACGGCCGACTGCACCGCATTGGAAATAGGACCTCACGAGGACAAAAAGAACAATAAGACCTATGAAAATCTGTTGTATCAGATTCGTCCCGCTTTCGGAGGCAACATCGTAGCGACGATCGTTAACCCCGAATGCCGTCCTCAAATGGCTACGGTTCGCGAAGGCGTGATGAAAAAAGAAATTTACGATCCCGCTTACAAGGGAGAAGTTGTTAAACTGGATCCGAAAAAATACGTTTCCGACACCGACTTTGTGGTAGAAGTCATCGATCGCCAGATGGAAAAATCCAAAGCCAACGTCAAAGGCGCATCCATCATCGTAGCCGGCGGTTACGGTATGGGATCGAAAGAAAACTTCGACATGCTGTTCGACTTGGCGGCTACATTGGGAGCCGAGGTAGGAGCTTCCCGCGCTGCGGTCGACGCCGGATACATCGAGCACGAACGTCAAATCGGACAAACCGGTGTCACGGTTCGCCCCAAGCTCTATATCGCCTGCGGTATCTCTGGACAGATACAACACATCGCCGGTATGCAAGACAGCTCCATCATCATCTCTATCAACAGCGATCCTAACGCACCTATCAATACGATAGCCGACTATGTGATCACGGGTACAGTCGAAGAAGTAATTCCGAAGCTGATCAAATATTATAAGAAAAACTCCAAATAAAACATATTTTCGATTCTGTCGATAAGACAAAGTCTTGCGACAAATCAAAGATAGAGAGTTAAATTATAATACAATAAATAATACAGAACAATGGCTAATTTTTATTTAGATAACAGTGATCTCAAACATCACTTGAACCACCCGCTCATGAAGAAGCTGGTGGCTTTACGGGAACGGAATTACTCCGATGCCGAAAAATACGACTATGCGCCCTTCAATTTCGAAGATGCCATGGATAGTTATGAAAAAGTGCTCGAAATAGCAGGCGAGATAAGCGGCGAAATCGTTGCAGCCAATGCCGAAGACGTAGACCACGAAGGTCCGCACGTTGTCGACGGACATGTCGTATATGCCAAAGGTACGCAAAAAAACCTCGACGCTCTGGTAAAAGCCGGATTGATGGGTATCTCTATCCCCCGTCGCTACAACGGGCTTAACTTCTCGTTGGTTCCCTACATCATGGCTGCCGACATGGTAAGCCGCGCCGATGCCGGATTCGTAAACATCTGGGGATTGCAAGACTGCGCCGAAACCATTTACGAATTTGCCAATGAAGAACAAAAGCAAAAATACCTGCCGCGCGTTTGCGCCGGCGAAACTATGGCGATGGACCTCACCGAACCCGATGCCGGTTCCGACTTGCAAGCCGTCATGCTCAAAGCCACATACAGCGAGGCCGACGGTTGCTGGTATCTCAACGGAGTGAAACGGTTCATCACCAACGGTGACGGACACATTGCACTCGTGCTGGCCCGTTCCGAAGAAGGAACCAAAGACGGACGCGGACTCTCCATGTTCATCTACGACCGCAACGACGGCGGTGTAACCGTTCGCCGTATCGAAAACAAAATGGGTATCAAAGGGTCTCCCACCTGCGAATTGGTGTTCAAAAATGCCAAAGCCGAACTCTGCGGAAGCCGCAAATTGGGTCTTATCAAATACGTCATGGCATTGATGAACGGAGCCCGCCTCGGTATCGCGGCACAATCTGTCGGCGTCTCCGAAGCGGCATACCGCGAAGCCATCGCCTATGCACGCGACCGCAAACAATTCGGGCAAGCCATCATCGAGTTCCCCGCCGTTTTCGAAATGATCTCTTTGATGAAAGCCAAACTCGACGCTTCACGCTCGCTGCTTTACGAAACGACACGATTCGTAGACATGTACAAAGCATACGAAGACATTGCCAAAGAACGCTCGCTCGAACCCGAAGAACGTGCCGAAATGAAAGCCTACCAAAAATTGGCCGACGCATTCACCCCTATGGCAAAAGGCATGTCCAGTGAATTTTGTAATCAAAACGCCTATGACTGCGTACAAGTACACGGAGGGTCCGGTTTCATGAAAGACTACGCTTGCGAACGCATCTACCGCGATGCCCGCATCACTTCCATCTACGAAGGAACCACCCAGTTGCAAGTCGTGGCAGCTATTCGCCACGTCACCACCGGCACATATCTGCATCAGATCGAAGCATACGAAGCTGCTGAAATCGCGCCCGAACTGGAACCTCTGCGCGACCGCCTCAAAGCTATGAAAGCCGCCTACGTAAAAGCTGTCGAAACCGTCACTGCAACGAAAGACAACGAATACATCGACTTCCAAGCACGCCGCATGGTCGAAATGGCCGGTCATGTTATCATGGGACACCTCCTGCTCAACGATGCCACTCGTAACGAATCGTTCCGGCAGTCGGCCGAAGTATACATTAACTTCGGCGAAGCAGAAGTTGCCAAACACGCCGCATTTATCGAACGTTTCAATCCCGAAATGATGGCCGCTTATCGCAAATAAACGCAACATTTCATATCATTCGAGGAGGTATTCCAGATAAATGGAATACCTCTTTTTTATATCGGAAATTCAGTATGATTCCACTTCTTCCCTGACGTATCCCGCTGCATTGCGGGGTGTGGCTCATAAAATCGGAGCAGAAGCGAAAGGGAAATACATCTCACCCTCCTCCCCTGTGTCCCGCAGCATGGCGGGGTGTTTTTGCGCAGCAAAATATAGGGGAGAGCCGAGGAGCATGGCGATGAGGAGAGGTCTTAAAAAGACCCTCAGTGGAGATAATAGAGGTAACCCTCCTCTCCCTCTGTGTTCCTGAAAGGAATATAGGGGGAGTGCCCGAAGGGCGAGGGGGTTAAAAAGACTAGCAAAAGCACGAGCAAAATCCCCGCCTTTATCGGTCGGTGAAGTCGTAAGAAAGACGGAGGAAAAAGGGCGAGGACTGTCCGAGCGAAGCGAGTTCCGCAGACCCCGACGGCGACCGTAGCGACGAACCCAAAAGCCCGATAACAGCGGCGGCGCTTCTTGGTTCGTTCTTCTCGCTGTTGAGAAGAATGAACAAATAAAGTGAATTAGTGTAACAAGGACTTTCTTTGGCAGAGAAAGAAAGTCCTTTGTAGCACAATCCTCCCCCTGCCGATAGAGAAAGTGTCCGAAAGACGGAGGGGTTGCAAGAATAACAAAAAGGAATAAAGATATAGTATCCTAATCTGCCGAATCGGGTGTCCCCTTTTCACCACTATCTTTGAATACCTTCGACAACCAGCGCTCTTGAACAGTCTCCATCAATTCATAAAAATTAGGAACGAACAACGTACCCAATACCGTATTCATCGCCATACCGAACACGACAGCCGTACCCAAAGCTATACGACTTTCGGCTCCCGCACCTGTCGCGAACATCAGCGGAAGAACCCCGAAGATAAAAGCGAACGAAGTCATCAAGATAGGTCGCAGGCGCAACCTCCCCGCCTCCATCGCCGATTGCCGGATAGACTCGCCCTGCTTACGGTAATCCATGGCAAACTCGATAATGAGGATAGCATTTTTGGCCGACAAAGCGATAAGCAAAATCAACCCTATCTGACTGTAAATACTGATAGACAAACTCATGACAATACACCCCAGCACCGTCCCCAATATGGCAGTGGGCAAACTCAGTATCACGGCTATCGGGTTAGTCCAACTTTCATACTGGGCAGCCAGCACCAGAATCACGATCAATATCGCAAGTCCGAAGATAAGACCTACCGTAGAACCGCTCTGGCTCTCTTGATAAGCCTCCCCCGTCCAACTATATCCGAAATTCGTACCCAGTGTATTCCGGACCAATCGCTCCATAGCCGCCATACCCTCCGACGAACTTATCCCCGGAGCCGGTATCGCCGTGAGTGCAGCCGAAGAATACATATTGTACCGGCTTACTAAATTCAGTCCCATCATCTCCTCGACCTGTGTAAACGAAGAAAACGGAACCATGCTACCGTCCCGGTTTCGCACGCTCAGTTTCATCACATCGTCGATATGAGCCCTCGCTCCGGCCTGAGCGCCCAACTTCACCTGATAGATACGGCCAAACTCCACGAAATCATTCACATAAGCCGACCCCATATAATACGACAAAGCCGAGAAAACACTGCTGAGAGTAAGCCCCTGCATTTCCACCTTATCGCGATCTATATTCAATGTATATTGCGGGGTATTCCCTTGAAACATCGAGTTTATCTGCATCAAGGCCGGTTCGCTACCGATATTCCCGATCAAAGCATTCGCTGCGGATTCCAATTCGCCCGCCCCCAAATTGCTGCGATCTTCGAGTTGCATTTCAAGACCGCCCGAAACACCCAGTCCGCTGATAGCTGGCGGATTGACGGCAAACACGATAGCCTCTTGCAAAACAGATGCATCCCGGTTCAGCCGCTCCACCACATTAAACACGCTATGTTCTTTCCCCTTCCGGTCGTCCCAGGGTTTCAGTACCACGAAAAACGTTGCCGAATTGGACGAACTTCCACCCTGTAACGCCGAAAAACCCACGATATTCAAGGCATTTTCCACTTCGGGGTACGACTGTATAATTCGATTCAAATCATCGCAAACCTTGCGGGTCCGTTCCATGGATGCGGCATTGGGCAACTGCACCGATACGATAAAATAACCTTGATCTTCCTGTGGAATAAACGAAGTCGGCCACTTGGCAAATCCATAGAAAGCAGCCAAAGCCAACACGATAAAAGCCGACAACGACACCAAAGGTTTACGCAACATCGAGCCGATAACTTTCACATATCCGTTCAAAGTCGCTCCATATCCCTTATTAAACCACTTGTACAAAAAAAACGAAGGTTCGCGGGTCGGTTGGAGAAACAATGCGCACAAAGCCGGAGTAAACGTCAGCGAATTGAACCCGCTGAATACGGTAGCGACAGCGATCGTCAAAGCGAATTGTTTATACAGTTCTCCTGTGATACCACCGATAAAAGCTGTCGGGATAAACACGGCCAATAACACCAATACCACGCCGATAACCGGACTCGTAATCTCCTCCATGGCCTTCTCGACCGCCTCCTTGCGACTATACTTTCCCGTATCGATAAGCCGGGTCGAATTTTCGACCACTACGATCGCATCGTCCACCACGATAGCTATTGCCAAAACAAGGCCGAAGAGAGTAAGCGTATTGATAGAAAATCCCATCAACTTCATCACGGCAAATGTTGCGATAAGCGAAACCGGTATGGTCAGAGAAGGAATAATCATTGCCCTGAAATTTTGTAAGAAAATAAGAATGACCAGCATCACGATAAGAGAAGTCTCCACAAACGTAACCAATACCTCATCGATAGATGCACTCACGAATTGAGTCGTATCGAGCACCACCTTATATTGCACATCGTTCGGGAAATAACGGCTCAAATCCATCATCTTCGCTTTCACAGCTTTTGCCACATCGAGAGAATTAGACCCCGGCAACTGATAAATGGCGATAGCCGCCGTTTCTTTACCGTTAATAGTCGATGTCGTATTGTAAGTCGCACTTCCCAAATCTATGGTAGCGATGTCGCGCAACCTCAGATATTCCCCGCCGGGCAACGACTTGATGATGATCCGTCCGAACTCCTCCGGCGTAGAAAGGCGACCTTTCGAAACCAATGTAAACTGGAAAGCCTCGTCCGTATCCGTAGGAGGTTGTCCCACACTACCGGCCGACACCTCCATATTTTGTGCCTGAATAGCCGAATAGACATCGGCCGGCGTAAGGCTCCGTATACGCATCAACTCCGGGTCGAGCCAGATACGCATGCTGTAATTATCGGCTCCGAACACCGTCACACCGCCTACTCCCGGCAAACGGGACAACTCGTCGGTAATGTTCAACTTGGCATAATTCGACAGATATAAACTGTTATACAATGGATTATCCGATTCCAACGCCAAGAACATGACGATGTTGGTAGACTGCTTCTTCGTGATAATTCCCTGTTGTATGACAGCCTCCGGTAAATTTCCCTGCGCTATGTTCACCCGATTCTGTACCAACACGGTCGCCATATCTATATCGGTTCCCACCTCGAAAGTAACGGTCAGCGTATATTGCCCCGACGACGAAGACGACGAACTCATATAAATCATTCCGTCCACACCGTTCACCTGCTCCTCGATAGGTACACCTACCGTTTTCGCCACCGTCTCGGCACTCGCCCCGGGATATACAGCGGTCACCTGTACCGTAGGAGGTGTTATATCGGGAAACTGGGCGACCGGGAGCGTATAGATGGTAACCAATCCCACCAGCACCATAACAATGGCGATGACCGTAGCGAAAATAGGCCTGTTAATAAAAAATTTCGAAATCATACCCATTCATTTTTAGGAACCATTAATTCTTTTCCAAAACCGGACGAACCGGCATGCCCGCTCTCACTTTCAACAAAGCCTTCGTAACATAACGATCGGTCGGTGAAATCCCCTCGTCGATCACTCTCAAAGTATCGTTAACCAACTGTCCCGTCTCCACAGGGCGATATTCCACCACATTAGAATCGTTCACCACATACATATACTTGCCAAGTTGGTCCGTGGCAATAGAAGCATCCCTCACCAATATCGCATGCTCGCGGCTACCATACGGCAACCGGATAGAGATATACAAACCACTCTTCAACTCGCCGGCAGGATTATCCACCTCGGCCCGTATCGAAAGCGTACCCGTCGACAAGTCCACATTCGGCGACAAATAATCGAGTCTACCGTAATAACTGCGGCTGGTAGGCTCCTGAAAAAGGATCTCCACACGATCGCTCGGTACGGAATGTTTACCTTTACTCTGGTTCAGCAACATTTTCAAATATTGATTATCCTCGATATTGAAATAGGCATACATTTTCTTATCCTGATAAATAGTCGCCAACTTCGTCGATTGCAAAGACCCGCTGATATAATTACCCACATCGTACAAATTGCGTGATATCCGGCCCTCGAACGGGGCTTTCACATAACAATACCCCAACTGTATGCGAGCCGTCGACAACGCAGCCTCGGCATTCCGAACAGAGGCCCTACTTTGTTCCAATTTCGACTCCGCCTGTATCAAATCGATCGTACTGATGGCATCGCTTTGCGCCGCCTCTTTCATTCGGGTGTAATTATTTTCTGCATAATCATACTGTGCCTGAGCCGTTTTCAACGCTGCCTCGGCCTGTTCCACGGCATCCTCGTATTGCGAAGGTTCGATAACGAAAAGCAACTGTCCCTTCTTTACGATCTCACCCGGCATATAGGCCACCTGTTGCAGATATCCGTTTACACGAGCCACCAGATCGACGGTTTGTAACGAAGTAAGGTAGCCCGGATAACTCTTTATCAAAACCACCGAATCGACCGCCGGATAAGCCACCGATATTTCGGGCAGCCGAACATCTCCACTTTGCTTCTCCCCCTTTTTCGATTGGCAGGAAAAAAGCGAAAACAATACAGCCACAGCCACTATCGGCATATAAGAAAACAAACGTCTCATAAAATATGAATTTTAATTTTAGGGTTGACTCGAATCTATCCAACCGCCACCCAGCGATTGATATAAAAGAATAAGCGCATTGATGGCGTTTCCCTGCGCCGACACATAAGAATTTTGATACGAAAGCAATGAGCGCTGCGCATCGAGTACATTTTGGAACCCCGACAAGCCTCGCCTATACAAGTCGAGCGAGAGCGACAACGTCTTTTCACCCTCGGCCACCAGCTCTTTCAACATCGCAATTTGTTTGACAATATGCGTATAACTGTTCATGGCATTCTCCACCTCTTGGACAGCCGTCAACACAGTTTGGTTATACTGCTCTATGCCGCTATCGAGCTGAGCCCTCGCCGATGCCAAAGCCTGTATGCGCTGTGTCCCTTGAAACAAAGGCCACGAGACGGTAGGAGCCAACTGATAGGTCATACTCCTTTTATTGAAAAAATGGTCCATATCTCTGGAAGCGAATCCGATACTGCCGTTCAAATACAATTTCGGCATAAAATCAGACTTGGCTGCACCCACCGAAGCCGCATACGATGCTACCGTCCGTTCGGCCTGCCTCACATCAGGACGGCGGCGGAGCAAATTCATGGGAATACCTATACCCACTAACCTCTGATAATCGGGCAACGGCTTTGTCGTCCGGAGCATCGGACGCAACTCATCGGGATACTTCCCCAACAAAATAGCGATAATATTGATCTGTTTCTCTATACCCGCTTCAAGAGACGGCAAAGAAGCCTTTGTATTGAAATAAACCGTCTTGGCTTGCGAAACGTCGAGTTGCGACGCCAATCCGGTCTCGTACCTCACCTCCGTAATGTGCAGGATACTCCGTTGCGATTGGATATTGCTCTCGGCCACGATATACTGTTGCTGATACGTGCGCAATGTCATATAAGCAGTCGCCACTTGGGCACACAGAGACACCATCGTCCCGTTATATTCGTCCCGGGAAGCACGGAACAACTCTTTCTTCGCTTTGGCCCTCTGACGTATCGAACCGAACAAATCGATTTCCCAACTCACCGACAAATCACCCGAAGCATATTGGGAATAAGTGTTATCGGCAGCCTCTCGCCCCAGATAACCGCTATTACGGGTCTTCGTCCAACCGGCCGAAAAATTCACCGACGGATAGAAACCGCCCTGTTCCATACGCCAAGCCGCTCTGGCCATACGTATGCGATCAGCGGCCGCCAACAAATTATGGTTACTGTCCACCGCCTCTTGAATCAACGTGTCGAGACAAGCATCGTTAAATTCGCTCCACCATAAATCCTCAGGAGGCAACTGCTGCGAAAACAATGTATCGGGAGTCCACGCCTTCGGTATGTCGTCAGACAAATAACGAGTAGCCGGTTGCTGGGCATAAACAGCCCCTCCGCAAAGGAGAATCAATACCGACACAACAAGCCTCCGTTACGCTTTTGGAGGCGACCACCCCAGTCAAACTACCCACCAAGCAGTGTCCGCGTAATC
>ENA-UPWM01000577-UPWM01000577.1-human-gut-metagenome-genome-assembly--contig:-NODE-577-length-16131-cov-10.890245_pt1 | contig 16131 bp, 16 predicted proteins | sample MGYA00250051_ERZ773379 | MGnify/ENA primary metagenome ERZ773379 (study PRJEB29103, sample SAMN06112020) | human gut metagenome | biome: human gut; feature: ankylosing spondylitis patient; material...
AAAGGCGAACGGGCCTTTGAAGTCTTTTGCGCCGCTATTTTCTTGGGGATGATCGGCCTCGTGTTTTTCAATGCCTTCCTGCGGTACGTGTTCCGCTCGAGCTTTGCGCCGAGTGAGGAATGGGCCCGGTTCCTTTTCATCTACATCACGTTCATCGGCGGCATTGAAGCTTTTTACCGGCACACGCACATCGCGGTGGACATGTTCGTCAACATGATCAGCGGCGCGTCGCGCAAGGCCGTGGACATCGTCGCCTCCCTGTTCATGCTTGCGGCTCTGGTGCTGCTGCTTTTCGGCGGTATTTCCGTGGTGCTCCAGACGCTGGACACCTATTCCGTCGCTACCGACGTGAATATGGCCTTCATCAACGGGACGCTGCCCGTCATGGCCTTTGCCGCGATCATCATCCACCTGCGGGACATCGTGCGGCTGATCCGCACGCCCGCTGGCGAGTTCAACACCGCGCCCAAAACGGAATAGGGGAGAGAACATGGAACTTGTCGTCTTTTTGGTCAGCCTGTTCGGCTTCCTCGCGTTGGGCATTCCGATCGCCATCGTGCTTGTCCTGTGTTCTATGGTCCTGATGTATTACGGCGGCATGTGGGACAGCATGTTCGTCATGATCATCCCGCAGTCCATGCTGGACGGCGCGAACAACTATCCCTTGATGGCCATCCCCTTCTTCGTGTTCGCCGGTGAAATCATGACCGAAGGCGGCCTGTCGAAGCGGGTGGTCAAGCTTGCGCAGCTCATCATCGGCCGCGTCCGCGGCGGCCTCGGCTATGCCGCCATCGTGTCCAGCGTGATTTTCGCGGGTCTGATGGGCAGTTCCGTGGGCGAAGCCGCTGCCCTCGGCAGCCTGCTCCTGCCCATGATGGCGCAGGCTGGGTATAAGCCCGGCCGCGCGGGCGGCGTCATCGCCTCCGGCGCCATCCTCGGCCCCATCATCCCCCCGAGCACCAACTTTATCCTGCTCGGCGCGACCGTGGGCCTCTCCATCACCAAGCTGTTCATGATCGGTCTGATCCAGCCCAAGGGTCTGCACGATCTGCTGTACGAAATCCTTGTTGACCTTGCCACCGTCCAGCTCAATGGGTAGAACAATATTTTCATACACATTCAGCACCGGAACAAGATTATATGCTTGGAACACAAAGCCGATTTTCCTGCGGCGGAAGATGGTCAGCGCTTCCTCCTTCAGGGAGAAAATATCCTGTCCGTCCACCATGACCGTGCCGCTTGTAGGGCGATCCAGCCCGCCCAGCATGTGCAGCAGCGTGGATTTGCCGGAGCCGGATGTGCCGACAATTGCAACAAATTCGCCCTTCTTTACACTTAAATCAACTCCATCCAACGCATGAACTGCGTTATTGCCGGAGCCATAAATCTTTTTCAGGTTTTTTGCCTGTAAAACTTCCATAAATGAGTACCTCCATGAAAAAATCTGTATGTATGAAAGGAAATGATCCTTTGATACATACAGATTATCGCATAGGAATCTTTCCACATTCTTTCCGGCGGAAAATGAAATCTAACAGTTTTGATAGAATTGTTGTTATTTCGGCAGAAATATGGAAAACGTACTTCCTTTTCCCGGAACGGAAGCAACCTTGATATAACCGCCCTCGCCGGATATGATCTGTCGGGCAAGGTATAAGCCGATGCCGACCCCTTCTTGTTTCTGCACACTATTTGAGCGGTAAAAGCGAGCAAATATCTTCGCTTGCTCACTTTCCGGGATGCCTGAACCGGTATCCGATATATCGATCCTTGCAAACATTTCATAGCTTACGGCAGAAATAGTAATGGTGCCATGCTCTGTATATTTGATGGCGTTGTCTACGATATTAGCCAGCGCTTCCGCTGTCCATTTGAAGTCGAATACAGCAAAAGCATCGGTATCCTGCAGTTGCAAAGACAACCCTTTTTCAGCAGCCTTGGCAGTATATTGTTCTACTACGCTTTCAAGCAGCGGCTGCAGCGCTGCTTGCTGAGGGGAGAGTGAAATGATCCCGTTTTCCAGTCTGGAAAGCTTTACGAGAGAATCGATCAGAAATCGCAGCTTTTCCGATTGTTTGTACAGTGCCTCCACATTTGCCTTCGCCGATGCAGGCAGAGTTTCCTCCATCAAAAGCTCGCTGTATAACAGCAGATTTGCAATCGGCGTTTTCGTCTGGTGGGAAATGTCCGCAATCAAGGTTTTGATTTTGTCTTTTTCCTGCGCTACATTTCGAGAAGATGCTTCTGCGGCGGAAAGATAGTGCGCAAACTTCGTTTCCAATGCAGATAGCTGGCTTTCATCAAAATTGGTTTCAGAAAAGGAGCCGGTCATGGCAGCGTCCAGCATTCTTTCGATTTCTTCCATCGTTTTTCTGGTCTTTCTCCGCTCCAATAACACAACAGCTGCCGCCGCCAGAAAACACAGCAGTATGATCACAATGCCGGTTTTATTCATCTTTTGTCACCCAGCTATAACCGATTCCGTAGATGGTTTTAATGTATTTCTGTGCGCCAAGCTTATCCCTCAGACGCTTGATCGTAACAGACAAAGCATTTTCATCCACATATTCTGCGCCATCTGTCCAGATCCGGTCGACAAGGTCTCCACGGGTCATGGTTCGACCACGGTTTTCAACAAGCAGACGCAGTAATTTTTGTTCTGTTTTACTCAATTCCACTTTTGAATCTCCCACATAAAAGGTCATAGCCTCAAAGTCAAAGTGAAATAGATCCATATGGAACGGCGCATTTTTATGGTTTGACGCTTGCTTTCGCAGTTGGGTATTCACCCTTGCCCGCAAAACCGAAAGAGAAAAGGGCTTGGTAATGTAATCATCAGCGCCCCTCTCCAGTCCGTCTACGATGTCCAGATCGGTGTCGTTGGCAGTCAGCAGAATAACAGGAATATAGGGTGTGTTTTCCTTGACCTCCCGGAGCAGCTCGAGCCCGCTGCCATCCGGCAGATTGATATCCAGCAGGATCAGGGATACACCGCCGCAAAGAAGCTGTTCCTTCGCCGTTTTTAGGTCTTGGCAGGATATAATCTGACGGTCATCTGCTTTCAGTGCTTTACTTAAACCCTGATTCAACCCTATATCATCTTCAATAATCAATAATTGTTCCATGTATCTCACTCCCTCGTTATTCAAAGGCCACCATTATTTCCTTGGGTAATTTTTCGTTCTCACAGTTCAGAAGATAGGCGATTGCTCTGCTTGCAAATTTGTTTGTTTTCACTGTATCCCAATCGGCAAGCAAAATGACCTCTGCCTTGCCGTTCTCAAAATCTAATGATATTTCGCCCCATTCGCCGTCGCAGTCTGCCTGATATTCGTAGATTGCGGCGGCGATTTTCTTTTTTCGCTTGATCTTGGATTTCTGTTTTAGCCGGACTGCATGGATTGCGCCCTCGGCAACCAACAATTCCGTCAACTTGTCCACTGCTTTTCGGTAGGCTCGTTCTGCACCGCTGGCTGTACTGCCCTCAAACATAACCGCCAGTTCTTCAAAGGTGGGGCGGTCTTTCCATGAGCTGACACGCCCACAGGTCATGCAAATTGCTAACCGGTTTTCGAGCAAGGTCTGTTCCCGGTAATTCAGCTTCTCAAATGCCCGCTGCACCTTTTCTGCTTGTATGCCGTTCCAGAGGATATCGGTATAGTTCCAGCTATCGTCAAGGGCTACATCCTCGCCTGCTTCCTCGCCGTTCTCGTCTGTCACATAGAATGGCTGCTGATTGCGGATACCTCGCACAACTTTCAGATAGTCTTCGGCAAGAGCAAGATCACAGTTGTATTTCTTGGAAAACTCGTTGACCGCATCCTTGGTATTGTGGTACAGCCAAGCCATTGACCGCACCATTTTGTAATTAGTCAGAGAGGATACCGACCATTTTTCTTCGCCCATGCGAAAACGGAGCATAGCATCCCGGATGAACGGATAGATGTATGTAGCATACTCTGCGCCCTTGGTAAGGTCATAGTCCATCAGCTTTTGGAGCATTTGCTCCCGGCAGGAGAGCTTTATATCTATAAATCGGTCTGTGTCGTACAAATCGCCGCCATCCACACCGAGAAAGTCTTTGATGCGCTTGTTCAGCTGCGGCTCGTAGTGGTGTAGGAAGAATGAGAAATGTATCAAATTCTTTTCCTGCAAGGCAGACAGGATATATTCGTTCAGACTGCCCACCTTTGGCGGCTCAGGTTCCAGTTGGAAGATGCGCTCTGCCACATAGGGAATGATACCATCACCGTGCGGATTGACTTGGTGTTTCGGTATGTATCCGGTCATATTCCATGTAAAATCACTCAGCATAGCGCACCCCCTTTCTCATTTCTATAAGAATCCCTTAAGACATTCTTTCATAAAAAGCATGAAGTATTTCTGCCAATTCCTGCGGTGATTCAATATTAACTTCATGTCCGGCACCAATAATCGTTTTTAATTCCACGTTCTTAAGCAATTCTGCCAATTCAATAGAAGCATTTTTATTCGCAGTATCTTTCTCGCCATATAACAATAGTGTAGGGCATGATATTTTGTGCAGAGAGTTGTTAAAGTCCAACTCCATCATGGTTTCGCATAGAAGTAAGAAATCAGCTTTTCTAAATCCCATTTGTTGAAACATGGATTTAGGCATAAATCTAAAGAGAAGATTTTGAAATTTCAGAAGCTTCTTGGGCATTTTATATTGTGTGGCGATAAGCACCAAGGAGCGAACTTTTTTCGGATATTGTATAGCATAGTTCAGAGCTAATACGCCCCCAAGCGATAAACCGCACAAATCAATAGGCTCATCATATTGATTGCAGTAATCTGAAAATGCAGCATATAGATTATCATAGGTCACTTCTTTGCTATGAACTAAATCAGGAAGATTCGGACACAAGCTGTAATCAGTAGTTTGCAAAATATCTATTGTTTTTGTCCAACTGTCAGATGTTTGTCCTAATCCATGCACATATATTTGTTTCATATTGTTCCCCCACTAAATATGTATCTTAGCTTCTGCAAGCAAAGCAGCCTGTTCCATTTCTTTTTCATAAGCTCCTTTGGCATAAGCAACATCACTTTTTGCCCGGAGTTCTTTATCTTTTGCCAGTTTCTTCATGACCTCCGCAAGGTCAGCGTCCAGAGTACCACGCTTTACATAGCGATTTATGGTGTTCAGCCTCTTTTCATATATCTGGATAATCGGATGATCGTCTGCAAGCTCTCGCTGTTCTCTGCCTTTTAGATTGCCGATCTGCCGGCAAGTGCGGTGCAGCTTGTCCCCCGGTGCATAGCCGCCGCAGTATTTGGTGTGCCTTGCGTTGGTGGTGAGGAACCACTTGCCGCAGATTTTGCATTTTTTCGGGGCATGACCAACACATAAGCCCTCAAAAAGATCAGACCGGAACATCCCTACAAAGGATACATAGTGCATCCGCTTGACCAGCTTCGCAACTTTTTCGCCGGGACGGATGACCGATATATACTGAACGGAATTGTTCAAGGTAGACATCCAAGCATTGCCCTCTGTGATAGAAAACTCCGGTGGGAAATAGGTGCCGAACATTTTCGCAAAGCCCTCTGCGGTGCGGTCTGCTTCGTTTCCGTCCGATTGTTCTGCAAAATCAAGCATCGCCTTTTGGTATTCCTCAAGGGAGTAAGCCAGATGCCCGCATACAGCGGTATAGCGCTGGAGCATCACCGCATCAGCATATTTCGGAACTTCTTCGAACGGTAAAGAATTGGTTACGGCTTTTATGGCGAACTCCACATATTTCAGAGCATTGTCCGCAGTAAAGACCCTTTCTATTCGTTCCCGGTGCTTTGGTATATCCATATAGGAGAACGGCGGCGTTTTGCTGAGAATCTCTAACATTGTCAATGCAGCTTCCTTTGCCATTGGAAAGAGTGCAGAAGTATCCTGTCCGGCATTCAGCATCCCGAGCAGCAGATTAATTTTCTCGCATTGCTCGTTCATTTTTGTAATAGTATCCGCAGGAACATTCAGTGCATCACAGGCAAGCGTGCCGACAGGGAATGTTTTGCCCTCATATATGACCGTATCCTGCCAGAAGTCCAATGTCATCAATTCTTGGTTCATGCTTACCTCCTGTCCTGTTTTTTCACTTTCTTAATTGTATCATGCTAATGTAAAGAAATCTACATCTATCAATAAGTTGTCCTGTTTTTTGAAACGGAGTTGTCCTCCGATTAGCCTGTTTTTTGAGAAATCCGTCATAACCATAATAGAAGGAGCAAAGCACCTGCCAATCACTGCGGGTGCTTCGTGCTTTCCAGAATATTATGAACGGAGGTTTTTTTATGACAATCTATGGAACCATCAAAGCGGCAATCAGTGTCAAGCAAGCCGCCGAACACTACGGGCTGAAAGTCAACCGAAACGGTATGGCTTGCTGCCCGTTCCACAATGACAGGCATCCGAGCTTGAAGCTGAATGAGGACTATTTCTTCTGCTTCGGCTGTGGAGCAAAGGGAGATGTGATCGACCTTGTGGCAAGGCTGTTCAATATGAGCAGCTATGAAGCAGCGCAAAAGCTGGCTTCGGACTTCGGACTTGACCCGAAACCGCCCACTGCCGCAGCTATGGCCAAGCCAAAGCGTCCTTATATCCGTCAGTTCCGGGAGGATGAAATGCTGTGTTTCCGGGTGCTGACGGATTATCTGCATCTGCTGGAAGATTGGAAAGTGCGGTATGCACCCAAAACACCGGAGGAGGCTCTGGATGATCGTTTTGTGGAAGCCTGCCAGATGCACTGTCCTATCGAATATATGGCAGATGTGCTGACCGTGGGTGATCTGGAAGAGCGGGTGGCATTGGTGGACGAGCTGATGAAGGAGGGAAAAATTACTTTTCTGCAAGAGTACATCACACGAAAGAAAAAGGAGGTGGCGCACCATGGCGAAGAACCGGAAAACGCCTGATATGAATTTGCCTGTCTGGTTTGATGGGCAGAACATCAACGAAGCTCTGTTTTGTGAAGAATTTCTGCATGAGCGCAGAATCATCTTCGCAAACGGAGCTTTTTTTACGCCCGATGGTCGAGTGACGGACGATCTCCCACTGCGTGGGGAGATTTACGACAAGCTGAAATTCTGTGCCGTGAACAACATCCCCCGGAAGATCACCAACATTCTGGAAGTGCTGAAACTGGAAGCGCAAGTGCCTGACTTCCCACCGGAGCAGGATCGCATCCATGTGTTCAACGGTACGCTGCTATTGAACGGCACATTTACCGAGGGCAGATCGGCTATCGTGCGAAGCCGTCTGCCTGTTGTCTACAATCCCGATGCTCCTGCGCCCGTGATCTGGCTGAACTTTTTGAATGGACTGCTCCATGCGGAAGACATTCCCACCTTGCAGGAGTTTATCGGTTATTGCCTGATCCCCTCCAACAAAGGACAGCGCATGATGGTGATTAAGGGCAACGGCGGCGAGGGTAAATCCCAAATCGGTGCAGTGCTTGGCAGCATCTTCGGCACAAACATGAAGGACGGTAGTATCGGTAAGATTTCCGAAAACCGCTTCGCTCGTGCCGATCTGGAACACATTCTCCTGTGTGTGGATGATGATATGCGGATGGAAGCTCTGCGCCAGACCAACTATGTCAAATCCATCGTGACGGCGCAAGGCAAGATGGATCTGGAACGCAAGGGGAAACAAAGTTATCAGGGCTGGATGTTTGCCCGGCTGCTGGCATTCAGCAACGGCGATCTGCAAGCCCTGTATGACCGCAGCGACGGTTTTTACCGCAGACAGCTTGTGCTGACTACCAAGGAAAAGCCCGTGGGCAGAGCCGACGATCCCGACCTTGCAGAGAAGATGAAAGCCGAAGCCGAGGGCATTTTCCTGTGGGCATTTGAAGGATTGCAGCGGCTTGTTGCCAACAACTTTCAGTTTTCGGAGAGTGACCGCATCCGTGAAAACCGGGAAGCAGTCAAGCGTGATAATAACAATATCTTTGATTTCATGGATTCCGAGGGATACATCCGGCGTAAAGCGGATGCGTCCATCAGTTCCAAGGATTTCTATGAAATCTACCGGATGTGGTGCGAAGAAAATTCCCTTACACCGCTGAAAGCCCGCAGCTTCAGTGACGCCATGATTGCCAATGCCGGGAGATTCAATCTGGAACATTGCAACAATATCACCAACTCTGCCGGACGGCGGGTTTGGGGATTCATGGGAGTGGAAGCCATTGCACGACCTCATATAAATGGGTTTTACGGAGATTCGCCGTGTACGTACGTACCGGAGGACATTCCGGAGGAATGGCGGCAGGTCGAGTAAATCCCATTACTGGTACGTATGTACGCAGCAAAAGAGCGTAAAACGCTCGTTATAGAAACAGCACGCATCCTCTCGTTCGGGTTGTTTCTATGTCCACAGGTTTTTGAAAAAGTGTCTGTGGACACCGGCTGCAAGAGGAAGTTGACACAGAACAGCTTCATGCAGACGGGCTGACCATGGGAAAAGGCGCAGACATTTTCGCCTTGGTCAGCAGAGGTCACCGCAGTGACCGCATTCCCCCTCGGGAGAGCCCTCGGAGAGCCCACGGCACTTTGCAGCCAGTATGGATGAAAGTGTAATAGTGGGTTATTACACTTTGAAAAAGTGCCGTTCTCCAGCCCTCCGCTGTCTGCAAATCTCAAAGAAAGGAAAAATCCAATGGCAAGAAATGATGGAATAGACCGTACCGTAGCCAGAAATCAGGACTTGGAAACACCGGCTGATGTGGCTAAGGTACAGGAACACAATGAGCGTGAAAAGGACAGCTACAGCAATCAGGACATCGTGCCGGAACGCACTTCTCTGAACGTTCATTTCAAAGCACCCACGGACGATTATGTAAAAATGTTTGAGCAGATGGAACAAGACGGCGTGATCTCCACCAGAGGTCTGAAACCGGATGCCGTCAAATACGGCGAGTTGATCTTCGATGTGAACTCCGCTTACTTCTACAACCACGGTGGCTATGAATTTGCAAAAGAGTTCTATGCCGATGCCTACAAAGCCGCCGTGGAGATCGTGGGCGGTGAGCAGTATATCCTCTCCGCTGTGATGCACGCCGATGAGCGCAACCGGGCAATGTCTGAAGCTCTGGGCGAGGATGTATATCACTACCACCTCCATGTGGTTTATATCCCGGTGGTGGAAAAGCAAATCCTTTGGTCGAAGCGATGCAAGGATGAAGCCCTCCGGGGAACTGTCAAGGAGGTCATCACGCAGGTCAGCCGCAGTAAGAAATGGGAGTCCAAGCCGGTGCTTGGTGAGAACGGAAATCCCATGTTGAATGCAAAAGGGAAAAAGATTTTGAAGTCGTCCTACAGTGTGTTGCAGGATGACTTTTTTCATTTCATGCGAGCTGCCGGATATACCGATGTGAAGCGTGGAGAGCGTGGAAGCACCGAGGAACATCTGACGGTGACACAGTTCAAGGTGCAGGCAGAACAGCAGCGTTTGGAAGCTGTGACCGGACAGGTGGCACAGGCGGAGCAGAGTTTGGAGAATGCCAAAGCTGCCACGGAGAAACAGAAAAGGAAACTGGAAGCGCTGCAAAAGGAAACCAAGACGGCAAAGACTCTTGCACTGACGGTGCAGGATATTGAAGCGATGGGCAAAAAGGCCACATTCGGAAACAATATCACTCTGACACCGGATGAATGCCGCACACTCAAAGATTATGCTGTCAGTAGCTTTGCGGAAAAGGCAGAGAAGATCAAGTACAAGCAGAAATTCGAGCAAGCGGAGAAAAGTGCAAAAACATGGAAGCAGCGGTACGATGCGTTGCATGAACAATATCAAGAGCTGAAAAAGAAAGCCCAGCCCTTCTTGGATGCACTGGAAATCGCATCCGAAAGGGTTCGGGCTTTTCTTGATGTTGTCCTCAGCAGAGGAAAGGAAACACAGGAACACAAAGCACCTGCCCGGAAGCGTGGGCAGGATATGGAACTTTGACGGAGGAATTGCCTATTGAAGAAATATTATGAGGAAGCGAAATATAATGTCATGCAGTCTATTTATCTGTATGATGAAGTGAAGATTGCGAAGAAGAAAGAACCTGGAATTACACTGACAACAAATCTGAAGTTTCTTCCAACCGGGGATGGCAATATCGCTTATAAAGCAGCGCAGCTTCTGATGGATGAATTTGATCTGAAAGAAGGGGTTCAGATCACACTGAATAAGCACATTCCGGTAGCTGCTGGTCTTGCAGGAGGAAGCTCAAATGCGGCAGCCGTTCTGTTTGGAATGAACCGGTTGTTTGGGCTGCACCTGACGCAGCAGCAGTTGATGGAACGTGGAGTGAAGCTTGGAGCAGATGTTCCATATTGTATTATGCGCGGAACTGTTCTGGCAGAAGGAATCGGAGAAGAGTTAAGCGTTCTTCCGGCAATGCCGAAATGTACGGTACTGATCGCCAAGCCTCCGATCAGTGTTTCAACGAAGATGGTGTATGAAGCACTGGACTCCAAAGAGATTGTCGAGCATCCGGATATTGACGGAATTCTGGAAGGACTTCGGAAGGGAGATCTTCACAAGGTTGCAGATTCTATGGGGAATGTGTTAGAGGATGTGACAATACCGATGCATCCGGTGATCGCGGATATCAAGCAGGTGATGCAGGATTGCGGAGCAATCGGGGCAATGATGAGCGGGAGTGGACCAACAGTGTTTGGTCTGTTTGAAAACCGGGCATCAGCAAGAGAAGCACAGAAGATGATTCGGGACAAAGGTCTGACAAGACAGGCATACGTAACGAATATACACAACGTTAGGAGGAAGTAAAATGGGAACTGATTTTGAAGTAACAATGAATGAATATCTGCCTCTGAGAGATGTGGTATTTAATACATTGAGACAGGCGATTCTGCGCGGAGAACTGAAACCGGGAGAGCGTCTGATGGAGATTCAGCTGGCGAATAAGCTGGGTGTGAGCCGTACACCGATCCGTGAGGCAATCCGTAAACTTGAGCTGGAAGGTCTTGTCCTTATGATTCCGAGAAAAGGTGCGGAAGTTGCAGAGATCACAGAGAAGAATCTAAGAGATGTGCTGGAAGTGCGCTGTGCGTTAGAAGAGCTTGCAGTACAGCTTGCATGTGACAGAATGGATGAAGAAGGAGTGCGCGAGCTTCGTGCAGCAGCAGAGACGTTTGAGTCTATTCTCAACAGTGATGATATTACACAGATCGCACAGGCAGACGTTGCATTTCATGATATTATCTACGCTGCAACAGATAACCGCAGACTGATCCAGCTTCTGAATAATCTGCGCGAACAGATGTATAGATACAGAATTGAATATCTGAAGAAGAAAGAATGCTACCCACAACTGTTGAATGAGCATCAGACAATTATTGATGCGATTGCCGGACATGATAAAGAGCTGGCTACAAAGTTTACAAGCCAACATATTAAGAACCAGGCAGAAACGGTTGTTGGCACTATCCGTGAGAAAGAAGAAAATGCTTAAAGAATAAAGAATGTGCCTCGGCACATTCTTTATTGTATATGTATGGAATTCATTTTTGTGGAAAGACTCCATGTATGAACAAAATTGATTTATCATGTTACTGTTCATAGATGGAGGATGATATTATGAAGAAACGGTTTGCATTGATCAAAAGAAAGTTGAAATCTGCCCGGGAAGAAAAACTGTCGGGAAGAGTAGAGATTTTTTCAGTGGCAGCGGGGCTTCTGATCGCTGCTTTTTTCACAGGAATGATATATACAAAACAAGAATTATATGCACAGGAAGAAACACAGAAGCACCTGGCGCAGGAAGTGTTTCGCTTCCATGTGTTAGCGAATAGTGACAGCGAAAAGGACCAGAATCTGAAATTGCAGGTAAGAGATGCAGTATTGGATTATATGAAAGAAGAATTGTCAGAAGAACCGGAAGAGAAACAGTGTCTTAAGCAGACTGTGCAGTGGGCACGTACACATACAGATGAGATCCGTGCAATCGGAGAAAAGACAGTTGCGGCGGCAGGAGAAGATCAGAGTGTGAATGTGGCTGTGACAACCTGTTTTTTTCCTGACAGGACTTACGGTGATATGACATTTCCGGCGGGGAATTATCAGGCACTGCGGGTGGAACTGGGGAGTGCAGAGGGACATAACTGGTGGTGCGTGCTTTATCCGAATCTCTGCTTTCTGGATACAACGAATGCAGTGATTCCTGATAAAGGAAAGAAACAATTGAAACAGGTACTGACGGAAGAAGAATATTCCAAAGTGACAGCAAATACAAAGTTTAAGATTGGCTGGTATTTTTGGAAATAAGGAATAAAAGAGGTTAAGAAAATGTATGAATTTGACAGTAGAGTACGTTACAGCGAGGTAGATCATCACGGTACGATGACAGTTCCGGCGTTGATCAATTATTTTCAGGACTGCAGTACCTTCCAGTCGGAGGATCTTGGAATTGGTACAACGGTTCTGAAGGAAGAGAAAAGAGCGTGGCTTTTATCTTACTGGCAGGTGATCCTGAATCGGAAACCGGAGCTTGGTGAGAAGATCACAATCGGAACATTTGCAACAGAATTCAAGGGATTGTTTGGAAACAGAAACTTTTATATGAAAGATGCAGATGGAAAATATCTCGCCTGTGCGAATTCAGTCTGGGCATTTATTGATACAGAGACAGGAAGACCAACCAGGCCGCAGCCAAAGGATGTTCAGTTGTATGGAGTAGAAGAACCACTTGATATACCATATGAGGGAAGAAAAATCCGACTTCCGGAAGAGACAGATGATCTGGAAGCATTTCCGGTCAGAAAGTATCATATTGACACAAATGAGCATGTGAACAACTGTCAGTATGTGCAGATGGCATTGGAATTTCTTCCGGATGATCTTCAGATCGCACAGCTGCGTGTAGAGTATAAAAAGGCAGCTGTACTGGGAGATATGATTTATCCGAAGCTGAGTAAAGAAGCAGACAGAATCGTTGTGGAACTCTGTGACGAACAGGCAAAACCATATGCAGTTCTGGAATTTAAAGAAGAAATATAAAAGAAGAGATAGAATAGAAAAACTCCCGGATATTCCTACAGAAATTTCTGTGAACATTCGGGAGTTTTTTGTTGCGAACAAGTAACGTTCGCAGGTGATATTTACTTATCAAGACTTGCCAGGACATCTTCCAGAACATCCTCAACAGAATCAGTTACTTCATCCGCATAGTAGGATACACCAGGTGCACTGTTTGACATTGCGTAGCTGTGACCGACCAGTTCAAGCATTTCCAGATCATTCTGCTGATCTCCGAATGCCATACATTCTTCCGGCTTTACATGGAATAATTTCATCAGGTTAGAAAGAGCAGCACCTTTATTTGTTCCCGGAGCAATGAAGTCAATCCAGATATTTCCGGAAGTAACAACCTTAATCTCTGCACCGAACATTTCTTGTAAGTGTTCTAAATATTGCATGATTACTTTTGTGTCATCAATCATATTACAGATTGCAATCTTGAGAAATGGACCTTCGATTTTGCTTAGATCGTCTACAATTTTTGTTGTGTTCTGCATGACATTTACAATATGATTTACAAAAGCTTCGTGATTATCTTCGATCAGACAAGCATCTTCTCTGGAAATGAGAATATCAAAATTCGGTGATTTTTTCACTTCATCTATAATGCGGCAGGCAAGGTCATCTGCAATTATTCCGCGAGAGATTACCTTTCCCTGATGAATACAGATGGAACCATTTTCTCCAATATAGGAAATCTCGTCCTTAATCTCAGAAAACAGTCTACGCTCATTATCATATTGGCGTCCGCTTGCAGCAACAAAGTGAATGCCTTTTTGTGTCAGTTCATGAATCAGCTCTATGGCACGAGGAGTCAGTTTCTGTGCTCCGTTATGAAGAAGCGTACCATCAAGGTCGCTTGCGATTAATTTGATCATATGTAAAATCCTCCTGATTATTCTGCAATAACTTCTTCAGCACGTTTCAGTGCAGCGCTGATATTCGGCTGGAAGTTCTCTTTTCCAACCAGCTCTGTGAATCCGGCTTTCTCCATAACTTTCATTGGCTGTTCGTTGACGTGGGAGAAGACAACCGTAATTCCCTTTGACTCACAGACTTCTACCAGATCAACCAGAGCATTCATAGCAGTACTGTCCAGCGCAGGAACGCTTCGCATACGAAGAACGAGGCAGGTAGTAAAATCTTTTACGACAATGTGTTCAATCGCACTTGCTGCTCCGAAGAACAGAGGGCCTGAGATTTCGTAGACACGGATCTGAAGAGGAAGTTTCTGAAGGCGTTCATCGACATCCGGGGTATCATCATCCACATAAGTCCAGCTGTTGACGTGTGTTTCTTCGCTCATACGCTTGATAAAGAGCAGGCAGGCAAGAACCATACCAATCTCGATCGCTACGACCAGGTCGAAGAGTACTGTCAGGATAAATGAAGTAAAAAGTACAATGACATCACTCTTTGGAGCAGTCTTAACCAGTTTTACAAAGGTACGCCACTGGCACATATTGTATGCAACGATAAACAGGATTGCTGCGATTGTTGGCATTGGAATCATTCCGGCATATGGCATCAGTACGACAAGCACAATGACCAGTGTAATGGAATGAACGATTCCGGCAATCGGAGTACGTCCTCCGTTTTTGATATTTGCAGCAGTTCTTGCAATCGCTCCTGTCGCGGGGATTCCACCGAAAAGGGCAGAAGCAATGTTGCCGGCTCCCTGGGCTACAAGTTCCATGTCGGAACGGTGTTTGCCGTTGATCATTCCGTCTGCGACAACACAGGAAAGCAGAGATTCAATCGCTGCAAGAACAGCAATCGTAAATGCGTTCGGAAGAGCATTTTGAACAACTTCAAGTGATACAGCCGGAAGATGGAAGGATGGGAGTGAGTTGCTGATCGTATAAAGATTTCCAATTGTAGAAACTTTTAACGGCAGGAACTGAACCATCAGGATTCCAACGATAACTGCGATCAAAGATCCAGGGATTCTTTTAAAGATGTATGGTGCAATGATCAGAACAGCAAGACTTACTGCACCGACGATCAGTGCATCAATATTAATCGTAGAGAAGTTTTCAACAACAGCACGGAATTTCTCTGTTGTCTCGATCGGTTTTACCCCATCCGGATACCGGAAAACAGGCTGACATGGGTGAGCTTATTCATGGCTGATCTGCTCCCCAGGGATCAGCTCCGCCCGGAACCGCTTGATGACCGCTGCCTCCAATTCATCCTGACAAAAGTTACTGTCAGCAGAAAGACCCAGCTTGCGGCGCAGCCTGTTCAGCGTCTTTTCATAATTCCCGTATTTCTTTTGCAGTCGGAGAAAATCTTTCTCGTTCTGTGCCTGCGACAGACACTTGGCGATGCTGTACCAGGTTACCAGGAACATGTGCAGTTCGCTCACCAGCAGCCGGAATCCGCTGCCGGGGATCAGATAGTGTTCCTCCTGGCGGCCGCCGCCCGGTTCGGGTTCGTCGTCCTCACACTCCACATAGAAGGCGTCCAGCTCGCACAGCTCCCGCGCCTTCATCCCGGCAAGGTCCGCCTTGTCGCCGAACACCAGGTAACGGCCGGGAATGTTCCAGGCGTCAAACTTGTCATCGGCGATCTGGCCGTACCGCTTCGCCGCCGCAATGAACGCCTCCACATCCTCCCGGTCCTTGATTTTTCCGGCAAGGAAGGCAAGCTGATGAAGCAGCCCGTAGAGATGCACTTCCTCGTCGATATGTGCCTCATAGGTCTTTTCCTCGATGACATACAGCTTTTCCTGTTCCATATCCTTATCCCATCCTTTCCTTCCATTCCAGCCGCATTTGCCCATCATCCAGCAACAGACGGATTACATTTTTGCCCTGGGGCGTAATCAAGGTCTGCTGTCCAAAATGCCCATATTTCCAGAAGTCCTTCACACGGAATAATCCGTTATTGGAGGGCTTGGCATAGGGCAGAAGGTATCCGGCCGGGCAGCGGTACAGAAATCCCGCGTCCATCAGGAAACGGCAAAACGCACGCTCCCCGATTTGCAGTTCTTTCGCCGTGGCTCGGATATTGGACGTGGTCGAGACTTAAAGCACCCCAAGTGTTGCTCTGTCGTGGCTGAACTACCACATCGGTACGGG
>ENA-UPWM01000581-UPWM01000581.1-human-gut-metagenome-genome-assembly--contig:-NODE-581-length-16088-cov-16.528824_pt1 | contig 16088 bp, 10 predicted proteins | sample MGYA00250051_ERZ773379 | MGnify/ENA primary metagenome ERZ773379 (study PRJEB29103, sample SAMN06112020) | human gut metagenome | biome: human gut; feature: ankylosing spondylitis patient; material...
AGACTGTGACCGGATCATCCACTGCAAGGCGTTCCGCCGCCTGAAACGGAAAACCCAGGTGTTTCTTTCTCCAGAGGGGGATCATTACCGTACTCGGCTGACCCATACCCTGGAGGTTGCCCAGATCGCCCGGACCATCGCCAGGGCCTTGCGGTTGAACGAAGATCTGACAGAGGCGATTTCTCTGGGCCACGATTTGGGACATACCCCTTTTGGCCATGCGGGGGAACGTGCTTTGAACGGGATGATACCGGGCGGATTCCGGCACTATGAGCAAAGCGTCCGGGTGGTGGAAAAGCTGGAAAAAGACGGTAAGGGCCTGAACCTGACAAAGGAGGTTCGGGACGGCATTTTGTGCCACACAAAAGGAAAGGAAGCCTCCACCCTGGAGGGCAGGATTGTGAAGATTTCCGACCGGATCGCCTATATCAACCACGACATCGACGACGCGCAGAGGGCCGGCGTGCTGCTGGAAAAGGAAATTCCAGAGAAGGCGGTTAAGGCCTTGGGAGCCAGCCGTACCGCCAGAATCAACACTTTGGTACATTCTTTGGTGGAAAACAGCCGCGGCGGAGAGCTGGCTATGGAGCCTCGGGTGCAGGAAGCCTTTGACGAGCTGCACGCCTTTATGTATGAGCATGTGTACCACAATCCCTGCGCCAAGGGGGAAGAGAAAAAGGTTCCGGAGCTGGTGGAGCAACTGTTCGATTTCTTTATGAACAATCCCCAGCGGCTTCCGAACCAAATGCAGCTGATCGCTTATCAGGAGGGCTTGGTCCGGGCGGTTTGCGACCATGTGGCCGGCATGACGGACCATTTCGCGGTTCAAACCTTTACCTCTATTTATATCCCCAATTTCTGGACAAGCTAGACAGGATCAGCGGGGAAAGAGAGAAAACTGGAATCGGCCCATTGCGCTTGTGGCGGAACCATTCTTAAGTGTCGGACGTGGCCGTGGTGGGGCGGTTTGCGGGCTCCACAGCGCTGGGCGCGGTGGGCTCCACCAGCATCTTTGTCACACTGTTCACCGGCTTTCTCATCGGCCTGGGCAACGGCATCAATGTGCTGGTGGCCCGCTTCTACGGAGCCAGACACCCGAACGATGTCCACGACACCGTCCACTCGGCCCTGATCGTCAGCCTGATCGCAGGCGTGATCCTGTTGGTTGTGGGCCTGCTGGGCTCCCCTGCCATGCTGCGGCTGCTGAACACCAAGGAGGACCTGCTGCCGGGTGCGATCCTCTACCTGCGGGTGTATTTTCTGGGTATGCCGGCACTGGCTCTGTACAATTTCGGCAACGCCGTGTTCAGCGCCATCGGTGAGACCAAAAAGCCGCTGTACATCCTGAGCTTTGCCGGTGTGCTGAATATCCTTCTGAATCTGTTCTTTGTCATCGTCTGCAACCTGGACGTGGCAGGCGTGGCGCTGGCCAGTGCCATTTCCCAGTGTGTTTCTGCCGGGCTCATCCTCCACGCCCTGACCAGGGTGCAGGACTGCTACGCCCTCCATTTCAAGGAAGCAAAGCTCGATCCCGCCATGACCAAAAGCATTCTGGCGCTGGGCCTGCCCGCCGGGTTCCAGAACGCCATTTTCGCCATCGCCAACCTGTTCATCCAGGCCGGTGTCAACTCCTTTGATTCCCTCATGGTCAAGGGCAACAGCGCCGCCGCAAACGCTGACCCGCTCATCTACGACTGCATGGCCGCCTTCTACATGGCCTGTGCCAGCTTTATGAGCCAGAACTACGGCGCAGGCAAGCCCGACCGTGTCAAGAAAAGCTACTTCATCTCGCTGGCCTATTCCTTTGGCGTGGGTCTGGCGCTGGGCGGCGGCCTGTTCCTGTTCGGGCGGCAGTTCCTCGCCCTTTTCACCACCGAAAGCGCCGTCATCGATGCCGGTATGAAGCGTGTGGGTGTCATGGCGCTGGCCTACTGCATTTCGGCCTTTATGGACTGCACCATTGCCGCTTCCCGCGGTCTGGGCAAGACCGTGGTGCCCACCGTCATCGTTATCATGGGTTCCTGTGTATTCCGGGTGATCTGGGTATACACCATCTTCGCCCACTTCCACACCATTCCCTCGCTCTACCTGCTCTACCCCTGCTCCTGGGCTCTGACCGCCATTGCGGAGATCCTCTATTTCATCCGCTGCTACAAGCAGGCCATGAAGATCTTCCGGGAGCCGATTCCCTCTTCGCTGTAAAACAAAAAAGATGGATGTCGTGCGGCATCCATCTTTTTTTGTTTTCTCTGTTACACCTTGACTTCCCCGGCCAGGACCCGCTTGTAGTCCTCATAGTTGCGGGCCAGCAGGGCGGGCGTATCCAGCCCGTAGGGGCACTTGGCCTTGCACTGGTTGCAGTGCAGGCAGCCCTCGATCTTCTTCATCTTGGCCTGACCGGCGGGGCTCAGATGCTCTGCCGAGGGCGAGCGCCGGAGCAGCAGGCTCATGCGGGCGCAGTTGTTGATCTCGATGCCAGCCGGGCAGGGCATACAGTAACCGCAGCCACGGCAGAACTCACCGCACAGCTCCTCCCGGTCGTGGGCGATGACCGCAGACAGCTCTGCGTCCATCCGGGGCGGGTTATCAATGTAGGAGAGAAACTCGTCCAGCTCCTTTTCCCGCTGAACGCCCCAGATGGGCAGAACGCCCTCAAACTGCGCTTCAAAGGCATAGGCGGCGGCGCTGTTGGTAATGAGGCCGCCGGACAGGCCCTTCATGGCGATAAAACCCATCTCATGCTCTTTGCACAGCTGCACCAGCTCCAGCTCCTGCTCACCGGAAATATAGCTGAACGGAAACTGCAGGGTCTCGTACAGGCCGCTCTCAATGGCTTCCTTGGCCACGGACAGGCGGTGGTTGGTGATGCCGATATGTCGGATCATCCCCTTTCCCTTGGCCTCCAGTGCGGCTTCGTACAGGCCGGAGCCGTCACCTGGCTTGGGGCAGAAGGACGGGTTGTGGAACTGGTAGATGTCCACATAGTCGGTGCGCAGATTGTTCAGGGAGGTGTGCAGATCCTTCCAGAACTCCTCCGCGTTCTGGGCGGCGGTCTTGGTGGCGATGTAGACCTCGGAGCGGATGCCGTCAAAGGCTTCGCCCAGCTTCACCTCGCTGTCGGTGTAAGCGCGGGCGGTATCAAAGAAGCGGATGCCCGCCTTGTAAGCCTTGCGGGCCAGAAAGACCGCGTCCTCCTGGGAAATGCGCTGGATGGGCAGGGCACCAAAGCCGTTTTTGTTCACGGTGATGCCGGTGCGCCCCAATGTGACCATATCCATAGGGAACCTCCTGTTTTTTCCAAAAATACTCTCTGTGCTCATTATAGGACGAAGTGCCGCACAACGCAAGAAAAACCCTCTCCATCAAAGCGTGGCAGTGCACAGCGATGACAGAGAGGGTCAGTTTTACTGATAATCGTGGTTCAGGAACAGCGCTTTGATGGCGACGATCTCGTCGTACTCCTCCTGCTCCACCTGCACATCCGCATTGACGGCCTGCAGGCGGGCCTTGACGGCATCCAGTGCCTCGGCGGTGGTCACGGCCTGACCTTCCTCCACGGCATCGATCATCCGCTTGAGGACGATCGGGTGGGCGTAACAGCTGGGCACCGGGAAGCTGCCGTTGGGGTAGTGCTTCACATACTCCGCCATGGCGACATCGGCCTGATCGGCCCGCTTCATAATGGCGCTGTTGTTATTGTGCGCCGTGGGCAGCATGTTGTAGCTGGAAAAGAGGAAGATGGCCGCAAAGCCGAACAGCGCAAAGTACACGCCGTAGCTGCCGGTGTGGGTGAACACCGCGTACAGGCCGTAGGCCGCGGCGGCAGTGCCGAACAGGAAGATGGCAAGGGCCACATAGCGGTAGACCGGCTTGCTCTTGAGCTGGGCGCGCTTGCGGCGCTGGGCAGCACTGAGCTCATTGGAAAGCTCGGGCTTTGCGTCCAGATACTCCTTTGCCCTGCGCAGGATCGTCACGGTGTGTTTGGCATCGTCAGACAGCTCCGGCAGCTTGCGGGCGGCCTTTTCCTCAGCCTTTTTCTGCAGCGCCTGTTCCCCAGCGGCACTCAGCAGCCGGATCTGGGGCTGCTGCTTTGCCAGCAGCTCCAACAGGGCATCCACGTCCCGCTCATCCTTGAAGTTGCACTGCTTCTGTTTGCCGCCGTCGTACTCCACCACAAGGTAAGCCATGGAGGCAAACATTCCCTTACCGGTAAAGCCGCCCGCACTCATGGCCACCCGCTTGAACACGCGGGTGATGCTGGTGTAGGGCAGGTAGTAGCGGCGGTCGATGTAAAAGCTGTTCAGATACAGGGCTTTTTTGCCCACGCCGCAGGGGCCGATCTTTTTGCAGGCTTTCCGGTCGGCCGCCAGCTCGGCGGGGTCGAGCCTGGCAAGGCCCAATTGTGCAGGTTTGAAGAGCATAATGTTCATCCCTCTTTTGCGTTTTTGTTTGTACCCATTTTCCCACTCCGGCAAAGAAAATGCAAGGCCCAGCCCGCACTCTTAGCCAAAAACAGGAAACCGGCCGCTGAGCTGACAGCGGCCGGTTTGTTTTACTGAGAAATTGCCGCTATGAATGGGTTATGCGGCTTTCTTCTCGGTGTTCTTCTTGGTTGCATAGATGAACAGTGCCAGCATGGCAATTGCGAAGACGATACCGATGGGATATGCAACTGCGGTGTTGTAAGCCACCAGCTTGCCGTCTGCATAGGTGTTGATCATCTTGCCCAGGCACTCAGGAGCCAGCACGAAGTAGGTGCAGGACACAGCGCTCATAAAGGTAGCGGGCACTGCAGTGATCCAGTAGTTCTTCTTCTCCTTGAACAGGTACATGGAAGCAGCCCACAGAACGATCATGGCCAGCGTCTGGTTGGTCCAGCTGAAGTAACGCCAGATCACAGTGTAGTTGATGAAGCCCAGTGCATTGCCGATGCCCAGGAATGCACCCACGCCCAGAACGGGAACGCAGAGCTTCAGGCGGTTGCCGTAGCTGTCCTGATCCAGCTTGAGCCAGTCGGCCAGGGTCAGACGAGCGGAACGGAAGGCAGTATCACCAGAGGTGATGGGGCAGATAACGACACCGATCATAGCCAGTGCAATGCCCACGCCGCCCATGGTCTTGGAGCAGACATCATAGATAGCGGCAGACTGACCGGCGCTCAGAGCCTCGGCCAGACCGGCCATCTTGCCGTCGGTGATGGTGTACAGTGCGCAGCCTGCAGCGGCCCAGATCAGAGCGATAACGCCCTCGCAGACCATGGCACCGTAGAACACGAAGTGGCCCTGCTTCTCACTCTTCATGCAGCGGGCCATCAGAGGCGACTGGGTGGAGTGGAAGCCGGAGATCGCGCCGCAGGCAACCGTGATGAACATAAAGCTCCAGATGGGCGTACCCGACGGGTGCATGCTGCCAAAGTGATCCCAGATCTCGGGGATGGTATAAGCCGGGTTGGTGAAGATGCCAAAGATGACACCGATGGCCATGATGATGAGGCAGATGCCGAACACGGGGTAGATCTTGCCGATGACCGCATCAATAGAGATAAAGGTCGCGATGAAGTAGTAGGTCAGAATGATGACCAGCCAGAACAGCAGCGAGGTCATCACGCCGGATGCGCCGCTCTGGCTGCACAGCTCAACGATCAGACCGGCAGGGCCGACGGCGAACACGGTGCCCACCATGATCAGCAGCACAACAGAGAACACACGCATCACGTTCTGCATCACGGGGCCTAAGTATTTGCCGGTGATCTCCGCGATGGAAGCACCGTCGTTGCGCTCACTCATCATGCCGGAGAAGTAGTCATGCACACCACCGGCAAAGATGGTGCCGAAGGTGATCCACAGGAACACCACGGGGCCCCACAGAGCGCCCTGCATGGCACCAAAGATGGGGCCAAGGCCCGCAATGTTCAGCAGCTGGACGAGGAACAGCTTCCACTGGGGCATCACGACATAGTCCACGCCGTCATTGATGCGCACAGCAGGCGTTTCACGGTCGTCCGGGCCGAAGGTATTGTCCACGATCTTGCCATAGACGAAGTATCCGCCTACCAGGATCGCAAGACAGAGCAGGAAACTAATCATACCAGAAACCTCCTTTTTGCCCCTGCCGGCCGCGGCCCCATTCTGCCGCATACCCGGGGCTCTTTTCTGGCCTCATGGTAGCACACTTTTTTCCAGCGGAGAAATATCTTTCCGGCATGGGGCCATATGGTTTCCGATATAGCTGCAAAGAATTTTTGCCGCTTTTCCGTTTATTTTTTGACCATTTATCAGCAAAAATAAAACCGGGCGCTTATTTTCGCCCGGTTTTGAATCCATTTATTGGTTTTTCTGTCAATTCCGAAGGGAGCAACCTTTGCCGTGCCTTAGCCGGAAAGCCCCTTTATTTTACGGTGGAAGCCGCTTCCTTGTGGAGCAGATCCACAAAGGCTTGCTCCTCGGGGCGCAGGCGGCCCTTGTCCGGGTAGACCAGCACATCCCGCATCTGCTGGCGCTGGGCCGGGCACTTCTTCAGCACCAGATGGTACTGCTCCAGTGCCCTGCGGGGCATGGGCGATGCCCACATGTAGGCCGTGGGCAGCCGCTGCAGGATCGAGAACTGGCTGCACCGCTCATACACATGGATACGGCGCTCCGGGTTGACATGCCAGCGCACACCGTCGCCGCCCTCCTCGCCGGGCAGCTGGAAATCATCGTGGAGGATCTCCATATACTTGTCCAGCTCAGACAGGTCGCGGATCTCCTTCCGGGCCAGCGGGCCGTCCCGGTTGGTCAGCAGATTGTATTCAAAATCCATAATGGGTTCCATTTTCAGGCCCCGCCGGGCGCAGTAATGGGTATAGTGCTCGTCATCCTCCACGGCGTACCGCAGCAGAGCCAGATGATACCCCTGCCGCAGGACATGATCCAGTGCCTCCATGGAGCCGCCCTCCCGGATGTGGATGTGGAGCCGCTCAATGGAGGCCGCCTGCTCCAGATAATCCACCGCCGCATAGGAGGCATAGGTGGCGTGGGGGATCATTACCCGCAGTTCGGCGCAGCGCTCCTGCGCCTCCTGCACGCTCTGGTCCAGCCGATCCACCTCCCGCAGCACCCGTTCGGCCTGCTCGATGAAATGCCGTCCCTGCTCCGTGGGGATCATGCCGGTGGATGACCGCTCAAAAATGCGGAGATGATATTCTTCTTCCAGATTTTTCAGCGCCTTGCTCACATTGGGCTGAGCGGCATACAGCCGCTTTGCCGCCGCACTCACAGATCCGCATTCCATGATGGCGACAAGATACCGCAGTTCTGTAATGTTCAACTTTTTCTCTCCTTTTGGCGTTTTTTCCCTTGCGCCTAGTTTATCAGGCGGCACACGGGGCTGTCAAGCGTTGACGGGGCCCCGCTGCCGTTTTATAATGTAAGAAACAATCTGCCCGAAAGAGGTCGAAGAGGATGGAAGAAAAAAACTACCGCGTTCTGCGCATTGAGGAGCAGCTTTATGGCTGCGAGGAGCTGCCCGAGGGCCAGCCCGTGCTCTGTGATGTCCTGCTGGAGGCTGCCGACGGCACGCAGCGGGTTCTCCCCTACCCGGATGCCGAGCTGACCCGGCTGGACATCAACGAGGGCAGCACTGTCACCCTGCGGGATCACAGGCTGGCCAAGGCGGCGCACAAGGTCTATTTCACCCGCCACGGCGAGACCGTGTGGAACGTGGAAAACAAGATCTGCGGCATGACCGACAGCCCCCTGACCGAAAAAGGCCGCGCCCAGGCCCGGGAGCTGGGCAAAAAGCTCCGGGCCAGCGGCCTCCGCATCGATGAGATCCTGTACTCTCCCCTGTCCCGCGCCGCCGACACCGCCCGGGCCATTGCGGAGGCCACCGGCATTCCTGCCCGGTGTGAGCCCCGGCTCCGGGAGCAGTGTTTTGGCCGCTACGAGGGCACGCCCCGGGACGGCGAGGAGTTCCGCATTTCCAAGACCCACTTTGCCGACCGCTACTCCGGCGGCGAGAGCATGATGCAGCTGGCCCAGCGCATCTACAACCTGCTGGACGAGCTCCGGGCCGACACCGATAAGACCTACCTGCTGGTGGCCCACAACGGCATTGCCCGGGTGGTGCAGTCCTATTTTTACGATATGACCAACGAGGAGTACGCGGCGGCAGGCATCAAAAACTGTGAGTTCGTGGAATTTACATTCTGAAAACAGAAAGGACCCACCATGGGTCCTTTCTTTATTTGCAGTTATTCCGCCTTGCGGTAATGGAACTGCTGGTCTCTGGTGATGAACAGGCCGATGCTGACCAGCAAAGCGGCCAGCTCGGCGGCTGTCACGGCCAGCCAGATGCCATCAATGCCCAGCAGGAGCGGAAGCAGCAGAACCGCCGCCACCTGAAACAGCAGGGTGCGCAGGAACGAGATGAGCGCACTGGTCACACCGTCGCCCAGGGCCGTGAAGAAGGAGGACGCATAGACGTTGAAGCCCATGATGAGGAAGCTCAGGCCATAGAGCCGGAAGGCCCGGGTGGTCAGAATGAGCAGGTTTTCATCATAGCCCACAAAGAAGCGGGCCACATGGGGGATGATGAACATGGAGCCGATGGTCATTCCCACTGCAACCACGCCGATGAGCTTCAGGCTCTTGCGGTAGAGGTTGTTGACCTCCTTGCGGTTATTGGCACCATAGTGGTAGCTGACGATGGGCGCACTGCCCACGGCGTAGCCCACAAACACCGCCACAAACAGGAAGGATGCGTACATGATCACACCATAGGCGGCCACGCCATCCTCGCCCGCAAAGCGGAGCAGCTGATAGTTGTACAGGATGTTCACCAGCGACATGGAAAGGTTGGTCATCAGCTCAGAGGAGCCGTTCACACAGGCTTTCAGCAGCACACCGCCCTCAAACTGCGGGCGGCAGAGGTGGAGCAGGCTGGTGTTGTTCCAGTTGAGGAAGTAGAACACCGGCAGCAGGCCGCCCACCACCTGGCTGAGCATGGTGGCAATGGCGGCACCCTCTACGCTCCAGTGCAGGATGCCCACCAACAGCACGTCCAGCACCATGTTGGTGCAGCCCGCGCCCACCGTGAAATAAAAGCCCAGATGCGGCTTTTCGGCGGTGACAAAAAAGCTCTGGAACATATTCTGCAGGATAAAGGTGGGCAGGCTGAGCATCAGCACCCGGCCATAGCGCAGGGCGTAGTCCAGCATCTCGCCTTCGGCACCCAGCATCAGGGCCACCGGCCGGAGCAGCAGCATCCCCAGCACGGACAGCACGATGCCGGCGATCAGCGCCGTTGACATGAACAGGCTGAAGTAGCGATCAGCTTTTGCATTGTCGCCCTCGCCCAGCGTGATGCCCACAATGGCGCTGCCGCCGGTGCCCAGCATGAAGCCCACGGTACCCACCAGCATGGGCACGGGCATGATGAGGTTGACTGCCGCAAAGGCCGTTTTGCCTACAAAGTTTGAGACACACAGGCCGTCCACGATGCCGTAAATGGAGGTGAACAGCATGGTGCCGATACAGGGCAGCACAAAACGGATCAGCCGGGAATAATCAAAGTGATCCGAAAGTTGAATTTTCTGTTTTGACATAGATTCTCCTTTTTGCAGGGGTGGATCACATCATCCCGCCGGGCCGCCAGCCGGTGCAGTAGCGGGCGTAATCGCGGTCGGCCTGTTTGACGTAAAGGAGGAACTGTTCCCTGCCTTCCTTGTCCGTGACCTGACGGACTTTGGTGGGCAGGCTCTGGCGCTGGAGCAGCTCCAGTTCATCGTTGAGCTCTTCCTCGGTATCAAAGGCATCCAGCTTGGTCCAGTGGGTGGCAAAGAGCCAGATATTTGCAAGGGTGTTATTCATATTCAGTCTCCTTTTCCGGGGCATCGGCAAGGGTGCCGGCCCGGTAGAACGGCGCAATGGCATTGGCATCGCCGTGGCGCACGATGGAATAGGTAATGTCGCAGTAGGGCTGGATGGCCGTACTCTTTTCCACGGTGGAGATGAGCAGCACCTGCAGCTGCAGGCGGCGGAACAGCTCCATCATGGGGCGGATGCGGTCACTGGTCATCTTGCTGAAGGCCTCGTCCAGCAGGACAAGGCGGATGCTGTTCTCGCTCTTCTGGTAGATCTGCAGCAGGCTGGCGCAGATGGCCACATAGAAGGGAGCCTGATTCTCGCCGCCGGAAGAATCGCGGCTGACGCGGGAAAGATAAGCCTGCTGGCCCGAGACGGTGTTGGTCACCTTGATGTCATAGTCCAGATAGGTGCGGTAGTCCACATAATCCGAGAGGGTGGCACCGGAGGTGGTGCGGCCCTCCTGCCGGGCCCGGGTGTTCTCGTCCACATCAGCCATGATCTTTTCCATCAGCGCGTCCACCTGCCGCTCGTAGACGGGGTCGGCGGTGGCGGCAAGGTTGTCCAGCGAGTCGCCATCGGTCATCTGCTGGTTGCCCTTGTCCACAATGATCTGATAGAAGGCGGCCAGCTGGGGGTCACGGCTGGGTTCCAGCTCAAAGCGGTAGACTTCCTCGCCGTAGGTCAGCTGCTCCATCACCTTGTTCAGCTCCCGGAACTGGCGGCGGGCGTTGAAGATATCATCCTTCATGCGGAACAAAATGTCCTTGCGGAAGCGGTCCTTGCAGTCCCGCTGTGCCTGTTCCAGACGGGCGGCGTAGCGCTCCAAGTCGATGCGCACAAGGCTTTCGTGCTGGGCGCGGTACTGCTCCACCCCGGCCAGACCCAGCGGGTAATCGCAGACATAGTGCTCGTTGTAATCCCTCTGGGCGGGTTCCAGCGTGGAAGTGAGATAAGCTCGCAGGGCATCGTCCAGCCTGGTCTGTGCCTTTTCGGCAGTCTGTGCGGCGGCACGGGCCGTGCGCCCGCCCGTCATCAGGCCCTTTTTGCGTTCCTGTGCCAGAGGCTCCAGCAGCGGGTGCTGTGCAAAGAATGCCTCTGCCGCCTCCCGGCTCTGTGCGGCGGTCTCCACCGCCTTACCCTGCTCCGCCTCACAGGATGCGATCTGCTTTTCGCAGACGCGGATATCGCCGCCCACCTGCTCCACAGCCTTGCGGGCGGTCTCCCACGCAGCTTCCCGGGCTTCTTCCTCGCGGTAGAGCTGCTGCAGCATGGGGTTCTCGCGGCAGTCCGCCAGCTTCTGCTCCTGCGCGGCGTAGTCGGCACGGGCGGCATCCAGCGCGGCCCTGCTGGCCCAGAGTTCGGCCAGCTGTTCCAGCGCATGGCCCCGCAGGACGTTCTGGTACTGGTCGTAGGCAGATTTCAGGGTCTTTTCGGTCTGGGCGGCTTCGCGGCAGCGGTCGGCCTGAGCGGCAAGCTGTGCTTCCAGCGCTTCGGCACGCTCCCTGCGGGCATCCAGACCGATATAGCGCTGGGGCCTGCGCAGGCGTTCCAGCCGGAAGGGATGGTGGCGCAGCAGGTCCCGGGTGGCGCTGTCGGGGAAATGTTCCAGCGTGTCGGGGGTGTCGCAGCAGACGATGCGGCGCAGGATGGTGTCCGCATACTGTGCGGCCAGCGGATTCTCGCTGGTGACCTGGGCGGCAAGGCTGTCGGCGGGGGCCGTCTCCGCATGGCGGTCCGCCTTGCGGATGCCCGGGGTATCCAGCAGGCTGATGGGCCCCACCCGGTCGCCCAGCGCCACAAAGGCGCTCTTGGCGGCGGCGTAGTGGGCAGGCGGCACAAGGATATCGAACCGGCGGTCGCCCAGGCAGGCCTCCACACAGTCCTGCCAGCTTTCATCGGCCACGGTCAGCAGCTCACAGAAGATCTTTGCATCCGCTGTCATGCCGCGGCTTTTCAGCTCAGCGTTCACGGCATCCCGCACTTTGGTGGCGGCATCGCCGTGGGGGTAGACCCACTTGCCGCCGGACACGGCGTTCAGCTCGGCCCGCAGGCCCTCCTGCTCTTTTGCCAGATCCGCCGAAGCCTGCCGGGCAGCGAAATACTGCTCTTCCAGCGGCTTTTCGATGCAGGCCAACTCCTCGGTCAGGGCGGGGAGTTGTTCCGCTGTCAGACGCTGGGGCCAGAGCTCCTTCTCCACCGCAAAGCCGCTGCGGTTCAACTGGGTCAGCAGGCCGGTGATGGTATCTGCGGTCGCTTCCAGACCGTTCCTTGTCCGGGCCGCTGCATCCAGTGCACTCTTTTTCCGGGCCAGCTCCTCGGTCAGGGCATCCAGCGCCCGGCCCGCACCGCTGTCACCGGCCGCACCGTGGGCCGCCAGATAGGCCCGGCGAGCTTCGGCTTCGGCGTTCTTGGCGGCCTCGTATTTTGCGTTCAGGTCGGCCAGCTGGCGGCGGCCTGCATCCAGATGGCTCTGCCAGGAGGCATCCTCACCGGCATCCGCTTCGGCGCGGGCCAGCAGGGCCGCACCCCGGTTGACAAGGGCATCCGTCTCTTTGTCAGCAGCTTCCCGGCCATACGCCACTATCTGTTCCAGCGCGGCGGCACGGGTCTGGGCCTCGGCCAGAACGGCGTGGAGGTTTTCCAGCTCCACCCGGTCGCCCTGCAGCGCTTCCAGATCCAGCTCCGGCTGGGGCAGGATGTACTGGTACAGGAACTCCCGGAAGTTGGGGATCTCGTCCATGCTGGTGCCCATCTGGAACACTTCATTGAACTTTTTGCCCAGCGGGCTGGACGCGCGGCCAATGCCCAGGGCACGGCAGATGCGGTCCCGGGCCTCGCTGGGGCTGCGGGTGTAGGACAGGCGGCCCACGGCGGGCTTGAAGTCCTCCTTGGCGCTGGGGGCACCGGTGCGCGGATCAAGGAAGGGCAGCTTTTCCAGCGTGATGCCGTCCTCGGAGATGTACCAGGTCTGGTCGCCGGGGTGGAGCTCCTGCATGGGGCCCTCGGATTCCACCCGGACAGCGATGACAAAGTTTGTCCGCTTGACGGTATCCCAGAACTCTGCACCGATGTATGCCACCGTGCGGCCCGGGCGGCGGTAGGCGTTCTCGCCGCGCTGCTTGGCGTGGACAGAGCCCTGCAGGGTGCGGCCGCTCTTTTTATTGCCCAGGGCATTGAAATTGCGGTTGGTGGTCAGGCAGTAGCGGATGGCATCCAGAATGGTGGTCTTGCCCACCGCGTTGACACCGATCATATAGGTCAGACGGGCACAATCAAAGGTGACATTTTCAAAGTTGTGCCAGTTGATAAGCTTCAGGCGCTTTAATTCGATCATTCTTCTTCCTCCCCGCTGGCATCCCCGTCAGGCCGCTCGTAGAGGGCCAGTTCCTCCCGGGTGCGGCTGCTCTCGGCGGCGGCATCGGCAAGGTCTGCGTCCGGCAGGGCCAGCAGCACGGTGGGAAACACCTCGATGCGGCTGTCCAGACCGGTCAGCCGCCCCACCGGGCGGGCCAGATTATACCTGCGCAGGGTGCGCATCAGCTCCTCCAGCGTGCGCTGGTCCAGCCGCCGGGGCAGGTTCATCTTCTGCAGCTCCGTCTGCACCTCTTCCACCGTGACCAGCACCTGATCGGCGCTGGCGGCAAGGCTCTCCCGTTTTTGCAGGTAGAGCAGGCGGAGCACCAGCAGCAGGATGCTCTCGTATTTCAGGAGCCGGGCCTGGCTGCCCTCATGCTCGTTGACCAGCGCCGCCGCCTGCAGCGGAGCCGGGTAAAGCGTTACCGCATAGCCCAGCGGCGCGAACACGGCCCGCACCTCGGGCAGATGATCCTGCACATAGAGGTATTTTGCCCGCTGATCCTCCACGCCGCCCAGCACAAAGCAGTGGTTGAGCAGATAGTTTGCGGTCTCTTCCAGCATTTTATTCGGTTCGGCCATGGTCAGCGTCCTCCCTGCGGGGTGTCAGAATAAACTCTTCAAACCGGAAGCCGCCCCGTTCGACCCAGTTTCCGGTAAGGGTGATATCGTAAGCCCGGCGCGGCGACTGCGAGTAGGTGTGCAGGCCGATGATGCGGGCAAAATCGTGGGGGTATTCCTCCGCCAGCGTAGAGGCAGCCACCGCACTGCGGGCGGCAAGGGCCTGTTTTGCCAGCAGGCCCACATTCTCCTCGGTCACTGCCATCCGGGCGTAATCCAGCAGCAATTGCTGTTCTTTGCGCAGCTGCTCCGCATCCAGCCCGGCCTGCCGCACCGGGGCCAGCGGCGTTTCGCTGCGGGGCGCGGCAGGCGGGTAGAGGGGCTTTGCCCCGAACACCGCCGCCGGGTAGAGGTGCAGGCGCTTTGCCACCGGGCCGTCATCCGGCGCGAACAGCTGATCGGGCGTTTTGATCTCCTCGGCATAGCGGCGGAGCAGGGCGGTGACACTGCCCTGCGAGGAGCGGTCGCTCAGCAGCAGGAACTGGGCCCGCTGCACGGCCCGCTTGCGGTAGCGGATGTGGCTCTGGTCGATCTGGCGCATCAGGGTGCTCATCTCTTCCAACGAATCCCGCAGCTTCTGGATGAGGGCACGCACGGCAGGGGCGGCCTCGCCGGGGGCGCAGTGCTCCACCCGGGCGTAATCCAGTGCCAGCCGGGGCAGATGGTTTGCCTCGCAGTCGTCCAGCTCCTCCTCCAGATAAGCGCGGTAATTGAACAGGTTATCGCTGGTCTTGAAGCGGTGGTAAGCGGCGGCCACCACCTTTTCCTCGTACTGGTCGAAGAGCTCCAGCACCTCCTGCGGGGTGCGGTTGCGGGTGAGCCGGTCGATATAATGTCCGATGGACGCATTCAGCGCCCGCAGGGACTTGTTCAGCGCTTCCAGATCGGAGGCCACCTCCCGCAGAACATTCTCATAGGGGCTCTTTTCCTCCCCGATGTTCTGCAGCAGCTGCCAGGCCTTGTACAGCTTACCGGTGTAGGTGACAACGCGCGGGTTCAGGATCTCTTCCAGCGCTTCCAGCAGAGGGGCCACCTCGGGCACAAAGGCAAGGGCAGGCTCTTCCTCATAGCTGCCGGGCTGCTCTTCCAGCCAGCCGGTGCGGCGCAGGCGGAGCAGAAAGCCCAGCGCAAGGGTATGGGGGTCCCGGGTGGGCTGTTCGGCTTCATCGCCCGCGTCATCGGCATCCAGCGCCAGCGGCTTTGCCAGCGCCGCAAAGTAATCCTCGGCCCGGCTCACCGCTTCTGCCCGGGAGATGGAGTAATCCGCCGTGTGGCGGCACTCCTCCCACAGCAGGAGCAGCAGCTCCGCATAAAACGCCCGGTTGGGCCCCGCCAGCGGGCGGAACAGCCGCGGGCTGACCAGTTCAAACAGCTGCATCCAAAGGTTCCTTTCTTTCGACAAAATCTATCTTTTATTGTACCACATCACAGCCTTTTTTGCATCTTTTATGGGAAAGTTGCAAACAAAAAGCCCATCCGGAGCAAAACCGGACGAGCCTGTTTTTCTTCTCACTGCCACGACAGAGACAAATGACGGTTATTGGCAGCGCAGTCTTTCAAGTACAAATTGATCAGGGTCTGGTAAGGGATGCCCACCACTTCGGCCTGCTCCTTACCTCCCCTTCCGAAGTAAACTGATAACGGAATTGCGGAAGAGAGCTTTGCTCCAACATCAGATAGTTGGTAAGGAAGGTGATTTCACTGCTGAGCAATACTTTTCGCCGACTGCAATCATATAACTGATAGCGCAGCAACTGGCTCAGCTTCATCAACATCTTCGAAGCCTTTTCCGGCTTGGTCAATGTCAGTTCACCCGAATGATGCAACGTTTTGAAAAGAAGTTCGGGGCTGACCTGTTCTTTGAGCTGTTCCACTTCGGACAGTACGTGCGCCTTTTCCATCTGTGAAACACGCTGATTCTCAATCATCCATTCTTTCAGAAGCAAAGTCATCGTTCCTCCTATCATGCAAAGCGTTGACAGCATAAAAGAAGAAATGTAGTCCATCAGCATGGGAACCGAGAAATACGATCCCCGCGCATGAAGCTGCGGCCAATGGGAGTAAGCAAGGTATTCTATGACCATCTGTATCAGCAGCGCAATGACCATCGCCACAGACAGCACTGACAGATAAGCCATATAATGCCTTTTCAATAAATATTTCGGGAATAACCAGAAAAGATTCAGGCAGATAACACCGACGTATGTGAGCATATATATAAACGTGAACACATAAATCCATACGCCCAATATATCCCGATAGTCT
>ENA-UPWM01000582-UPWM01000582.1-human-gut-metagenome-genome-assembly--contig:-NODE-582-length-16087-cov-11.783823_pt1 | contig 16087 bp, 14 predicted proteins | sample MGYA00250051_ERZ773379 | MGnify/ENA primary metagenome ERZ773379 (study PRJEB29103, sample SAMN06112020) | human gut metagenome | biome: human gut; feature: ankylosing spondylitis patient; material...
TTTTTTTTTTCAAGCAGAAGACGGCATACGAGATGCCTAAGTGACTGGAGTTCAGACGTGTGCTCTTCCGATCTCTTTGCGGTAACCTGTACCATTAAAAGTCGCGATTAATTCTCCGGCTTCATTGGTGATACGGACTTCGCAATTCGCCAGTCTCTTATGGCTGAACGCTTCTTTCGCTTCCGCATATAAATATCCCTTACTCTCCGCCTTAAAGAAATTGATGTTTGAGGTAATGGATAATGTCAGGCGTGCGTGGCTATTAGTCGCCGCGGCGAAAGCCAGATCCGCCAACGTGAAGATCGCCCCACCTTGACATACGCCTCCACCATTTAAATGTTCGGGCTTGATGAGCATACGCGCCTTGGCGTAACCGTTGCCCGTTTCTAATAATTCAACGCCCGCAAGCAAGGCGAATTTATCGCCTTGAAGAAATTCATGGATTGTCATAACCTCTTACTATTCGCTTGGTGGATTATTTGCTTAGTTTCCATTCCGCACCATCCTTGGTATCCTTTATCTCGAATCCCATCGCGGTTAATTCGTTACGGATCTTGTCGGAGGTGGCCCAGTCTTTATTCGCCTTGGCTTGCTGGCGGATGGATAATAATAAGTCTACGGCCTTGCCAAAAGTCTCATAGCTGTTACCACCGGCGGAAGCCTCGTCTTTCATGCCAAGGATATCGAACAAGAATAAATGGAATACCTCTTGTAACTCTTTCAAGTCTTCCTCGGACAGAGTAGCCTTACCGTCTTTTACGGAATTGATCGCACGGGCGGCATCGAATAGATGAGAAATCACGATCGGTGAGTTCAAATCGTCATTCATGGCCTCGAAACATTTCTCACGAAGACCTTTCGTGTCTACGGTAGAGGTAGCGGACGGCTGCAACTTCATCAAATGTCCGTATGCCTCCATCAAGCGTGACAAGCCCTTCTCGGCAGCTTGCAAAGCCTCATTGCTGAAATCAACCGTGCTGCGGTAATGCGCTTGCAGGATGAAGAAACGGATGGTCATGGCGGAATACGCTTGTTGCAAGGAGGGATGATCACCCGTGAAGAATTGCTCCAGTGTGATGAAATTACCTAATGATTTACCCATCTTCTGCCCGTTGATGGTGATCATATTGTTGTGCATCCAATAATGAACCATGTCATCCCCTTGGGAAGCCACGGCTTGCGCGATCTCGCATTCATGGTGCGGGAAGATCAAGTCCATGCCACCCCCGTGGATGTCGAAATGCTCCCCGAGGTATTTCTTGCCCATAGCGGTACATTCGCAGTGCCAACCGGGGAAGCCGTCGCTCCACGGAGACGGCCAACGCATGATATGCTCCGGCTGGGCGCATTTCCAAAGGGCGAAGTCGATGGCGTTATGCTTCTCGTCCTGCCCGTCCAACGCGCGGGTCGTATTCAACATATCCTCGATATTGCGACCCGAGAGGATGCCGTATTTATGATCTTTATTATATTTCTCTACGTCGAAATAGACGGAGCCTTGACTCTCGTAAGCGTAGCCGTTATCCAGAATCTTCTTGACTAACTCGATTTGTTCGATAATATGTCCGGAAGCGTGCGGCTCGATGCTGGGAGGAAGTACGTTCAGCGCATCCATCGCTTGATGATAACGATTGAGGTAATATTGAACCACTTCCATCGGCTCCAACTGTTCTAGCCGTGCCTTCTTGGCGATCTTATCCTCCCCATCATCGGCATCGTGCTCCAGATGCCCTACATCCGTTATATTACGTACATAACGCACTTTATATCCTAGGTGGGTAAGGTAACGGAATAGCAAGTCGAACGTGATCGCCGGACGTGCGTGTCCCAAGTGGGCGTCACCATAAACCGTGGGGCCACATACGTACATACCTACATGCGGCTCGTGCAGGGGTATGAATTGCTCCTTCTTTCTCGTAAGCGTGTTGTAAATATTCAATGGATGTTCCATATTCTATTATATATTTAGGAATCGCGAACTTACATAAAATCCTTGGTATTATCAAGCTGATCGTGAATAGTCTGTAGTTTTCATAGGCATTCATTGACTCTTGATGACTTCCGACGGATTCTCATTGGCTGCCTTACATACCTGTTCACGTATCGTACCTAGAACCATGCTGGTAATGGTGATGAATATTCCCACCAACCACCAGATCTGGATTTGGATGCGATAGGCGTAGCCTTGCAACCAGTAGTTCATGACGAGATAGCTGATCGGGAAAGCGATGATTCCGGCGATGACAATTAATCGCATGTATTCCTTGAAGAACAAGAAAATGATCTCGGAGGCTTTCGAGCCTACTACTTTCCGGATAGCGATCTCTTTACGCCGCCGTTTCGTGGAGGCTGTAGCGACGGCGTAGATGCCGAACAAGGAGATTAGCAAACAGGCGAAAGCGAGGAACGAGAATATTTTCAGCCCGACGATCTCGGATTGGTTCAGTTGATCGTAAAGCGTTCCGATCGGGGTGATCCGGGTATCCGCTAATGTCGGGTCTATCTTGGGCAGTAGCTCCGTGATATGGTGGGCGATGTTTCCTTCCTCGCCCGGTATGACCCGGATATACAGATTATTCACCAGTCCACCCGAAGGAATGAATAGCATCGGATGAATACTTTCCCGGAAAGATAGCGCATGGAAATCGTTGACGACACCGACGATCTCGTATTCTTTGATCACGCTGAAATCTGACCACCACGGCATACGGATGATGCTGCCGACTGGGGCTTGTAAGCCCATGGCACGAACCGCCGACTCGTTGAGCACGACACTAAGTTCGTTGCCTTCTGTCCACCACCGGCCCATTAACATCTTTAGGTCGAAGGTCTCACCAAATCGGTGATCGGTTCCATAGAGGTGGAAGTCCACCTTTGTGTCCAGCGGTTTTCCCTCCCATTCCACATTCGTGAAGATCGCCATGGGATCGACATGATGTTGAGGCTTAAAGTTCGTGTCGGTGAAACTTTTGACTTGCGGCAGGGCACTTAACTCTTGCATCAACGTGGATTCTATTTTCCCGGATACGTCTACGAAGCCGGATAGTTGGATAAGGCCTTTTGGGTCGAAACCTAAATCTTTTTGATTTACGAATCGCATTTGCTCCATGACAACCAGCGATGCTACGATGAACAGGATACTGATCATCAATTGTAAGGTCACGGCCATGCGGCGTAACAAAAGGGGTTTGACTGTCTCTTTGGGAACGAGCGAGGTGGTTGCCGTATGGCTGAACTGCCCGAAGAATACTAATCCTGCACATTGGAGGATGAGGAATGTACCTATACCTACCCCTGCGAAAAGAAACAGGAACCGGCCCATCTCCAAATCAATCTCCAGCCATCGGGCGAAAAGCGGCTTGACTTGGACTATGAAGATCAAGGCTACCAACAAGGATGCAAGTACGGAACAGCCTAGCTCGACAGACATTTGTTCGATCAATTGCTTTCTCGTTGCGCCGTTGACCGTCCGTAAACGCCATTCCCGCACACGTTGCCGAAAGAGATCCATATAGGAATTCAAGAAATTGAAGAGGGCGGCAAACAATAATAGGGCACCAGATACGACAAACAAGCCGATGAAATTTAAGGTGAAGGGTGTATCTTTATTCAGATGATGCCGGATCTCACGGATGGGGAGTGTTCGCAACTCGATCTCCTTGTTCACCCCGATACGTTCAGGTAGCTCTTTTAGTTGATTGGCGAAGGCTTTTGGGTCTGAGCTTGGATGGAGTTTCACGTATAAGTCCATCACGAAGAAGCTCCATTGTGCCTCTGGAGGTAACTGGGAGAAATGCTGTATCATGTTATGGTTGATGATCGCGTCGAACGGTAGATTGGTATGGGGTGATGGGTCTTTCACCACAGCCGTGACGATGTAGGGAGGTAAGGAGGCTCTCATCAAGGTGTGTATCGGTTGCCCGATCGCCTTTTCCGCATCGCCAAATAGACGGACCGCCGTACGTTCGCTCAAGATCATGTTGTTTACGATTTGTAGCGGATGATTCATTTCTCCACAAACGAAAGATTGCGGGAATACCTCTAGGAACGTACTGTCTGTATAAAGCATATTCATTTGGATATAAGGAGTCGCTTGGGTACGGCAGTTTTCGGTTGAAAGCATAAGCGTGGTGGAGGCTTCGATAGCTGGGACTTGCTCTCGTAAGCTATTCTCGATACCTTTCGAGGCTCCTTTGTTCACTTTCCCGGATTGTTTCTCTACGCTATAGACACGGTAGATGGATTCGGAATCCTTGTAGAAAGAATCGTAAGTGGTCTCATGATCCATCCAATAGAGTATGGGCACGAAACAGACGAGGGCGAAAGCCAGCCCTAGGATACTGATGGAGGCGCTTACTTTATACTTCCAGATGTTTTTCCGGCAGCGGCAAAACCACCACTGCCATGCGTTTGCAGGAGTATTTGCAGAATCTGGGAGTCCATGTGTGCCTGCTGAGCATGGATAACTTCTTCCTGCCGCTGGATCAGCGCCCTCCGGAGGCCACCGACTGGGAATCCCCCTACTGCGTCAACGTGGAGCAGCTGGTGTCCTGCATCTCCCAGCTGGCCGACGGCAAGGAGGCGGATATCCCCTGGTACGACTTTAAGGAGGGCAAGACCGGCGGATATCGCAAGATGCAGGGCGACAAGGACGGCATCATCATTGCAGAGGGCATCCATATGCTCAACCCGCTGATCTTCGAGAAGATCCGGGGCATTGCCAACGGCATCTATGTGGCGCCCCGTACCCGTATCATCACCTATGACGACAAGATCGTCCGGCCGGAGCAGCTGCGGGTGGCCCGCCGGCTCATCCGGGACTACAACACCAGAGGCCACTCTCTGCGGGAGACGGTGGAGCGGGCGGCCAGCGTCAACCGGGGCGAGGAGAACTACATCAAGCCCTATAAGTCCAACGCCGCCATCCAGATCGACAGCTTCCACGACTATGAGCCGTGTATTCTGGCCAAGTATCTGCTGGAGATCCCCCAGTTCCGGCAGGAGCTGACGGACGAATTCATGGCGGAGAACGATCTGACGGATCTGATGAAGGTGGTGCGGGAGGTGCCGCCCCTGCACACGCCGTATGTGCCGCTGAACTCCATCGTGCGGGAGTTTGTGGGCGGCAGCTGCTACGAGTATTAAATGGTAAGAAGCAGCTCTGTGGGCTGTGAGATATGTTGTTATCCGTGCCTTTTTAGAGAGGAGAAATGAAGTATGCACAAGATCATTACCATCAGCCGTGAGTTTGGTTCCGGCGGCCGTGAGCTGGGCAAGCGCCTGGCGGAGGAGTTGGGCATCCCCTGCTACGACCACCAGATCATCGAGATGATCGCCAAGGAGAACGGCTTTGACGAGCGGTATGTGGCCAATGTGTCCGAGAAGAGCATCGAGGCCGCCTATCCCATGACCATCGGCCATCGGTTCGCCATGCCCTCCATGGAGATCATGGAGCAGCCCATTCGGGTGGCGGCGGCCCAGCGCCAGATCATCGAGAACTTCGCCAAGCAGGGGGACTGCGTCATCATCGGCCGCTGCGCCGACGTGATCCTGAAGGACTATCACCCCCTGAACCTGTTCATCTACGCCGACATGGAGGCCAAGGTGGAGCGCTGCATCCGCCGGGCTCCGGAGGGGGAGCATCTGACCCGCAACGAGATCGAGCGGATGATCAAGCAGGTGGATAAGAACCGTGCCCAGTACCGCCAGATGTACAGCGATACCAAGTGGGGCGCCAAGGAGTCCTATCACCTGTGCGTCAACACCACGGAGAGGTACATGAAGGAGATCGTTCCGGGGCTGGCCGCCTATGTGCGGTGCTGGTTCAACGAGGAATAAGCAGGACAGCGGAGACTGCCGGGAGGGAGAGCCCGCCGGCAGTCTCTCTTTGCGTCAACGGAAAGGAGCAGGCAATATGAAGCGCATTGCAGTTATCACCGGGGCCTCCAGCGGTATGGGACGCCGGTTCGCTGAGACCGTGGACACCTTCGGTCGCTTTGATGAGATATGGGTCATCGCCCGCCATGAGGCGGCGCTGGAGGGGCTGCGGGAGCAGGTGCCGTTTCCCGTGCGGCCTTTGGCGCTGGATCTGACGGACCGCAGCAGCTTTGCGACGTATGCCAAGGTGCTGACGGAGGAGCCGGTGGAGGTGGGCCTGCTGGTGAACGCCAGCGGCTTCGGAAAGTTCCGGGCGGTGGTGGATACGCCGCTGGAGGTGAACCTGAACATGGTGGACCTGAACTGTCAGGCGGTGATGGCCCTGTGTCAGCTGACGATCCCCTATATGCCGGAGGGCGGGCAGATCATCAACATCGCCTCGGTGGCGGCCTTCCAGCCCATTCCGTATATCGACGTGTACGGGGCCAGCAAGGCCTTTGTGCTGAGCTTCAGCCGGGCATTGAACCGGGAGCTGCGGGGCCGGGGCATCCGGGTCATGGCCCTTTGCCCCTTCTGGACCCGGACGGCCTTCTTTGCCCGTGCCACCGTCAACGGCGGTGAATCGGTGGTGAAGAAGTATGTGGCCATGTATGAGCCGGAGCAGCTGGTGCAGCGGGCATGGCGGGATGCCAAGCGGGGGAAGGATGTGAGCCAGTTCGGCTTTGTGGCCCGGTTCCAGACGGGACTGACGAAGCTCCTGCCCCACAGTCTGGTGATGGATGTATGGATGCATCAGCAGAAGTTGAAGTGAGGCAGCGGGGATGAGGTATCTGTTTCCCACGGGGAAGGGCTATCAGCGGAAGTGGCTGGGGCAGGACGTGCTGTCCGGCGTGGTCATTGCCGCCGTGTCCATCCCCATTTCCATGGGCTATGCCCAGATCGCCGGGCTTCCGGCGGTATATGGTTTGTACGGATCACTGCTGCCGGTGATCCTGTTTGCGCTGCTGTCTACGTCGCCGCAGTTCATCTTCGGCGTGGATGCCGCCCCGGCGGCCATGATCGGCGGTGTGCTGGGAGGTATGGGCATCGCCATGGGCTCCGCCGAGGCGGAGCGGGTGGTGCCGGTTCTGACCTTCTACGTGGGGGTATGGCTGCTGCTGTTTGCCCTGCTGCGGGCGGGGCGGGTGCTGCGGTTCGTGTCCACCTCTGTGATGGGGGGATTTATCAGCGGTATCTGCTGCACCATCATTCTGATGCAGCTGCCCAAGCTCATGGGCGGCACCGCCGGTACCGGAGAGCTGCCGGAGCTGGTGCGGCATCTGGCCGGGGTGCAGGTCCATCCCCTGTCTCTGGGGCTGGGGGCGGCGGCGCTGGTGATCCTGCTGGCGGCCAAGCGGCTGAGACCCAAATTCCCCATGGCCATCGTGGTGATGGGACTGGGGGCGCTGGCCACGGTGCTGTTTGACCTGCCGGGGCATGGCGTAGCGTGTCTGGGCGCAGTGGAGCCGGGACTTCCGGCGCTGCATCTGCCGGACTGGAGCGCTGTCAGCCTGACGGAGGGGCTGGGCAACAGCCTGCCGGTGGCGGTGGTCATCATGGCGGAGACGCTGCTGGCCGAGAGCAGCTTCGCCATGCGGGACGGCTATGAGATTCGGGACAGTCAGGAGCTGCTGGCCTTTGCGGCGGCCAATCTGGGAGCCGGCATGGTGGGCTGCTGCCCGGTAAACGGCAGCGTGTCCCGCTCCTCCATGAATGTGCAGTACCGGGGCAAGACCCAAGCGGTGTCGCTGGTGGCGGCAGCGGGGATGGCGGCGGTGCTGCTGTGGGGCAGCGGGCTGATCCGGCTGCTGCCGGTGCCGGTGCTGACGGCCATCGTTATTTCGGCCCTGCTGGGGGCGGTGGAGTTCGACATGGCCCACCGGCTGCTGCGGGCGGATCGGAAGGAGCTGGCCATTTTTCTGGCGGCCTTTCTGGGCGTGCTGGTGCTGGGGACCATCTATGGTGTGGTCATCGGCGTGCTGCTGTCCTTCGTGGATGTGATCCGGCGGGCCTCCCAGCCCAGCCGGGAGCTGCTGGGGGTCATCTCCGGGCAGCCGGGCTTCTACCCGCTGGGGCGCATGAGTCAGGCGCATCCGCTGGAGGGAGTGGCCCTGTACCGGTTCAGCGGCGGACTGTTCTTTGCCAACATCGACCGGTTCCAGAAGGATGTGGAGAACTGCGTGAAGCCCGGTATCCGGGCGGTGATCGTGGATGCCAGCGGCATCGTCAGCGTGGATCTGACCTCGGCGGAACGGCTGGTGCTGCTGTACCGGCGGCTGAAGGAGCAGGGGGTGCGGCTGTACCTGACGGAGCATATCGGACAGGTCAACGACGAGCTGCGGCGCTTCGGGGCCGGGGAACTCATCGAGGAGGGCGCTGTGCGCCGGACCTTGTATGCGGCGCTGGAGGACTGCGGCGCCGCAGAGGGCGAGGTGAAGCAGTGGATCCCGGAGGAGATGCGCCATGCGGTGCCGGAGCTGCTGCGGCAGACGCAGGAGCTGGAGTGGGCCTACGGCGAGGAAGCCCAGAGCAAGCTGGATGCCATGACGGGACAGGTTTTGCAGACGCTGGAGGAGACGAAGCCGGAGCAGCGGGAGCAGGAGCTGGAGTTCCTGCTGGAGCGGGGCCGGTGGCAGGGCGTGATCGACCGGGACGCTATTTTACAGCATCTGGAGGAGCATCTGGCAGAGCTTTCCCGGCTGCTGGAGCGGTCGGAGGATGCGGTGCTGCTGGAGCTGGAGCAGGAGCGGGAACGGGTGACGGAGGCGCTGCGGCGTCAACACCCGGAGATCGCTTCGTATCTGGCGGCTCATCGAGAGGAGCTGGAGCAGCGGTTCCAGCGGAAGTATCCAGAGGCGGCCCGGCACATCCACGAGCTGCGCCAGCGGCTGCATCAGCTGCCGGAGGATGAAACGAAGGAGCAGAGGTGACGGACATGGCGTGCTATATTTTCGGCGCAGGAGATTTTGACGGGCTGGAGGAACGGCCCGGTGCGGAGGACTATGTGATCGCCGCCGATGGCGGATACACCGCCTGCCGGAGGGCGGGGGTGGAGCCGCAGCTGCTGCTGGGGGATTTCGATTCGCTGGCGGAGGTACCGGCGCTGCCCCATGTGGAGCGGGTGCCGGTGGAGAAGGATGACACGGACATGATGCTGGCCGTCAAGCGGGGGCTGGAGCGGGGCGAGACGCTGTTCCATCTCTATGGCGGCATGGGAGGACAGCGGACGGATCACACCGTGGCCAATTTTCAGGCGCTTTTGTATCTGGCGGATCACGGGGCCGAAGGCTGGCTCCACGGACGGGGCGAGCGATGGACCGCCATCCGGGACGGCAGCATCGTGTTTCCGGCCCGTCCGGAGGGCATTTTGTCGGTTTTCTGCGTGGGGCCGGACGCTGAGGGCGTCACCATCCGGGGGGCGCAGTACCCGCTGGAGGGGGCGACCTTGACGGCCTCGGTGCCGCTGGGTGTAAGCAATCACTTTATTGGGCAAGATATTATGGTAGAGGTGACACACGGCAGTTTGCTGCTGGGGTTACATGATTAAAATTTGGAGGTAACAAACATGAAAAAGATGGTGACCGGCGTGCTGGCACTGGTAATGGTGCTGGTGATGGTGGGCTGCGGCCAGAAGGACAATGGCGTGGTAAACGGCGTGGCCAAGGACGGCGCCACCATCGGTGAGGGTGCCAAGTCCTTCACCATGGAGGTGGTGGATAAGGACGGCGGTAAGGTGACGTTCACCGTCAAGACCGACGCCGACACCGTGGGCAAGGCCCTGCTGGATCAGGGTGTCATCGCCGGAGAGGACAGCAGCTATGGGCTGTACGTCAAGACCGTCAACGGCATCACGCTGGACTATGACACCGACGGGATGTACTGGGCCTTCTATATCAACGGCGAGTACGCCCAGACCGGCGTGGACGCCACCGGTGTAGAGGATGGCGCAGTTGCAAATACACGATACAAATTAGGAGGATATCCGCTTGTGAACGGATACGTCAATCTGCACCTGAAACGTACACGCATCTTCCTGCAAATGTACAATCTGGTACAGGGAACGGGAAAAAGAAGCTACTTCCTGGCTCCACATTATCCCCTCAATCCACGTATCCTGAAAGTCGGACTTTCCTGGAACTTTTTTGACTAACGATTATGCCCCGAAAACGTATCTCCTACTGGCTGCTGGCAGGGATAGTCATTGCTGTTATCCTGCTATGTACCCAACCGGAAGCTCAAGAGCCTCCAGCCACCTTACGGGATTATCCCGAAATCAAACAGTCAGGTATATTACGTGCCGTAACCGAATACAATGCCATCAGCTATCATGTTTCGGGTGACACAATCCAGGGCTTTGATTACGAACTGCTGCATGCCTTTGCCAAAGAAAAAGGACTTCAACTGGAAATTATTCCTGAAATGAGTTTTGACAAACGTCTGCAAATGATCAGTGACGGGAAATGTGACATTCTTGCAACAGGAACCATTATAACAACCCGTTCCAAACATTCCCTGTTGTTTACCCATACGCTTCAGCTGAGTAAACAGGTCCTGGTTCAGCGCAAAAAAGAAGAAGGAAAAGACAGCATGTATATCAAGAGTCAGCTGGATCTGGCTCACAAAACACTGCATGTCATCAAGCACTCCCCCACTCTGCTACGCATACATAATCTGATGGAAGAAATAGCAGATACCATTTATGTCAAGCAGGTAACCCAGTATGGTCCGGAACAATTGCTTGCGATGGTAGCTGAGGGAGATATCGACTATGCGGTGTGCGACGAGCATATTGCCAAAGCTTCCATAAAAGACTTTCCCAACCTGGACATCAATACAGACATCAGCTTCACACAGTTCTATGCCTGGGGAGTAGGGAAATATGCCCCCATCCTGCTGGACAGTCTCAACAGTTGGCTCGACACTTATACCGAAAGTAAGGAATATAAACAACTATACAATAAATACTTCAACTAAAACCTATACAAATGACGATGATGAATTTAAAGAAAGTTCGCTGGGGATTTATCGGTTGTGGAGAAGTAACCGAAAAGAAAAGCGGACCTGCCTTCAACATGATAGACGGCTCAGAAGTTGTAGCCGTTATGAGCCGGGACGAAGAAAAAGTCAAATCATATGCCATCCGGCACCATATTCCCCGCTGGTACACCGATGCTCAGGAACTTATCGGCGATGAAGACGTCAATGCCATCTACATAGCAACTCCGCCATCATCACATGCAACTTTTGCCATTATGGCTATGAAAGCTGGCAAACCGGTTTACATCGAAAAGCCCATGGCTGCCAGCTATGAAGACTGTGCACGCATAAACCGTATCTCCAAAGAAACCGGAATACCTTGCTTTGTCGCTTATTACCGTCGTTATCTGCCCTATTTCCAAAAAGTCCGTCAGCTAGTGGAAGACGGAGAAATCGGCAATGTCATCAATGTACAGATCCGCTTCGCCCAACCTCCACGTGCACTCGATTACAACAGTGCCAATCTTCCCTGGCGTGTACAGCCCGACATTGCAGGAGGAGGTTATTTCTATGATCTCGCACCTCACCAGCTGGATATTCTTCAGGACATGTTCGGATGTATCCTTGAAGCAGAAGGATACAAAAGCAACCGGGGCGGACTTTATCCTGCAGAAGATACCATCAGTGCCTGTTTTAAATTTGACTCTGGACTTCCCGGATCCGGTTCCTGGTGTTTCGTTGCTCATGAATCAGCCAAGGAAGACCGTATTGAAATCATCGGAGACAAAGGTATGCTTTGCTTCTCCGTATTCACCTATGATCCGATTGGCCTTCATACAGAACGGGGACGGGAGGAAATCCTGCCACCGAACCCACCACATGTACAGTTACCACTGATTAAGGCAGTAGTAGAACACTTGCAGGGAAAAGCAATCTGCACCTGCGACGGCGTCAGTGCAACTCCCACCAACTGGGTCATGGACAAGATTCTGAACAAACTGTAATATCAAAAACAATGGGATGAAACAAACGGCATGTTGTCTTCTGTCTTTCTTTCTGCTTCTCTGTGACGGCCTTTCTGCCCAGACCACCGAGAAACAGGACAGCATGCCATCTTCTCCCCAACAGCGCATAAAGCCATCACGCATCTCCCTCAGCAGTCTGACCGATGGTCTGATGAATACAATCCGTCTCACAGGGGTTGAGCTGAAGAAAGTGGGCAAAAAATTAAACGATGTAGATACTACCTACATATCCCCCAACAAATACAATCTGGCATTTATGCTGGAACAAAGTACCTGGTTTGAACACTATCGCCTGGGAAGTAACGAAGCCAACGGACAAAGTCTGAACTTTGCACCTAATGCAACTCCCAAAATCGGTGTTTATTTCGGCTGGAGATGGATTTTTCTAGGTATCTCATTCGATATAAAAAGTCTGCTTGGTAAAAATGACAATACGGCTCCCCGCAAAGAGTTTGTCTTCAACCTGTACAGCGGAAAGTTTGGTGTAGACCTATATTACCGTAAGACAGGAAGTAATTTCAAAATGACTTCCTACTCTCAGTTTAACCTGGAGAAAGACTATAGCAGAACTGATTTTACCGGATTCCAAAGCAACATCAAGGGACTGAATGCCTACTGGATCTTCAACCACAAACATTTTTCTTATCCTGCAGCCTACAGCCAGTCAACGAATCAGCGCAAAAGCTGCGGATCTCTCATGGCCGGATTTGCTTATTCGCAACACAATATCAAGTTCGATTATACTTGTCTTCCGGAAGAAATGCAGGAGCAGTTACAGCCATCTCTGAAATTTCATAGTATACGCTATACTGACTATAACCTGAGTCTGGGATATGGATACAACTGGGTATTTGCACGCAATTGTCTGCTGAATGTTTCATTACTTCCTGCTATAGCCTACAAAAAAGCCCGCATCAATGACCAGCCCAATACGGCCTCATCCAACTGGATGGAATGGGTAAAGGATATCAATTTTGACCTCATTACCCGGGCTGGTATCACCTGGAACAACAGCAAATATTATGTCGGAGCTTCACTGGTATTGCATACCTATGACTACCGGAAACAGAATTTCTCCATGACTAATTCCTTCGGAAGTCTGAGAATCTATATGGGATTTAACTTCTGGAAACGTAAACCGGCAACCCCATAAAAAAAGGCATCCGGAAATTACCTTCCCGGACACCCCTCTTTCTATTAACAAAAAAACACAATGAATTCTTAAAAATGAAGTCCTACGGTCAATAACAACTGATGACGGTCATCTGTCACTTTCGTCGCTTTCAAAGCATCGGAACTGAAAGCATAGAAATCAGATTTATAGGTATCGAACTTATATGCCAAGTCAGCATAAAAAACCTTGCCACCATATCCGAATCCGACTGTAGCCGTGTGCCGTCCGAAACTGTTCGTATATTCTGTATCAGTACGCATATCATTATATTCTAATGCCTTATAAGCCGTTTCCTTAAATGCTGAAGTACTGTAATTGTAACCGGCACGTATACTGAAAGATGGTGTAATACGAGTTTCCATTCCGACACGTACTGTATGCATACCCTTCAAATCCTCACCGATATAGATATTCTGGTTCTCCATTTCGTATCCGTCAGCGTAACTCAGTCTGGAAGAAGAATAGTCAGCATACTCGTATTCAGCTCCCACAGCCATCATTCCTCCTAACACAGTACCCAGATTCACATTGAATTTCCATGGTGTACGCAGCTGATAGTCGCGCAAGGTTTCTCCTCCAGTATAATCGGGAATATATTCGTTAGCCTCAAAATTCGTCTTGTCAGCATAGTTCAGATTTGAATAAATCCCTGCCGAATAAGTTTCTGTCAGTGCATACCATACCGGCGTATGAATAGCCACTCCGAAACGGAACGGAGAATCAGCAATTGGTCTGAATATAGCTCCCAGTTTTACGTCAAATCCGCTTCCTTCAGCCCGGTAAGCATTCTGCAACTCATAATATCCACTGCTGTTACCGTCATAGATATCCTCCGTGTAATATGTGCTCCGCCGATAATTGATGTCATAAACTCCCAGCGTCAGACCGAAATACATCCGATCTTCCACATTCGCTGAAATGTTGAAGTCATACTGGCTGATGCCACCTTCTTCACGGCTGCGGAAGCCGTTAGCATCTCCATTCCATCCAATTGGAGCCTGGAAAGTTTCTTGTCCGTCCTGAAATGTTCCAACACCAACCAGTTCCGTACGGATACCCATTACTCCCAAATACGGATAATTAGCACCCGTCGGAGAATAAGGATTAAGTCCGCTTTGACCATCATATTTATATATATTATCCATCTCACTGATATTTGAGATGGAACCTCCTACCATATTAGCCATCTGCTGTGTCTGGGAAGCTCCCTCCAAAAGGCCTCCAGTCTGGAAAAGACGGTTGAAGTTACGGCTCTTATGATAATTGAATCCGAAATTCAAATAACGGAGTTTAGTCCGGTTTCCAATCTTGCTGGAATAAACAAATCCGATCTGATCAAAAGAAGCACGCAGGCGCTTGTCACTCATCTGGCTTCCGGCAAAATCACTGCTTGTTTTCGTTGAATTGAATCCAAAAGTCGTCGAAATATCATGTCCGCGGAAAAGCCCGATACCTGCAGGGTTGGTTCCTATGACGGATATATCAGCTCCCAATGCTCCCATAGCACCTCCCATACCGACAAACCGGGCGGTTCCGTTCAGTTCGCTGCTTGAGAATCGAGCAGCTTCATATTGAGTCTGAGCTGTAGCCGTCAGTCCACAGGCTGTACCAAAGGCTACTCGGGCACCTATGATGGCATGGCTCACTCGCCGTCGGTGACGGTCGACAACGCCCCCGAGGGCATGCAGATCGAATATAGCGTCAATGGTGGCTCGCCGTACGAAGACGGAATCCCCTCCTATACCAATGTCACGCGCGATATCTATGGCAACGTGTGCGCCGAGACAATTAAGTACCGTATTACCGCACCCGACTACGTGCCGGTGGAGGGCGAGCTTGAGATGAAGATCGCTCCCGCCGATCAGGCCGCTCCCAAGGACGTCAAGACGACGGCCGCGACCGGGCATGCCTTGGCGGACGGCAGCATCGACGGGATTGATAACACCTACGAATGGAAAGCCGAGGCCGCCAGCGACTATCAGTGGATTGCCGAAGGCGAGACGTCGGTTAAGGGCCTCGCCGCCGGCAAATACAGCGTTCGCCTTAAGGCCGACAGTAACCATAACGCCTCCAAGGCCCTGACGGTTGAGGTCAAGGACGGCCCCAAGAAGGCCGACGGTAGCGGTTGGAAGCACGACGATACCGAGCACTGGAACACCTGCACCTGTCGCAAGGAGGACGTTGACCGCGCAAAGCATGACTTTGAGTGGGTCGTCGACCAGGACGCTACGGCCGATAAGCCCGGTTCCAAGCACGAGCACTGCAAGACGTGCGGCTACGAGCGCAAGTCTATCGAGATTCCGGCTTTCGGTATTACCGGCTACTCGGGTATCTACGATGGCGAAAAGCACGGCGTGACGGTTAACGCCGAGACCGTCGCATCTATCCAGTATCGCGAGAAGGGCGAGAAGAAGTGGAGCGACGAGTCTCCGCTCATCTGCGATGCTGGCTCCAAGACCGTCGAGTTTAAGGCGGCGCTCACGTCTGGCGACACCTGCGAGGGCGAGGTCGAGCTTAAGGTCGATCCCCGTCCGGTAACGGTGAAGCCCAAGGATGCTTCGAAGGTGTACGGTTATGACGTAATAGCTTGATTTACATCCTTTTGCGGAGAGACAGGCTCTCGAACCTACATATTCAAGAAATATCATAAAATTGCAAATCATTAATAATCAAGCACTATTTGGAGTACATAGTAAATCTAAATCTTTCTGAATATCTTTTGCTATTCCAAATATTGGGTGTATATTTGGGTGTAGAATTTCAAACACACCCAATTATGAATATCAAACGAAACATCATTTTTGCATTGGAAAGCCGGAAGAAGAACGGTGTGCCAATCGTGGAGAACGTGCCTATCCGTATGCGTGTCATATACGCAAGTCAGCGCATTGAGTTTACAACGGGTTACCGCATTGATGTAGCCAAGTGGGATGCTGACAAGCAGCGAGTGAAGAACGGGTGTACCAACAAACTAAAGCAAAGTGCATCTGAAATC
>ENA-UPWM01000584-UPWM01000584.1-human-gut-metagenome-genome-assembly--contig:-NODE-584-length-16045-cov-18.154997_pt1 | contig 16045 bp, 11 predicted proteins | sample MGYA00250051_ERZ773379 | MGnify/ENA primary metagenome ERZ773379 (study PRJEB29103, sample SAMN06112020) | human gut metagenome | biome: human gut; feature: ankylosing spondylitis patient; material...
ATTAAAATAGCTGGTAACCCTGCTACAGGATATAGTACAGGTCAGGCTATGACTGCACTGGAAGAGTTCGTACTCACAATCTCTTTGCTTGGGAACGTATTCGCTGCATCTGCACAGAATGCCCGAATTTCCATTAAGATGGAAAACGTCCCTATTTCGCAGGTTATAAAAGAGATTGAAAATCAAACCCGTTACTTGTTTATCAACAAAGGCGTCGATACCAAAAACAAGGTCAGTATCAACGCTGTCCAAAAAACGATCCAGGATGTGTTGGCACAACTGTTCGCCGGCACGGAAATCGCTTACCGGATCGATGAATCCTACATTATCCTGACCAAAAAGAACGATGCGGGGAATCCGGTTTCCGTGACCGGAAAAATCAGGGATGCAAAAGGTAATCCGATCGTCGGAGCCAGTATCCTTGTTCAAGGAACTACAATAGGCGTCAGCTCCGACGCCGATGGTGCGTTTGCGCTTCAGGTACCCCCCCCCGCAGCAGACAGACAGCTGGAAATCAGTTTTATTGGTTATACTCCTGTGTCTATTGTCGTGGGCAGCCGGACTTCTTTCGAAATCACGCTCGAAGAGGCTGCGTCCGAGATCGAGCAGGTCGTGGTCACTGCTCTTGGTATTAAGCGTTCGGAAAAGGCCGTAGCCTACAATGTTCAGCAGATCAAGGCCGAAGACATCACAACCGTCAAGGATGCCAACTTCATCAACTCGTTGACGGGTAAAGTGGCCGGTGTCACGATCAACGCCTCATCGTCAGGTGTCGGCGGTGCCTCGAAGGTCGTACTGCGCGGCAACAAGTCCATTTCGCAGTCTTCGAACGCCCTTTACATTATCGACGGCATTCCGATGTACAACTTCGGTGGTGGTGGCGGTACGGAGTTCGATTCGCGCGGTGCTACGGAATCCATCGCAGACCTCAACCCCGAGGATATTGAGTCGATGTCGGTGCTGACGGGTGCTGCCGCGGCCGCGCTCTACGGTTCGGAAGCCGCGAACGGCGCTGTGATGATTACGACGAAAAAAGGCCAAGCCGGGACTCTGAAAGCTACGTTTTCGAGTAATATCGAATTTCTCGCACCTTTCATCCAGCCGGAATTTCAGAATCGCTACGGTACGGGTTTGAACGGCCAGCGCAGCGGCTCGAGCATTTACAGTTGGGGCGAGAAATTACGCCCTGAAGCCCGTTACGGTTATACTCCGGACGATTATTTCGAGACGGGACACGTTTATACGAATGCTGTTACGGTTTCTGGCGGTACGGACAAGAACCAGACCTATTTTTCGGCTGCTTCGGTCAATTCGGACGGCATTATCCCCAATAACGAATACGACCGTTACAACTTCACGTTCCGCAATACTTCGTACTTTCTGAAAGACCGGCTCAAGCTCGATGCGAGCGCCAGCTACATCTATCAGAAAGACCAGAACATGACCAATCAGGGAGTCTATTCGAACCCGCTGGTTCCGGCCTACCTGTTCCCGCGGGGTGAGAATTTCGACCTTTACCGTCGCTTCGAGCGTTACTACGAAGGGACGAAACTCATGGAGCAATTCTGGAGTGCGGATATGGAAGGCGGTGATTTGCGCATGCAGAATCCCTACTGGATCAACTACCGCAACCTGCGCAATACGGACAAGAAGCGTTATATGCTGTCGTTCTCGGCCAGCTACGACATTCTTCCGTGGCTTAATGTTGCCGGACGTGTCCGCATTGATAATTCGAATTCGCTCTACACGCAAAAACTCTATGCCTCGTCGAACACCACGATTACGGAAGGCGGCAAAAACGGCCACTATACCGAAGCCCGTGCTTACGACACGCAGACCTACGCCGATCTGATGGTAAACATTAACAAGACTTTCGGCGAGGATTGGTCTCTGAACGCGAATATCGGCGCCTCGATCAACAATATCAAGACCGATGAGTTGTCATACCGTGGGCCGATTCAGGAGAACGGACTTCCCAACATATTCAATGTTTTCGATCTGGATGACACGAAAAAACGTGCCGAAAAGGTCGGCTGGCACGACCAGACGCAGTCGATTTTCGCCTCGGTCGAAGTAGGTTGGAAACAGATGCTTTACCTCACGGTGACGGGGCGTAACGACTGGGCTTCGCAACTGGCCAATTCGCCCGAGTCGTCGTTCTTCTATCCGTCAGTAGGCCTGTCTTGGGTGCCTTCTTCGACATGGGATCTGGGCAAGACGTTCAGCTATCTGAAGATCCGCGGTTCGATCGCCTCGGTAGGTATGCCTTTCCCGCGTCACCTGACGGTTCCGACCTACGAATACGACGCTACGAACAAAGTGTGGAAGGACAAGACGCACTATCCGATCGGCGACCTGAAGCCGGAGCGTACCATTACCTATGAGGTCGGTCTGGATGCCCGTCTGTGGCAGCATATCAACCTTTCGGCTTCGTGGTATCAGGCCGACACGAAAAACCAGACCTTCGACCCGTCACTTCCGCCCTCGTCGTCCTATACGACCATCTACCTGCAAACCGGACACGTTCGCAATACAGGTGTCGAGCTGTCGCTCGGGTATGACAATCAGTGGCGGAATTTCCGCTGGACGACGAACTTCACCTACTCATGGAACAAGAACGAGATCATCGAACTGGCAGCCAATGCCGTGAACCCGGTTACGGGCGAAGCGTTGAATCTTACCAAGTTGGACATCAAGGGGCTGGGTAAGGCGAAGTACATCCTCAAGGAAGGCGGTACGCTGGGCGACCTTTACACGACGTCCAACCTTCGCTTCAACGACAACGGTTATGTCGAGGTGGACAAGAACGGCAACCTGCTGATGACCGACGAAGGCGAGGACATCTATCTCGGATCGGTTTTCCCGAACCACAACCTCGCATGGCGCAATGACTTCAGCTATAAGGGTATTAACCTCGGCGTGCTGTTTACGGCCCGTCTGGGCGGTGTCTGCTATTCGGCGACGCAGGCCAACCTCGACCTGTACGGCGTCTCGGAGGCTTCGGCCGCGGCGCGCGATGCGGGCGGTGTTTTGATCAACGGCCGTGAGATGGTCGATGCCCAGAAATGGTATCAGGCGATCGGCTCGCAGTCGGGTTTGCCGCAGTATTATCTCTATTCGGCGACGAATGTCCGCTTGCAGGAGTTGTCGCTGGGTTACACTTTCCCGCGCAAGTGGTTCCGCAATAAGCTGGGGCTTACCGTGTCGTTCGTAGGGCGCAATCTGTGGATGATTTACTGCAAAGCGCCGTTCGACCCCGAAGCCGTCGCTTCGACGGGGCTGAACTATCAGGGTATCGACTACTTCATGATGCCCTCGATGCGCAACCTCGGTTTCAATGTCCAATTCCAATTCTAAAGCGCAGCAACCATGAAAAAGATGAATAACAGATGGCAGTCGGTGCTGCTTTCACTGGCGCTGTTCGGATTGGCAGCCTGCACCGGCGATTTCGAAGACATCAACCGCAATCCCAATCAGGTTACGGACGACCAGATGGATGCCCTGAATTATAAGACCGGAACGAAGTTCAAAGCTCTTCAAAGTCTTGTGATTCCGGTGCAGGAGCATATGTACCAGTTCAACGAATCGCTTTCGGGCGGGCCGTTCGGCGGTTACATCGGTGCTACGGTCGATACATGGCAGACCAAGTTCGAGACCTATAATCCCTCGGCCGACTGGCGCAAATGGCCTTTCGCCAACGTCATCACCGAGACCTATACCCCCTATAAGGGCATCGTCAACGGCACGGAAGACGAAGTGGCCATCGCTTTCGCCCGCCTGTTGCGAGTGGCCATCATGCACCGTGTGACGGACTCCTACGGTCCGATTCCCTATTCGAAGCTGGAGAGCAACGAGTCGGTCTATGTGGAGTACGATTCGCAGGAGGCGGTCTATACGAAGATGTTCGAGGAGCTGGACGAGGCTATCGAGATACTGGGCCGCAACACGACGCTCCCGGCCGAAGCGTGGAGCCGCTACGACGGCGTCTACTACGGCAATATCGCGCAGTGGCTCAAATATGCCAATTCGCTCAAGTTGCGCATGGCCATGCGTTTGTCGTATGTGAAGTCCGACGTCGCCCGTGCGAAGGCCGCCGAGGCTATTGCCGGGGGTGTTATCGAGGCTAATGCCGACAATGCGGCGATGCACGCCGCGGAGAACCGCACGACGCTCATCTACAACGACTGGGGCGACCACCGTGTCGGAGCCGACATCCTCTGCTACATGAACGGCTACAAAGACCCGCGTATGGAGAAGATGTTCCTTGCGAACGATGTCGGCGACTATGTGGGTATCCGTATCGGCATCGATGTGACGAGCAAGTCGCAGGCCATGTCGAAGTATTCGAATATGATCGTTGCGAGCGATACGCCCTATTTATGGTTCAATGCCGCGGAAGCGACCTTCCTGCATGCAGAGTACGAACTGCGCTGGGGATCGGCCGAGACGGCGAAGACGCTCTATGAGCAGGCTGTCCGACTTTCGTTCGAGGAGCGGGGAGCATCGGGGGCCGACGCCTATTTGGTCGACGCCACGAAGAAGCCTGCACCCTATACCGATCCGCTGGGCAACTACAGCGCATCTGCCCGGAGCGAAATCACCGTTCCGTGGGAAACGGCGACGGACGGCAGCGATACGGAGGCCGTTCAGGAGCGCAACCTCGAACGCATCATCGTGCAGAAATGGATCGCTATCTTCCCGTTGGGAGTCGAAGCATGGTCGGAACACCGCCGTACGGGGTATCCGAAACTGCTGCCTGTACCTACCGACAAATCGGGAGGTTCCGTCAATGTGGAACAGGGCGCACGCCGTCTGCCTTACCCTGTCGAGGAGTACCAGCAGAACAACGCCAACCTTCAGGCGGCCATTCAAACGCTCGGTGCAGAGCAACAGAACGGCGACCGTTCGGGCGACGTCATGGGAACCCGCGTATGGTGGGATTGCAAACCGTATAACAAGTAATCGCTATGAATATGAAACCAAACCGAATGATACGTTTCCTCGCTTTTTGCGCTGCCGTCGCAACGTTTGCGGCCTGCAACGACTGGACGGAGATGGAAACGGTGGACAGCAAGGTGGAAAAGCCCTGGGAGCAGGATCCGGCACTATGGGCCGAATACACCGCGGCGCTGAGGGCCTATAAACAGTCAGAACATTTCATTGTTTATGCCCGTCTGCACAACTCGCCCGAGAAAGCATCGAGTGAGCAGGATTTCATGCGCTGCCTCCCGGATTCGCTGGACATCGTGACGCTGACCAACGCCGATAACTTCTCGAAGTTCGACGCCGAGGATATGGACGTCATGCGCGAGAAGGGGACGAAAGTACTTTATCAGGTCGATTATGCCGCACGCGCGGAAGAGTTCGCCGATATGCAGGCGCTCGATGCCTATCTGGATCAGGTTGTCGCCGCCGTCGCCGCCAACGGCATGGACGGCTACTCGTTTACGACCAACCCGCTGGCGACGGATGCCACAGCCCGCATCGTCGAGAAACTTGCTGCGGCGAAATCCGAGGGCCAGCTCCTCGTCTTCGAGGGCAACCCGCTGTCGCTTGCGGCCGCCGACCGTCCCAAGGTCGATTTTATTGCCCTCGATACGGAGAAACTCGAAAATGTGCAGGAGGTGAAGCTCCAGGTGCTGAATGCCACGGGGTATGCCGGTATCGCGCCGGAGAAGCTGCTGCTGGCGGCCGAGATCAGCGCACCCCTGCTGGATGAGGATCGCACGGAGTTCGCGGCCGTCGATGAGATGTCGCGCCGCGTCATCGAATTCGGCCCGCTGGGCGGTCTGGCAGCTTACAACATTTCCGGAGATTACTATCATGCGGAGATGAACTACCAGACGATCCGTGGGGCGATCCAGACGTTAAATCCCGCTAAATAGTGAACGCCATGAAAAAATACGGAAAATATCTGATTGCAGCCGTCGCGGGGCTCGTGTTTTTCGCGGCCTGCGATAATTATGAGGCCGACGACCACAAGTTCGGAAACGCCGTTTATCTCGACGTCGCGGAAACGAACGAGGTGCAGCTTACAACCTTCGGCAACAATAAACCGACTTACGACTGCGCCTTGCAGGCGGAGCTGACCTATCCTGCGGGACAGGATGTGGCGGTGACGCTCACGGTCGACCCGTCGCTCGTCGGGACGTACAACGCCCGCTACGGTACGGAGTGGACGATGCTCGATGCCAAATACTATGAGTTGTCGGCCGAGAGTGTCACGATCGCCGCGGGAAAAACAACCTCGGATGTCGTGACCCTGCAATTCAAGGAGCTGATGGGCCAAGGCGAGGAACAGACGGGAGCGCTTCCTATCGACGAAACCTATCTCGTTCCCGTGCGCATCGGCCATGCCTCGATGGACGTGCTTCACGGTTCCGACGTCGCCTATTATGTCGTGAAACGATCCTCGGCCATCACCGTCGCAGCGCAGCTCACCGACAACTGGATCGAGTTCCCGACCCTCGACAAGTATTCGGAAAGCAGCAAGGCTTGGAACGGTCTGACGGCCGTGACCTACGAGGCCCTTATCTACCTCGACGATTTTGCGACGAGCAACGCTACGGGCAGCCCCGTCAACATCTCGTCCATCATGGGTGTCGAGCAGTATCTGCTGCTGCGTATCGGCGACACGAATTTCGAGCGTCAGCAGTTGCAGTTCGACGGATCGGGCGCCGGCTCGTCCTTCGGGAAGATTCCCGGACGCGATGCGACGAAGAACCTCGAAAAGGGGCGCTGGTACCATGTCGCCTGCACATATGACCAAGCGGCGCGTACCGCACGCATCTATGTCGATGGCCAGATTCAGAGCGAAGCGACCGATGTCGGCATCTCGGCGCAGAGCAAGAAGAACCAGATCAATCTGGCCATGCGGGCGCTCTACGACCTGTGGAATACGGCTCCCGACAACGAAAAACCGCAGTACGAGACCGACGACACGGGTTACAACAAGCTGGGCGAGGCTTACCAGTTCTTCCTCGGCCGCTCCTACGACGATTACCGTCCTCTGAACGGCAAGATCGCCGAAGCACGTGTCTGGTCGGTGGCCCGTACGCCCGAACAGATCTGGGACAATATGTACGACATTCAAAACCCGCAGGACGATCCGACGCTTCTTGGCTATTGGAAGTGCAACGATGCCTCGGGCAATACGGTCAAGGACTATTCGATGTACCGCAATGACGGCGTAGCCAAGTACGATATTATCTGGCCGCAGGGCATCGAGATTCCGAAACTTAACGAAAACAACGAGTGATTATGAAGACGATTTTTAGTTTGCAAACGGGAATTGCGACGCTTCTCTGTACGGCGGCACTCGCAGGCCTTATGGCCTGCGACGCCGACACCGTAGAGCAGCAGGGCGGGAAACTTCCCGACAAGGAACCGTTGGAGAATATCTATGGAAGGTTGCGTAGCAGCAGTATGTCCGACGACAAGGTTCGTATTCGGATGACGGAAGGATCCGGGTTCGTAACTTCCAACTTCTATTACCAGTTTTCAAAAGCGCCGGCTTCGGAATTATCCCTCGACGCATGGATCGACGGTTCGTTGCTCGATGGGTGGAACGAGGCGAACGACGAGCAGCGAACGTTGCTGCCCGAAGGCAATTATGATTTTCCTGACGGCAAAACGCTTTCGCTCTCGGCAGAAAATCAGCGTTCTGCACTTAAACGCATCCGCTTCATGGCCGAGAATCTGGCTCCGGGCGAATATTATCTGCCGCTGACGGTGGCTGAAGAGGCCGGAACCGAGGAGCATCAGACAATCAATTATCTCATTTCAATTCGCGCACGACAACTCGGGGAGTACAAGCTCAATGCCGACCAGGTATTTGCCGTATTCTATCTCGACACGGAAAAATACCAGCCGTTGTTGGTGGATGAATACCTCATGTCCAAGCTCGATGCCAATACGTGGGAAAATGCGTGGAGCGAGCGGGAAGACGGCTTGCGGACGATCGGTAACATTGTCAATTTGAACAAGGTGGTATTGGATTACGATGCGGAGACGGGACGCGCCCTGTTGAATCTCGGAAACGACATGCGCTATGTCCTCGACCATATCGACAAATATATCAGGCCCTTGCAGGATAAAGGCCGTAAGGTCTGCATTTGTCTGGAAGGTGGCGGAACAGGGCTCGGATTCTGCAATCTGACCGACGCCCAGATTGTCGATTTCGTAGCCCAGGTGAAGACCGTTATCACGGAATACGCACTCGACGGTGTGAATTTCTGGGATCGCAATGCCGCCTACGGCAAGGAGGGAATGCCCGCCATGAACACGACCTCCTATCCGAAACTCATCAAAGCGATGCGGGAAGCGCTCGGCAATGACAAACTGGTGACGCTGACCGATTACGAAGCCCCCACCGAGTATTTCTGGGATACCGGGGCGACCGGAGGCATCGAAGTCGGGCAATACCTCGATTACGCATGGTCTGGGTATCTGGACAATGAGAAAAATGTTCAGATTGTCGATCCCTGGCATCAGGGGCAGCAATATGTCTCGACGGATCATCCCCGCAAGCCTATTGCCGGCCTCGATCCTGCGAAATACGGATGTATCAATATTCCGTGGTATCCGCAGGGCCCGAACACTATAAATGACTATTTCACCGATATTTTCGCACTGGGGTATTTCCGCCGTTCGCTGGCGCTGACCCGGAAATATCCCGACATGGAGTTTGAACGGAATCTGACCATGATCAATATGGGTGAGGTCTTTCTGCTGATGAACCAGACGGACTCTTCTGCCTATTATCTGAGCCGCTGTTATGACTTTTTCCGCCGGGTGAATAATCAGACTGCCTTGTATTACATTGATACGCAGTTGATTGAACTGGCACTGAAGCAGAAGAACCTGCCACTGGCACGGATGCGCCTGAAAAATGCCGTGAAGCCCGATTATGTGGAACCCAACATGGTGAATGTCCGGAACCGCTATCTGCAGCATTTTTATGAAGAGAGCGGGGATTTCCGGAAGGCTTACCATTATTTGCAGGAGAACAAGCGGATTGATGACTCGATCCGCAGTGAGCGTGTGAAGATGCGTGCCGCGGAGATTGCACTGAAATACCGTCAGGACAGTACGCTGATGCAGAAGGAAATTTCCATTCAGCAGAAGGAAAACCAGCTGCTTCATCTGCATCAGTGGCTTTATGGACTTGTGGGCTGCATTTTGCTGCTGGGTACGGCTGCACTGGCTCTGTATCTGTATCGCCGGAGAAAGATCGACAAGGAACGCTGGAAACTGCAGACGGCCATTACTTCCCTGCGTCTGGAGAATATCCGTAACCGGATTTCGCCACATTTCATCTTTAATGTGCTCAACCGGGAAGTGAGCGAACGGAAGGAAAACCCGGACAACACGAACCTGATGGGACTGATCAAGCTGATGCGGCGTAACCTGGAACTGACAGACAGTCTGGCCGTGACTCTGGCTGATGAACTGGATTTTGTTCATACGTACGTCAGTCTGGAGCAAAAGTCGCTGGGAGAGGAGTTCCGGTTTGAAGTATCAACGGGTGATGTCGATCTGAATGTGGTACGTGTGCCTTCCATGCTGCTTCAGATTCCGGTGGAGAATGCCATCAAGCATGCTCTCCGCCTGAAGGAAGGCAAACGCAGACTGTGGATCAGGGTGATGCAGGAAGGAGAGAGAGTCGTAGCCACGGTGTGCGACAACGGAGGAGGCTACCGACGGCAGAGTGTGAACCGGGGAACGGGAACCGGAATGAAGGTGATTACCCAGACTATTCAGCTGCTCAATTCATACAACCGGCAGTCTATTGTCATGACCATCAGCAATGTGCCGGTGGAAGACGGAGAAACAGGATGTGAAGTGCGTTTCACCATTCCTTTGCATTATTCTTACCGATTAACCAAATAACACTATGAATAAGATTTATCGAACAGTAATTATAGATGACGAAGAGAGTGCCATCGACAATCTCTGTCTGGCCTTGAAGCCATACGGACAGATTGTAGTGGAAGGGGTGGCACACAATGGAGCGGCAGGGCTGAAACTGATCGAAAAGGTACGCCCTGACCTGGTGTTTCAGGATGTGGAACTGCCCGATATGCTGGGCATGGAACTGGTTACCCGTGCCCGGAAGAAACTGGGAGTGAACATGGAGGTCGTGTTCTATACAGCCTATAACAAATATATGATTGACGCCTTCCGTGCTTATGCCTTCGATTTTCTGCTGAAACCGGTGGATTCGCAGGAACTGGAACTTGTGATCCGGCGTCTGGAAGAACGGGGAAAGGAGGTGGAGGCGGTCAAGGTACAAATGCCGGTGCCAACGGCTGAAAAACCGTTTATGATGGTGACTCCTACGGGTGACCTGCGTTTCCTGCATGCTTCGGAGATCGGTTATTTCCGTTATCTGTCGGGGCGGAAGCTGTGGGAAGTGGCATTGTCGGACGGAACTTTCCTGCCCCTGAAGCGGAATACGACGGCCGAACAGCTTTGTATTTATGGCAAGTCGTTTGTGCAGGTACACCAGTCATATATCGTGAACATGAATTATCTGGTGATGGTTCAGGACAACCGCTGTATCATGTATCCGCCCTTCGACGGATGTGATGAACTGCTGGTTTCCAAGAAGTACAGGAAGGAAATGATGGATCGGTTTTATCAGCTTTAAGCCGGATGCTGATGATTGGATACCGAAGCGGTTGTTTTTTTTGCCTGGTAGTGAAAAACGACCACTTAGTTTATAAATTTGACCGGATAGTTATTGATTTGGTCTGTTTTATCCATTCTTTGTCAAAAAAATATTGCGGCTTTATAAGGGATTGCTTACTTTTGCAACGAGGTCGTTTCTGATGGAAATAGCTTTGGTCTTGTCTGTCTCTGTTTTTGAGCTATGGAAGTGGAAACGGCCTTTTTTATATCTATTTGACTTACTTTATATTCGCTGTGAAGCGAATCTTTCCTCTATGTGATATAGGGGTGCTTATTTTATACAATAAACATTTTTTTGGTTGAGGGAGGTCACTCGCATTTGCGGGTGGCCTCTTTTTTCTGAAGACAAATACTTTTTGGCATATTTTTTTAGAGATTCTGACCTTTGAAAGGACAGGATTTTTCCGGATATTTGTGAAAACAAATTTCCGATACATGAAAATCAGATATTTACTGCTTCTGCTCCTTGCTGCTTTTTTCTTCAGAAACAGTTACGCTCAGGAGTATCTGCCTCAGGTGGAATCCCGTTATTATGTCAGTGATTCCGTTACAATCTGGAAGCCGAAACCATTGCGGGCGGCGGGTGAGGTGATTGGAACTAACCTGGCTGTCTGGGCATTCGACCGCTTTATCGTCAATGAAAGCTGGGCCCGGATCAACGGGAAAACGATCAGGAACAATTTCAGACGCGGGCTGATGTGGGACAGTGATCAGTTTACCACCAATTTGTTTTCCCATCCTTATCATGGCGGACTGTATTTTAATGCCGCACGCAGCAACGGACTGAATTTCTGGCAGTCCATTCCCTATGCAGCCGGCGGAAGCCTGATGTGGGAATTTTTCATGGAAACAGAGGCACCGTCTCCCAATGATATGCTGGCCACTACTTTCGGAGGGGTTGCACTGGGAGAGATAACTTTCCGGGTGTCCGATCTGTTCATTGACAACCGTACCAGCGGATGGGAACGTGCCGGGCGGGAACTGCTTGCTGGAATCATCTCGCCGATGCGGGCCATTAACCGGCTGATCACGGGGGAGGCCTGGAAACGGCGAAGTTATAAGGGGCGCAGCTATTCGAACGTTCCGGTCAATTTTGTAGTCAGTCTCGGTCCCCGTTTTCTGGCCGATGAGGAGAAGTCCAGGAAGGGATCTTCCAGTCTGCATGTGGACATGGCCCTGAATTACGGAAATCCTTTTGATGATGAACATTATACACCCTATGAATGGTTCCGTTTCAAAATGGGACTGGATGTGATCAACCAGCCGCTTATCAGTCAGGTGAATGCCATCGGTGCCTTGTGGGGAAAGAATGTATGGCAGCGGAAAAACCGTTCACTGATGATGGGAGTCTTCCAGCATTTTGATTATTACAACTCGGATATCAATGAGAAGAATGACCGGCTTGTTGCGCCTTACCGTATTTCGGAAGCTGCTGCTGTCGGCCTGGGCACCATCTATTACAAGAATCCGGAACCGGGAAAGAAGACCATGTTCTTTGGAGAACTGTATGCCAACGGAGTGGCATTGGGAGCCAGTCTTTCAGACTACATGAAGCTGGGCAAGAGGGATTATAACCTGGGAAGCGGATACAGCATCAAGGGAGGAGTAGGATGGATCTGCAACAGGCGGTTTGCTCTGCTGCTGAATCTGGAGAATTATCATATATTTACTTGGAAGGGGTATGATCCGGATCTGGACTGGAGTACGGTAGACGATCCGAATGCGCTGAATGTACAGGGAGACAGAAGCAATGCGCGACTGACGGTCGCTTCCGTCCAGCTGGCTTACCAGTTCGGGAAGCAGTGGAGCGTTGTTCTTTCCAACCGTTTCTTTAACCGGAAGACGAATTACAGATATTATGATGACGTGGACTATTCCACATACGATCTGATGCTGAAAGTAGGGTACCGGTTGTAACCGGTACCCTCTGTGGTTTTTATTTATCCAGCGTGAGACTGGCCAGCGGTTCACCGTCAAGACGGTACACCGTGACGGTTCCGTTTTCGTAAGTGGCAAAGGTCGGTACGTTTCCTCCCTTGGGGAAGGTTACCGAACCCGTATTGCAGACCACGCCGTCTGCCTGACGTTCCAGTTTCCAGAGATGCGTATGTCCGTAGAAAAAGCAGTCGGTGACAGCCTTGGGACGTTTTTCTTCGTTGTAAATGTGTCCGTGGGTCAGGAAGAGACGTTTGCCGTTGTCTACCACGAGCGTATAGTCGGAAAGGATCGGGAAGTCCAGCAGCATCTGGTCCACTTCCGAGTCGCAGTTGCCGCGTATGGCAACGATTTCTCCGGCCATTGCGTTCAGTCGTTCGGCAATGCCTTTCGGGTCGAGTCCTTCGGGAAGACCGTTGCGCGGTCCGTAGTTCAGGATATCGCCCAGAATGCAGAGCAGGTCACACTGTTGTTCGCGGTAGAAAGCCAGCACTTTTTCCAGAGCAGGCAGGGATCCGTGGATATCGGATACGATCAGGTATTTCATATATAATCTTTATTAAAGTTATTCTTTCATGTCATTGATGTAAACGGTCTGCAGTGACGGCTGGTCTTTTTCGGTCCAGTAGCGGAAATACTCGATCTGGAATTCTCCTCCGTTGTCCTGGTCGGAAGGCAGTCCCCACCAGTTCGGGAAGGCTTCGCTGTCGAAATTGATGGTTTCGGGTGAATGCCAGAAATCGTTTTTCCGGTGACGTATTTCTTTTCCGTTGACGTACCACACCAGTTCATCACGTGTCCATTTCAGTCCGGCTGTGATCCACTGGTCAGCCCAGCGGCCTTCTGTCAGGTGTTCCACGTGGTCACTGATCTGCAGGTTCTGTTTCTTGAGGATGTAATGCGAAGTAGCGAAATAAATTTTTTCATAAGAAGGAGCCGCATCGTTGCGTCCGCAGATCTCAAAAATGTCAATTTCTTCCTGTTTGATGGAATCCTGGGTGTACAGCCAGAATGCACTCGACAGGGCAGAGTTCATCGGCTTGCATTTGATTTCAAAGAAGCCGTAGAGTACCTTTTTCTTGCTTTGTACCGCAGCCGTAGTAAAGGTATGGTAGCCTTCCGGAGCATCGGCCACATTCTCGCGTTTTCCGGTCAGGATCAGCTGTCCGTTTTCCACACGCACGTTTTCCTTACGGAACAGCGACGGCTGTCTGCCCAGCCAGGTCGGGTTGTGGTCGTACCATTTGGCTGTATCGAAGGGAGCTTCAAATTCATCGCTGATCTGGGTGTTGTAAACCCAGTTTCCGCTGTTTTCTTCCATGCAGGGCTGTGGCCAGGTACTTTCCTGTTGGTTCACGTTTTCTGTGCAGGCACAGAATAATGCCATTGCAAAAGTTGGCAGTAAAAGCAGATTTTTCTTCATGATCATTTCTTTTTGATGCTGTCCCTTGTCTGGCCATGAACCGCAAATCAAAATCAGCATTCCCGCGGCGGCATCCCGCCTGTTGGGGGCACTGCGCCGCGCCGGGTTTGAAGCCTATGTCGTAGGCGGCTGCGTGCGGGATAGCCTGCTGGGGCGTACCCCCGGCGATTGGGATATATGCACCTCTGCCAGACCGGAACAGGTGCGGACGGTGTTTTCCGCCTACCGCCAGATCTTAACGGGGGAAAAGCACGGCACCGTTGCCGTCATCGTGGGCGGCACCCCCTACGAAATCACCACCTACCGTGTGGATGGCCAGTACCATGACAGCCGCCACCCGGATGCCGTGCAGTTTGTGCCGCAGGTGCAGCCGGATCTTGCCCGGCGGGATTTTACCATCAACGCCATGGCTTATGCCCCCGGCGAGGGACTGATCGACCTGTACGGCGGCCGCAGTGACCTGCACGCCTGCCTGATGCGCTGCGTGGGCGACCCGGAAGAACGTTTTGCCGAGGACGCCCTGCGCATCCTGCGCGCGGTGCGGCTGGCCGCCCAGCTGGATTTTGCTCTGGAGGAAGCCACCGAGCGCGCCGCGCTGGACATGCGGCAGAGCATCCATAATATTTCCGCCGAGCGCATTTATACCGAGCTGGATAAGCTGCTGGCCGCCCCCGCTGCGGGCAAAGTGCTGAGCCGCTATGGCAGGATTCTTGCCGGGGCGGTGCCGGAGATTGAGCCATGCATCGGCTGCACCCAGCCGGGGCGCTGGCACTGCTATGATGTGTGGCAGCACACCGCCGTGGCGGTGGAACTGCTGGATGTGGCGGGCATGGACGATAAAAATGCCCGCATTCTGCGGTGGAGTGTTTTTCTGCATGATCTGGCCAAGCCGGAATGCCGCACCGTCGGCCCGGACGGCGCGGCGCATTTCCCCGGCCACAACCAGGCCGGAAGTAAAATGGCGCGCAGCATCCTGCTGCGGCTCAAGGCGCCTACTTATCTTGTGGAAAGCGCCAGCGCGCTGGTTGCTATCCACGATGGTGCCCTGCCCAGCGATGATGCCGGTATCCTGAACATGCTGAACCGCTATGGTGCCGCATTTTTGCAGCGCCTTTGCCGCCTGAAGCTCGCGGATCTTGCCGCCCATGCCCGCAATGCGGGAGTGATGCAGCGCGAACAGCAGGTGCGCGCTTTTGAGGGACGGATGCTGGAACTTTCGGCTACCGCCTGTTATACGGTAGGCCAGCTTGCCGTGAACGGGGCCAGCCTGATGGATGCAGGCATCGCCCCCGGTCCCGCGGTGGGTAAGGCGCTGAACACCTTGCTGCGCGCCGTGATGGAGGGCCGCCTGCCCAACGAGAAAGCTGCCCTGCTGGCCGCGCTGGAAAAGGAGGGCCTGCTGTGATTTACGGCATTGGCACAGACCTGTGTGATGTGGGCCGGATTGAAAAGAGCATTGCCCGCCCGGCATTTTTGCAGCATGTGTATACCCCGGCGGAGCAGGAGCTCATTGTCGCCCATACGGGCAAGAAGCAGGCGGAAACCGCCGCGGCCAACTTTGCTGCAAAAGAAGCATTTTTGAAAGCCTGCGGCACCGGCCTTTCCGGGTTCTCCATGGCGGAAATCGCCGCCCTGCGCCAGCCAAGCGGTGCGCCTTACCTGGAATTTACCGGTAAAGCCGCCCGTTTCATGGCGCAGAACCATTTGCAGGCTCATTTGAGCTTGACCCATGAGGCCGGCCTTGCCGGTGCGTTTGTGGTGTTGGAACGGCTAGAGTGATAAATGGTTTGCCGCAAGCAGTAAAGTACGGCAAAGCATTTGTGTGGTTTGCGGTACATTTCAAGGCCCCTCCCCGCCGCATGGAAACCTTGCTGATTGCAGCAAACGCTGCAAATCATTTGTAGGGGACGATGCTTGCTGTCCCGCATGTTGGGCATATGGCAACCACTTGCATTCCCCGCCAGATAGAATCGCAATGCTTTTTTGCCCCACCGA
>ENA-UPWM01000586-UPWM01000586.1-human-gut-metagenome-genome-assembly--contig:-NODE-586-length-16023-cov-17.192023_pt1 | contig 16023 bp, 10 predicted proteins | sample MGYA00250051_ERZ773379 | MGnify/ENA primary metagenome ERZ773379 (study PRJEB29103, sample SAMN06112020) | human gut metagenome | biome: human gut; feature: ankylosing spondylitis patient; material...
GGGCGATGAAGAGGATGACAAGACAGGCCGCTACATCCGTCAAGGACAGTTACTGCACAATGTCTTCGCTTCCATCAGACAGGAAAGCGACTTACCGCAGGCTATCGAGCGACTGCGCTTCGAAGGTATTCTTGAGTCAGCCGAACAAGAACAACAGATTTATAAGCTGGCCCAATGGGCACTGGGAAACCCCAAAGTGAAAGACTGGTACAGCGGCGAATGGGAGTTATACAACGAATGCAGCATTATCTATACAGACGATGAAGGCATCATGCAGACCCGCCGTCCGGACCGCGTGATGATGAAAGACGGACAAGTAATTGTAGTCGATTTCAAATTCGGAAAGCCCAAAGACGGTTACCGCCAGCAAGTCAGCGAATACATGGATCTTTTATCTGCCATGGGATATGAACAGATAAAAGGTTATCTGTGGTATGTTTTTGCCAATGAACTGGAAGAAGTTAAATAAACGACAAAAGCCATCTGGATATATGGAAACTTTTTTGAAACAAGTAGCACACGATTTATATAACAAAACCGAAGGTAACTTTACTAAAGTTGCAATTGTATTCCCAAACAAGCGTGCCAGTCTGTTCTTCAATGAATATCTGGCTCAGGAAAGCGATCGTCCTATCTGGTCGCCGACTTATGTCAGCATCAGCGAACTGTTCCGCCAATCATCCGACTTATCGATTGCCGATCCGATAAAACTGGTATGCGATCTCTATAAGGTTTTTCAAAAAGCTACTGGAAGTAAAGAGACACTTGACGATTTTTATTTCTGGGGAGAAATGCTTATTGCCGACTTTGACGATGCAGACAAGAACATGGCTGACACACATGCACTGTTCAGCAACCTCAAAGATCTGAATGAATTGATGGATAACTATGACTTTCTGGAGGAAGGACAAAAGGAGGCATTAAGTCAGTTCTTTCATAATTTCTCAATCAATCAGGTAACAGAACTGAAACAGCGCTTTATCTCCATGTGGAATGTACTGGGTGATATCTATACGGAATACAAAGCATTGCTAGAAAGCCAGTCAATCGCATACGAAGGCATGTTGTACAGGCAAGTCATAGAACAGCTGGATGTAGAAGCTCTTCCTTACAATAAATACATATTCGTAGGTTTCAATGTACTGAATAAAGTAGAGCATACCCTGTTTAAAAAACTGAATGAAGCAGGGAAAGCCATGTTCTATTGGGATTACGACACGTTTTATCTCAATAAGACTCCTCATGAGGCCGGAGAATTTATCCGCCGCAATCTGAGGGATTTTCCATCAGAGTTGCCCGCTTCTTTTTTCGACAACCTGAATCAGCCTAAAGAAGTAACTTTTATCGAGTCGCCGACAGAAAACGGACAAGTACGATACTTGCCTCAATGGATTCGGGAAAATCTTACTTCCCAGGAAAAAGAAACTGCCGTTGTGCTATGTAATGAAGCATTGCTCCAGCCCGTATTGCATGCTTTGCCCGACAATGTAAAGCATATAAACATTACAATGGGATTTCCGCTTTCACAGACTCCTACATACAGTTTTGTCAACGCACTGATGGAACTTCATACTTCGGGATATAACCCGAATAACGGACGGTATCTGTTCGCAGAGGTTATCAGTGTGTTGAAACATCCCTATACCCGACAACTGTCGCCCGAAGCGGAAAAACTGGAACAGAATCTCACCCGGGACAACCGCTTCTACCCGCTCCCGTCGGAACTGAAACAAGACAATGTGCTGGAATTACTTTTTACTCCACGCAGAAACAACCTCGATTTATGCTGTATGCTATCGGAGGCATTAAAAGAAGTTGCAGTAATTTACCAGCAACAGGCAGCATCACATTCCGATGCATTCGACCAGTTATACCGTGAATCATTATTCAAAACCTATACATTGGTCAACCGTTTTCATACACTGATTGAAAGCAAAGAGCTCAACGTACAGGCAGGCACTTTCCAACGGTTGCTTACCCGCGTCATGTCATCATCGAGCATACCATTCCACGGCGAACCGGCCATCGGCATGCAGGTAATGGGAGTTCTGGAAACTCGTAATCTCGACTTCCGGCATCTTATCATGCTCTCGGTAAATGAAGGACAGTTACCCAAAGCTGGAGGTGATTCCTCTTTCATTCCCTACAACTTACGGAAAGCTTTCGGTATGACAACAATCGACCATAAAATCGCTGTATATGCTTACTATTTCTACCGTCTTATGCAACGGGCAGAAAAGGTAACATTAGTTTACAATACAGCCACCGATGGTATTAACCGGGGAGAACTTTCCCGCTTCATGCTCCAGTTTCTGATAGAATGGGGATATCCAGTCCTACGCAAACAACTGGAAGCGGCTCAGTCACCTCAAAGCTCAGCTCCTATCATCATTGAGAAAACTCCCGATGTCATGGAACGGATGAAATCTGTGTTTGATATCCGGAACAACCCAAAAGCTCTTATATCACCGTCTGCACTAAATTGCTACCTGGATTGTCCTTTAAAATTCTATTACAAATATGTAGCATTACTCAGTGCGCCAGACGAAGTTACGGCAGACATTGACTCAGCAAAATTCGGTAGTATCTTCCACTATGCAGCAGAACATATATATAAAGATCTTACCGCACACGGAAAACTAATCAGCAAAGAGAACCTGGAAACACTGCTGAAAGATGAAGTCCGTCTGCAAACATACGTTGACAATGGCTTTAAGGAATTATTTTTCAATCTGCCCCAAAACGAACAACCTGAATACAACGGTATTCAGCTGATCAACTCGGCAGTGATTGTAAAATACATCCAGCAACTTCTCCGTAACGACCTGCGATATGCTCCTTTTACATTCGTCGGTTCCGAGCAACGTATTTTTGAAAATATAGAGATATGCACTCCAACCGGGGATATCCAATCCCGCATCGGAGGTATCATCGACCGAATTGATTCCAAAGGAGAAAGTCTGCGAATTGTAGATTATAAAACAGGAGGAGATGCCGATACGCCAACCAATGTACAGTCACTCTTCATTCCAGACAAGAAACGTTCGAACTATATTTTCCAGACATTCCTCTATGCTTCTATTGTTTGCAAAAAACTAAGAGAAAAAAATGACAGCCGCCTGGTGGCTCCGGCTCTTCTTTACATACATCGGGCAGCTTCAGAAAACTACTCTCCTGTTATCCAAATGGGAGAACCTAGAAAACCTAAAGAACCGGTAGACAACTTTGCACAATATGAAGGAGACTTCAGAGAAAATCTGAAGACATTGTTGGAAGATATATTCAATCCAGATATCTCTTTCACCCAGACTGAAATAGAAGACAAATGTGCCTATTGTGACTTTAGGGCACTTTGCAAGAAATAACAACTATATTCATCATAGGGCCTCTTCTGTAACTCAGAAGAGCCCTCCTTAAATTTAAGCACAATTAAACTAATACTATAATGAACAAGCTATTATTCATCCCTCTCGTTGTATGTGGCACTAACCAATATGTAAATGCCCAGTCAGTTCAATCCCCAAACATTGTCCTTATCCTTTGCGATGATATGGGCTTTTCTGACCTCGGATGCTATGGAAGCGAAATCCAAACTCCCAATATTGATAAGTTAGCCCAAGAAGGAATACGCTTCAGTCAATTCAAGAATACCGGAAGAAGTTGTCCAAGCAGAGCCTCCATGCTGACCGGCAGATACCAGCACGAAGTAGGTATGGGCTGGATGGCCGAGGTAGATGAACATCGCCCCGGTTACAGAGGGCAAATTGATAAAGAATATCCTACTATTGCTGAAATAATGAAAAGCGGGGGATATTCTACATATATGAGCGGTAAATGGCACGTAACCACTACCGGCGGATACGATTCTCCCAATGGAAGTTATCCGGTACAAAGAGGTTTCGATAAATATTACGGCTGCCTGCATGGAGGAGGAAGCTACTACAAACCATCTCCTGTCTACAATAATTTAGAGAAAGTAACTGATTTACCTGATGATTATTACTATACCCAAGCTATAACTGATTCAGCCGTAAGTTATGTTCAGACACACGACACTCGGAAACCTATGTTTTTATACGTAGCCCATTACGCGCCTCATCTTCCATTACAAGCTCCTGCAGAATATGTAAAAAGATGCATTGACCGATATAAAGTAGGATATGACGTACTACGCAAACAGAGATTTGAAAAACAAAAAAGAATCGGACTCATACCCGACAATATGGAACTTCCTGTATTCAATAAAGAATTTGGAGGGAAACGTCCGGCATGGGAAGAGCTAACTCCAGAACAGCAAAACAAATGGATAAAAGATATGGCTACATATGCAGCCATGATTGAAATAATGGATGAAGGCATAGGAAAACTAGTTGAAGAAATAAAGAAAAAAGGTATGTATGAGAATACTGTTTTTCTCTTCTTAAGCGACAATGGCGCAACCAGTGAAGGGGGATTTATCGGACAACTGATGTCTGACTTATCGAATACCCCTTACAGGAGCTATAAAAAATGGGTATTCCAAGGCGGAACCAGTACCCCTTTCATACTGACTTACGGTGACAAGAAAAAGAATATTAAAAAAGGAGAAATCTGTAGACAGCCTGCACATATTATTGATATCATGCCAACATGTATGGCTTTAGGAAAAATTGAATATCCAAAAACATTCTCTCATTCAGATTTGCCTGGTACCAGTCTGCTCCCGTTCCTGAAAGGACAGCCTATCAAACCAAGAACATTATACTTCGAACATCAGAGTTCTTGTGCTATCATAGACGCAAATTGGAAACTAGTCAGAGCCGACAGGAGCAGTCAATGGGAATTGATTAATCTGACTATCGATCCTTTTGAAACGAGTAATCTCGCGGAGAAATATCCAGAAAAAGTAGAAGAGCTTGAATCCAAATGGATTAACTGGGCCAATACTCACAAAGTTTTTCCATTAGAAGATAAGGCTTGGACAGAACGGATTAATTTCTATCAGAAGAAAAATCCTGATCAAAGAGGAGAAGATTAACATTTAAAATAATACTACATGAAAAAAGCAACCCACTACATTTATTCTATCGTCTGTTGTTTGATAATATTTCTCACCCAACAGAGCTTTGCAAGTCAACCAGAATACTCCACAGCAGGATTCTTCGAGTTACCCAATACCGGAAGAACAGTTTACAGCATGAATCCTGCCTGGCGCATGTATAAAGGCCATCTGGAAGGGGCAGAACAACCGGATTTCAATGATAAGGAATGGGACCTGGTTTCGCTACCCGACGGAATAGAATATGTACCTTCAGAAGCCAGCGGATGCGTCAATTATCAGGGAGAGGTATGGTATCGAAAACATTTCACTCCAGAAGAAACATGGAAAGGCAAACAACTTTTCTTGCATTTCGAGGCTATTATGGGTAAAGCAAAAGTCTGGATTAACGGAACATTAGTTAACGAGCATTATGGAGGTTTCTTGCCCGTGATTGCCAATGTTACTGAATACCTCAACTATGAAGAAGATAATGTTATAGCTGTATGGGCAGATAATAGTAACGACCCTTCTTATCCTCCCGGAAAGCCACAGGACATGTTAGATTTTACTTATTCCGGAGGAATTTATAGAGATTGCTGGATGATAGTACATAACAACGTATTTATCACGGACCCAAACTATGAAAACGAAACTGCCGGCGGAGGATTATTCGTTTCATTTGGCCATATTTCCCAATCACAGGCAGAAATAAGACTGGATGCTCATGTCCGTAATTCATCAAACACATATTTCTCTGGCAAAATAGAATATCAGTTATTCGACAAAGACAACCGACGTGTATGTCAAGCCAGTAAAGCCTTCTCGGTAAGCAAAGGAAAAGCACGCAATACCTCCCTTACCATCAAAGTAGAAAAGCCTGAATTATGGGAACCGGATTCTCCTTATTTATATCAGTTGCATGTTCTTCTAAAAGATAAATCGGGACATGTTGTCGATGGGTATCGCAGACGTATTGGGATAAGAAGCATTGAATTTAAAGGGAAAGACGGCTTCTGGCTCAACGGGAAGCCTTATCCCTACCCATTGATAGGAGCCAACAGGCATCAAGACTTTGCCATAATAGGTAATGCTCTCTCAAATAGCCTTCATTGGAGAGATGCAAAGAAGCTGCGCGATGCAGGCCTCAGGGTCATCCGCAATGCACACTATCCGCAGGATCCTGCCTTTATGGATGCTTGCGATGAGTTAGGACTCTTCGTCATAGTCAACACTCCAGGGTGGCAGTTCTGGAATAAGGAACCAATATTTGCTCAAAGAGTATATAGTGATATCCGGAATATGGTAAGGCGCGACAGAAACCACCCTTCTGTATGGATGTGGGAACCTATATTAAATGAAACATGGTATCCGGAAGATTTTGCTAAAAACGTAGTTGATATTCTCCACGAAGAATATCCCTACCCATATTGTTATGTAGGATGCGATGTAACAGCAAAGGGACATGAATATTTTCCGATACACTTCACTCACCCACTCAATGGAGCCGGAGGTGCATTTAATACATCTAAAATGGATCCCAAGATTTCGTATTTTACCCGCGAATGGGGAGATAATGTAGACGATTGGAACTCACACAACTCTCCAAGCCGCGTAAACAGAGCATGGGGAGAAATTCCAATGCTGGTACAGGCTCAAGGGTATGCAAAAACCGATTATAAATACACTTGCTATGATGTTTTGTACCGTAATACACGCCAACATATGGGCGGATGCTTATGGCATTCTTTCGATCATCAGCGTGGTTATCATCCTGACCCGTTTTACGGAGGTATCATGGATGCTTTCCGCCAACCCAAACTATCCTACTACATGTTTTGCGCACAACGTCCAGTAGAAAAGAATAATCGGCTGATTGCAGAAAGCGGTCCGATGGTGTTTATCGCCAATGCCATGACCCCTTTTTCACCAAAAGACGTAACCGTATATAGTAATTGTGATGAAGTACGCCTTACCTACTGTAAAAACGGGAAGCAATTCATTTATAAAAAAGAAAAAACAGATGAAGGCATGCCATCCCCTATCATCACATTTAAAGATGTATGGGACGTAATGTACGACAAACAATTGGCAAGGAAGAACAAGCATGAAGAATCTTATCTATTAGCTGAAGGTATCGTCGACGGTAAAGTCGTAGCAACCCATAAAGTGATGCCTGCACGACGTCCTTCCAAAATCATACTTTGGGCAGACAACGAAGGAACGGAAACCATAGCCGACGGTTCCGACCTAATAACCGTTATTGCAGCTATTGCTGATGAGAATGGGAATATCAAGCGATTAAACAATTATCATATTAAATTTGAAATTGAAGGTCCAGGAGAACTTGTCACAAGCAAAGAAACGTTCACCAACCCTCGTGAAGTGCAATGGGGAACAGCTCCAATACTTGTACGTGCCAAAGCTCAAACAGGTAATATTAAAGTCAAAGCGTCTGTTGTGCCCAACGGAACACACACGCCGATGTCTGCCGAGCTCATTATACCAACAACAAAAGCTATACACTCGCTTATTGCCGATGAGGATGAACTAAATCTTCAATTAAAAACTCACAGGAATCAACAAAACTTATCATCGTACGACCGCGGTCAGTCGTCAGATGAAGCACGAAAACAAAGTCAAATGAGATTAAAAGAAGTCGAGAAACAGCAAAGTGACTTTGAATGAACCAACCCTATCCATAAAAAATCATGCAGACCTGTTATACAAGTCTGCATGATTTTTTTCGATATATTTTTCTATCCAGAATAACTAATAGACTCTTTATACTTAAGACAAACCTTCTATTTCGCCATTCACAATATCAATGTGCAGTGCCTGAGGCTCTTTCGGCAATCCCGGCATACGCATAATTTCTCCGGCAATAATCACCAGCATCTCAGCTCCGGCATTCAGAACAATGTCGCGAACATGGAATTCAAAATCTTTCACCACACCATAAAGTTTCGGATCTGTAGAGAACGAATACTGTGTTTTGGCAATACAGATTGGGAAATTTCCATAACCCAGTTCCTGGATTCTTTTCAGCTTCTTCTTGGCCGCAGCACTATAGGTAATCATATTAGCACCGTAAAGATTGCATGCTACCTTCGAAATCTTTTCTTCCACTGTGTCATCATCATTATATGCCAGACGCAATGGCTCCGAAGGCTGGTTTTCAATAGTATCAACAACCAGATTTGCCAGCTCTACCGCTCCGTTACCGCCTTCAACAAAAGCGTTGTTTACAGCGAATCCAATACCCTGAGCAACACAATGCTGACGAACCAGATCGATTTCCTCCTCAGTATCGTTAGCATAGCGGTTAAATGCTACAACTACAGTCTGACCGAACGAACGAAGATTTTCGATATGCTTATCCAGATTAGCCAGACCTTTGGTCAATCCTTCAACATTAGGTTCTTTAATCTGATCCAGACTAACTCCACCATGCATCTTCAGTCCCTGTGCTGTAGCTACAATAACAGTCAGTTTCGGCTGTAATCCAAACTTACGACATTTGATGTCATAGAATTTCTCTGCACCAAGATCTGCACCGAAACCAGCTTCTGTAATTACATAATCACCAAAAGTCATAGCCAGTTTTGTTGCCATCACCGAGTTACATCCATGAGCGATATTAGCAAACGGTCCGCCATGTACAAAAGCAGCCGTATGCTCTGTAGTCTGTACCAGATTAGGAGCAATAGCATCTTTCAGCAAGACAGTAATAGCCCCAGCTACTCCCAAATCTTTTACTGTAAAAGGTTTATTGTCGATAGTAAAGCCCAGCAAAATATTTTCGATACGACGACGCAAGTCATCTTCATCTTTTGCCAGACAGAGAATAGCCATGATTTCGGAAGCCGGAGTGATATCAAATCCAGATTCACGGGTAATACCGTTTGTCTTTCCTCCTAATCCAGTAATGATATAGCGCAAGCCACGGTCGTTCACATCAAGAACACGGTTCCAAAGTACCTCCTTCAGAGCGAATCCATTGTCCTGATTCTGGTACATATAATTATCCAGCAAGGCAGCAATCATGTTATGTGCCGAAGTAATCGCATGAAAATCTCCGGTAAAATGCAGGTTAATCTTATCCATCGGGAGAACCTGAGCATATCCTCCTCCGGCAGCTCCACCCTTCATACCAAAGCAGGGACCAAGTGAAGGTTCACGAAGCGCACAGATAGCCTTCTTGCCAATCTTTGCCAGACCGAGTGCCAGACCGATTGATACCGTAGTCTTTCCGATACCCGCTTTGGTAGGTGTTATGGCAGTTACCAGAATAAGATTACTTTGTTTTACTTTCTCCTCATCAATCAAAGTTTCAGGAACTTTTGCAATATAACGTCCATAGTTATGGATTTCCTCTACAGGTATATCATAATCACGTGCTACCTGTTTAATCTTTGTCAGTTCAATACTGCGTGCAATTTCGATATCTGATTTCATAGTGATTTTGAAAATGAAAGCGCAAAGATAAGAAAAATTCCATAACTTTGCGGCATCACATTCCACTATTAGGATTTGTCACACACAACTTAGAATCGAATTAAAAAAGAAGAAGTTCTGATTTATGAATAATTTTACATTTTACAGCCCTACCGAATTTGTATTCGGGAAGGCAACAGAAGCACAAACAGGAACACTGGTAAAAAAATATCACGGCACAAAAGCCATGATTGTTTATGGAGGCGGTTCGGTAGTACGAAGCGGGTTATTGGATAAGGTAAAGCAGTCGCTTACAGCAGCTGGAATAGATTATGTAGAACTTGCTGGTATCCAACCTAACCCCACTGACCCGAAAGTATACGAGGGTATCGAACTAGGCCGTAAAGAAAACGTAGATTTCATGCTTCCCGTAGGAGGAGGTTCTGTAATAGATACGGCTAAAGCCATTGCAATAGGTATTCCTTATGAAGGAGATTTCTGGGATTTCTTTATCGGAAAATCCGTACCACAGACAGGATTGCCCATCGGAGTTGTACTTACTATTCCGGCAGCCGGAAGTGAAGGTTCGGGCAACGCTGTAATCACTAAGCTCGACGGATTAAGAAAATTAGGCATACGCACTCCGGAAATTCTCCGGCCAGTCTTTGCCGTAATGAATCCGGAGCTGACTTATACATTGTCGGCATGGCAAACGGCCAGTGGCATTACGGATATGATGGCGCATATCATGGAACGTTATTTCAGCAATACTCAAGGCGTGGAAATAGCCGACCGTATGTGCGAAGGAGTAATGAAAGCAATCGTAAACGAAGCTCCCCGCGTAATGAGCGAACCGGATAACTATGATGCACGTGCCAATATCATGTGGGCGGGTACAGTGGCTCATAACGGTACATGTGGAGTAGGCTGTGAAGAAGACTGGGCTTCCCACGGTCTGGAGCACGAAATCAGTGCAATTTACGACGTGACTCACGGAGCAGGACTTGCTGTTATATTCCCTGCATGGCTGACCTATGCAGCCAAACATAATGTAAGTAAGGTTGCCCAATATGCAGTCCGTGTATGGGACGTACCGGAGTCAGACGACCTGCAAGCCGTAGCTATGGAAGGAATAGCAAGATTTAAGGCTTTTCTGCACAGCATAGGTATGCCTGTTACCCTCAGAGAATTAGGAATAGAAAACCCGGACATTGACTTACTGGTCAGAAAGTTCCACGAAGATAAAGGAAAAGTGGCAGGCAATTATGTCCATCTTGACAGCCAGGCAAGCCGTGAGATATACGAATTAGCCAGATAAATCAACCTGACATAACCAATTACTTACATACCACACAGACGGATTAACATTGCGTACATACAAAGACCAATGTTAGTCCGCCTGTTTTGTCCTCAAACATTCCAGGAAATAATAATAAACCAACCACATCAACGATACATTCATTATGGAATTCAATAACAATCAAATCCGCAGACAAGACAGACTGCTCAGCGAAGCTCGTGCTTACGAAATCCTGAAAGAAGGAGAATACGGCGTACTCTCCATGCGTACAGAAGATGGTGAAGGAGCCTATGGCATTCCACTAAGTTATGTATGGGACAGAGGAAACTCTATTTATATCCATTGCGCCCCAGTAGGCAGAAAACTGAATTGCATAGACGCATGCACAAATGTTTCCTTCTGCGTAGTAGGACGCACAAAAGTCATTCCCGGAGAATTTACCACTGCATACGAAAGCATCGTACTTCGCTGTACGGCACATCACAGTCTGCACGAAGCAGAACGTATGTCTGCCCTGTCACTATTTTTAAGTAAATACTGCCCCAACGACAAAATAAAAGGGCTGGAATATGCACAAAAATCCTTTCACCGTACAGAAATCATCCGGTTGGACATAGAAGAAATCAGTGCAAAAAGCAAGAACCGTTTCTAATCTTTCTCCCAAAGTATGAAGTCAACTACAAGTTATACCTATAAAGATATCTGGCTCATTGCCTATCCCATTCTCATCAGCCTGATTATGGAGCAAATGATCGGTATCACCGATACTGCATTTCTTGGGCATGTAGGTGAGATAGAACTAGGAGCATCTGCCATAGCCGGTGTATATTATCTGGCAATCTTCATGATCGGATTCGGCTTTACAGTCGGTTCGCAAATACTGATAGCCCGAAGAAACGGTGAAGGGAACTACCGTGCTATAGGAAACATCTTCTATCAGGGTATCTATTTCCTGATGCTGATGAGTCTGGTTATTTTTATCCTTTCACAAGTTTTTTCCGAACAAATACTGGGAATGCTTGTCAGTTCGGACCGTATAGTAGGTGCAGCAACTGACTATATACGCTGGCGTGTGTATGGTTTCTTCTTCTCCTTTATAGGAGCCATGTTCAGAGCCTTTTTTGTAGGAACTACGCAGACACGTACCCTCACCCTGAATTCCATCGTGATGGTAGCTGCCAATGTAATATTCAACTATACACTTATTTTCGGTAAATTCGGATTCCCTGCTATGGGAATTGCCGGAGCAGCTATAGGTTCATCTCTGGCCGAACTGGTATCCGTATTATTCTTTATTAGTTATACATACCGGAAGATAGACTATCGCAAGTATGGATTAAACCGCATCCCCGGCATCCGCACAAAAGCATTGTCACAAATTATGCATATTTCCTTATGGACAATGATACAAAACTTTATATCACTGTCTACATGGTTCCTGTTCTTCATATTTATCGAACATCTGGGAGAACGTCCGCTCGCCATTTCCAATATCATACGAAGTGTATCGAGCATACCGTTTATGACGGTCATGGCTTTCGCATCAACTTGCAGTTCACTGGTAAGCAACCAGATTGGTGCCAGACACAGCAAAGAAGTTCCGGCATTAATCAACCAACATATACGCCTATGTTCTTTCTTTGTCATTCCACTGATAGGACTTATCGCGTTGTTCCCCTCGACAGTCTTGCGTATATATACCAATATACCCGACTTGATAACAGCAAGTATTCCTACTTTATGGGTATTATGTTCTACCTATATCGTCAGTATTCCAGGCTTTATTTATTTTCAGTCGGTATCAGGAACGGGTAACACACGTGCTGCTTTCATTCTTGAGATCATTGCCCTGGCACTGTATACCATATACATCCTCATCGTAATTACAGGTTTGAAAGCCGACGTTGCCATATGTTGGACTGCCGAGCACTTATATGCTATCTGTATCGGTATAGCCAGTTATCTGTATATCAGGAAGGCAAACTGGCAACATAAGCGTATTTGAGGAATTTCCCTATCATAAGTAGGAATATTCCCCTTTACGATTAGGAGAAATTAATTGTGGGTATCAGATTCCCGGCCTATCTTTGTCATATCAAAAAACAAAGGAGGTAGTTATGAAGACAATAAAACGTAAATTCTATTATATAGCAGCAGTGCTGTCTTTAATCTTTACATTGAGTTCATGCGAATATGTAGGTCTGGGAATAGAAATCGGAAACGGCACGAACAGTTATCACGAAAGTACCGATTATTTATGCAGCCGTATCTGGACTGATGAATGGACAGATGAATATGGTGTTTACTACTATCAGGAAATTTGTTTTTACCCGAACAATACGGGAGTAGACTATTTATATTCACAAGACCGCTACGGAAACCGACAAGAATCAAGCCTTAATTTCGGATGGGATTGGTGGGACAGCAACTACACAAGCATCCGTCTCAATTACGGCAACAGATATTCGTACATGGAAAATATTGCAATGGGAGGAAACCAGCTGAACTGCCTGCTGGATGGCTATCCCGCTTATTTCATTGGAAAATAAGAAACTTTTCATTCTCTCTCTCACATCCCCTTTTACGTATTTTCATGCTGTGAGAAGCACGAAATACGGAAAAGGGGAATTTTTATGAAAAAAATCGGCATAAGGCGCAAAGAAAAGCAAAGTTCTACATAAATAAATGCAGGTCAGCATCTTGTATGCAGAGCGGGTGGAAACGGACTCCGGCATAAAATGCCTGAAAACACCCCTTTCGGACAAAGTTCGGCTACTAAACAGCTACCGGTTCCGAAATGGGGTATATACGGCATAACGAGTTCTGTTTCATCGCTTTGCCTTGTTTTGCATAGCTCTTGGTAAGAAATAAGTAACTACCTTTAGAAACGAAAATTTTAGAGTTATGGAAACAAAGAGAAGTACGTTTGCGACCTCGTTCTACATCAAGAGATCCGCAGTGAGAAACCGGGACGGGAAAGCCCCCATCATGGTGAAAATCTCCGTTGACGGGGATGACAAGGCGGTGGGAACCAAGCTGTTCGTCACCCCCGACCTCTGGGAGAACGGCAAGGCGAAAGGCAAGTCCGCCGAGGCAAACGAGATAAACGGGCAACTGAAGGAGGTCTCCGCCCGGCTCACCAACCACTACCACCGCATCCTCCGGGAAGAGGATTTCGTCACCGCCGAGAAATTGCGCAACGCCTTCCTCGGTGTCGGCGTGATGGAGAACTGCATACTGAAAGACTTCGGGAACATGAACCGGGAGTTCGGGGCGATGGTGGAGAAAGGGCAGCGAGCCAAGTCCACCTACAACAAGTATCTGGCTGTTTACAACCATTTCAAGACCTTCCTTTGGGAGAAGAAGAAGCGCACCGACATGGCTTACAAGGAGCTGACCAAGGAGATCATCGCCGATTTCGACAAGTCGAGTATATACTAACATTCCGCTAGTGGCATGCACACCGAATGTTCGGTTATAGCTGATGGCAGCTTCTACATAGTTGGTAGTGTTGATATTTCTGCTTCCTTGATTGTATGACAAATACTCTTCCCCTTCTACAATGTTAGTCAATGTATAACTATTGGTTTCTTTGTCATAGTCGGCCTGATAATAATAAGGATTGATAGCTCGAGTAAGGTCGGAATAAGAAGAGCGAGTGGTACTAACTAAGATTCGGGCATCCAATCCTTTGGTTACGAAGTCGAACTTTTGTTTTAATTCTGCTTGTGCAGCTACCAATAAATTATTGGATTCTTTGTATCCTCTAACCATATCTGCATATGGATTAATGTAGGCTCCTTTGTCGGCATTACCAAATAGTACATGCGTAGCATTGACATATTCGCCTGTTGCAGGATAACTTTTAGGATACATAACAGGGCTTGTCTTCATTACCTTCTTATAAAGTCCTTCACCACTGTCCAACGGACCGGTATAGTCATCAAAATTTCCATTGACGCGAATAGAGAATTCTGTAGTCTTGCTAAGATAAGATGCGCATCAGCCGCATCAACGGCGTCGGCGTCGATATCTCGGGCATGTATTCTACCCTGTTTGTGGCGCACCAGGACGTCCCCGGCGTTCTCGCCGCGCTCACGAACCAGCTCGCCTACGCACACGTAAACATTGCCTTCTGCCGCACCTACCGAACCGAGGTAGGCGGCCAAGCTTATTCCGTCTTTGAGACCGACGGCACCCCCGATGACATCGTCGTTCCCATGCTACGCATGCTCGACCATGTCGATTACGCCACCTTCATTGAGCTTCCCGGCTCGGCCTCATCGCTCTCCCCCGGCGTTTCTGCCAAGGAAATCTTCGACGATGGCGAACAGCTCCTCGACGCCTGCGCCGAACTGGGCCTCAACATTGGCGCCGTCATGGCCGTACGCGAAGCCCGCCTGACCGGCGAGCAGCACGCCGTCGCCGCCATGCGCCGCGTACTCGAGGTCATGCGCGAGGAGACAACGGCGCCCATCGCCGCACCGCGGCGCTCGCTCGGCGGGCTTATCGGCGGCGAGGCAAAACTCGTCGACGCCACACGCCGCAACGATCTGAGCACAAACCTGATGGGCGCCGTCCAAACCGAAGCCGTAGCCCGCGCCATGGCCGTGCTTGAGCGCTCTGCCACCATGGGCGTCATCGTCGCCGCCCCCACGGCCGGCTCTGCGGGCGTCGTGCCCGGCTGCGTGTTGGCGCTCGCCGACCATCTACAGCTCGATGACGAACAGGTCATGGACGCACTCTACTGCTCTGCCGCGATTGGTCTCAACCTCACCACAAGTGCCTGCGTCGCCGGTGCCGAAGGCGGATGTCAGGCTGAGGTGGGCAGCGCCGCCGCCATGGCCGCTGCCGCGCTAGTCCAGATGCTGGGCGGCACGCCCGAGCAGGCACTCGACGCTAGCTCTATCGCACTGAGCAATCTGCTTGGTCTTGTATGCGATCCCGTGGGCGGCCTTGTCGAAGTGCCATGCCAAAACCGCAACGCGATCGGCGTGGCGGCCGCATTTAGCTCGGCGCAGCTCGCCCTTGCAGGTATCAAAAGCCTTGTGCCCTTCGACCAGATGGCACACGTCATGCTCTCGGTGGGCCACGCGTTGCCGGCCACGCTGCGCGAGACGGCAAAGGGCGGCATCGCGCAGGCTCCGGCCGCGCTTTCGGCCTGCGCTAAATGCGGTGTGTGCGGATAAAGAACAGTCCAGAACAAGAGGTGGGACAAATGTCCAACCTCTTGCCAATGCCAACGTTTCAATACCACAAACAACAGGGT
>ENA-UPWM01000602-UPWM01000602.1-human-gut-metagenome-genome-assembly--contig:-NODE-602-length-15823-cov-24.487298_pt1 | contig 15823 bp, 9 predicted proteins | sample MGYA00250051_ERZ773379 | MGnify/ENA primary metagenome ERZ773379 (study PRJEB29103, sample SAMN06112020) | human gut metagenome | biome: human gut; feature: ankylosing spondylitis patient; material...
TTCAGTACCTTGCTGACGAACGGGAACGAACGGCTGGCACGCAGGTTACATTCGATTACCTTGATGTCGTTTTCACGGGCAAGGAACTGGATGTTGAACGGACCGGAAATGTTCAGTTCTTTAGCAATCTGGCGAGAAATACGCTTGATGCGGCGAACTGTTTCTACATACAGTTTCTGTGGCGGGAACTGGATAGTTGCATCTCCTGAGTGAACTCCGGCAAACTCAATGTGTTCGCTGATAGCATATGCTACGATTTCTCCGTTTTGTGCTACAGCGTCCATTTCTACTTCTTTGGCATGTTCGATGAACTGGCTTACTACAACCGGATGTTTTTTCGAAACATTGGCTGCCAGTTGCAAGAAGCGTTCCAGCTCTTCCTGATTAGAACATACGTTCATGGCTGCTCCTGAAAGCACGTACGACGGACGAACCAATACAGGGAATCCTACTTTCTGTATAAAGGCGTTGATATCTTCCATCGAAGTCAGTGCGCTCCATTCAGGCTGGTCTACACCGATGCGGTCGAGCATAGCCGAGAACTTGTCGCGGTCTTCAGCATTGTCGATGCTCTTGGCAGAAGTTCCCAGGATATTTACTTTCTGAGCATCCAGACGAAGTGCCAGGTTGTTTGGAATCTGTCCACCGGTTGATACGATGACTCCGTGCGGATTTTCCAAGTCGAGGATATCCATCACACGTTCGAAAGTCAATTCGTCGAAGTACAGACGGTCGCACATATCGTAATCGGTAGAAACTGTTTCCGGGTTATAGTTGATCATAACCGAACGGTATCCTTCCTTGCGGATGGTATTCAGTGCCTGAACGCCGCACCAGTCAAATTCTACTGACGATCCGATACGGTAAGCACCCGAACCCAATACTACAATACTCTTGTGGTCTCCCAGATAATGTACATCGTTTGCCACACCACTGTAAGTCAGATACAGATAGTTTGTCTGTGCAGGATATTCGGCTGCCAGCGTATCAATCTGCTTAACGACCGGCACGATACCTACACTCTTACGGTGGTTACGTACATCGATGATGGCATCTTCCATTTCTCCTTCGTAACCGATGGCACGTGCTACTTGGAAGTCGGAGAATCCCTGACGTTTTGCCTTGTACAGCAATTCGTTCGGAAGCTGTGACAACAGTTTGTGGTTGTTGCCCCATTCGTGAAGTTCCTTCGAAGTCTGCATGATGTTCATCAGCTTGTCGAGGAACCATTTGTCTATCTTTGTCAGTTCATGAATCTGATCTACGGTATATCCAGCACGCATTGCCTTCGAGATAACGAAGATACGCTTGTCGGTCGGTTCACGCAATGCCTTGTCGATATCGGCAATCTGCAATTCTTTGTTTTCTACAAATCCGTGCATGCCTTGACCAATCATACGAAGACCTTTCTGGATAGCTTCTTCGAATGTACGGCCGATAGCCATCACTTCGCCGACAGACTTCATGCTTGAGCCCAGCTCACGGTCTACTCCGTGGAACTTACCTAAGTCCCAGCGAGGGATTTTACATACTACATAGTCCAGTGCCGGTTCGAAGAATGCAGAAGTTGTTTTAGTAACCGAGTTCTTCAAATCGAACAAACCGTAACCCAGACCCAACTTGGCAGCAACGAAAGCCAACGGATAACCGGTTGCTTTAGAAGCCAAAGCTGAAGAACGGCTCAGACGAGCGTTTACTTCGATTACACGATAGTCTTCCGATTCGGGGTCGAACGCATACTGTACGTTACATTCTCCTACGATACCGATGTGACGGATAATACGGATTGCAAGTTCACGAAGTTTGTGATATTCACTGTTTGTCAGTGTCTGTGAAGGAGCAATTACGATAGACTCACCAGTATGGATACCCAGTGGGTCGAAGTTTTCCATGTTACATACCGTGATACAGTTGTCGAAGCGGTCGCGTACAACTTCGTATTCTACTTCCTTCCAGCCTTTCAAGCTCTTTTCTACCAAAACCTGCGGAGAGAAAGAGAATGCTTTTTCAGCCAGAACGTTCAGTTCTTCTTCGTTGTCGCAGAAACCTGATCCCAGACCTCCCAGTGCGTATGCCGCACGGATGATGACCGGATAGCCCAGTTCCTTGGCAGCACGGCGAGCATCTTCGATGTTTTCTACTGCTTCGCTCTTGATGGTTTTCACATTGATTTCATCCAGTTTCTCAACGAACAGTTCACGGTCTTCGGTATCCATGATAGCCTGTACCGGAGTTCCCAGCACGCGTGCATTGTATTTTTCGAATACTCCTGCCTTGTAGAGAGCTACACCACAGTTCAAGGCAGTCTGGCCACCGAATGAGAGCAATACACCATCCGGACGTTCTTTGTCGATTACCTTTTCAACGAAATACGGAGTGACAGGCAAGAAGTAAATTTTGTCTGCTACACCTTCCGAAGTCTGCACGGTAGCAATGTTCGGATTGATCAGGATGGTTTCGATACCTTCTTCCTTCAACGCCTTGAGTGCCTGCGAACCTGAGTAATCGAACTCGCCGGCTTCACCGATTTTCAAAGCTCCGGAACCTAACAATAATACTTTCTTTATATTTTCTTTCATTGTCTTCTTTGTTTTAATGGATTACAGCAACTTTACAAACTCGTCGAACAGGAATTCTGTATCGGTAGGACCGCTGGCAGCTTCCGGATGGAACTGTGCCGAGAACCAAGGGTTCTTCTTGTGGCGGATTCCTTCGTTAGAACCATCATTCATATTGATAAACAAAGGTTCCCAGTCGGCTCCTAATGTATTATTGTCTACGGCATAACCATGGTTCTGTGAAGTAATGAAACATTTTTCTGTTCCTACCATGCGAACCGGCTGGTTATGACTGCGGTGACCGTATTTCAATTTGTAAATTTTTGCTCCTCCTGCTTTCGAAAGCAACTGGTTACCCATACAGATTCCGAAAATAGGCAGCTTTTCATTTTGCATAGCTTTACGAATGTTCTGTACAGCAGCATCACAAGTATCAGGGTCACCCGGTCCATTTGAAATGAACAGCCCGTCGAACTCAAGCGAATTGAAATCGTAGTTCCAAGGTACGCGGATAATTTCTACATCACGTTTCAGCAAACAGCGGATGATATTCGATTTCACGCCACAGTCAACGAGAACGACTTTCTTCTTGCCTTCACCTTCGTTGTAACGGATTACTTCCTTGCATGATACCTTATCTACGTAATTGACTCCCGCATAAGTTGCTTCAGGAACATTGTCTGGTTCATCATCGAAAACGATTTTTCCCATCATCACACCATGTTCACGCAATACCTTGGTCAGCTCACGTGTATCAATACCTGTAATACCAGGAATCTGTTCACGCTTTAACCAGTCACCCAAGCTCTCTACCGCATTCCAGTGAGAATACTTTTCACTGTAGTCGCTTACAATAATCGCTTCGGCATGAATCTTTTCACTCTCCATAAAAGTAGGCAGACCGTTTGCTTCGATTGTGAAAGGAGGAACTCCATAATTGCCCACCAGCGGATAAGTCAGCGTCATTAACTGACCTGCATACGAAGGATCGGTCAAGCTTTCCGGATAACCGGTCATTGCGGTGTTGAACACAACTTCACCGGCTACCGGCTTCTCATAACCGAACGACTTGCCATGAAAGCGGCTCCCGTCGTCGAGGATTAATGTAACATTTCTCATTTTCTATCTATATCGTTTTCTTTAATATTGTTTTTCTTCTTTATATAAAGGCACCAAAACTGCTAGCGACTTCGTTCTGTAACGTTTCAGAACTGATAAATCTCTTCTACGTAATTGATAAAGGCCTGATTGACGAGTTTCACTCCACCCGGTGTCGGATAATCACCGCTGAAGTACCAGTCACCTAAATGTGCCGGACATGCCTCGTGCAATCCATCAAGTGTCTGATATACGATTTCAACCTTTGCCTGTGTACCAGCCGGAGTCAGCAATTGTACCATCTTGGCAGAAATTTCTTCGTCGGTGAATGGAGCATAAATTTCTTTCACGTAATTCACCATCTCTTCCTTCGGAAGTCCAAGCTGTGCTTTCGACTTACGATATGCTTCTTCTATCACATGCTGCATTCCTCTCTCTTCAAGCAATGCTATCGCGGCCTTGAAAGCAATAAACTGTTCCATACTTGCCATATCAATACCGTAATAATCAGGATAGCGCACCTGTGGAGAAGAAGATACAATCACAATTTTCTTCGGATGAAGACGGTCGAGTATGCTGATAATACTCTGCTTCAAGGTAGTACCACGTACGATACTGTCGTCTATAATAACCAGATTGTCTTCATAAGGAATCAAGCTGCCATAAGTTATATCGTACACATGTGTAGCAAGGTCATTACGTGTATTTCCTTCAGCAATGAAAGTACGTAATTTGATATCCTTGATTGCAACTTTCTCACTACGTATACGCTGTGACAGAATCTGCTCCAATTCTGTATGACTCGGCTTGTGTCCCAAGGCCTCAATACGCTGCACTTTCAGTTCATTCAGATAGTTATCGAAACCTTCCAGCATTCCATAAAAGGCAACTTCTGCTGTATTCGGTATGAAAGAGAATACGGTATGTACTACATCGTAGTCTATTGCCTTCAGTATCGGATTAACCAGTTTCTTACCCAACAGTTTACGTTCGCGGTAAATATCGATATCACTTCCTCGACTGAAATAAATCCGTTCGAACGAACAAGCCTTCTTTTCTTTCGGTTCATTGATTTGCGCCAGACGCATTTCTCCCTTTTTGTTTACCAGAATAGCTTGTCCGGGCAGTAACTCATGAATACTGTCAGCCGGCACATTCAATGCTGTCTGTATAACCGGACGTTCGGATGCCAACACCATGATTTCTTCATCCATATACCAGAATCCCGGACGGATACCCCATGGATCACGTACAGCAAAACTTTCACCGCTACCAGTCAGCCCACATATCACATAACCTCCATCCCACTTCGGACTGGATGTCTTCAATACGTTAGTCAAATCAATACGATCTTCAATAGCATGTGTAATATTCATACCCTCCAGACCTTCAGCCTTACACTCATTGTAAAGACGCTCCACTTCACGGTCCAGACGATGTCCCACCTGTTCCAACATGATATATGTATCGGCATATTTACGAGGATGCTGTCCGAAGGCAGTAATGTCAGCGAATATTTCATCCACATTTGTCAGATTGAAGTTTCCGCACAAAGCAAGATTCTTGGCACGCCAGTTATTGCGACGCAGAAAAGGATGTACATACGAAATACCACTCTTTCCTGTTGTAGAATAACGTAAGTGTCCCATATAGAGCTCTCCGGCAAAGGGTAAGCACTTTTTCGCATATTCAGCATCACGAAGCTGTTCGGCTGTAAGATCTTTGAAATAGCTGTGTACCGTTCCGAATATTTCAGTAATGGCTCCAGCTCCCAATCCTCTTTCGCGGAACATATATTCCTCTCCCGGATCAGCCTGAAGTTTTACACACGCAAGTCCCGCAGCTTCCTGACCGCGATTATGCTGTTTTTCCATCAGCAAATACAACTTATTAAGCCCGTACATCCACGTGCCATACTTTTCCTGATAATACTCTAGTGGTTTCAGCAAGCGAATCATCGCTACTCCACATTCATGCTTTAGCGGTTCCATATTATTTCGTATCGTTTAGTTGGCTACTCTATATATACAAAAATACCTGAACTTACTGAAAAGTAATTCCAGGTATTTTTATTATTAACGCATTTGCTTAAAATCTTACAAAAGAAAAAATCAGAATGAGTAATGCCTAATGTAGCATTATTCAGAAAAAAGGAAAGCTTCGAGGAAAACGAAATCCCGAAAAGACCTCTGTTTTCCACCACTGCCTGAATCAAATTCTGCAATCTCGAATCCGGAGTAAAACCTTTTTTCTTTACCTGTTTCACTAAACTACACATTAGGGCTTTTTTTTTTTTTAATCAATACAGCTACCACCGATGAGATCACTGTCGGTGAGCTGGCTGCACGCCTGAAACATAAACTACACATTAGGGTACATCACAATTCGGGATGCAAAGATAAAGATTTATTGGCATATTTCGAATATGTTTCTTAAAATAATCTACATCTTTTTTAAAAACTTATCTCCCGACTGTAAAAAAACAGGTCATACAGGTTATTCTTGCCAGCCTCCTCCAAGTGCTTTATAAAGATTTACCATACTAATCTGCTTGTCGCGTACGGCATTACTCAAACCTATCTGAGCGTCCAGATATCCACGTTGTGCATCCAGCAAATCCATATAACCGATAACTCCGTTCAGATATTGAAGCTGTGCAAGGTCAAGAGTACTTTTCGATGCCTGTTCAAGACGCAGACGAGTTTCATAGATTTCCTTTATCTTATTAAATTCGGCTATGGCATTATAAGCATCTTTAAAGGCATTCAGTACAGCTTTTTCGTATGCATAAGCTGCTTGTTCGCAAGCTGCCTTCTTTGCTTTCAGCATCGCACGATTCTTTCCCATAGCAAAAATCGGTTGCAGAATGTTAGCACTCAACAAATGGTAAGGCGATTTCAGTACATCACTCAATGCAGCACTCTCGCTACCATAAGTAGCAGTCAACGTTATGCGAGGGAACAAATTGGTAAAAGCCACTCCTACCGCAGCATTTGCAGCAATGACAGCCTGCTCTGCCTGACGGATATCCGGCCGGCGTTCCAGCAGTGCTGAAGGCAAACCTACGGGTAAACTGGCAGAAAGCATAACATCTTCGGGCAACACCGAACGCTTGATATGATGTGGATATTCGCCACTTAAAAATGCGATTTCATTTTCTTTCAGAGAAATCTTACGCTCCAAATCAGGAACCAATGTTGCTGTTCGTGCCAACTCCACCTGTGCCTGACGAAAAGCAGTTTCAGAAGTCAGTCCACCTTCGTAACGCACGCGCGCCAAATGCAAACTTTCCCGACGGGCATCTACTGTCTTTTGCACGATAGACAATTCATTATCCAACGCAACCAGTTCAAAGTAAGCCTGAGCAACCTGTGCAACCAGACTCATACGAAGCGCACGCTGATTTTCGACAGATCCCATAAATTCGGCAAGACTCTTATCGCGTGCCCAACGAAGATTGCCCCATAAATCAAGCTCCCACGAAACAGAAGCCTTGGCATCAATCTCATAATCGGACTTATAATGATTGCCTCCATAATTCTCCGCTTCCTTCTCAGCATACACCTTTGCACCGACTGCCGGGAACATATTTGCATAATCAATGCGTTTCATTGCAGCCAACTCCTTTACGCGCGCTGCGGCTATCAGCATATCTTTATTATACGACAAGGTCTTACGTATCAATCCTTGTAAGGTCGTATCGGTGTAGAGCTGTTCCCACGGATAATCTCCGATGGAAACAGTGTCTACACTCATGCTGTCGAGCGTTTCGGGCAAGTCCAGTTTCGGACGAGTATAATGTTTGCCCAACTGACAACTGCTCAAAAACAACAGAGTTGTCAGCATGTATAAAAAGCGATAAGTATATTTCGTTCGTTTCATACGTTTCAGGTTTTGTTAATTAGCTTTTTTTGTTTTCAGCTTGTTTTTCGCCTTATAAATCATCACAAAGAAGAAAGGCACAAGCAAAATACCTACCGTCACGGCGACAATCATACCAAAGAATACACCCGTTCCGATAGCTTGACGGCTGGCCGAACCCGGTCCGGTTGCAATAACCATAGGAACCATACCCAGAATGAAAGCCAGTGATGTCATCAGGATAGGACGGAAACGAAGATGAGCTGCATGCAAAGCCGCCTCCACCAAGTCTTTTCCATTATCTACTTCCTCTTTGGCAAACTCAACAATCAAAATGGCATTCTTGGCTGCCAGACCAATCAACATAACCAAACCAATTTGGAAATAGGTATCATTTTCCAATCCACATAAAGCTACGCCGGCATACGCTCCAAGCACAGCTACCGGAAGCGAAATAAGCACGGCAATAGGAATACTCCAGCTTTCATACAGTGCAGCAAGGAACAAAAATACGAACAAGAATACCAATGCGATAATGGCTCCGGTCTGACCTCCCGCCTGCTTTTCCTGATAAGAAAGTCCACTCCACTCAACACCAATGTTACTTGGAAGCTTTTCGCGTGCAATCTGTTCCAGAATCTCCATTACCTGTCCGGAGCTGGCGCCATTGGCTGCCGTACCGCGAATAATGGAAGTATTAAACATATTGAATCGCTTAATACTACCCGGACCAGTCGTATAATCGGTTGTACCCAGTGAAGTCAGCGGAATCATATCGCCGTCACTTCCTCTCACGAAATACAAGCCGATATTGTCACGGTGCTCACGATAAGGGGCCTCAGCCTGAATATATACACGATAAATACGGTTGAACATATTAAAGTCGTTCACATATACCGAACCTGTATATGCTTTCATGGTAGAGAAGACATCTGCCATCGGCACTCCCGACAATTTGACTTTATCACGGTCAACATCGAAATACAACTGAGGTATTTCAGCCTGCAACGAAGTAGAAAGTCCTGCAAACTCCTTACGTTGCGAAGCATAATACATCAATGTATCGGTAGCACGAACCAGATCATCATAAGTTGCATCTCCACGAGCTTCAAGCTGCATTTCAAAACCACCTGAAGTACCCAATCCCGGAATAACAGGAGGAGTAGACAAATAGACCTTGCACTCAGGATATTGCTTCAGTTCATCCTGAACATCCTGCATGATTTGTCCGATAGTTGTATCATCTCGCTGTTTCCATTCTTTCAGTATCACGGTAAGCTGACTGCGGGCCTGACTGGTTCCTACACGCGGACTGCTACCAGTAACGTTCTGAACATATTCTACAGACGGATCTTTCATCAGGAAAGCTACAGCTCTGTCGGTTACCTCACGGGTTCTTTCCAGTGTAGTACCTTCCGGTAGTTCAAGCTCTACGGTAAAGAATCCCTGATCTTCAGTAGGAAGGAAGCTGGTAGGAACCAGACGGTGGAACATAAATATGCATATAATTACGATACCGAAACCGACTATCACCCGACGCGGATGTTTGACAACTCGCTTTATACCTGCCACATATTTAGTATTTCCAATAGCAAGCCATTTATTGATGAATGTAAACACACGATTTTTCGGCTTATTAGGATCGGTTGGCTTCAAAATGAGCGAACACATTACCGGGCTCAAAGTCAATGCTACAACAGTAGAAAGGATTACAGATACGGCAATAGTCACACTGAACTGACGATACAGCTGGCCTGTAATACCCGACAGAAAACTTACCGGAACGAATACTGCTGCAAGAACCATTGAAGTTGCAATCAAAGCACCTGTCAGTCCGTCCATAGCTTTCTTAGTAGCTTCATATGGACTGAGCTTCTCTTCTTCCATGATACGTTCAACATTTTCTACTACCACAATGGCATCGTCCACCACAATACCGATGGCAAGAATCAATCCCAGCAAAGTAAGCATATTGAGCGAGAAGCCGAATATAAGCATAAAACCGAATGTTCCGATCAAGGAGATGGGCACAGCCACAATCGGGATAACCGTTGCACGCCAGCTTTGCAGAGAAAGGAATACCACGATAATAACCAGAACCAATGCCTCGAACAAGGTTTTATATACCTCATGAATAGATTCTGAAATATATGTCGTTATATCAAACGGTATCTCATATTGCAATCCTTCGGGGAAATTCTTACTGATTTCCTCCATCGTTTCCTTTACTTTTTCTGCTACATCCATTGCGTTTGCACCAGGCAACATGTAAATACCCAATACAGCCGCATTACCTCCGTTTATACCACTCTCCGTATTATATGAGGAAGCTTCAAGCGAAACGCGTGCAACATCACGCATACGGATAAGCGAACCGTCAGCATTGGCACGAAGCACGATTTCTTCGAACTGGCTAACCGTAGAAAGACGGCCCTGAGCCGTGATAGGAATGGTAATATCCAATCCGCTGACCGGCTGCTGTCCCAGCACACCAGCTGCCGACTCACGGTTCTGGTCTTTTAAAGCATTCTGAACATCCTGTACAGTCAGTCCAAAATTAGCCAGTTTGGCCGGATCTACCCATATCTGCATCGCGTAATAGCGGCTACCAATATTTGACACACGTCCTACTCCAGGCACACGACGAAGCAAGTCGAGCACATTGATTGTCGCAAAGTTACTCAAATAAATTTCGTCAAACTTCGGATCATCCGAACGAAGACAGATGGTCATCAACTGGCTGGCTGCCTGTTTTTCCACCGAAATACCGTTTTGGATAACTTCGGCAGGAAGACTCGATTCCGCCAGCTTGATACGGTTCTGTATTTCTACCGCAGCCAAATCAGGATCTGCTGAAATATCGAATGTTACAGTTGCCGAGAAACCTCCTGAGTTGGAGCTGTTCGACTCCATATAAAGCATACCAGGAGTACCGTTAAGTTCCTGCTCTATCGGTGTAGCAACAGCCTGCGATACAGTCACGGCACTTGCACCCGGATAAGATGCACTGATCTTCACTACCGGAGGAGTGATTTGAGGGTACTGGTCTATCGGCAACATTTGCAGTCCGATAATACCCACAATAACTATTAATATAGAGATGACAGCCGAAAAGACCGGTCTGTCGATAAAGAAACTCACTTTCATGAATCGTAAAGTTTAATGGGTTAATATGGTTAATCCTCTTTCTGCTCTTCCGACTCTGCCTTCGGAGCCTCACCTACACGGACTTTCAGTCCCGGAGTCAGTTTGTGGTAACCTTCAGTTACAATCATTTCTCCCGGTGCAAGTCCTCTTTCTACTACCATATTATTCTGGAATTCAGGTCCAAGTTCGATAAAACGCTTTTCTACAGTAGAGTCACGGCGCATTACGAAAACATAGGCTCCACCCTTTTCTATGATCAATGATTTTTGTGGAACAACGGTAGCATTTTCACGTACATCGAGCAAAAGTTTTACCTTGGTAAACTGTCCCGGCAAAAGAACATGCTCAGGATTAGCCATTTCTGCACGTACGGAGAATGTTCCGGTTTTCGGATTAACCTGAGGCTCCGCAAAATCTACTACACCTTTCTGTTCGTATACACTGTTGTCGGGCAAAGTAATAGTAACAGTAGGCTGCCATGAGCGAGTAGAATCTTTCTGTCCCAATGTAACATTACGCTCCTTACTTTTCAGATAATCGAGTGCCGTCATACTGAAATCGACAAGCACTGTATCACTTTTCACGATAGTAGCAAGCAACGATTTACCGCTTCCGCCTACTAAAGTTCCCAAATCGACGTGTCTTTCACTTATCTGACCGGAAATAGGAGAACGAACAATCGTATATCCCAATTCAAGTTCTGCCTGATCCAGATCAGCACGGCTCATACCAACACTGGCCACAGCCGTTTCGTATGCAGCTACAGCATTATCAAGGTCAAGCTGACTGGCAGCATTCTGCTGATACAATGGCCGGATACGTTCCAGGTCACGTTCAGCCTTACGGGCCTGAGCCTCATCTTTCTTCAACTGCGCACGTACCTTATCGGCTTTGGCACGATACTGGTCTTGATTGATAACAAAAAGTACCTGATTACGTTTTACATATGTACCCTCGGCAAATAACATCTGTTCAAGGAAACCTTCCACACGGGCACGGACCTCGACGAATTGTTGCGCACGAATACGGCCTACGTATTCTCCATACAATTCTACATCCTGTTGCTGAACAGGAGCAACACAAACTATAGGAGCTTCAGGCTCAACATGCTTTTCTCGTGTGAGAAACAAATAAAGTGCAATGATAATGACGATGCCGATTGCAGCATAAATACTCTGCTTCTTTTTTAACTTTAATTCTTTCCTTGTCAAAAAACGTTTCATACTTTCTTTTTGATTTTTTTATTATTAGATGCCATAGGAACAAGGGCAATACCTGTGCCAAAGGTACGAAAATATTTTTGTATATTGAAAATCAGAGCATCATGACAAACGAATATAAACAGAAGTTGAGGATTTTTCTGATAAGTTGTGGAAATTATCCACAATCAAGCCACATTTTTATTCCCCATTTTCTCTTCTCCTATCTCCCTATAAAAAGAAACATACAAAATATTTTCCTCGTTCTTTGCTAAAAGAATCAACACCAACATTCAGATTCCCATGATGTTTTTCCTATCTTTTTCATACTTTCAGAACGGGAAAGCTCGCCTCTGAATAATATTTTTGCTAACTTTGCATCCGAAAAAAATCTTTAAACAAAATGATATTAGAGGAACATTTAGAAACTACTGTAAAGGTTCACGACCAGCAGTTGCACCGGCGAGTTGATCTTTTGCTTCGTACAGGAAAACTTTTGGTAGAGAGTTTGGCTGATACCAATCGAATTGTGAGAAACATGAAGCGTACAGCAGCTTATTTAGGTATCCCCGAAGAAAAGTTGCACATTAACGTAAGTTTCACCATGCTGATGGTGAATGTAAGTGACGGCGATTATTCGTTTACAAAATTCCAGCGAATCGAAGGACATGGCGTAAACATGACTGCTATTTCTGAAGTGAGCAAACTCTCATGGAGAGCTATAGAAAATGACTACACGCTCGACCAGTATGAAGAAGAGCTAGAGAAAATACGTACCAAGAAGCGTAATTATACTCCCCTGCAAGTCGCTATCGGAGCAGGTTTTGCCTGTGGAGGATTCTGTATTCAGTTCGGTTGCGACTGGATGGCATTCTTATATGCGTCTATTGCCGCTATTATCGGTATGCGCGTAAGACAGAAATGTAACGAGTCGGGCTTGAATCATTATATGGGTATTGCCATTTCTGCATTCATCGCTACTATGATAGCATGGGCCTCTACCTTCCTTCCTGCCGAATGGACTAATACTCCGTGGCATCCGTTGCTGGCATGCGCACTGTTCATCGTGCCGGGGGTTCCATTGATTAACTTTGTAGACGATATGCTCGACAATTACATACAAGTAGGTATCGTACGTGCAGTCAATACCTTGTTAATGGTGGCAGCTATGGCATTCGGTATTGCCTTTGCTGTAAAATTATGTAGCATCGCCGACTTCTTCCCGACTATCAGTATGGTTCCTCACCACGCTTATTGGGAATATGCACTTGCTGCAGCTATCTCGGCCATGGGCTTCTCTATGATCTTCAATATCCAACGCCGGTTATTATGGGTAGTAGCTATAGGAGGAATACTCGCTGTATGTACCCGTAATTTCGTAAACCTTGGACCAAGCACAGACAACATTGGTCTGGATATGGGTCTGGTTATCGGTTCGTTTGCCGGTTCTGTATTGGTTAGCTTAATTGCAATTAAAGCTGTACACTGGTTCCATGTGCCCAACCATGTGCTAACCATCCCATCTGTCATCCCTATGATTCCGGGAGTATTGATGTATCGCATGCTGTTCGGTTTAATCAATATGAACGTTCAGTCAATCGATCAAGTTACCCCGCTGATGAAGGCTATCGAAAGTGGTGTAAACTCGGGACTGGTTATTATGTGTATTGCACTAGGTGTTGCTATTCCTAATATCTTCGGACGTAAATATATCGCGTCATCAAAGAACAAACGTCTTGCAGCTATCTTGAAAGAACGTAGAGCAAGAGGTAAGTTTGTAGAATGGTAATACAGACAATATAAATAAGGAGTAAGTAAAGGGCGAAAAGTTAAGATATCCAAATATCATAATCTTTCGCCTTTTATTTTTGTTTAAAGAAAGAACTGCCTGTTTCAGGCAAATAGTAATTCAATATAAATATATACAATATTATGATCAGACTAAACGTATTTATCAGAGTAAAAGAAGAAAAACGCGAAGCAGTACTCGTTGCTGCTAAAGAACTTGTAACAGCATCTCAAAAAGATAAAGGCTGTATTGCTTACGATGTATTCGAAAGTGCAACTCGCCACGATGTACTGATGATTTGCGAAACATGGAAAGATGCAGAAGCATTGTCAGCTCATGAACATACTCCTCACTTTATGACACTGGTTCCACAGATAGAAGAACTGGCTGAAATGAAGATAGAGAAATTCGAATTCTAAAATACAGTATACGGCATTTGTCCTCTGATGGAACAAATGCCGTATTTTTTATAAAGCATTACATTTCAAACTTTGTATTCCGCATATCTCCTGTTTCAGCAAACGCTATATGCATCTTCAGTGCATTACGCAATGACATAGGAGTATGACATCCTTTTCCTTCCGAAAGCTTCAGATAATCCCAAAGCAGCTCTTTATAATCAGGATGAGCACAGTTTTCAATGATACAACGTGCACGCTGTGAAGGTGACTTGCCACGCAAATCGGCAACGCCTTGCTCGGTAACCAAGATGCGTACATCGTGTTCAGTACTGTCTACATGCGAAACATGAGGAACAATCGATGAAATAAGTCCATCTTTAGCCGTAGAAGGAGTAGTAAATATGGAGAGATAGGCATTTCGTGCAAAATCGGCCGAACCTCCAATTCCATTCATCATCTTGCAGCCTAAGACATGTGTACTGTTGACATTGCCAAATATATCTGCTTCCAGGGCTGTATTGACCGCTATTATTCCCAAACGACGAATCATTTCGGGATGATTGGTTATCTCCTGCGGACGCAACAAGACTCTTTCTTTCATCACGTCAATATTATCGTAAAGCATATCCAGACGGTCATCAGACAATGTCAACGAACTTCCGGCAACAAAACGGATGCGCTCTTGCATCATCAGATCGATAACTGAATTTTGAATGACTTCCGTATACATGGAAAATGCCGGGAGTTTTTTATCGGCTCCCAATGCTCCTAACACAGCATTAGCTATATTACCTACCCCTGACTGCAATGGCAGAAACTCTCGTGGTATGGCTCCCCGCTGATATTCTCCCAAAAGAAAATCAGCAACATTCTGCCCAATCCGACTAGTAGTATCATTCAGTGGAGTAAAAGCTGCTATCCGATCTCGTTCATTCGTGCGAACCACTCCTACAACCTTTTCCGGATTAACCCTTACACTGATACTTCCTGCGCGATCATTTACCCGATAAATCGGAATCTCTCTTCGGTATGGTGGAGCATCAGGAATATAGATATCATGCATTCCGGTCAACTTGCCGGCATGGGCTTCGTTTAACTCAATAATAACTTTATGGGCAACCTGTATCAAGGTAGGAGAAATTCCGACCGATGTACTAAGCACAATATCTCCTTCTTCTGTGATGTCGGATGCCTCAACAATAGCTACATCTATATCTCCCAGAAAACCGTAACGTACATCCTGACCTATCTGCGAAAGATGCACGTCATAATACTGTACTTCTCCTGCATTGATAGCATTACGCATTTCTTTATTCGACTGAAAAGGAGTACGAAAAGCTACGGCATGTGCCTGTGCCAATGCAGAATCAACCTGACTTCCGGTAGCTCCTCCGGTTATAAGTCCAACTTTAAACTCTTTACCTTCACTGTGTAGTTTTTCGGCATAAACGGCCAAAGCAGCCGGAACAGCCTTAGGTGTTCCCACAGACGAGAAGCCTCCTATGCCTATCGTGTTTCCATTATGAATACTGGCGGCAGCTTCTTCTGCCGATATAAAAGAATATTTCATGTTGTAACAAATGTATCAGTTATAATATTTTGACAGCAAAAATAGGACAGATTGTTTAAAATAGCAATACAAAAAGTATTTTTTATAACCATTTATCAAATCACGCAGAGTTCAAAAGAGGTAAAATCGAGTAGGAGGAAAACGAAGCAGTTTTCTTCCTACTTTCGTTTTCCGACCTCTCACACCACCGTACGTGCGGT
>ENA-UPWM01000605-UPWM01000605.1-human-gut-metagenome-genome-assembly--contig:-NODE-605-length-15808-cov-31.917043_pt1 | contig 15808 bp, 16 predicted proteins | sample MGYA00250051_ERZ773379 | MGnify/ENA primary metagenome ERZ773379 (study PRJEB29103, sample SAMN06112020) | human gut metagenome | biome: human gut; feature: ankylosing spondylitis patient; material...
CTAGGGATGAAAGAGAGCAAGCTCTTGATCATCTCGATAGCCTCTTCCTCAGTCTTGGCAGCGAAGTGGGTAACACCACTCTTGGTTGCGTGAACTGATGCACCACCGAGGTGCTCTGCATCGATATCCTCACCTGTTACGGTCTTTACAACCTTAGGACCTGTCAGGAACATGTAAGAAGTCTGCTCCTTCATGATGATGAAGTCGGTCAAGGCTGGAGAGTAAACGGCACCACCGGCGCAAGGGCCCATGATAGCAGAAATCTGTGGGATGACACCAGAAGCGAGGATGTTGCGCTCGAAAATCTCACCATAACCAGCGAGGGCGCAGATACCTTCCTGAATACGAGCACCACCTGAGTCGTTCATGCAGATAACAGGTGCACCCATAGTCATAGCCATATCCATTACCTTGCAGATCTTCTGTGCCATAGTCTCAGAGAGTGAACCACCATTTACGGTGAAGTCCTGAGCATATACGTAAACCAGACGGCCGGCTATAGTAGCGCTACCAGCTACAACACCATCACCGAGGTACTGCTTCTTCTCCATGCCAAAGTTAGTGCAACGATGCAACTTGAACATATCATACTCCTCGAAACTGCCGGCATCTACCAACATTTCGATACGCTCACGAGCGGTATATTTGCCACGTGCATGCTGCTTTTCGATGGCCTTCTCGCCACCGCCAAGACGAGCCTGTTCGCGCTTAGCGATCAGCTCCTTAATCTTTTCTACTTGTTTGCTCATAATTGATTATTATGTATTATTTCTTTATTCTTTATAGAATGGTTTCCTGAATCCATGGGATGAGCGGACGAACCGTCATCGTATAATTCGGGCGCAAAGATACGAAAAAAACCGCAGATAGCGAACTATCTACGGTTAAATATTTAGAATAATGTGAAAAATCACTATTATTTGGTCCTAAAATTCCAAAAGAATGCGGGCATTGAGCTGTCTTCCGGTAAGATAATTAGGTACGGCGTATTGCTGGCTGGTTACATCTGTCACCCAGTAATAGCTGTTTACGTTGTCTATGCCGAAGACATACGAATCAATTCTATTTCAACAGGACTATACAACCTTCTGCTGACACAATTTTCCAATAAATAGTCTGGTATCGTATAACGTATCGCCCGCAATAGCAATGCTGAAAGTTTCTCTGTTATTTCATTTTGAGCAATTAATATCCGGCACTCCATATAACAGCAAAATTGTTCATGTACTTTTCCCTCTGCTGGCATATGTTGTCTGTATAAATTAATTTTTTCTTTTGCCTTTATATAATTTTTTTCTTCAATATTCTCATTAATTTCAATTCGCAATTGATTCAGATAATAATCTTCCGCATTTAAAATCAATTCAAAGCGTGTAACTTCACGTCCGATTCTGCCAAGCAGCATTTCACTTGTAAGCGAATCTAATTCCCTGCTTCCCTGTTCAACGCGCGACAAAGTCGACTGCGAACAAATCCCCGAGCACACATCCAATAAACTTAAGTGTTTTTTCTCTCGTGTACGATATAACAAAACACCTAATGTTTGAAAATCCATTAAAATTATTCCTCTTTATTGACAGAATCACTTAAAATCTGCTCCATCTCTTTTGCTGCAGTTTTCTTTGCAGCCGAATCATCTTCTGATTCTTCCACAACATTCTCTTTCTCACCTTTTGATGTGAATTTGTTCACAAAGTCCGGCACCATATCCAGCACTTTCGTGAGACCATCCTGATTCTTGATATTGACAAGCTTGGTTGTTCCATTCTGAATGACTAACACAGCACTCGGCGTGATCTTTCCGCCCATACCACCGGCACCGTTATTTTTCTTCTCCTGGCTGAACGCTCCGGCTGCCACGCCAAAGGAAACATCCACCAATGGTAAAATAATGGTATCACCGATATGGATTGCATCACCAACCACCGTTTTTGTTGTAATAAAACTGTCCATTCCCTTGAATAAAGATTCTACTGTTGTATGAAAACTATTGTCTCCCATTGTTACTGCCACCTTTCTATTTTACCTGTTTTTTGTATACAATTTTTATTCTCTGTGATCTAATAACTTTTTAAGAAAACTTCGGATTTCTTTATCTGCCAGCAGACGAATTGCGGTAACCAGCAAAAAGATAAGCTGTATTCTGCCCTTCACATCATAACTGCCCCTGATATAATATGATTCAGATTCAAAATCAGGGAATATATGAAAATCATACTGATACAAAAAAGGCATCATGCACAAAATACCTAACACCTGTCCGGTAAGCGCCGGATCAGCCAGCGCAAACGTCAGTTCTGTATGGATTTTCCGAAAGCCAAAATGTTTGAGCAGATATAATAATTCTTCCCACAATCGCCTCACAACATACTGGTTTTTCGTGTCCGTCACAATCTCTTTGACTTTTACCACGAACTCTTTGAAACCGGTCAACCTCTTTTGTATGCCTATGAAAAAATTCTTGATTTTTTTCAGGAAGCTTTTTATTTTATCCCACATCCGCATGAAAATCTTTTTTCTGGATGATCGGGAATTTTTATCGGATGATTTTCTGTTCTGCTTACCCTTATGAGAATCTACCTCTTGATCCTGCTCTGGCTTAATCGGATTTTTCTCCGATTTATCTTCTTCCCCGGCAGACGAAACAAGATCAGAAACAACCTCTTCCACCCTGTCTTTTACTTCAGGAACAGCTTCCTCCTCCAGCTCTTCTTCCGATACTCTCTCTTTTTTCTTCGGACGAAAGCCAAATATCCGGACTTCGCCGTTCAATTTCTGCTCCTGAAAAGTAAAATCATATCGGAATATCGAACATAACCAGCTTATTTTGCCCTCTGCGGTGATATTGTTATCGACTGTTCCTTTCACGGAATAACGTACCGGTACAAACAATAAGACTGCCAGCAGAAAAAGCATGATTCCAAGAATCACCAGCAGCACAATCCCAATGATTTTTAAGATTGTGGGTAACACGGTGGTCATTCTGCTTTTCTCCTCCTTTTTTCCCTGAGATATGAAGCCACCTCGAATGCCCCGGTCTGGCGGTAAACTTCATCGATCACAGACGCAGCGACTTCCACTGCCTCATCATATCCTTTTGCCAATCCAATGACATATAACTGCTTCTTCGGGTAGCCCTTTTGCAGCAGTTCATACGAAGGAATGATATCTAATAAATTCTTCTCACTTGATGCCAGAGTGATCACGTAAATATTAATCTGCCCTGCATTATGACGAATTTTCCATTTGATCTTATTTGTCTTATGTACGATGCTCTCGCCTACGTATAAATCGTCATACCATTTCATGCGAATCCTCACATTAAAAGTACTTGTGGCTGCCCCACAAATTGTTTTTCTTCAACTCCAGATATTCATTATAAGCTTTCTCTAAAATCTGCTTCTCATTCGCAAATTTGAGCAGATGATAAGCCTCATGATATTTGTAATATCCGGAATCAACAAAATATTCCTCACGCTGTGGTTTGCTGTAATAACTGTCTGCCATCATCAGATACCAGTGTACTTCCTTCTCCACGGTATCCTCCGGCACGGTAAACGTATACTGGCTCTTTCCAATATACTTAATGATACTTGCCGCCGCTCCTGTCTCTTCTAACACTTCACGAGTTGCAGTATCCCTGAATTCTTCCCCTTCTTCCACAGTTCCTTTCGGAAGAACCCAGCCCTCATATTTATTCTTATAATTCTTATATAAGAGAAGTATCTTACCCCGGAATATTACCACACCGCCACAACTTGTTGCCTCGATCATTGCAATACCTCCTGATGTGGTTTTTTGTTATAAGTATAATACTTTTCGTTTTTTCATGCAACCAATACTGAAATATCTTTCCTGCCCCGTTTACTGATAATATGCATCAAAAATCTTTTTTGCAATCGGAACCGCATACTCACTGCCTGATCCGGAATCCTCCACGATAACCGCAACTGCGATATCTTCCTTGTCCTCACGGTGGGCATAACCCACAAACCATGCATGGGAAGCCTTTGAGGACGTTGAAAACTCTGCTGTTCCTGTTTTTCCTGAGGCAGCATAACTCTGCCCCAGAAGACGCTCTCCTGTTCCATCCTCCACAACTTCCCTCATAAAAGTCTGCATTAAAGACGCATCCTCCGCTGACAACAGTGTTCCATATTCTGTCGGTTCATATGCATCAATCACGATACCATTATAATTTTCCGTGTGGTCGATCAGATAAGGGTTCATAAGCACTCCGTCATTGGCGATCGCTGACACAACGAGTGCCATATGCATCGGTGTCACCAGCGTTTTTCCCTGCCCGATGGACGTCTCTAACACCGTAGACACATCTGCATCCGCATCCAGTGAGAAACTGCTCTTTGAGGATTCAAACCTGAGAGGAAGGCTCGTATTAAAGAGCAAGCTGTCACACAGCTCTGTAAAAGAATCCGGATTCAGAGTAAGACCTAACGATGCAAACGAAGAATTACAGGAATCGGCAAATGAGCCGATCAGATCTTCCTGTCCGTGTCTCTTGTTTTTGTAACAGTGAATGACCGAATCCCCCTCTGTAAATTTACCATTGCAGTCAAAGGAGTAATCTTCATAATCACTGTTTTCATGTACATATTCCAATGTCGTAAAAATTTTAAACACAGATCCTGGCGGATAAAGTCCCTGCGTCGCACGGTTTAGCAGCACAGAGCTCTCACTGTCTTCTGCTGTCAGTTCATCCCAGTCTTCTGCGATATTATTTGGATCGTAATCCGGTTTTGACACCATGGCAAGTATTTTCCCGGTCGATGGCTCCATCACGACAATGGCTCCATCATATTTTCCTAATGCCTCGTATGCCGTATCCTGCAGATCATAATTTAACGTTGTCACCACATTGTCACCAATGTTCTTCTCTCCCTGAAGTTCATTGACCACTTTCTCCAAAGTCATCGTGTGGGAGCGCAGCAGATTAAAATTGGCAATCGATTCCAGTCCGGACTTTCCGTTGGTAGAGAAACCAACGACATGCGCAAACATATTGGCATACGGATAATATCTTGTCTCTGTCTCATCCGTATCTGTGATCGTTTCTGCGAGTATGTGGCCATCGGCAGAAATAATTTCGCCTCGCGTCACCTTCCTTGCAAAAAGATCCTGTCTTTTATTATAAGGACTATTGATAAAATCTTCACTTTTTACAAACTGGAAATATGCAAAATATCCCATCATGCAGACAAAAAGTACAAGAACTGCATAGGTAATGACCGTAAATTCCCGGTTGTTTTTACGAGAGTTTTTCGATGTCTGCGTTTTCGAATCCGGTTGTCTTTTTTCTGTTTTGTCTGTTTTTCCTGCTTTTAGACGCATTTATCTCTCCTTCATCCTGTCTCAAAATATACAATCCCTGGATCACTGCAAAAATGATCATAGAACTTAACAGGGAACTTCCTCCGTAACTCACAAGCGGAAGCGTCACTCCTGTAGACGGAATAAACTTTGTGACGCCTCCGATCGTCAGGAATACCTGAAATGCATAAATCGTTCCAAGCCCGAGTGCCACAAGTTTATAAAACTGATCTTTCATCTGCATCGCAATATTTAAAAACATCAGAAAGCAGCTAAAACATACCATGATCAGGCACAGTGCAAAAATACCGCCAAGTTCCTCTGAGATTGCCGAAAAAATAAAATCCTGTTTTACGACCGGTATTTTATCCGGCAGCCCCTGATATAATCCCATTCCAAACCATCCGCCTGTTCCAATGGCAAACAGCGACTGTGAGATCTGGTATCCCTCCTTATCGATATATGCCAGCGGATTCTGCCACGCTCTCACCCTCACACGGATATGGGAAAAAAGATGGTAAGCCACCACAGAAGCTGCACTTCCGGCGGCAAGTCCGCCCGCAAAATAAAGCACTTTTTTCGTTGCAACATAAAGCATGACCACATAAGTCACGAAAAACAACAGCGCTGCACCGAGGTCGCGGGATGCCACAAGGATCAGCACATGGATCGCAGCGATCACCGTTGTCACACACACACGCTGAAAAGAAGTATCCTGATATAACATGCCCGCCACAAAAAATACAAATAAAATTTTTACGAACTCACTCGGCTGGATCGAAATTCCTGCAATGGAGAGTGAAATTTTAGCTCCATAACTTGTATTTCCGGCGATTGTCACAACCAAAAGCGCCAGGATCCCAACGATTGCAAATAACCAGTATAATTTCCGCACAAATCCAACCCGGTTGATCAATACCGGGATGATGAGTGAAAATATCATCGACACCAGCGCTATAAAATATTGTTTTCTGGCGCTGTCAAAAGAAAGCCTTGTCAGCATGATAAACCCGATCGTCAAAAGCATGCACAGATTGTTCGTCAAAAGTCTCGACGATCTGCTGTAAAACAGCTGATAACAGGTCTGTATCATCGCCAGAAGCACTGCCTGCGCCGCATAAAAGACCAATATACTGATATCCTCCGTCACCAGATAGATTACCGCAAAGGCATCAAAGTGGATCAGAAAGATTGCTGCGCACTGTCTGCTTAAAATATGTTCTCTTTGTTCCGGTTTGATTTTCTGACGAAATGCCGCAAAGCACTCGTACGTATAAAAAGCAAACATAAAAATCATGAAATATTTTGATATTTCTATGATAAGATTCGTCATGTTTTACTCTACTCCTCTTTTATAATGACCATTGGTATAATCCCCCTGATACACATCTGCAAGGTTTTTTCTTCCCTCATAAAATACAGTCTCATAAATCGCAAGGATCTGCCGCACTTCCTCCTCGCTCTCCACCGTAAAATTCAGTCTGAAGCTGGAAAAATCTGCTTTTTGCAGCTCTTTCCCATAGCCAAACAGCATCAGTGGCGTCGTATTATAAATGGTATTATAACATTCCATACAGTTATTTTTGACCGGGAAAAATTTTCCATAACGGTCTTTTAAATATGTTACTACAGATGTCGTGTCACATTTTCCGGTATTGGCATGCACACACTGCGCCGATGTCATCAACGGGAGATATCCATAAAGTACCACCTCGCTGTCTGTATTATCCCTCTTTTTCAGTTCACCACGGTTTAATTCGTAAGGCGCCGTCATACGGATCGGACAAAATTCACGCAATATTTCCTGTGCTCTGTGATTGTAAGTATATAGCCCCTGATCCAGGATCATTGGCATCTGCGGCAGATACCTGTGTACAAACCAGACTGCATCCAGACTCTTCACCACCACTCCATCCACAGAACAGCTGTTCAGTTTTTTCAGGGATCCCAGATAAAAATCTGAGGCATTTTTCCGAAAAACAGATGGAAACACATAATATGCCTTTTTCCCAGCCGCATGAATTTTTGCAGCATCCTCTTTTACTTCTTCCCACAAGTCCTTTCTGCGGTAGCATCCCTGATCCAGATAAATATCAGAAACCAGTTCTGACTCTAAAAGCGGCTGTAACTGACATCTCTGCTCTGCCAGGGCAGACAAATATTTCTCTGGTGTACCTGTTTTGCTCTCCTGTGCCTTTATTCCGGCACGATCCACCTGTTCCACCTCCCTGCGGAACTGTTCCACACAAAGCTTTTCCAGTCCTTCTAACGCATCTCTTCTGAGCTGGTTTAAGGATTTCATCGGAAGGAAAATGGCATCTCTCATCGCAATGGTAAGATTCTCAAACTCAAACGGTGTGTTTCCTGTTTTCTCCATGTTCTCACGTACCTTTTCCATGGATAAAGGCTGCTTTAATGCAGGCTGTACCACATCACCGCATGCTGTATAACGAAGATCGCCCAGTGTCACGTCCAGTATAGCAGACGAATCTTGGGATAATATTAAATTTCCATTGATTTTTTCTTTTATTTCACCACGGCAGAACTCTTCCCTGACTTTCTCCTGAAGCGCTTCATTTCCTTTTGCATGGTTTGGTTTCTGGAACGTGATCATATCTTTTCCATTATGTTTCTCATAATAACCCTTCGTAAAACCACTCCGGTTTCCAAAGTCATAAAGCTTTTGCATATCCTCTTTGGATACATGATAGTCTTTCGCCCCATATTCGAAATATCGATCTATATATCTGCGATAGACAGACACAACACCGGCAGCATATTCTGCCTGTTTCATTCTGCCTTCGATTTTAAACGAGAAAATACCGCTCTCTGCAAGCTTTGGGATATCCTCGATCGTGCAGAGATCTTTCGGGCTTAACACAAATGGCTCACAGGCAATTTTTTTCCGCTTCGCATCGTAAACTTCATATGGAAGCCTGCATGGCTGCGCACATCTGCCGCGGTTTCCGCTCCTGCCTCCAAGCATACTGCTGAGCAGACACTGTCCGGAATAACAGTAACACAATGCTCCATGCACAAAACTTTCGATCTCGATATCCACATGATCTGCAATATCCTTAATCTCCGCAAACGACATCTCACGCGCTGTCACGACCCTTGTCGCCCCAAGCTCTTTCATCATTTCCGCACCATAACGGTTACAGATAGTCATCTGGGTGCTTGTGTGAATATCCATTTTGGGAAAATACTCACGGATAAACTGAAAAGCCCCCATATCCTGCACGATCACGGCATCTAATCCCTGCTCATAATATGGGCGCAGATAGTCATATAACTGCGCTTCTAACTCTTCTTCTTTCAACAGCGTATTTACGGTAAGATAGAGTTGTTTTCCATGAATATGTGCTTCGTCAATTGCACGCGGCAGTTCTTCCTCGGAAAAATTATTGGCATACGCCCTGGCGCCGAACTGTCCGCCACCTACGTACACAGCGTCTGCCCCTGCATTTAGTACCGCCCTGAAAATATCATACGAACCGGCCGGTGCTAATAATTCTAACTGTTTTTTTTTCATCTTTTCACCTGTTTATTTTCAAACCTGAACATTGTCTATAAGGAAAAAGGGACGATAAAATCGTCCCCGTATCTATTCTTCTTTTTTTGCGTTCTTTTCTTCTCCGTGCTTCTTTGCACCAGGAACTTTTCCAAGCAGGGCATCCTCTAAAGAAGCCTCCAGTTTTGTTTTGTTTAACAGAAGTTCTTTGTTCGCAGCCTCTAATTTGGCTTTGCTCAACAGAAGTTCTTTATTCTCAGCCTGCAATTCTGTCAGAGTCTTCTCATCGCTCTCGGTTTTGATCTGGTTTGAGATCAGATCATGCTTCAGATTGTAAATCTCTCGATCCTTCATCTCAATATCCTGTTCTAACTTCTCCACCTGTGCTTTTGCCTTAAAATAATCATCCGCAATATTCAGCTGTAACAGAGTTGCTTTCATATCCGTTGGAAATCTCCGATAGTCTTCCATGGAATCAAACTCATTGATTTTATTGTTGATATAAGCTGCTACCTTCTGCAGATATTCTTCTCCTTCATAGCCGCTTAAAGTATAAACTTTACCGCCAATGATCACTTCAGCACTGGACTTCTCAGACATAACGATCTCCTCCCAGCAGGCTTTTGCCTTTCCCAATATACGTACAAGCTATAGTATATGTTATATATTATATAAGCAAGATATTGTAAAAGCAATAACAACTTGCACTATTTTTCAATTCCAAAATGCTGATAGGCAAGATCTGTTACCATTCTGCCCTTTGGTGTCCGGATCACAAAACCGTTCTGGACAAGATACGGCTCGTAAACATCTTCGATCGTTCCAGAATCCTCCCCGATGGAAGCTGCCAGTGTGTCCAGTCCCACCGGTCCGCCCTGAAACTTTTCAATAATTGTCATCAGGATGTTCCTGTCATTCTGATCAAGACCAAACTTGTCGACTTCCAAAAGATCTAACGCAAAAGACGCAACATCTTTTGTGATCCTTCCGTCATATTTCACTTCTGCGAAATCTCTGACACGCTTTAAAAGACGATTGGCGAGACGTGGTGTTCCTCTTGATCTTCTTGCAAGCTCGTAGGCTCCATCCTCGTCAATCTCAACGCCTAACTTCTCTGACGAATGGATAATAATGGTTTTCAGTTCATCCACCGTGTAAAATTCAAGATGATGGATCACACCAAACCTGTCCCGGAGCGGTGCAGACAAAAGACCTGCCCTTGTCGTTGCCCCTACCAGTGTAAACTTCGGAAGGTCAAGACGGATGGAACGTGCGGTAGCCCCTTTTCCGATCATAATATCGATCACGTAATCCTCCATGGCCGGATAGAGCACCTCTTCCACCTGGCGGTTCAGGCGATGGATCTCATCCACGAACAAAATATCTCCCTCCTGCAGATTGCTTAAGATTGCCGCCATCTCACCCGGCTTTCCAATTGCAGGTCCAGAAGTGATCTTCATGTGGGTTCCCATCTCATTTGCAATAATGCCCGCCAATGTGGTCTTGCCAAGTCCCGGAGGTCCAAAAAACAGGACATGATCCAAAGATTCTCCACGCTGTTTTGCCGCTTCAATGTAAACCTTTAAATTCTTCTTGGCTTTCTGCTGTCCAATGTAATCGTCTAACGTCTGCGGTCTTAGATTTTTTTCAATTTTAATATCCTCATCCTGAACCTGAGTGGAAATTACTCTCTTTTCCATGTTACCTGTCCTTTTTTACATAAAAGCCATATTTTTCAATGCAGCCTTTAAGATGTCTTCCACATCGGTATCATCTGTAATCTCAATACCGTTTAATGCTTTTAATGCCTCTGAGGAGGAATAACCCAGCGCAACCAGTGCCTCAATGGCCTCATTTTTTGCTCCTTTGGCTTTGTTCTGGACCGGGTTATCATTCTTTTCCATCTTCTGCTCAAACGCATCCTCAAGGCTCAATTTATCTTTTAATTCCAGAATCAGACGCTGTGCCGTCTTTGCTCCGACACCCGGCGCTTTTGCGATTGCCTTTGCATCATCTCCAAGCACAGCAAACCGGAGGTCATCTGTCGTCATGACAGAGAGTATCGCAAGTGCGCCTTTCGGTCCGATTCCGCTCACTCCAAGCAGGAGTCTGAACACAAACAGATCATCTTTGGTGAGAAATCCAAATAAGATCATCGCATCCTCCCGCACATGCAGATAAGTATAAACTTTTACCTCTTCCCCCATGGACGGAAGATACTGAAAGGTCTGACCGGTCGTAAAGATCTGATACCCGATCCCGCCAGCCTCGACCACGATATAATCTTCACCTGTCTCTTCTAATGTTCCTTTTATATATGCATACATCCTTTTTTATCCTGCTTTCACGAATCATTAAGCAAGTCTGCCAATGTAATAGAATCCTTTACATTCCTCAAGCACAACATTCTGGATCGTTCCAATCATGTCCGCCGTTCCCGGGAAATGTACCGTTGAATTATTAGTCAGTTTTCCGGTGACAAGAGATGTATCCTGTCCGTTCACTTCCTCAACTAATACCGGAAGTGTCTGACCTGTAAGTTTTCCCGCTTTCTCAGCAGAAATTGTCTGAACCTCATGCAGCAGACGGTCAAATCGTTCCTTGATCACCTCTTCCGGAATCTGGTCATCCATTGTCGCTGCCGGTGTCCCGGTTCTCTTAGAATATATAAACGTAAACGCACTGTCATAGCGGACTCTGCGCACAACATCCATCGTCTCCTCAAAATCTTCCTCGGTCTCTCCCGGGAAACCTACGATAATATCGGTTGTAAGTGCAATATCCGGCACTGCCGCCCTGATCTTATCCACTAATTCCAGATAATGTTCCTTGTCATAATGACGGTTCATGATTTTTAAAATGCGGCTGCTTCCAGACTGCAATGGCAAATGAAGGTGATTGCAGATTTTTTTGGAATTCTTCATCACTTCGATCAGTTCATCCGATAAATCCTTCGGATGGGAAGTCATAAACCGGATACGCTCCAGTCCCTCGATCTTTTCAATCTCCTGCAAAAGCTGTGCAAACGTCATCGGATGTTCCAGATTCCTGCCATAAGAATTGACATTCTGTCCCAGCAGCATCACTTCCACAACGCCGTCCTGCACTAAATGTTCGATCTCACGCACGATCTCTTTCGGCTCACGGCTTCGCTCACGTCCACGCACGTAAGGAACGATACAGTAACTACAGAAATTATTGCAGCCGAACATGATATTCACACCAGATTTAAAGGAATACTTCCGCTCGACCGGAAGGTCTTCCACAATCTTGTCAGTATCTTTCCAGATATCAATTGTCATGGAATCAGACTCCAGTGCTGTCACGATCAGTTCTGCAAATTTATAAATATTGTGGGTTCCAAAAATCAGATCCACAAACCGATAACTGTTCTGTATCTTTTCAACAACGGTTGGCTCCTGCATCATACATCCACAGAGCCCGATCATCATATATGGGTTCTTTTTCTTAAAGCCTTGTAAATAGCCAAGTCTGCCATAAACTTTGTTGTTGGCATTCTCACGAACGGTACAGGTATTATAAATGACAAAATCAGCCTTTTCATCCGGTGCTTCCACATAACCGATCTGTTCCAGGATACCAACTAATTTCTCGGAATCCCTGGCATTCATCTGGCACCCGAACGTCGTCACGCAGAATGTGAGCGGCGCTCCCTTCTGCTCTGCTAATTCTGCAACATATTTTTTTGCAATATCCATGAAATAATACTGTCTTGCCGGCTCCTCGGAAGGAATCTGCTTTTTATCAATAATGGTAATGTTTCTCTTTTCTTTCATTGTATTATCCTATCTTTTCTTAAATTATAGCATACTTTTATCGCTTCTGCAAACATATGTTCTGTTTTTTTATAGAACATACCGCAAGTCAGTATTTTATCATTTATTTTCGGATCTGTCCATTCCCGTAAATAATATATTTTGTGCTGGTCAGGGCGATCAGTCCCATCGGTCCTCTTGCATGGAGCTTCTGTGTGGAGATTCCAATCTCCGCACCAAATCCAAACTCAAATCCGTCCGTAAAACGTGTCGAGGCATTCACATAAACACATGCTGCATCAATCTCATTTAAGAACTTCTCCGCATTGGAATAATTGTTTGTGATGATTGCCTCGGAATGGCCTGTGTTGTATTGATTGATATGGGCGATGGCCTCATCAATGGAGGAAACTGTCTTCACAGAAAGTTTGTAATCCAAATACTCTCTCCCCCAGTCTTCCTTAGTTGCAGGGACAAGCAATTCCCTTTTCATGCAGCCTTCACCTGCAATCTGCATCACTTTTTCGTCTCCATGGACTTCCACGTTCTTCTCTGCGAGACGCTTCATTAATTCCGGCAGAAATGTATCTGCAATTTTTTCATGGATGACAAGCGATTCACATGCATTGCACACACCAATCCTCTGTGTCTTGGCATTTAATATAATATCCATTGCCATATCAAAATCCGCAGTCTCATCCACAAAAATATGACAATTTCCGGTTCCTGTTTCAATGACCGGGATTGTTGCCTGATTTACAACAGCTTTGATCAGCCCTGCTCCGCCTCTTGGAATCAGTACATCCACATATTCATTCATTTTCATAAAGGCTGCTGCTGTCTCTCTCGATGTATCCTCGATCAAAGCAATTACCTGCTCTGGAAGTCCCTCTTTTACAAGTGCTTTGCGGATTGTCTCCACGATTGCAATATTGGAATGAATCGCATCACTGCCACCCTTTAAAATCACAACATTTCCAGTCTTAAAGCAAAGGGCAAATGCATCAGCCGTCACGTTTGGTCTTGCCTCATAAATAATTCCGACAACGCCAAGCGGTACTCGTTTCTGACCAATCATAAGTCCGTTTGGTCTTTTTTTCATTCCCAGGACCTCCCCGATCGGATCATCCAGCGCTGCAACCTGCCGAAGCCCTTCCGCCATCTGCGCAATCCTCGTTTCTGTCAGGAGCAGACGATCAAGCAGTCCTTCCGGCATATGATTTTTCTTACCATTCTCAATATCAATTTTGTTGGCATCCAAAATGAAATTTTGTTCTTTCACAAGAAAATCTGCCACGGTAAGAAGAGTCTGATTTTTTGTGTTTGTATCAAGAATTCCAATTTTTGGTGCAATTGCTTTTGCCTGTTTACAAATTTCCAATAATTCCATTCTATACTCCCTTTCTGATCACTTCTGTCTCGGTATATATTTCATGCATTTCGACATCATAAATATCGGTTACCAAAGATTCTTCTAACTGATTTGCATAACAGACCGCATATCGTTTCAGCTTCGGATTTTTTGCAAAAAAGCGGTCATAATAACCCTTTCCATATCCATAACGGCTGCCGTCCCTGCCAAACACGCTTCCCGGAACAATGACCGGCTGTTTGTCCGGAACTGCCCTGACACAGTTTTCCATTGGTTCCATCACATGAAATGCGCCCTCTTTCAACTGCATAAAATCATCTATATAGTAAAAATCCATCTGATTTTCTTCCCTTGTTCTCGGAAGTGCAATCTTTTTCCCATCTGACCATGCCTGTAAAAACAATGCACGGCAGTCCACCTCATTTTTCAACGGATAATAAGCAAAAATTTCCTGCGCATTTTGATACCAGCCGGTTTGAAGCAGCCTCTTTACAATAACACCGCTTTTTTCCGCTACCTCTTTCTCTGACATTGCATTTCGGATTGCAAGATGTTCCTTACGAAAGCTTTTTGGATTTGTTTCCATATTTTTCACCAAGGTTTTCTATGGTTCCATCCTCATTTTGGATATCAATATTATTCAACTGTGCCGTGAGATTCTTCTTCACATCCGCCACAAATTGTTTGCGCAGAAGCGCCTGTTCCTTTTTTTCCGCCTCGGTCAGTCCCTCGGCTTTTGATTTTCTGTATAACTCATTAATTCTGTCGATTTTTGATTGTTCCATTATCCTATTGTCTCCATTATAAAATCTGCGATATGAAAGCTTTCGCTCTTATCGGCTTTAAAAATTGTTCCTGTAAAATCATCATCAATAATATGATGTAAAATGCAGACATCCACGCCATTGGCAATGACCATATCTGCACCGGAAAGCGTTGCAATCTTTGCCGCGGTGAGTTTTGTCGCCATGCCGCCGGTTCCGACATCACTTCCAGTAGAACCTTTCGCCATGCCAAGCAGTTTCGTGTCTATCTTATCTACTACTTTAATTAATTTTGCGTCTGGATTTTTATGCGGATCATCCGTAAACAAACCATCAATATCCGACAAAAGGATCAAAAGGTCTGCTCCTACCAGAGAAGAAACGATTGCTGACAATGTATCATTGTCACCAAACTGCATTTCATAAGTAGAAACTGTATCATTTTCATTTACAATCGGGATTACCCCAAGCCGAAATAGCTCCTCAAATGTATTCTGGGCGTTTTCTCTCGACACTGGGTTTACCATTGTATTTTTTGTCATCAGGATCTGTCCTGCGATCTGGTTGTACTCTGCAAACATTCTCTGATATGTCATCATGAGTCTTGCCTGTCCAACCGCCGCACATGCCTGCTTTGTTGAAATATCCTTCGGTCTCTCATTCAGACCGATCGTCTGACGCCCCACTGCGATCGCACCGGAACTTACCAGACATACATCCATTCCGCGGTTTCTCATATCACAGATTTCACGCACCAGATGTTCCAGTTTCGTAAAATTCAGATTTCCGGTTTCTCCTCTGTTCAAAGAAGAGGAACCGATTTTTACAACTACTCTTTTTTTCTTAGTAAAATCAAATTCTTTCTCGCTCATGCTGCCCCTCTTTATGCTACCGTCTATAGGCAATTGCGAAACTCATCTTAATCTTCTTAAATTGTGAGAAATTAACAAAAACATTCAAGTTAGTTTTTTATGAGTTTCGCAATTGTCTATGCAAGTAGCAGACCGTTGGGATGCCGCCTTTGACTGGGACAATGATGCTTGTGATGAGGTAA
>ENA-UPWM01000620-UPWM01000620.1-human-gut-metagenome-genome-assembly--contig:-NODE-620-length-15677-cov-6.316859_pt1 | contig 15677 bp, 8 predicted proteins | sample MGYA00250051_ERZ773379 | MGnify/ENA primary metagenome ERZ773379 (study PRJEB29103, sample SAMN06112020) | human gut metagenome | biome: human gut; feature: ankylosing spondylitis patient; material...
GTGCCCCTAATTGGGCACCTCTCAGCCACAAAGCCCCGCAGTGCGGGGCTTTCAGAGGTTTTGAAACCGCAGTCTAAGGTGCACCTTGGCGGGCGTTTCCGCGGTCTTGGGTGAACGTCAGGCACGAAAAAGGCCTGTGACAGCAGACTTTTCAAGGTGGCCGTTCCGCAGGCGGTTGAGGAAATTGCTGTTTTCAACCACTCAAAAAAGTGACTTCTGCATAGCGGCGATTTTCGGAATAAAACGTGTATATTTTGCGCCGCTGTAGTCAATAGAAAGGGTTTTTGACCGTTCAAAAATCGCACCGCTGTAACTAAAGAGCCATCGACATGCTCGTAGAACGGCTTCACTCCAACCGCACCTACTTGTCGCGCATGTTTACGGAGCAAAACACCTCTTTCTCCGAATACATCAATTCATACCGCATCCGGGAAGCGCTCGCTCTGTTATCTGAGCCTGAAAATGACATTCCTTTGAAAGTGCTTTCCGATTCGCTCGGCTACAACTCACTTTCTTCTTTTTACAGAGCATTCCAAAAAGAAATGGGAGTTCCTCCTTCCCGTTTCCGCCAAGAAATAAAAAAACTACATTTGGACTCGTAATCCCTCTCAACCCACTTTTAAACACAGCTAATCCTCTTTATCCAACCAGAGTCGTATGCCTCAGCCGATATTTCCCGGCATACCCTCAATCTTTTCGCAAATTATCAAAATTGACAAATTGAGAAGATTTATATTTTTCTGCTTTCTTTTCATCAACTATTTTTGTCTTTAATAATAAATAGGTATTAAAAACCATCGTATATTCATCAAATTTTAGTTATCGCATGAAAATAGTTTTAAATTTGTTTTTGGCAGTGCTGCTTGTATGCACTGTAAACGGTTTGGGAGACTTGAAAGCCCAATCAAACAACAAAGTGGCACAGTTAGAGAAACTGTCCGCCATAGAAAACAACCCGCAGAAAACAATCCGCAAGCAAACTGCTGCTATCCGTCATTCCCTGAAAACTGCTGCTTCCGCAGAAAGTGTAGAACTGTTCGGCTGTATGACCTACTCTTCCAAGTGGAGTACTTCCGAAAATGGGGAATTCGGCATTTATTCCTTCCCCGCAGAGGAAGGAATCGCTTTCACGCCAGTCAAAACAGCAGCCGATTTCAATCTGTCGGCAGCCGTCTATGCCGACGGGAAATTCTGCGGATACCGAGTCACGACCTACGGCTCTACCGTGTATGGCGTCAATTACTACCTCTTCGACACGGACGGCTGGACGCGAGACATACAGCAGACACTCAAAGCCTCGTACGACAACTATCCTATCAGCCTCGCTTACGATAGCAAGACCAAAACCATCTACGGGCAATTCATGTCCGAAGCAGGTACGACGAGGCTCTGCACGGTCGACCTACTCTCCGGGCAACCAACACAAGTGGCAAGCACCGGCGACCGCATGTACTTCACTCTGTCTTTTGACAAAGAAGGGACGCTTTACGGCATAGCCGATGATGGCAACCTTTACACTATCAACACCGCCACGGGCACGGCAGCCTCCATCGGCGCTACTGGGATCATGCCCTCAAACAGTCAAAGCGCAACTATCGACCTGAACACAGGCAAAATGTATTGGGCTGCCATCAACAACAAATTGCAATCCGCCCTCTATGAAGTCAACCTCGACAACGGCAAGGCTTCACTCGTGAGCGATTATGACGAAACCGTCGTCCTGCTCGGACTTTACACTGTACCACCGGCAGCAGCCCCTCAAGCACCCGCAGCCGTCGATAAGCTGAGCGTAAACTATACTTCGCCGGAAAGATTAGATGCCAACATTACCTTCACCGCCCCAGACAAAACATTCGAAGGAGACAAGCTGGAAGGTTCGTTGGAGGTATCCATCTACGTCGACCACCAAAAGCTCACGCTCGAAAACGCAACAGTCGTTGCCGGAGCCGAATTTTCCACACCTTACACCTTTACGGAAGGCACGCACAAAGTGGAAGCCTTCGTATCGAACGCCGAAGGTGACGGTGTAAAAAGCAAAATCGAAATCTACGCCGGCGTAGATAGCCCCGCAGCCGTAGGTAATCTGCAATTCACACTAGAAGACAACCATGCCACCGTAAGCTGGGAAGCTCCTGTCAATGGAGCCAACGGCGGACACTTCGACGCCGAACTACTGAAATATATCCTCGTGCGCTACCCCGGCAATGATACGATAAACGCCGAATATACGGCGACCGTTTTCACGGAAGACCTGCCAGACGTGCTGGGCAATTACTACTACACGGTAACAGCGGTATCTGAAAAAGTGGGAGTCGCCATCGAATCGAACCGCATCCGCTTCGGCTCGGCGTTCAAGGGTGAATTCAAAGAAACGTTCGACCACGCCAGCGCACTCGACATCTTCACCATTATCGATGCCAACGAAGACGGCAAGACTTGGGCTTGGATAAACAATGCCGCCGGAAGCGACCAGTTAGACAAGAACGCCGACGACTGGATCATCACACCTCCCATCGAATTGGGAACGGATTATCTGTATAAACTGTCATTCAAAACAAAAGGATACGGCGAATTCTACACAGAAAGTTTCAGCACCGCATTCGGTTCCGAAAACACGGTTGAAGGTATGCTTAATGCGCTTGGCGACTACACAGTCAGCGGTGACACTTACCTCGAAAAGTCATCGGTCATTGAAGTACAGGAAGCAGGCACTTACTACTTCGGCTTCCACCACACCAGCCAAGGTATGTATCTGCTTTACATAGACGACATCGTTATCGAGCCGTTCATACCGACCACCGCGCCCGATTCGGTAACCGACTTCACCGCCATTCCCGATCCGACCGGCGTCTTGAAAGCTGTTCTGACATTCAAAGCCCCGACCAAAGCCATCAATGGCGATGAACTCACCACCCTCTCCAAAATCGAGATTCTCAAGGAAGGGAACGTTATCCTAACCGAAAATGAAGTGGAAAAAGGGAAAGAATACTCCTTCACGGTCAATGGCGTGCAAGGTATGAACCATTATAACGTCATCGTGTACGATGAACAAGGACGCGGGCGCGATGCCGAAAAGTCTGTTTTCATCGGCACGGATATCCCGCAACACGTACAAAACCTCATTGCCAGTTGGGACGATGAAAACGACCAAGCCGCCCTATTGACGTGGAATGCCCCGGCGGAAACAGGAGCCAACGGAGGATTCATCAATCCCGAAGAACTGACTTACAACTACGGGACATACCTTTTCGGCAGTATAATAGACATGGCTACCGGCATAAAAGAAACCTCTTATCTCATGACAACTGCCGGGCTTACCAAACAAACTTACACACAAGGATACATCTGCGCCGTGTCTGCCGGAGGTAAGGGTGCTTACACCCCATTCGGCATTATGTTGGGTACGCCTCTCGCATTCCCCTTCGCCGAATCGTTTGCCCAAGGAAACGTTTCTACCGAAACATGGTCGGTAGCTACCGTAGGTGGAGATGATGCGTGGGGTATGTATCAGAACGGCGGTTCTCTGGACGCACAAGATGAAGATAACGGCTACGCCATGTTGGTAAATAAAAAAGCGGAAGCAGATGACAGCCGCCTTGAATCCCCTATTATCAACATTGCCGGGCAAGACAAACTCACACTTGAATTCTACCTGCACACGGAAAACGCAGAACTGACAGTAGAAACCACCGTAAACGGCACAATCTACGAAGCAGCAAGCGAGGCTCTTCGATCGGACGGTTCTAACGAATGGACCAAAGTAAGCCTCCCGCTCGACCAACTGGCCGGTAATAAACGCATACAGTTAGGCTTCCGTGGAAAAACAGAAAAAGCCGGTGCACGCATAGCCATAGACAACATTACCTTGACTTCCGGCAGTACCGGTATAGCAGATAACACAGCAGACAACAGTTCGATATACAGCAAAGGACGAAACATCATATTGACCGGATTGAACGGAGTACAGGTCACCGTTTACTCGCTCGATGGTAAAACGATAACGAATGCCTCTTTGCATACGGATTACGAAGTCATTCCCATGCAGCACGCAGGCTGCTACCTTGTCCATACAGAAAAAGGAGTTACCAAAGTACTCGTCAAATAGCCATAAAACAAATTCATGCTTAACTGGCCGATAAATAGATTTACTTATTTGTCGGTACACCCAATCACCCAAACGGCTGCCGATAGAAAATCGGCAGCCGTTTTTACTATATTCATCAAAGTATTTTCCTCGATAATACCCCCGCCAACCTCCTAAACAATATTTTATAATAAAAACAAATAAAACGGAATTGAAAAAGGCTCCAAAAGGCAAGATGCTGGGGGCAGGCGACGTAGGTTATACTGTTCCTGCCGAATTTGTTTATCCGAAGTATTTTCACAAAAAAGGTGCTTTGTCGGCTGCACGCCAGGGTGATGAGGTGAATCCCGACAAGGCATCATCCGGCTGCCAGTTCTACATTGTGACTGGAAAAGTGTATAATGACTCTACCTTGCTGGGGATGGAACAGCAGATGAATCAGATGCGCCTGAACAATGCTTTCAATGCATTGGCCCAGAAGCATATGAAGGAAATCTACAAGATGCGTAAGAATAATGACCAGGACGGTCTGATGGATTTGCAAGATTCTTTGATTGCGCAGGCAGAGGCTCAGGTTGCCAAGGAACCGGAGTTCAAGTTTACTCCCGAGCAGGTGAAGGCTTATACTACCATGGGTGGTACTCCGCATTTGGACGGTGCATATACCGTATTCGGTGAAGTGCTGGAAGGTATGGATATAGTTGATAAAATACAGAAGGTCAAGACTGATCGTAACGACCGTCCTGAAGAGGATGTGGTTATTAAAAAAGTGACAGTGATAGATTGATGATAGATTCTGTCATTCTATTTTATGAAGATAAACAAAAAGATATTTGACAACGGTCTGCGGTTGGTGCACAATGAAGATACCAGCACGCAGATGGTTGCCTTGAATATTGTTTATGACGTAGGTGCCCGTGACGAGCATCCCGAGCATACGGGCTTTGCCCATTTGTTTGAGCATCTGATGTTTGGAGGTTCGGTGCATATTCCTGATTATGACGCTCCTTTGCAACTGGCAGGTGGGGAGAATAATGCATGGACCAATAATGATATTACCAATTACTACCTGACGGTTCCAAAATCGAATGTGGAAATCGGCTTCTGGCTGGAGTCCGACCGTATGCTGGAACTGGCATTCAGTGAGCAAAGTCTTGAGGTGCAGCGTGCAGTGGTGATGGAGGAGTTCAAGCAACGTTGTCTGAACCAGCCGTATGGTGATGTGGGGCATCTGCTTCGTCCTTTGGCTTATCAAACGCATCCTTATCGCTGGCCTACTATCGGGAAAGACCTCTCTCACATTGCCAATGCCACGCTGGATGAGGTAAAGGAATTCTTTTTCCGTTTTTATGCACCTAATAATGCAGTTCTGGCCGTTACCGGAAATATTTCGTGGGAAGAAACGATTAGGCTGACTGAAAAATGGTTTGCTCCTATTCCCCGTAGGAATGTGCCTGTAAGACAATTACCGCAAGAAGTTGTACAGACGGCGGAACGCCGGCAGACGGTGGAACGGAATGTTCCTCTGGATGCTTTGTTCATGGCTTATCACATGTGCAGCCGTGAGGATGCCGATTATTATGCCTTCGATATTCTGTCGGATATTCTGAGCAATGGACGTTCCAGTCGCTTGACCCGCAGGCTAGTGCAGGAGCAGAAGTTCTTTTCCAGTCTCGATGCCTATATCTCCGGTACACGGGATGCCGGCCTGCTGCATATCAGTGGAAAACCATCTGCAGGCGTATCTTTGGAACAAGCCGAGGCTGCTGTCCGGAAAGAGTTGGAAGAGTTGAAATCCGGGTTTGTTGGAGAACAAGAATTGGAGAAAGTAAAGAACAAGTTTGAGTCTACACAGATATTCGGCAACATCAATTATCTGAATGTTGCCACGAATCTTGCCTGGTTTGAACTGACCGGACAGGCAGAAGACATAGACCGTGAAGTGGACAATTACCGCTCTGTGACGGCAGAACAGCTTCATAGGGTCGCCCAACAGACCTTCCGCGATGAAAACGGGATTGTGCTTTATTACCAAAAAGAAAACCTTTAGTATGAAAAAATTATTTGATACGTATAAGCAGCACTATAAAGCATTGCTTCTCCTGGGGCTACCCATTGTGGTGGGGCAGTTGGGAGTCATTGTGCTTGGTTTTGCCGATACGCTGATGATTGGGCATCACAGCACGGAGGAACTGGGTGCCGCTTCTTTCGTAAACAATCTGTTTACTCTTTGCATTATTTTCAGTACGGGCTTCAGCTACGGGCTGACACCGGTTGTAGGGGGCTTCTACGGTAACCGCCGCTTTGCCGAGGCAGGGCAGGCGTTGCGGTGTAGCCTGGTTGCCAATGTGCTGGTGGCTTTGTTGCTGACTCTTGTCATGGCTGTTCTCTATTTCAATGTGGAGCGGCTGGGACAGCCCGAAGAATTACTGCCTCTGATTAAGCCTTATTATCTAGTGCTGCTTGCTTCACTGGTTTTTGTCATGTTGTTCAACGGCTTTAAACAGTTTACGGATGGCATCACCGACACCAAGACGGCCATGTGGATTCTGCTTGGAGGGAATGCGCTTAACATCGTAGGAAACTATATTCTGATCAATGGAAAATTGGGTTTCCCGGAGATGGGATTGCTTGGTGCGGGTGTAAGTACCTTGTTCTCTCGCATTGTGATGGTCGTGGTCTTTGCGGTGATTGTGCTTCGTAGTCGCCGTTTTATCCGTTATAGACTCGGATTTATGAGGCTGGGATGGTCGACACCGATGTTCAGGAAACTCAATGCTTTGGGCTGGCCTGTCGGTATGCAGATGGGAATGGAGACCGCTTCCTTCAGCCTCAGTGTTGTCATGGTGGGGTGGCTGGGGACACTTGCTCTGGCATCACATCAGATAATGCTCACTATCTCTCAGTTCACCTTCATGATGTATTATGGCATGGGTGCTGCAGTTGCTGTGCGTGTCAGTAACTTTAAGGGGCAGGGCGACGGGCAAAATGTGCGCCGTTCGGCGTATGCTGGCCTTCACGTCATCTTATGCATGGAAGTGGTGCTGTTGAGTATTGTCTTTGCACTTCGCGGTCAGGTCGGAGGATGGTTTACAGATAATATGGAAGTGTCCGGTATGGTAGCCGCTCTCTTCTTTCCGTTCCTGATTTACCAGTTCGGTGACGGATTGCAGATTAATTTTGCCAATGCCCTGCGTGGTATCTCGGATGTGAAACCGATGATGATTATTGCATTTATATCCTATTTTGTTATATCTTTGCCCGTAGGGTACCTCTGCGGTTTCATCTTCGGCTGGGGACTGACGGGGGTCTGGATGGCTTTCCCGTTTGGACTGACCAGTGCAGGGGTGATGCTGTGGCTGAGATTCCGTAGACAGACCAGGGAAAGGATTTGATAATATGAACAGTGTCTCCAAAGTAAAGATTGCCGTAGGCTACACTTTGTTGCTGGCGGTATTGTTTTTTTCCTTGTTCTTCGTACACCGGGAGATGGAGAACCTTATTCTTACCGATGACCGCGATGTACAATGGACAGACAGCGTACTAGCTTTGATACGCGAGAAGGATACCAATACGATAAGAATGCTGCGTACGCTGAGTGAGGCGAATGACAGCATGGTATCTACCAGTGACATTGAGCAGATAATTGCCCAGCAGGACTCGGTAGTGACCCAGCAACGTGTGCAGCACCGTATCATTACACATCGGGATACCGTCGTGACACGCCCTCGAAAGAAGGGTTTTTTCCGTCGTTTGGGTGAAGTGTTTGTCCCCCCAAAGAAAGATACGGCTATCCAGGTAAAGACCTCCCTCGAATTTGCGACGGATACGGTGATTGAACCTTATAATCCGGCCGATTCTTTGCATGAGAAACTGCGTGCTGTGGCCCAGCAGAAAAAAGCTGTAAACACTGTTATACAACGACGTAAACGCTATCTGCAACGCTTGGACCATATGCTGACCGCTCGTATTGACAGCTTGCTGAAAGATTACGAGACGGAAACTCTGCTGCGTGCACGGACGGAAGCCGAGTATCAACAGGCGGTCCGACGCCGTTCGGCCAAGATTATCAGTGGTATTGCCGTAGGTGCGGTGTTGCTTTCCGCTTTTTTTCTTATTATCATCGGCCGCGACATAACCCGAAGCAACCGGTACCGCCGTGAGTTGGAAGAGGCCCGCCGTCGTGCCGAAGATTTACTTGCTGTCCGTGAAAAACTGATGCTTGCCATTACCCATGATTTCAAAGCTCCGCTCGGTTCTATCATGGGCTATGCCGACTTGCTTTCCCGTCTGACGGTGGATGAGCGCCAGCGGTTCTATCTGGACAATATGAAAACCTCATCGGAGCATCTGCTGAAGTTGGTCGTTGATTTGCTCGACTTCCATCGTCTTGATTTGAACAAGGCCGAAGTCAACCGGGTCACCTTTCATCCTTCCCGCCTGCTTGAAGAGATACACGTCAGTTTTGAACCGCTTACGGCTGCCAAAGGGCTGGCGCTTCATTGCGACACTGCCCCGGAGCTGGACGGTACCTATATTTGCGACCCTTTGCGTCTGCGCCAGATTATCAACAATTTGCTGTCCAATGCCGTGAAGTTTACGGACCAAGGCAGTATTACCATGACTGCCCGTTACGAGGACCGTCGACTGGTAGTTGCCATTGCTGATACGGGTAGAGGTATGGAACCTGCCGACCGTGAGCGTATCTTCCAGGAGTTTACCCGCTTACCGGGTGCTCAGGGTAAAGAGGGGTTCGGACTCGGACTTTCCATCGTCCGTATGCTGGTACAGTTGCTTGAAGGCACGATTGATGTAGACAGTGTGCCAGGCAAGGGAAGCACTTTCACCATATATATTCCTATCTATCCCGTAAGGAGTGAAGGACGGAGAATGAAGGATGAAGAATCGGGATGTGTTACCACGCCGAATGGCAATTCTTCATTCCCCGTTCCTCATTCTTCACTGAAGAATGTCCTCCTTATTGATGATGACCGTATTCAGCTTACCCTTACTGCCGCCATGCTTCAGCAGAGTGGTATAAATTCTGTCTCTTGTTTACAACTGGATGAACTGCTGGATGCCTTGCGCACTGCAACCTTTGATGTTCTGCTTACTGATGTGCAGATGCCTGCTATTAATGGTTTTGATTTACTGAAACTGCTGCGTGCTTCGAACATACCGCAGGCACAGTCTGTTCCGGTGATTGCTGTCACTGCTCGCAGTGACATGCAGCGTGAGGAATTTACGGCGCATGGCTTTGCCGGATGCCTGCATAAGCCGTTTACCGTCAGTGAATTGCTGCATGAATTGAATGTGGAGGACAAAGGGAAGGAGGTTACGGAAGTTTCGGAAGCTTCGGCTTGCCCGGGGTATAAATTCTCTTCGCTCACCGTTTTTTCGGTCGATGACCCCGAGGCTGCAAAGTCCATTCTGGAAAGTTTTGTGGCTGAAACCCGTCTCAATGCGGAGCGTTTGCAGAAGGCTGTGGAGAATGAGGATGTGGACGAGATGGCTGCTGTCTCCCACAAAATGATTCCCCTCTTTACGTTGATTGGAGCTACGGAACTGGTTGCATTGCTGAAACTGTTGGAAACTTCTCATGGAGTGCCTTTTACCGGAGAGTTGAAAGAACACGCCCTTGCCGCCCTCGTTTTGATAGAGGATGTCATTACTCAGGCAACAGCTTTTCCGTAATGGGGGAACAGAGAAGAATACATGATTTTTCTCTATCGGGAACCAAATGTCGAAAGAAATTGTTTACTTTGTAGGACTTTTAAATACGATGAAAGATTGACGTTCCGATGAGAAGAAAATGGTTGAGAATAGCACTGTGGGTGCTGCTTACTCCTATTATACTGTTTATAATATTGATGATACTGCTCTATGTGCCTCCCGTACAGAATTTGATACGGAAGCAGGCTACAGCAATTGCATCAGATGCTACGGGTATGGACATATCCGTGGAGCGGATTGACCTTCGCTTTCCTTTGAATTTGTTGGTCCGCGGTGTATTGGTGGTACAGCCTGCCGACAGTGCTGTTGATGTGCAGCATCCCGATACCTTGCTGAATCTTGGAAGTTTGAACGTACGGGTACAGGCATGGCCTTTACTCAAAGGGAAAGTGGAGGTGGATGACATTACCTTGAAACAAGTTGCTGTCAACTCCTCCAATTTAATGGAAGGTATGTGCATCAAAGGAGTACTGGGGCATTTCTTTTTCGAAAGCCATGGCATAGACCTTACAAAAGAAGATGCCATCCTCAATAATATAGAATTGAGCGATACCCATGTGCAGGTGATGCTTGCAGATACCACTGAGACTCCCAAGGACACTACTGACACTGCGTTAAACTGGAAAGTCACACTCCATACTCTGAAGTTGAAGAACGTCTCGGTCGATTTACAGATGCCATTGGACTCCATGGGGCTGAAAGCCCATATAGGAGATGCTGAGATTGCGGACGCTGCTGCCGACCTGAAACACCAGTTCTATGGCTGGAGAAAATTCCTGCTGACTGGAACTTCTGTCAATTATGATACCGGCGGCCCGGGGAGTGCGATAGGCTTCGACCCCTCGCACATTGCTCTTCGCGACATTCGTATGGGCATTGATTCTGTGATGTACTACGGTAGAGATATGAATGCCGTTATCCGGGAATTTTCCATGTATGAGCGTTCCGGTTTAAGTGTGACTTCCCTGACCGGGCGGTTATTTGCCGACTCTACCGTTATCCGTATCCCTTCTTTGAAGTTGCTGACACCTCATAGTGAGATGAACTTTACGGCACAGACTTACTGGGAACTGATAAATATACCTACCACCGGTCGTCTGACAGCCCGTTTCAATGCCCGTATCGGCAAACAGGATGTACTGCTTTTTGCCGGTGGCCTGCCGGAAACTTTCAAGGAAGCCTATCCGTTCCGTCCGTTGGTGATTCATGCCGGTACGGAAGGAAACCTGAAGCAGATGCAGATTTCCCGTTTTACGGCTGAGCTGCCCGGAGCCTTTTCGTTGAATGGGGGAGGAGAATTCTGGAACCTGACCGACAGTGTGAAACGCAATGGAAACATGGACTTCGAGATGCATACGCAGAACTTGAACTTCTTGACCGGACTAGCTGACATTGCTCCCGATGGCTCCATCATCGTGCCGGACAGTATGCACCTTGCGGCACGTGTCGGTATGGAGGGGACGCAGTGCACTGCCGCCTTGAAACTGCTGGAGAAGGAAGGCGTCTTGAATCTGGACGCTGCCTATAACCTTGCTACGGAAGCCTACCATGCCGACCTTGCCATCAACAACTTGCAGGTGCATCACTTCCTGCCCAAGGACTCTATCTATACTCTTACGGCAAAGATGTCCGCTAAAGGACAAGGGGTGGATGTGGCATCACGAAAGACTGTGGCTGCTTTGAATGCCTCTTTGGAAAAACTACAGTATGGGCATTGGGACATTTCCGGTGTGGAGGCGCATGCCGGACTCAAGTCATCCGTTGCTACCGTCCGTCTTGCCAGCGATAATGTTCTTCTCAAGATGCAGGGAAATGCGGATATGCGTCTTGACCGCAGCTATTTGGATGGCGCTTTGGATTTGAATGTGGAAGAGGTGAATCTGCATAAGCTGGGTTTGGTGCCCCGACCGTTGAAACACCCGTTTGCCTTTACAATGGGAGCGGAGGCACGTCATGATTCTCTCAAGTTGAGGCTTGACGCCGGTGACTTGAATCTGCGTTTCCGCGCCCACAGCACGTTGAAGAAGTTGATGGAACAGTCGGATAAATTTGTCTCTATCCTGACAAAGCAGATTGATGAACGGCGTTTGGACCATGCCGCTTTGCGCCAAGTCCTTCCTTCAGCAGGCATGCATCTGGAAGCCGGTAACCAGAATCCCGTCAGCTATTTCCTGGCTGCAAAGGGTATTTCCTATAATGATTTCAAACTGAGCTTCGGATTTACTCCGCAAGTCGGCATCAATGGGCGTACAGCTGTTCACGGATTGCGCATGGACTCCTTGCAGCTCGATACGATATTTTTTACAGTGAAGCAGGATACTGCTCGGATGAAGTTGCAAGGTGGTGTCATAAACGGTCCCAAGAACCCGCAGTTTGTGTTTCGCAGCACATTGACGGGGGAAGTCCGTAATGAAGATGCGGAGCTGACTGTGGATTATGTGGATGGAAAAGGGCAGACTGGTGTGCTGTTCGGTATTAACGCCCGTCCGTTGACCGAAGGACATGGTCGCGGTGATGGTGTGCTGCTGAACCTTATTCCTGCCGAGCCGATTATCGCTTTCCGTAAATTCCACTTTGCGGACAATAGTAACTGGATTTATCTGCATAAGAATATGCGCGTCTATGCCAATATTGATATGGACAGCGACGATGGTCTGTGTTTCCGTATGCAATCCGACAAGAATGATACCCTTTCCTTGCAGAATATAAACGTAGAATTGAGCCGATTGCGCCTGGATGAACTTACGGAGGTACTTCCTTATATGCCTCGGCTTACGGGATTGTTCTCCGCCGAAGCAAATTATATACAGACTGCCACTTCCCTGCAGGTGTCCGCCGAAGCCAATGTAGAGAAACTGACCTACGAACGCCAACCGGTTGGAGATATAGGTCTGGGGGCTACCTGGTTGCCGGGCGACAAGAATACGCACTATTTGAATACCTATTTTACACATGATAACGAAGAAGTGATGATCGCCGACGGTATCTTGACGCAGAAAAACGGAAAGGATACTCTGGAAGTGTCCACTCGTTTCGAGCATTTCCCATTGAAGATGGCCAATGCATTCATCCCTGACCAAATGGTGGCCTTTACCGGAGATATTGATGGAGGGCTTTATATTTATGGTTCGCTGGACAAGCCTCAAATGCATGGTGATATTGTTTTGGACAGTGTGTCTGTCTATGCACGCCAGGCGGGAGCACGTTACTGGTTCGACAACCGTCCGGTACAGATAAAGGACAATCAGTTGATATTCGATAAGTTTGCCATTTATACCACCAGCAAGAATCCGTTTACGATTGACGGTAAGGTTGATTTCCGGAATATGGAGCGTCCTACTGCCAACCTCAATCTGCTGGCAGAGAACTATACGTTGCTGGATGCACCGCGTACCCGCGAAAGTCTGGTATATGGAAAGGTGTTCGTTGATTTGCATGCCACGGTGAAGGGACCGCTTGACGGGCTCACGATGCGTGGAAACATGAATCTGCTGGGCAATACCAACGTAACCTACGTGTTGACCGATTCCCCTTTAACGGTGGAAGACCGTCTCAGTGGGCTGGTTACCTTTACCTCATTCACCGATACGACGTCGGTAAAGGCGGATGAAGTTCCTGCCATGTCGTTGGGAGGATTGGAAATGTATATGTCCGTCCATATTGACGATGCTGTCCGTCTTCGTGCCGACTTGAGTCCCGACCGCAGCAAATACATCGAACTGGAAGGTGGCGGTGATTTGAATATGCAGTATACTCCCCAAGGGGATATGAGCCTTACCGGACGCTATACCCTTTCGGGTGGCGTCATGAAATATTCGCTGCCTATCATCCCCTTGAAGGAGTTTCAGTTCAATCCCGGCAGTTATGTGGATTGGCGAGGGAATATTATGAATCCTACGCTAAGCCTAAAGGCTACGGAACGTATGCGTGCTTCTGTGGCCGACGGTGACGGGGACGGTTCGCGCATGGTGAACTTCGATGTTTCCATTTCCATCAAGAACAGGCTTGACGCTCCCGATTTGATATTCGATATTTCGGCGCCCGAAGATGCCGCAGTAGAGAATGAGCTGCAGGCAATGGGTGCAGAAGAGCGTAGGGGTGACATCATCGTGAAACTGTATAACGAAACGCCGAAGCATCGCGATAACTTTATCAAGCTGGCCGAGGAAGGTACTTATGAAGGTACGCTGTTTCACCGTGTCATCAAGGACTTCATGATACAGGCGGGCGACCCCGAATCGAAGAATGCCCCGAAAGGCAAGATGCTGGGAGCGGGCGATGTGGGATACACTGTTCCTGCGGAGTTTGTCTACCCGAAATACTTCCATAAGAAAGGTGCGCTGTCTGCCGCCCGTCAGGGAGATAGCGTAAACCCGAAGAAGGAATCGTCCGGTTGTCAGTTCTATATCGTGACCGGAAAGGTGTATAACGATTCTACGCTTCTCGGCATGGAACATCAGATGAACCAGGCACGCCTGAACAATGCTTTCAATGCTTTGGCGCAGAAGCACATGAAGGAAATCTACAAGATGCGTAAGGACGGTGACCAGGAAGGGCTGATGAATCTGCAGGACACGCTTATCGCGCAGGCTGAGGCTCAGGTGGCCGGCGAACCGGAGTTCCGTTTCACGCTGGAACAGGTAAAGGCATATACCACTGTAGGCGGCACACCGCATCTGGACGGCGAATATACCGTGTTCGGCGAAGTCGTTGAAGGCATGGATGTGGTAGATAAGATACAACAGGTAAAGACAGACCGCAGCGACCGTCCGGAAGAGGATGTGAAGATTGAGAAGGTGACTGTGATTGACTGATAAACAGAATTGCGTCAAACCTTTGGGAAGAGAGTCTCGCCCTGTCACACAAGTATGAAGATAAATAAGCATTGTTTCCCCAACGGCCTGCGACTGGTACACTACGAGGATACCAGCACGCAGATGGTGGCGCTGAACATCGTTTACGATGTCGGTGCGCGCGACGAGCATCCCGAGCATACCGGCTTTGCCCATTTGTTCGAGCATCTGATGTTCGGCGGTTCGGTGCATATTCCCGATTACGATATGCCTTTGCAGTTGGCGGGGGGAGAAAACAATGCCTGGACCAATAATGACATAACCAATTACTACCTCACCGTTCCGAAGCCGAACGTAGAGACTGCCTTTTGGCTGGAGTCCGACCGTATGCTGGAGCTGGCTTTCAGCGAGCAAAGCCTCGAAGTGCAACGCGGTGTAGTGATGGAAGAGTTCAAGCAACGCTGCCTTAACCAGCCGTATGGCGATGTGGGGCATCTGTTCCGGCCGCTGGCGTTCCGGGTGCATCCGTACCGCTGGCCTACTATCGGCAAGGAACTCTCGCACATAGAGCAAGCCACGCTGGACGAGGTGAAGAGTTTCTTCTACCGTTTCTATGCTCCGAACAATGCCGTGCTGGCAGTGACGGGAAACATTTCATGGGATGAAACCGTTAAGCTTACCGAGAAGTGGTTTGCTCCCATACCCCGGCGGGACGTTCCGGTGAGGCAATTGCCGCAGGAGCCGGAGCAAACGCAGGAACGCCGGCTGACGGTAGAAAGAAACGTGCCGCTGGACGCCTTGTTCATGGGCTATCACATGTGCAGTCGCGAGGGTGCGGATTATTACGCATTCGATATTCTGTCCGATATTCTCAGCAACGGACGTTCCAGCCGTTTGAACCGCCGCTTGGTACAGGAACAGAATATCTTTTCCGGTATCGACGCGTATATCAGCGGTACGCGTGATGCGGGTCTGCTGCAAATCAGCGGTAAGCCTGCGGCAGGTGTGTCGTTGGAGCAGGCGGAAGCTGCCGTCCGTAAAGAACTGGAAGAGTTGCAGCGGTCTCC
>ENA-UPWM01000622-UPWM01000622.1-human-gut-metagenome-genome-assembly--contig:-NODE-622-length-15668-cov-15.578154_pt1 | contig 15668 bp, 7 predicted proteins | sample MGYA00250051_ERZ773379 | MGnify/ENA primary metagenome ERZ773379 (study PRJEB29103, sample SAMN06112020) | human gut metagenome | biome: human gut; feature: ankylosing spondylitis patient; material...
GTCGCGAACCTTTGCCAATAAGGTCTTCGGTAAAGGGGAAGATCCTATTGGCAAACTGATCCGGATTGAAATTGATAAAAGTACGATTGATCTCAATGTGACCGGAGTGTTCAGTGATTTCCAGCATACCATTTTCTATGCCCCTGAGATTGTCTATCGGATAGACTTGCTGGAAGATATTGACAGCCCTTTGGTTAAAAACGGAAACGGTTCTACACTGACTTTTATGCAACTGGCAGAAGGAGCTGATGTCAGGGAACTGGAGAAGAGGATGTCGGCTGTTGTGAATAAAGAGGACTTTCTTTATCTGCATGGTATCTGTAAGGAATTTATTCTTACACCTTTCAGTGAGATAAATTCTTGTGGCGTGGAAACAACGATTCCTTTTGAGGGAGTTGTGAAAGCTGATTTTGTGAGCCTTTTTGTCGCTGCCGGACTGTTTCTTCTGTTCTTTGCCGTTTTGAATTATATCTCACTTACGGTAGCTCAGACGGGTTTTCGTGCCAAGGAAATGGCATCAAGGCGTTTGCTGGGAACTCAACGGACTGGAATCATAGCCCGATATATTGCTGAATCATTTATTCTGACACTGTTCTCATTTACATTGGCTCTGTTGCTGGTATATCTTGTTTCTCCGAATCTCAGTGAACTGATTGGAAAGAACGTGGATCCTTTTCGGAATATGGGCAGGACTGGATTGCTTTTCATGGTCTCAATGCTGGTATTATTGTCACTTTTATCCGGTATAATTCCTGCTTTGCTTGTTTCTGGTTACAAGCCGATTGATGTGGTACGCGGAAATTTTGCCCGAGCCAGTAAAATGACTCTTGGAAAAATTCTGGTCGGCTTTCAGAGTGGGGTCGCTTTTATTACTCTGGTTCTTGCAGTTGTGATGTTTATTCAGTTGAAGCACATGACAGACAAACCTATGGGATATGAGAGAGATAACAGAATCTGCATACAGAATGCAAGTAAGCTTTCCGATTATCATGTGGAAGAATTGAAGTCTCTGGCCTGTGTGGAGAAAACCGGATGGGTACAGTTTGAACCGATGACTTTGGGTATTTCGGGGACATCCTTCAGGATAAATGGTGTTGATTGTAAATTTGATGTATATTTTGGTAACCAAGCAGCATTTGATATTCTGGGATTTAAAGTTTTACGCAAAACTGGAGAACCTCTTGGATATAGTGCGTGGCTTCCGGAATCAACGATGCGTGCACTCGGCCTGGATTACGACTGTACTCAGATTGATTTCGATAATGGGAGTTATATTCCCGTTTGTGGAATTATAAAGGACTATCAGAAAGGAACATCTGAAAGCAGTGAAAGAAATGGTTTTCTGAATCTGGCCTGGATCATGGAAATGGAAAAAGAAGAAGATTTCCGGGTTCTGCGAAGCCTGGTCGTAAAAGTGGCCGGAGACGAGAACCAGGCAGTTGATGAAATCAAGGCTTTTTATCGCAACAAGGGCTTTTCAGAGGATGAAATCAGTGTACGTACTTTTAATGAGATGAATTTCAGTCTGTATGATACGGAGAACCGGAATTTAAAATTGCTGGCAATATTTACGTTGCTTACTCTTCTGCTTACCATTTTGGCCATGTTTGCCATGAGTACCTATTATGCTCGTCAGCATGCCCGTGAGGCAGCTTTGAGAAAAGTGATGGGAAGCAGCAGGTTACAACTCTTTGTTGAGACATCAGCCGGTTTCCTGAAGTCAGTGGGAATATCGCTGGTTGTAGCATTACCGGTGGCATGGATGGCAGCAGACAAATGGCTTGAAGGATATAATTACAGGATAGACAATCCGGTTTATGTATATGGGGCTGCTGTGGCAGTAATGCTTTTGGTGGCCATTCTTTCCATCAGCTGGCAGATGATCAGGCTCATAAATACTAATCCGGTGAACGCTTTGAAAAATGAATAATGTAGAACGAATTAATAAAATGACAATTATGATTAAAGTAACAGATCTTAGTAAAATTTTCCGTACAGAAGAAATTGAAACAACAGCATTGAACGGTGTGTCCTTCGAAATCAAGGAAGGTGAATTTGTAGCCATCATGGGACCTTCCGGGTGTGGCAAGTCTACTTTGCTGAATATTCTGGGACTGCTTGACAATCCTTCGGGCGGAAGTTATGAACTGATGGGACAGGAAGTGGCTAAGTTGAAGGAACGGGACCGTACGAGATTCCGTAAAGGAAACATCGGTTTTGTGTTCCAGAGTTTTAATCTGATTGATGAACTGAACGTGTTTGAGAATGTGGAGCTTCCCCTGAAATATCTGAATATAGGAGCCGGCGAACGGAAACGGCGGGTTACGGAAATCCTGAAGCGGATGAATATCAGTCACCGTGCCCAGCATTTCCCTCAACAGCTGTCCGGTGGTCAGCAGCAGCGTGTGGCAATTGCGCGTGCCGTCGTTTCAAATCCCAAACTTGTACTGGCCGATGAACCTACCGGTAATCTTGATTCCAGAAACGGTAAGGAAGTTATGGATTTGCTAACGGAACTGAATTCGGAAGGAACGACCATTGTGATGGTAACTCACTCACAGAAGGATGCCTCGGTGGCTCAGCGTACAATCAATCTGTTTGACGGGCAGATTGTCAGTGATGTCAGAAATGAACTGTAAAAGACTTGAGTTATGAAGAAGAGAAACTGGATATTGAAAGTCTTCTCGCTGGGGGTTGGTCTGGCAATTGGCTGTGTCTTGATTGCCAAAGTATGCTTTGAATCCGCGTATGATAGCTTTTATAAAGATATAGACCGGATTTATATCATCAAGACCGGAGTTTCCAGGCAAGGAGCAGTAAATGATTTTAATCAGATTAGTGGTGGAGTTGCACCCGGATTCAAACAATATGTACCCGGTGTGGAATATGCAACCCGCACGACTTTCTTGTTTGAAAGCGATAAATACTATACGGAAGACAGGCGGCAGGTTTCCGGCAAGTTGGTTCTGGCAGATACTTCTTTTTTCCATGTATTCGACCGGAATATTCTGGAAGGAGATCCGGTTCAGGTCCTGTCGCAACCACGAATGGCGATGGTAAGCCGTTCGTTTGCCGAGAAGATGGGAGGCATTGATAAAGCTGTCGGACAAGTTCTTTATAACGAAGATGCGTCCGGCTGGAAATTTACGGTCGGTGGTATTTATGAAGATTTCCCGGAAAATGGAAGTCTGGATTACGATCTGTTGCTTTCTATGGAATCATATAATAAATGGAGCCGGGAGAATTGGTTGGGAAACGACCGCTATGTCGGTTTTGTCAAGTTGGAAGCAGGAGTTGATCCGTCTTCCCTGACGGATGCGATCCATTCAATGCAGGAAAAGAACCAGCCTTTGGAAGAACTGGAAAAAAGCGGGAGTAAGATCTGGTATTATCTGTCGGCTTTTGATAAGCTGCATACTTCCGATCCGCAGGTGCGGAATATGATTGTCATTCTTTCGATTGTTTCGTTGGTTCTGCTTCTGATTTCGTTGATGAATTATATCCTCATCACGATCTCGGAAATGGTAAGCCGGTCGAAAGAGATTGGAGTTCATAAATGTTATGGTGCAGGCCGCTGGGATATCTATAAGATGTTGTGTAAAGAAACGATGAAAGTGTTGCTGATGGCACTGGGGTTCTCCGCAGTTCTCGTTTGGGCTGCCAAACCATTGGTTGAAGATTTGCTAGGAGCGAGTCTGAGAGCTCTCTTCATTCCTGAAACCATTGGCGTATTGATCGGAGTCATATTCCTGTTGTTTCTGGTTTCTACGATTGTTCCCGGTTATTTGTATGATAAGATTCCGGTCGGTGTAGCTTTCCGGAATTACCGTGAGAACAAACGGAAATGGAAACTGGCTTTGTTGTGGGTACAGTTTACGATCAATATCTTTCTGGTGTGCTTCATGCTTGTCATTGCTGCCCAATACGACAAGGCTTTGAACGACAGACCGGGATATACTTATGAGAATGTTCTTTATTATAATGTCCGGGGCGTGGATCAGTTACAGGCGAGCCGAAGCATTGCTGCCATTTTGTCGAATCCGGAAGTGGTTGATGTGGAACGTTGTTACGGGCTTCCTTTCGATTATTGTTCGGGAAATAATATTTATCTGCCGGGGGATGATCGGGAATTGTTTAATATTGCCGATCAATATGCCGGAACGAAAGGATTTTTCGATTTCTTTGAGATTCCGATGCTGGAAGGACGTGTACCGGAGACTATTCAGGAAGTCGCTGTAAGCCGGAAGTTCGTAGAGAAGATGAAGGAGTTTGCCGACTGGAAGGACGGTGCGATAGGTAAAGAAATTTATGTAACGGAACATTCTGATTCATCGGGGATGAACCAGGGAATTCTGACAATTACAGGAGTCTATGAAGATTACCGGATCGGATTGTTGACGCGTAATGATGAACGTCCCAGCATCCGGTTTACGGCAGATCCGGAGCTGTATGCAGATTTTATGCCTTATGTATTAATCAAGGTAAAACAGCTGACTCCTGAAGTCATATCGGAAATCCAGAAAGATGTACAGAAGGAAATTACCGGAAAAGATATAGAAATATTTTCGTACAAGCAGGTGATGCAAAGCATGTATGACGATAACCGGAAGATGAAGAATACAATTCTGATCGGCAGTCTTTTTTCTATTGTAATAGCTTTCCTGGGCCTGATCGGCTATATCCGTGATGAATCGCAACGGAGAAGTAAAGAAATTGCTATCCGTAAGATCAATGGAGCTACCTCTTCAGAAATTCTTTCTCTTTTTGTCAGTGAAATCATGAAGTGGGTACTGGCAGCAGCCATAGTGGGTGACCTGGCAGCGTATTATGTTTCCGGTTTGTGGCTGGAGCAATTCTCCGAGAAGGTGACTGTTTCGTTGTGGTATCTGCTGGCTGCCGATCTGATCGTTGCGTTGATTGTAGCCGTCACCGTGGTGATAAACAGTTTGCAGATCACCCGTGCCAATCCGGTCCTTTCGCTGAAGAGTGAATAATTTGTTTGTGTTATCTGTAAAATTTGTCTTACAATGAAAAAAGTAGTCTTGATACTATGGTTATTGGTATTGGGGAATATAGGTATGAAAGCTGAATTCAGGCATATCGTCCGGGTTGATAAAAAAGTAAGTGAATTGAAAGATACAATTGATTTATCATCTCCATTAGGTGCATTTACAGCGTCTGCCTATATGCAGGTGAAAGGAAATGATTCTGTTTGCTTTGATAAAATCTATACATTCCGCTTTTGTCCGTTGGGCAAAAGTTATCAAAACCGTAAAGTACAGCCAGAAGTAAAAGAGGAAATATTGAACCGGGAAGTGAAGCAGGTCGTCTACTACAATGATTCTGTTGCAGGGGTGATTTCCACATTTGAGGGCTGGGGAGATGAATATGGGTATATGCTGACCGGTTCAGTCTTTGAGAATGGCAGATGGGTAAATGCCGGAGAACAACCTGTGAAATCGATTGAGGAAGGTCAGCTCTGGTTAAAGGAAAAGTTGGCTCCTACTTTAGACCGGTATGCGAAATATACTTCTCGTATCTCGCATGTTTCAACAGATACGACGGCCTTTATCCGTTATATCCAGTCACATGGTCGGGAGCCGGAAGAATTCCTTTTGGAAGCCTTGAAACAACATCGGATTGTTTTATATGGAGAACATCATTTTTATAAGCCTTCCTGGGATCTGATGAAACGGCTGATCCGAAGGCCTGAGTTTCCGGAGACCGCCGGGACTGTTTTCCTGGAGATGAAAACAGGGAATCAGGCCCGTATCAATCAATTCATGAATGGAGAAAAGCTGGACAGACAATTGCTTTTGGATATTTTGGGCGGTGATTATCAGTATGGCTGGAATGATAAAGGAATGTATGAGTTCCTGATAGCTCTTTGGGAGGTTAATCAAAAATTATCTCCGGCAAAGAAAATACGGGTCATCTTTCCTGATTTTGGTCTGTCATGGCTGGATATTCAAACAGAGGATGATGTTAAACGCTGGGAAAGATATACATTTCAGGATCGGGATACCTGCATGGCTGATATGACCGAGAAGATAATTCGGGAAAATCAGAACTCACGGGGACATTTGTTTATAGTGGGCGGTAATCATGCCTGCAAACATGCCAATGGCGTTCCGAGTCTGGGTAATCTTCTGAAGCAGAAATTTTCAGACGAAGAAGTGTATGCTGTAAAACTTCATACGGTATGGGGTGATAACTCGGGCAATGTCTTTGGAAAAGTGAGGAAAGGTTTGTTTGATTTTGTCTTTCGGATGAATGGAAACAAGCCGGTGGCCTTTGCTCTGGCCGATTCTCCTTTTGGACGTGAACCATGTGATTTTGAGCTGGAGTATCAGGGTGTTCCCATTGCCGGTACGTTTGAGGAAAATTTTGATGCTTATGTTTTTCTTCAGCCGCTGGAAATGGATAAGGTCGGATATTTTCTGGTAGAAGAAATGTACACGGACTCGTTTATTGATGAAATAAAGCGCAGATGTAAATTGTCAGGAGATAAATATCCATATAGAGGATTACGGTTGGAAGACTTCACGAAAGAATGGAGAATTAACCAGCTTAATGGGATAAAGGATGAAAAGAGATATCCTATGTTTGAATAACTTTTTCAAGAAGCGGGCAACACAAACGAACTATATATAAATGAACAGCCTTATGGAAATATATAATAACATCAAAACCTTGGTCCGGAAATATCCGATACCGGTTATACTTAATATAATGGGTCTGGTACTGGCTTTTACAGCTTTCATCATGATTATGGCTTATGTCCGTTTTGAATGGAATTTTGACAGATGTTATCCGAAATCGGATTGTATCTTCAAAGTGGATATGCCGAAAGTCTCTTTCTTCCGTTCCATTCTTCCAACGGGCTATGCCGAGTCGATTATCCATTCTTCGGCTCATGTGAAAGCGGGCACTATGTTTTGTCCGTATGGGGGTGAGGCTTATCTGACAGTGACGGAGGCTGATGGTAACCGGGAAGGCTATAAACATAAAGTGAATCTGGTGAGTCCTGATTTTTTCGATGTCTTTGGTATCGAAGTGCTTGAAGGCTCCCGTGATGCTTTGTTGAAACCGAATCAGCTGGTGATTCCTGAAAGTCTGGCTAAAAGGATGTTCGGGGAAGAATCACCTGTCGGCAAACCGGTGCGGATGGAGTCGAAGTCGGCTTATTTTCTGCAGCTTTCCGACTGGCAGGTGGGAGCGGTTTATAAAGACGTGCCTGGCAATACCCAGTTGGATAACAATATTCTGGCTCCTATACCGGAATCTTTATTGGGATCATTCGACTGTTCCAATTTTGTCTGCTATTTACGCCTGGATGATCCGGGAAATGCTTTACTGGTAGAAGATGAGTTTAACCGAAAATTTGATTTTGTCCGCTATCCCTATCTTAGCCCAATTCATCTGACTGCGCTTCAGGATATTTACTTTAATGAAAACGAGATAGAGACTCAAGTGTTTAAATTGGGCGACCGTATGCAGAGTTATTTATTGATTCTTATTGCGGTTCTGATAGTCTTTGTGGGAATGTTCAACTTTATCAACTTTTATATATCTCTCATGCCTTTGCGGTTGCGTGGAGTCAATACGCGGAAGATTTTGGGAGCAACGGTTGGAATGCTTCGTTTGGAACAGGTGCTGGAGGTGGGCTGCTTAGTCGGGCTGACCAGTCTGGTAGCTGTCGGATTAAGTTTTCCTGCTTCCGGATGGTTTGTCGGGTTGGGTATTATCCAGGAACCGGTTTCGATGGAAAGTGACGGGTGGCTTTGTGCGGTTACTATATGCGGGGCTTTGCTGGTAGGGATGGTAGCAGGTCTTTATCCTGCTTATTTTGTGACATCTTTCCCGACGGCTCTGTTGCTGAAAGGAAACTATGGCCTGACACCTTCTGGCCGGAGAATCAAAAGCGTTCTGCTGGTAATTCAATATGCCATTGCATGTTCATTAATGGTTTTCATAGCCTTTGTTTATTTGCAGAACCGGATGATGATGCATTCCAGTACGAAGTTTGACCAGGATCAGCTGGCGATCGTTGAACTGACAAGTGAGATGGCCGGGAAGCAGAGTTCCTGGTTGCAGGAGACACTGCGGCAGTATCCGGAGGTAGAAGATGTGGCTTTTGCAACTGAATATGTCGGTGGGCAGGATTCTTATTCTACCTGGGGAATGAAATGGAAAGGTGAGGAGGCTGAAACTTATCGGATCTGGTGCTCTCCGAATTTCTTTGATGTGATGGGAATCCGCATTATTGAAGGACGTAATTTTACCGGTGACACGGATTCAGGATATATCATCAATGCTTTTTTGCGCGATCATTATGGAGTCGGTATCGGTCCTCTCAATGACCTGGATGGAGAGATTGTCGGCATTTGTGAGGAAGTGGCATTTACTTCGGCCCGGAAGGAGAAAGTTCCGATAGTCTTCTCTGTATCATCTTCTTCTTCGCATAATTTGCCGATCGTTTACATCCGGCTGAAAAAAGGTTTTGATGCCGTAACAGCTGTGACACATATCCGGCAGACGGTTGCCAGAATGGATGCAGCTTATCCGGTGGAAGTTAAATTCTATGATCAGTTGCTGAATTCTCTCTATCAGAGGGAAGTCCGGTTCGGGACCATCCTTTTATGTTTTTCCTTGCTGGCGGTTGTTCTGTCACTGGTCGGCGTGTTTGCTTTGGTAATCTTTGACATATATTACAAGCGGAAGGAAATTGCTTTGCGGAAAGTGTTTGGAGCTGAATTTACCGATATTATAGGCTTAGGCCTCAAGCCTTACTTCTGGCTTGTCTGTATCGCTTTTGCGCTGGCACTTCCTTTTTCATGGTGGATGGTTTCCGACTGGTTGGGCAACTTTGCCTTCCGCATACCGGTTACGCCTGTTGTCTTTATCTTGGTTTTTATTCTGATGCAGATTCTTACGGCAGTGCTTGTGTCTGTGATGTATGCTACGATAGCTCGTGAAGTACCGCGTGACAGTCTTTCTGCTGAATAGTATATATATAAGGTGGGGAAGCCGCTTGCCCTATGCTGTAATCCGATCATTCTAATTGGTAATAGAGTAATAAAGTTAAAAGGAAAAGAAACAAAAGACGATGAGGATTATCTGAAAATTCCTATTTTTGAAAGATAAAAAGAGAAACAGACCATGATGAGTAAAGGAAAGATATTGGTTGTAGATGATAATTCAGGCATTCGGGCAGCCTTGAAGATTTTATTGCCCAAATATTTTAGTGCAGTGGAACTGCTTGCTTCTCCGGCGGCAATTCATGCATGTTTGCGTGATTTCCGTCCGGATGTAGTTCTGCTGGACATGAACTTTGAGACTGATACCAATACGGGAAACGAAGGATTATTCTGGCTTTCGGAAATCAAGCGGATCAGTTCGCAGACTGAGGTGGTACTTTTTACTGCTTATGCGGATATTGCCTTGGCGGTGGAAGGAATGAAGCGGGGTGCTTTTGATTTTATTGTGAAGCCGTGGGACAATGAGAAACTGGTTTCCGTGTTGCAGGCTGCATGCGATAAGGTGGTTCAAAAGTCCGGGAAGACCGGAAAAACTGTTGCTAAAGAAACGGAATCTTCCGCTGTGGCGAAAATGTACTGGGGAGAAGGATCGGTTATGTCCGGAATCCGCCGTACGGTGGAAAAGATTGCTCCAACGGAAGCCAGTGTCCTGATTACCGGCGAAAACGGAACCGGAAAAGATGTGCTGGCAGCAGAAATTCACCGTTTGTCTGACCGGGGGCTGAAGCCGATGGTTTGTGTCGATGCCGGAGCAATTACTGAAACATTATTTGAAAGTGAACTGTTCGGACATGTAAAAGGTGCTTTTACTGATGCATATGCCGATCATGTGGGAAAGATGGAACAGGCGAACGGAAGCACACTCTTCTTGGATGAGATCGGAAATATTCCTTTGCAATCTGAGATTCATGAAGAAAGCTCTCTTTTTTATCGTATGCCTCTGTTTTGCAATAAACATGATGGCGCAAACAAAAACGATAACAGGGGTAGTGGTAGATGCCACCGGTGAACCTGTTATCGGAGCGAGTGTCCTGGAGGTGGGGACAACAAATGGTACAATAACTGATGTAGACGGTAACTTTACTATCCAAGTGCCTGTGGGGGCAAAACTGGATGTGAGTTATATAGGTTACAAAACACAACAAATTGTAGTGGGAGTGCCAAACACCTACAAGGTTATTTTAAAAGAAGATGCAGAAATGCTGGATGAGGTCGTGGTGACCGGTTATGGAATGAGTCAGAAACGTTCGTTGATGACGAACTCTATTTCAAAGTTGGATGATAAAGTATTACAAAATGCAGCTATGAGTAATGCGGCCCAATCCTTGCAGGGAACTGTCAGCGGATTGCGTGTGACAAATACTTCGGGTAAACCGGGTAGTTCGCCCAATATCGTTTTGCGTGGTGGTGCTTCCATAAACAAGAATCTGGAAGGGCCGTTGGTCGTGGTGGATGGCCTTGTGCGTTCTATGGATGATATCAATCCTTCAGATATTGAATCCATACAGGTGCTGAAAGATGCGGCTTCCACAGCTATTTATGGTGCCCGTGCCAATAACGGCGTAATTCTGGTGACAACCAAGAAGGGGGTGGAAGGCAGGACACAAATTACTTATAAGTTCAAAGGGGGTGTGAACTTTGCACGTGAAGGGTATAAGTATTTGGATGCCGGTGACTATTTGTATTATCAACGTTTAGGTTGGCAGCGTACCAATGGCGGTACAAGTATGGAGAACCAGAAAGGTTTTGGGGTTAACTCCGGAGTGGATCTGGCCTTTATGACAGATGCAAACAAACATTTGCTGAATGAAGGATGGCGGTCTATGGCGGATCCTGTGGATCCTGATAAAACTTTGATTTTTAGAAACCATGCCGGTGAGCTGCATGATCTGACTTTCCGCAATGCCGCGTTTACACAAGATCATTATCTGAATTTGTCGGGAGGTAATGACAAAGGAACATTTTCCTCATCTTTAGGGTATTATTCGGAAGACGGTCAGATAATTTCTACCAATTATCAGCGTGTGAACGGGACTATCAACGGTTCATACAAGTTGTTGCCCGTTTTGACAGTGAATGCCGGCGGTAGTTTTTCATGGTCCAAGATGCCCGATTTATGGACTTACGACTTGAAAAGCCCTTGGAACGGAGAAACGGGAGAGTATGAGTTGTTCTATCGTACCATGAGTATGTTTCCCACTTGGAATCCGTGGAATGAGGATGGAAGTCCTGCTGCCGGATGGAGTAATCAGGATGGTAATCCTTATTATTGGAAAGATAAACTGACTCGTTCTACAACGAACCGTAAGACTTCGTTTAATATCGGTTTTGCTTTGGAAATCCTTCCGCAGCAATTGTTCCTGAATGGAAACAGTTCTATGTATTATACAGATAGTCAGTTTGAACTGTTTGAAAAGAAATATCAACAGATAGGACAAGCTTCCAATACCAATCGTAATGCTTCTCAAACAAATACAAAAGTTTTTCAACAACAGCATGCATTGACTCTGGAATATAAAAAAGGTTTTAGCGGACATAATATCAATGCCATGGCAGGTGGTGAGTATTTTGATTATCAGTATCAGAACCTGGAAGCGCGTGTTTCCGGTGCTCCTACAGATGATATACCTACTTTAAATGCGGGCACTAACCGTACTTATACTACTTCTGTCAAAACCGGATATCGCATTCTTTCCGGTTTCGCCCGTGTTAACTATGATTATAATTATCGTTATATGGTGTCCTTGGTAGCCCGTTATGACGGTATTTCCAAATTGTCCGACAATCGTTGGGGATTTTTTCCGGGTATATCTGCCGGTTGGAATGTGCATGAGGAAGCTTTCTTTAAAGATTCAAAGTTTGCGGAAGTAGTATCCTTGATTAAACCGCGTATCAGTTATGGGTTGAACGGTAATGTAAACGGTATCGGTAATTTTGATGTATATGGTAAATATGGTTCGGTAGGTGCTTATAATGGTAACCTGGGTTATTTGAATACAGGGGTGGTCAATAGTAAATTGCGTTGGGAAAAGAGCCATACGTTTGAACTGGGGCTTGACTTGGGCTTTTTCAATAATCGTATTCATATGATTATGGACTACTATGACCGCACGACTTCCGATTTGCTGACTGATGTGAATTTGCCGGAATATACAGGATTTCCCTCGTTCAAAACGAATCTGGGTACTATCAGCAACCGTGGTTTCGAACTGGAAGCCAAGGTGAATCTGCTGACAAGGAAGGACTGGTCGTGGGATGTCACCGCTAATACTTCATTTGTGAAGAATATGGTGAAGAAGCTGCCTTTTAACGGGAATGTAAACAACCGTCAGGGGGGTGAGCAGGTATGGGATCCAAAATCCAACTCGTTGGTTTGGGTAGGCGGCATTCAAGAAGGAAAAAGCTTGGGTGATATCATTGCTTATAAACAAGTGCGTATCTTGCGTGACTGGGATGATGTGAGAAATCATGCCGGTGATTTTGTGGATGAGGTTGCCAACCTGTATGGGCCGAATAAGGCTGCCGAATATGCGGGTAAACCGGGATGGAAACCCATTGAGCCGGGAGATGTACTGTGGGATGACAAGAATGGGGATAATGTTATAAATTCATACGACCGTCAGGTGGTGGGTAATATTTATCCGAAATGGACCGGTGGTTTTTCTACCACGCTGAACTATAAAAACTGGTCTTTGTATGGTCGTTTTGACTATGCGGTGGGTCATACCATTTACAATGATTTGAAAGCAAGAATCTTGGGGCAGTATAACGGGTCGTTCAATTTGATTACGGATGTCAGAAATTCGTGGTCTGAAAACAATACGGAAACTAGTATTCCTAAATTCTATTGGGCCGACCAGAATGCGAAAAAGAACATTACCCGTTCCAATAATGGTACAACGAATCTGAACAATAATAACTCTACTTTCTATGAAAAGGGGGATTATTTGTGTCTGCGTGAGGTAACCTTGAGTTATAAATTCCCGAAGAATCTTATAAATAAGGTGTTCTTGACCGATGCGTCCGTGTATGTTACGGGGCAGAATTTATTCTATATTACCGGATATGATGGAACTTCTCCGGAACCGGTTATGGATATTCAGGCAAATGGTCGTGGCGGTATAGACAATGGACGCTATCCTACACCAAGAACCGTTCTGTTTGGTTTACAATTGTCATTTTAATGTGTAAAAAAGAAAAGGTATGAACATAAAAAAGATAATATTGGCTTTTGCCGCATCGGCTATGTTGGCCGGTGGATGTACTTCGTTGGATATGGACCCGGTGAGCGATATCACTGACTTGAATTACTGGAAAACTCCGGAACAGTTTGATTCATTTGTTTTTGGACTGCATAGTCGCTTCAGGAGCCATTCGTGGAATATGTTTTTGTTGGGTGAGGCAAGAAGTGATGTCTTTGGGGGAATTCCTTTCGGTGGAGAAGCTACCCAGGGGATGGAACGTTTTCCTTATAATACATTGAATGCGGAGAATCCCGGAATCAGCGGGTTTGGTGATTTGTATCAGAATATCAACCAGATGAACTTGTTTATCAGCAGAACTCTTCATACGGATGTGCTGACTGAAAGTGCCAGGAATTATTATTTGGGACAGGTGTATGGATTGCGTGCTTACTATATGTATCAGCTATATCGTTCATGGGGAGATGTCGTGTTTACGGAAGAGCCTAGCCTGGGTTTTGAAGTGGGTAAACTGGCAAAGGCGGCGACTCCGGCTGCCGAAATCTTTGAGCAGGTAAAAAAAGATATAGAATCTTCATTAAGTTATTTTGGATCCGATTATACCATAAAGGAAAAAAAATCGCTGTGGTCAAAGGCTGCCACATTGATGCTGAAAGCGGATGTATATCTGTGGAGTGCCCATCGTGACGGGGGAGAAGGAGATGCCCGGACAGCAAAGAATGCGTTGGTTGACATACAGAATAATATCAGCCGTAGCAATCTGGACTTGATGGATACTTATCAGGGAGTGTTTGCTTATGATAATAAAGGTAATAAAGAGATTATCTTTACCATTCATAATGAATTGTTTGAATACAATCTGTGGAATGGAAATAATGATTTGTTTCCACAGGCTGATTATTTAGGGAAATTCTATAATGCGGATGGTACTTTGATAAATACGTCGGTCGAGAATAATTTCGGTATCATGCGCCTGATGGTGAAATTGGAAAACTTCAAGAAGTTTCTGCCGGGAGACACCCGTCGTGACGTTACATTGAAAGATGTATATAATAAGGTGGAAAATGGCAAGTTGGAATTGGTAGGGGTGTATCCGCATAAGTATTGGGGAGTTATGAATGGGAGTACACGGGTGAGATGTGATGATTATCCTATTTATAGATATTCGGATTTGCTATTGATGCTGGCTGAGGCGAAAGTGCTTTTGGGTGAGGATCCAGCTACAGAGATAAACCGGGTGCGCCGGCGTGCGTTTGGTGATGCGTATGATGCTTCAACAGTGGGGTTTCCCAATCAGGAATTATAATAATATTTTTTCCGCGGGTCAGGCCTTCTCAGAGGGCTTGCTCAGGTCTACGCTGCGGATGATCTTGCGCACCGGCAGGATGCTCTTGGCGTTCATGGACAGCTCGTCCACGCCCATGCGCAGGAAGGTCTCGGTCAGGGCGGTGTCGGCACCCAGCTCACCGCAGATGCCCACCCAGATGCCGTGGCGGTGGCCCGCCTCAATGGTCATCTTGATGGCGCGCAGCACAGCGGGATGGTGCGGGTTGAAGAAGGGCTCCAGCTTTGCATTCTGGCGGTCCAGCGCACAGGTGTACTGGGTCAGGTCGTTGGTGCCGATGGAGAAGAAGTCGCACTCGGCAGCCAGCTCGTCCGCGATCAGCACAGCGGCGGGGGTCTCGATCATGGTGCCCACCTCGATGTTCTGGCCCATCTTCACGCCCTCGGCGGTCAGTTCTGCGCGGCACTCTTCCAGAACAGCCTTGGCATCCTGCAGCTCCCGCAGGCTGGTGATCATGGGGAACATGATGCTCATGTTGCCGTAGGCAGAAGCACGCAGCAGAGCGCGCAGCTGGGTCTTGAAGAAGTCCCTGCGGGTCAGGCAGATGCGGATGGCGCGGTAGCCCAGAGCGGGGTTCTCCTCGTGATCCAGCTTCATGTAATCGACGGTCTTATCGGCACCGATGTCACAGGTACGGACGACCACCTTGCGGGGAGCCAAACTCTCCACCACCTGCTTGTAGGCCTCGAACTGGTAGTCCTCGGTGGGGAAGTCCTTGCAGTTCAGGTAGACGAACTCAGTGCGGAACAGGCCTACGCCGCCGGCATCGTTCTGCTGCACAGCACCCACATCGCTCATGCCGCCGATGTTGGCAAAGACATTGATGGTCTTGCCGTCCAGCGTGGTGTTGGGCTTGCCCTTCAGCTCCTGCAGCAGGGCCTGCTTCTTCTGATCTTCCTGCTGGCGTTTCTTCAGGCTCTTGAGCAGGTCGGGGGTGGGGTCAACGTAAACGCAGGCGTTGTAGCCATCGATGACCGCCATCTTGCCGTCCCAGTCGTCCTGAATATCCTTGCACTGGATCAGGGCAGGGATGTTCATGCTGCGGGCCAGAATGGCGGTGTGGCTGTTGGAGCTGCCCTC
>ENA-UPWM01000628-UPWM01000628.1-human-gut-metagenome-genome-assembly--contig:-NODE-628-length-15571-cov-9.633471_pt1 | contig 15571 bp, 18 predicted proteins | sample MGYA00250051_ERZ773379 | MGnify/ENA primary metagenome ERZ773379 (study PRJEB29103, sample SAMN06112020) | human gut metagenome | biome: human gut; feature: ankylosing spondylitis patient; material...
TAGCGAAATTCCTTGTCAGGTAAGTTCTGACCCGCATGAAAGGCGTAATGATTTGGGCACTGTCTCAACAGCCCGCCGTTTCAGCGCGGGCATTGATGATAACGCCGCTTTTGCTGCGGAAGTTGGGGAACCCCCATACTGCCACATCCGGGCGGATATTATCTCGCCCGGCCAGCAGAACCGGCGCGGGGTTGGTGGGGTAAATCTCGCCGGTTTTGACTTCCATGCCCGGACGCTGCTGCGTGATTGTATTCACGATATCCCGTATTTCCTGCTCGTCGATTGATATTGTGTATCTTCCGCACATTTCCAGATCACTTTCCTTCTACAAACCATCTGTTTTCCTCTAAATAGAGATTGGTTTCCGTCCGGCCAATCCTGACACGGTATCGGATTCCCGCTCCGCCCGCTTTGAGCGACGCGGCTTTTCGCACGTCCTTGATCTGATCGATCTCATAATGCGTGCCATCCTCCCAAGTGATTACCTTGGGTTGGGCATAACCGGTAGGCGTCATCTCAGCCAATACACTGACGTATACCTTGCGCCTGATATCCTGCATCCCTATCATCCCTCACTGGTTTATAAATATCCCACCGGATGAATGGTATGGTCTTCATAGGGATTGAATTGTGTCAAGGTCTTGTCTTTTAATAATGTCGCCCTTTGTACCGCGAAATTCCCGAAGCGCTGCTTTAGGCCGTCAACCGCCCTGTCCAGCGCCTCCAGCTTTTCGCGCTTGCCTTCATCCGTATAGAAATCCAACTGCGTACAAATGCTGTCATGCTCAAAGTCTGTCACGCTTACGCCGATACTGCGAATCGGCCGATCCCATCGATAGTTTGCCTTGAAGAGCTCCATTGCTTTTCGAGCGATTTCGCTGCCGATGTTGGTATAATACGCTACCTTGCCCTGCCGCGTGAAGGAAGCAAGTGCATTATCTCTCACGGAGATGCAGACCGTCCGGCCCTTAAAGCCGAGTTCCCGCATCCGGCGCGCCACGCTCTCCGCTAACACATAATAGACTAGCTTCACATCCTCATCGGTTTCAAGATCACGCGGGGTGGTCGTGCTGTTGCCTACTGATTTAATGACTATCTCGCTGCCATAGGGGCTGACCGGGGATTGATCGTTACCAAGCGCAAACTGTTTGAGGATCAAGCCGATTTTGCCGAATATCCCATGCAGGGTACTGTCCGGAGCAGTTGCAAGCTCTCCGATGGTGTAAATGCCGTAATTTCGAAGCTTACGCATCGTTGCCGCGCCGACGTAGAGCAGGTCGGATGCCGGCAGTGGATAGACAATTGCCTTGTAGTTGCTTTTTGACAGCACCGTCAGGCCGTGCGGTTTGCGGTAGTCGCTGCCCAACTTCGCCGTTACTTTGTTCCAGCTCGCGCCGATGCTGACCGTAATACCGAGTTCTTTCCAGATGCGCTGTTGTATCTCTTTTGCCAGCGTCTCGCTACGTCCAAACAAGCCCCCGCTGCCAGTTACGTCGATCCAGCACTCATCAATGCCAAATGGCTCTAACTGGTTCGTATACTCCAGCAGGATTTCCCGCACCAGACGGGAGAATCGGACATACAGTGGAAAATTCGGCGGAAAGATGATAAGGCCGGGGCATTTTTGCTTTGCCTGCCAAAGGGCTTCCCCGGTCTTGACCCCGTAATGCTTAGCAATTTCATTTTTCGTCAGGACGATGCCGTGACGCTGTTCCGGATCCCCTCCAACGACAACTGGTTTGTCTCTGGCTTCCGGAACTGGTACAGCCGAAGCGCCGCTTTTACCGCCCGCAGGACAGTCCGGGCAGACAGCTTTGTGGTGGAGATCATAATGTTGAATGACTTTTGTTCGATTTCTTCCTGCACTGCCATCACCTCCCATGCAGCAGGATGCTTTTAGCGTTCATGCTCTGCCGGGGGCTTGGTGCGGGGCTTTTCTGCCGGAGGTTCATCAGGCACCGGCAGCACCAGCAGACGGTTGCCCAGCTTCAGAAAGGCTTCCGGCTGATGAAAAAGCTGCTCATACTTCTGCGCCATCTCCGGGGTCAGGGATGCAAAATCCTCCTCGCCCAGACCTACCACCAGAAAGGTTCCGGCAATAACATCGTACATCATTACCCGGAATACCCCGTGGCGGGTGTCCGAGAAAGTGGTACACGGCCATACCGAGCGAACGCTCGTGCATAGCTACTGCGGCAGGATCAATGTTCAACCTCTTAAAAACGAAGAATATGAGTCGGTTTCACAACAGAAACTTTGAGTTACTTGAGCCGTATGAGGGGAAACTCTCACGTACGGTTCTTAGAGGGGAAAGCTCCCGTAAGGGAGCCGACCTACTCGACAAGCGATACTACGACGCCCTGAAATCCGTCAGCAACCTCGTCCGCTCGGCCCGCAAGGTGCAGCAATGCATCCTCTTGGTCGGCGAAATCTCGGACATCTATGTAGACGGGTATCGCCGCATGGTCGGCGACGAGAACTTCACGCCCGCGGAGCTCGCGGCCATCGCCGCAGGCTACGCCCGCATCATCGAGGAGTCGGCCGGGGAATTGAAGGAGCTGCAGGACATCGTGAACCCTACGGACATGTCCCTGACGGACAAGGACCGTATCGACGTAGTGCAGCGCGTCTACGGCGTCCTGCGGCGTCACCGCGACCTGGCACGCTACTACACGCGCAAGAACATCTCCATATCCCTGCTGCGGGCCGCCCGGAAACGGGACATGGAGGGCGTGCTCTCATTGTACGGAACCGACGAACAACGTTACTGGTAGCCGACGATGGTACACATGCTTTCCCTTACGGAGAATCTGCACACAATTCTCCGGGTGTTATACGACGATATGATGGTGCTGTGTTATCCGATGTCGCAGGTCGCAATGGCCATCGCAGGAATCGGGGCGCTACTCTACATCGCCTACCGCGTCTGGCAGTCGCTGGCCCAGGCCGAACCTATCGACCTCTTTCCCCTCATGCGGCCCTTCGCCATCGGCATCTGCATCCTGTTCTTCCCGACGCTCGTGCTGGGAAGCCTGAACGGCATACTTTCACCCCTGGTAAAGGCAACGCATTCGCTGATGGTCGGGCAAACGCTCGACATGGAACAATGGCAGGAGCGGCGTGAGCGGCTCGAACTCGAAGGCCGCGAGCAGATGCCCCCGGACAGCTACTACGCCGAGGACGAGGAGATGGAGCGTGAGCTCAGTGAACTGGGCGTGGACGACCAGACACAGCAGACACTCGACCGCATGAACGAGGAGCGCTCCTCATGGTCGGTGAAGGGGCTCATCTTCAAAGGCTTAGCGTGGATACTCGAACTGCTCTTCGCGGCCGCGAGCGTTATCCTCGACGTGCTGAGGACTTTTTATCTGGTCGTGCTGTCGCTGCTGGGGCCGATCGCCTTCGCCATCTCCGTGTTCGACGGATTCCAGTCCACGCTGACGCAATGGCTCACGAAGTATGTCTCGATCTACCTGTGGCTGCCGATCTCGGACCTTTTCTCGGCGATCATCGCACGTCTGCAAACCCTTTCGATGCGCCACGACGCCGACCTGATGGCCGAAGGCTACAACTGGTATGTGGACTGGTCGAACAGCCTGAACCTGATCTTCATGCTCGTGGCCGTGTGCGGATACCTCTGCATCCCCTCGATCGCCTCGTGGGTCGTGCAGGCGAACGGATTCGCCGCTTATAACAAAACCGTCTCGAAGATGACCTCGCTCGTAAGCGCCGGAGCCGGATGGACGGCCGGCAAAGCATGGGCCGGGGCCAAAGGCGCCGGCTCGGCGGCATTATCGGGCGGTAAGGCCGTGGGACGCGGCATCATGAACGGCGCCCGGCTTATTTTCAGAAAATAAAATAACCCGTTATTATGGAATTCAAGTGTTTAACGAACATCGAAACATCGTTTCGGCAGCTGCGCATGTACGCGCTCGTCTTCGCCGGAGTCTGCGCCGTCGTTACCGTGGCGGCGGTCTGGATGTCCTACTCTTTCGCCGAACGGCAGCGGCAGAAGATCTACGTGCTGGACAACGGACGCTCGCTGATGGTGGCGCTCTCGCAGGACCTCGCACAGAACCGTCCCGTAGAGGCCCGTGAACATGTGCGGCGCTTCCACGAGCTCTTCTTCACCCTCTCGCCCGACAAGGCGGCCATCGAGTCCAATGTCGGACGCGCCTTGCAGATGGCCGACAAAAGCGCCTTATCCTACTACAAGGTTCTGCAGGAGAAGGGCTTCTTCAACCGCCTGATCGCGGGCAATGTTTCGCAGATGGTCAAAGTGGACAGCATCCGCTGCGACTTCGACCGCTATCCCTACGAGGTTACGACCTTTGCCCGGCAGCGTATTCTGCGCGAAAGCACCGTCACGGAGCGGTCGCTCGTCACGACATGCCGTCTGGTGAACGTCTCCCGCTCGGACAACAACCCGCAGGGCTTTATGGTCGAGGCGCTGAACATCGTCGAGAACAAAGACATCGCGACCTATGACCGCTAAACCGCATTCCCTGCGCTGCCGCATCCGCTGGGTGCGGCGGTCGCTGCGACGCCGCCACGACACACTCGCGCCCCGCATCCGGGAACGGATCGTACTCGCGGCGCTCGTCCTGCTTCTCTTCCTTTACCTTTGGCTCCTGTTCGCTACGGACATGAGGCCGGAACTGGAAATCGGGTATCCCGAATTATTACATCTAAAACCGTAAACGTTATGATAGAAAACAAGAATCCGGGCAATGACCCCTCGGCGGAGTTCGAGCGGCAGCGCAAACGCAAGGTGCTGCTCTTCACGGCGATCCTCGGATGCATCTTCTTCGTCGTGCTGTGGTTCATATTCCGGCCTGCACCCGTCAAGCCCCAAGAGGGAGCCGCGGGGATCAACACGTCGGTCCCGGACGGCAAAGCGCAGGCTACCGTCGGCGACAAACGCAAAGCCGCGGAACAGCTCCGCAGCGAGGAGCAGCAGCAGAGACGCATGATGACACTCGGCGACAACTCGTTCTCGCTGCTGGACGACGGGCTCAAACCTGCCGAGGAGCCTGTACCGGCGGACAATCCCGCACTGCGGGCCGCCGAAGCCAACCGGGTCATGCAGCGGCAGATGCAGGGCTTCTACGCCGCTCCGCAGCGCAATGCCGAGGTCGAAGCACTGAAAGAGCAGGTCGCGGCCCTGCAATCCCAGCTCGACGCCGAGCGGCAGCAGCCCGATCCGCTGGAACTGGCCGAGGAGCAGTACAAGCTCGCCCGGAAGTATCTCGGCGGCGGAACGGCCGCGGACGAAGAGGCCGGGCCGCCAAAGCAACGGCGGGATTCGCGTCTGTCCGTCATGCAGCCCGTTCGGGAGGGTGAGGTCGAAGCCTCGACACTCGACACGCGGGCGGATTTCACCATCGAACGTAACTTGGGATTTCTCACGGCAGCAGGTGATGTCGCGCATGCCGACATTCCGACTGTCAGGGCTTGTGTCGCTCAGACGCAAATCATACGTGCCGGAAGCACCGTACAGCTGCGGCTGCTGGAAGCCGTGCGCATCGACGATACGGTGATTCCCCGCAACACCCCGTTATACGGTCTTGCGACGATCTCCGGGATGCGGCTGCAAGTCATGGTGTCGTCCGTCGAATACGGCGGGCGGATCTTCGCTGTCGAAGCCGCGGCTTACGACCTCGACGGCCAGCCGGGGCTCAACGTCCCGAACTCCCGCGAGCGGACGGCCCTCAAAGAGGCGCTGGCGTCCGTCGGGCAAACCGCCGGCACGAGCGTAAACGTCACCCGTTCGGCCGGACAGCAGGTGTTGTCCGAGCTGGCGCGTGGAGGATTGCAGGCTTCGTCGCAGTATGTCGCCGGGAAGCTCCGCGAGGTGAAGATCACCCTCAAAGCCAATCATCAGTTATTATTGATTTCAAAAGAATAGAACACACATGAAAAGAGACCTTATTTATCTGACCCTGATTGTTTCCGCAATCTGGGCCGCACACGCTACGGCGAAGGCCGTGCAGGACGGGCCGCAGCAGATCGAACCCCGAAAGATCGAAGCGGGATTCACCAAGACTGTACACATCCTCTTCCCGTCGCCCGTCACGTATATCGACATCGGCTCGATGGACATCATAGCAGGCAAGGCCGACGGGGCCGAAAACGTCGTGCGGGTGAAGGCGGCCGTGCGGAATTTCGCAGCAGAAACAAACCTGACGGTCATCACCGAGGACGGAGGATTTTTCACTTTCGATGTCCACTATGCCGAGAATCCGGCTGTCTCGACCGTCAATCTTACAGTGCAGGAACCACAGACGAAAGGTGTAAAGGAACCGACTGCTGCGGGCGATCCGCTGTCGCCGGCCCCAGTAACCAAAAGCCGGGTGCTGCTGCGCGAGGTAGGCCGTGAGAAGCCCGCGACCGTAAAGCGCATGTTGAGCGACATATACCGGCAGAACCGTACGGATGTGAAAGGCATTCGCACGAAAAAGTACGGCATCGAAGTCGAAGTGCTGGGAATTTACGTGTTCAATGACGTGATATACATGCACACCTGTATCTCGAACGACACGAATATCTCTTTCGAGGTGGATGCGCGGCGATTCATCGTAGCGGATCGCAAACTCGCCAAGCGCACGGCACAGCAGCAGACGCCGCTCGAAGTCCTGCGCGTATGCAACGATCCGGCAGTCGTGAGGGGACACCAGCGTCAGCGGACGGTATTCGCACTGCCCAAACTGACGATCTCTGATGACAAGGTGCTTTTGCTGGAAATCATCGAGAAGAACGGAGCCCGGCATCAGACGGTGGAAATACCAGCCGAAGAGTTGTTAGAAGCAAAACTGCTGTAACGGGAAAAATAAGATTCGATGCTCGTACACTTTCTAACGGCTATTTGCCTGACAATGGGAATATTGTCGGTACTGGTCGCCATCGGACTATGTTGGTTGATCCTCTTTCCGGAGTATCCGAAACACAGATATTGCTCCGGGGTTGAACCCAATTAAAAGTGCCCGGTTTTACCGGGCACTTTTAATATTTTACAACTTACAATTCTCTGGTGTGGCAGGCAGGTCATTCCACGACTTGTCCGCCATAGTGCAATGTGCATATTTCACGATGTATCTGCCGGCATAGCAGCTCGATAACCCGTTCGGAAAGATCGTGCCGCACCGTGTGCATGAAGCGGCGGTTCTCGATGCGGCTGAACAGGCTTGTGCCGTCTTCGGCGACGGCGCAGCAGATTTGCGCCTCGCGGAAACGGTCGTAATCGGTGAAATATTCCACATCGGGAGCGATACGTATATAAGATTTCATAGGTTCGTCAGATGATGTTTTGACACAATTCGGGGTGGCGGTATGGCGGGAGCCGCGGGCGTCCGCCCGTTCGCGTCTGCGGCAGTCATGCCGCAGACGGAAACCGGGACTTATTTATGGTGTCGCAAGGTCGTTGAATCGCAGTTCGATAGTTGTCAGCAACAATCCCGGCGGACAGGAATAAGTGCCCCTTATGTCCGATTCTTCGGAGAAGATATGCACGGTATAACGGTGTTCGCCTCGTTGCCGGGAAATCCGGATACTCCAAGTATGGCCGTTTCGGCGTGCGAAAAAAATGTGATTCCCCGCACCTGCCTGGATCAGATCGAAAACGGCGATTCCATGCCGGCGAAGATCGTCGATAAATTCTTTCAGCATGATTCTATTCGGTTTTATGGGGACGGCCTGCGGGCCGTCCCCGATCAGAATTTAGGCGGCTTTCTTTGTCGTTTTCTTGGTGCTCTTACCCGTTTTGCCCTCTTTCTTGGCGGCTTTGGTCTTGGCTTTCTCCTGTGCCTCGGCAACGGCAATACGCTCGTCGAGACGGTCGTTGCGCTTCGTGTATTCCTCGTCGAACTGCGCTTTCACAACCTCGTATTTCTCTTTGTGGTGCAAGGCTGCGAATTCCATCAGCAGTTGCTTCCCCGTTTTGTCGAAACCGATGTCGGATGTAAGGCTTTTTACAAGAAAATCGCGGGTGATGAGATCGCGTTGTTCGTCGGTCAGCGCATTGACGACAGCGATTTTCTGTTCGGATGTCAAATAATACGCTTCGGGAAATCCCACGGCGGCGAGGTGTTCGCGCCGCAGGCTTCCGAGCATGATGTAATAGAGAATGTTGTCTTCCAGCTGGGTAAACGGCGTCGGAGCGATCTCCTCGTCGCGGACGATCTGCCGGACGGCTTCGACGGTTTTTTCGTGTGCGAGTTCCGTGTTGCGGATTTTCTTCTCCTCAAGGCGGGCAATCAGTTCCCCGGTCGATTCCCTGCCTTTGGTGACTTGGTTCACATAGACCAGCCGGGCGTTGTCGCGCGAGGTTTTGACGAAAATCCGGATCGCCCCGGCGTCGTGCTTGGCCAGCAGGTCGGCGGTCTTTTCCTCGGCGGCCTTTTTCTGCTGTTCATAGATCTGCATTGCCACGGTATAGTCGGCATCGGTGGCATAATCCGCCGGACATGGTTCTGCGGGCATAGCGGGCATTTCCTGCACCTGCCCGTATTCGAACGCCTTGCATTCGACCCCGTTTTCGGTCATATGCTCTACGGCCTTATCATGGTCGTCGCATCCGTAACGGTCTTTGCAAAGGATGAATTTCGGGTTTTGCGCGAGCAGTTCTCCGCTTTTTCGCTCGATGAATTCGCGGTTTTTGGCTTCGAGACATTCCCGGTTCGTACACCGTCCGCTTCCCGTGGCGAACATATCGTATAGATTGGTGTTGTGCTTGCATTTGGCGCACGCCGTTTGGTCGAAGCGGTACCGGGCCAGATCGTTCGTATAATGGGCGTCTACCATCCGCTTGAACTCCTTTACGGAGTATTTCCGCCACCCCTCCTCGTCTTTGAGGCGGTCTTTGCAGATCGTCTTTTGCAGGTCTTTCCCGTATCGTGCCAACTCCATAGCGAGACCCAATGTAATAGAGTTTTCGCGCAGGAGTTTTTTTGCATCGGGGATCAGTTCGTTGAGTTTCATCCGGTAGTAGATATACTGCTCGCTCTTGCCGAAGCGTGCGGCCACGGCGGCGGCGTCCCCGCCGAGGGTCTGCATGGCGGCTTTGTAGGCTTCGGCCTCGTCGAGCGACGGCATCTCCTCGCGCTGAATGTTCTCCGAAAGCGCGAGGTCGAAGATCGCCCGTTCGTCGGCGGGAGCGGCATCGACGATTGCCTCGATCTCGGTCTGGCCGAGCAGTTGCACGGCGCGGTAGCGGCGTTCTCCGCAGACGATGATATAACCGCCTTGTTCTGCGGCTCGCACCCGGATGGGCTGAATAAGGCCGTGCGTGGCAATGGAGGCGGCCAGTTCCGCGAGGGCATTCTCGTCGTAACTCCGCCGCGGATTGTTGGGGTTGGGGCGGATTTTGTCAATGGAGAGCAAAACGGTCGATTTCGTGCTCTGGGTGGCGGTTGCGGTCGTGGTGTCGGTTTCGTTCGTTTTCATGGTGTGATGGTTCATTAGAATTGATATGTTATTGTGGAATTAATTGATCAGATGATATGCTGTACCGCTGGCAAGGTATTCCCATGCGTTACTTTCAGCCAGTTCTGCGAAATACTCCTCGCTGCGGCAATACCGGGCATCGTCGCGGCATGCCCGGAAAAAGGTGTCCAGACAACATTCGATCAGATCGTAGAAAGTCGTATCGTCCGGATGCGTGAAGAAGCAGTATATCGGATCGAGGATCATATTGTCCATATAATACCCTGTCAGCGGACATTCCGTCGTACAGAATAGGCGGCTTCGGCGGCGTCTTCTCCCTTTGTAGTAGATTTTCGGGACGAACAGATGCGATCCGAAATTGTTGTGTAGATAGGCGGCGAGCCGTGCTCCATGCAGATTTTCAATAGTATCTTCGTAAGGCGAATACCAGCTGAAAGAGTAGGAATAACCGTCGTATTCCCATTTATTGCACCGTATGCCGAGTAGATCACAGAAGGCATTCAGCGTTTGTTTGTTCTCCGCATTCCATCCGTATTCCGGTTCATCGTTGAGCCACTTGCGATATGCCCGTGCCCGTGCTTCGGGCGAAAGTTCGCCCAGCGAGAAAATTTGGTAGGTTACGGTTTCCGTTCTCATGATCTTGAAAGGTATTTGATCAGTTGCTTGTGGCGGTCGTACGGTATTTTGAACAGCAGGTAGGTAATGCCTATGCCGTTGCGCGATGCGTTGTGAAGGAGTTGCCGCAGATCGGGATCTTCCCCGGCCGTGACGCCGAACACCTCCGGCATGTATTTTTCCGGCAACCGGGTGCGCATCATGTAGTCGAAATCCGCCGTGCGCTGTATGATTTCTTCGTATGATTTCATAATAAAGTCGTTAAGAATGAGAGGATCGAATCGCCGGACATGGCATGCGCGTTGTCCCAATTCCGCCATTGCTGTCCGTCCTTGTTTTGTAACGAGAGGTTGAAAAGAGGGTCTTTCCCCTGCGACCATTTGCCGGAATAAATCCGGATGCTGAAAGTGCGTACATGGCCGCTGAAATCGAAAAAGGCGGTGTATTTTTCTTTGCCGTTGATCTCCAACAGGAGCGCGGCGATAGCTGTTATCTGTTCGTTCATGCTCTCGGGTGTTGTGGGGCGGGCGGATGCACGCCCCGGATTGAATGTTATTTGAGATAGGCGGCCAATGCGCTGCGCACCTCTTGTTCTCGGCGTTTGGAGAAAATCCACCCGGCGCACCGGGTGCCGTCGTGCGTAAGGTAGGCGCGAAACAGCCCGTTCAGATCGCGGAGCGTGTCACGCAGGGGTTTCGTATCGCCGAATACGGCGATCGACTTCGCGGAGTATTCCACGATCTCGACACGTGCGTCGGCCACGGTTTCGGGGGCGGCGGTCTGCACGGGTGCAGGGTTCTCGATGCATACATTGTCGGATTTTCCGGCCACGACGGCGAAACGCTTGATAATGCCCTCTTTGTCGCGGCACGATTCCTTGCTGACCTGCCAGCCCGAATAGCGGTGCGTGCCAAGGTAATAGCCGTGCCCCATGCTGTACTTTTCACGGTGTTCGTACTCGGCATTACGCTCGGCCAGGTGTGCCGTGCCCTCGAACCGTGCCGCGGCCTTGCGCATTTCGGGGAACAGATCGCGCGTGTGGGTCGAGAATCCGAGAATAACCGTGCGCACGATACGCGAGCCGAAATAGTCCGTATAAGGGTCGCACTCGCTTTCGTGCTGTTCGCCGATGATGACGGCCACGGCATCGTCGGGAACGATCTGCCGCAGACGCTCCGCGCCGATGGTGCGTAACCGTTCCGCGTCTTCCGCCGCCGCACGTCGGGCGGCTTCCTGCTCGGCTTTGAGGGCGTCGGCACGGGTACGAAGCGCCGCGACCTCGGCGGCATCCATAAATTCGGGGTGCTCGTCGTCGTAATAGTGCCCGATACCGAATTTGTCCCGCAAGGGGCGGATCAGATCCGCGGAGTGCTCCTCGGCGGTTTCGGGGTCGATCAATCGGTAATTGTAACCGGATTGTGTGTGTGCGATTCCGGCCACGACCATGCGCTGACGCATGTTGTAAGGGCCGTCGAAAATGACGATCTGATTCTCCCGCACGTTCTGTACGTCGGTGTCGTAACTCTTTCCTGCGAATAACAATGTGACTTTTCCCATAGTTGTAAGGTATTGAATGTTAATAAAACAGCCGCAGAAGAAACCGCACGAGGACGACCCCAGGGGAAAGGACGAGACGCACGATGTCCCGACACCGCCGCAAGAGCCATAACGAGAGGCAGAAGCCCCAAAAACCGCCCGCGCCGAGATAGATACCCGCGAGAAATTTGAACGCCGCAAACGCGCCGAAAAGCACAGCCGCGAAACTTGCCGCAGACCTCCAAAACCCGCAGATGCCGGTGGGAGCGGTGCCGCTCCGTTTCAAAATTTCCCGTATGTCTTTGTGCTGTTTCATAACTACGACCTTTTTTTTATGCCGTATGGGCCGCGTTTGCCTTGCTTCCGTTTCTGTGGGCTATATTTCAGAGGGGCGGAATACAAACAAGATTTCAGGACAAAAAAATCAGCCGCAACTTGTACATTGCGGCTGATTTTTTTGTCTGAACCCGAAGGGCCCCGATCTTGGTTGTTTTCCGACCCCCTGCCATAGCTTCGCCCACGGAAACGGAAGCAAGGCAAATGCGGTGCATAACGTGCTAAACGGGGAGTAGTAGTCTCGGAAACAGCACAAAGACATACGAGGAATTTTCAACCCGGATATAAAAAACAGATATGTCTTTTAACATATCTGCTTATCTGTCTTTGGCCGGATTGTATCTTGCTATCGGTAGCCAATAATTTCAAAATACTGCGAGCCGTAAATCCTTTGCCGTAGGCGGCGGTTATTTCCATTTTGGAAACAACCGATTCTGTATCGGGATTTTCAGCGTTCGACCGTTCCCAATGGCATATATTTATTCTAATTGGATATCCCATTTTGTGATTTCGAATTCGAGGTCACAAATTGCGGCCTCAAACCGATTGCGAACCGTCGGATCATTCTGTCGTATCCGCCTCCGGGTGTTCGATCCCTTCGGCTGTTTTTTCGGCCAATGCCTGTTTTGCCGTGAGCGGCGATACGATTCTTTTTCCGGTCTGGGCTTCGATCTCGCGGCGGGTATTCCCGGCGATACGTCCGCCCTGTGCCGCCACGGCACGGTTCGCTGCGGTCGTCCGCGGTTTTCGCTCTTTCGAAATTTCGGTGGTCGTCGCTTCGGCAAGCATGTTGAGCACCAGCTCCAGATTGGTCATGTTGTCGCGCAGGCTTTCGGTTTTCAGTCCCTTGTACTGCTTGTACTGGCGCGTGGTCATACCCGACCAGCCCAGCGTAATAATATCGGTCAGCGTGGCGTATTCCTGTCCCTTTTTGATACCGCGGCGTTCCCATTCGTCGGTCAGTTCCTTGCGTACCTCGATGGATTTCAGCCGCTGGTTGATCCAGTTCTCGGAATAGCCTTTGCGATGGTAGTATTCCAGCATCCGGTCGATGCCTTGTTCCGGGTCGTCGATCTCCTCCAGCCGTTCGCGGGCAAGCGAAGAGAGCCACAACTTGAACGGCTCGGCCTTCGGCGAGGGAATCGACTGCACCAGTCGGAAAAGCTGCTCTACGTCAGCCACATCGGTTAGGCGCATCTTGCCATCCGGAGCGGTCATTTTCAAACCGTGACAATTTGTCACGGTTTCATTCCCTTCAGCTTTCAGCCGTTGTTTGAGTTTGCGCCAGTAGGCTGCGGCATCTTTACTTTCGGTCAAAACTGCGATAACATCGACAATCGAAACGTACCACTTGCCCGCTTCGTCGTCCCAGACGGTGCGTACCTTACGCTCTTCAAAAAGTTGTATCGCTTGCTTTTGGGTCATGGCTCTTTTTACTTTGATTGCTTAAAACCGATGGGCCGGGGCTGTTTGCGGGCCTTTGGAACTTTGACCGACAGGGCTGCGATGGCCTCGTAGATGTTGTCAAGCTCCTTGCGCATGTCTTCCGAAAGGTCGTTCACCGCTTCGGCGTTGTCCTCGTCCGCCCGTTCCAACAGGGTCAGTTTCGCACGGATTTCGGACAGCTCGGCCGTCATAGTCGAGGTTGTCATAATGTAGTTGCGCATGGCGACGAAAGCATCCATAATCCGAATACTGACTTGTATGGCTGTCGGGCTGCGTAGCACGGCAGAAAGCATGGAGACCCCTTGTTCGGTAAAAGCATAAGGACGTTTTCGTGTGCCGCCCCAACTTGATGTTCCATTTTGGAATATCAAAAATTTCTGTTCTGTCAGTTGAAACATGAACCGTTCCGGAAAACGTTCGATATTTCGCTTTACAGCTTTATTCAGGTTGCCGGTCGTAACGCCGTAAAGCTCGGCCAAATCCCGGTCGAGCATCACGCGCTGGCCGCGTATTTCGTAGATTTTGCTTTGGATCGTAGCGAGTTCTTCCATCGGTTCGGGTCAAAATGAACGGTTATTTCTCTTCCTTCGGGAGTTTGAACCCGATGGGCCGGGGCTGTTTGCGGGCCTCGGGCACTTTGACCGACAGGGCCGCGATGGCCTCGTAGATGTTGTCCAGCTCCTTGCGCATGTCTTCCGAAAGGTCGTTCACCGCCTCGGCATTGTCCTCGTCCGCCCGCTCCAGCAGAGCCAGCTTTGCCCGGATTTCAGCCAATTCCGAAGTAACGGTTGTAGCTGTCGTAATATAATTGCGCATGGCGACAAATGCTTTCATAATAGAGATACTTACTTGTATTGCCATTCCACTGCGCAATACCGCAGAAAGCATCGCAACTCCCTGTTCGGTAAAAGCATAAGGTAGGGATGTCTTCGGCCGCTTCACTCTGGATGTCGTCACAAATTGTGATGACATATTTTTCCATTCAATTTCGGAAATGCGGAACATGAACTCTTCCGGAAATCGTTCGATGTTACGTTTTACGGCCTGATTCAATGCACTGGTCGTAACTTGGTAGAGCGCCGCAAGGTCGAAGTCGAGCATCACGCGCTGGCCGCGGATTTCGTAGATTTTGCTCTGGATCGTAGTGAGTTCTTCCATCGGTTCGGGGAGGTCGGGAGCGTTTTATTTCTTGATTTGATAACCATAGAAGGCGATTTGTTCGCGGCAAATTTTCTCCACGATGTCGCGCAGGCGTTCGACTTTCGGCACGAGGGCCTCGATGTCGGTCTTCGTGATCTCGAAATCGGGATTGTAACGCGATTCGATGTAGGAGCGTTGCAACAGGTCGAACAAGCGTTCCTCTTCGGGCGTGTTGCGTGGGAACGCCCGGCACAATTCGATCGTATATGCCTTGCAGCTTCGGAGCAGCTCGTCCAGATCGTGATTCTTCGGGCTATACAGAATATGCACCAACGACACCGTGCGCAATAAGTTTTCTGCCGATTGATGGAGATAAAATGAAGCCTGTTTATAATCGCCACGATTTGCAGCGTGTCCAACGTCAATAAGAAAACTTAAAGCTCGTCCAAACTTGTCGTCAAAATATTTCTGTGCCCGTTCCCTGATCTCCGCAAAATCGAGTTTGCGCCGCCGCGCCAGTTTGTACAGCCCCGAATCGTAAAGCAGGATGCCGTCGCGTTTGCTCTCCGTTTCGAAATAGTGCGCCTTGGTCAGAGCATGATTGAACTCGTTGATTCCGTAGTTGATGAATTGGGGGTGTGTATGAAACGGTCGGTTTTTATTCTCAAAAAAGCGGTCTTTGATCTTCGCGTAGAGCGAATACTGAATCGCGCCGATCTCCTTGCGGGTCAGAACGAGCAGGTCGTAATCGCTCATGTAGTAGGTCGGCGTGCCGAACTCGATGCGCTGGTCATAATCGACGTACTTGTTTTTTGCGTAACTGCCGAACAGAATGACCATGCCCACATCCTTAATGTGGGTACGGATCAAATCGACAAGTTGTTGCAAATCCTGTCGTTTGTTTTCGGGTAAACAGCCGATGCTTCGTTTCATATCCACAAAATTATGAAAAAAATCGGCAAATATTTTGGCACGAGCTGTCATTTGCAAGATAATTATGCTATATTTGCATCATTACTGCAAATAGCCTGCGAGTTTCCGACGGAGGCGGCAAGAG
>ENA-UPWM01000629-UPWM01000629.1-human-gut-metagenome-genome-assembly--contig:-NODE-629-length-15570-cov-10.278255_pt1 | contig 15570 bp, 9 predicted proteins | sample MGYA00250051_ERZ773379 | MGnify/ENA primary metagenome ERZ773379 (study PRJEB29103, sample SAMN06112020) | human gut metagenome | biome: human gut; feature: ankylosing spondylitis patient; material...
TTTATCTGCTAATTCAGTGATGAGAGGACGTTTAGACGCAAGAAGGACGCTGAAGAGCTTAGTTGCGGATTTGAGGTCCTTGTATTTATTCCAGGCAGCAACAATATTCGGATTTTCCTTGCGACAATCAGGACACCAGGAAGCCCAAAAATCAATCAGTACATATTTTCCTCTCAAACCGGATAATGTGACAGGATTACCGTCTACATCGGGCAATGTAAAATCCGGAGCCACAGCACCGACCTGAATATCTTCCATCCGCTTGATAAAGCCATCTATTTGACTGACATACATGGTTTCATCCAATGAAGCATCCAGTTTGGCACGCAATGCCTTCATTTCTTCCAGATTCAACTTATAAGCGAAATCCTTCACTATGAAATAAGGGGTAACAGCAGATGCCGGGTGAACAGCAACCAGACTATCTATGCTATATCCATCCTGACGAGTCAAAGGAGCATTTTGTGCATACAGATCATTAATGGCAGAACCTGTCACAGTCAGTATCTTTTCTGATTCATTCATCTTCAACTGCATCTTTTCGTTATCTAAAAAGAATACCAACGGACGTTTGCTATCCCTAAACGTAGTCAGCCCATAAGCCAATGGCTCAGTACAAACACCTTCAAATTTGAAAGTACCGTCAGTAATCACAGCCGAATCCACAGCTATGAACGATTTATCCTGATATTTTTTCAGATACACCATTCCATCTTTAACATCCGATATTTCTCCATTCAGAGTATATCCTTTTTTCTCTTCGCCACAGGACAGTACAGTCATAGCCAGTACACCAGCAAAAAGCACATTTACCATTCTTTTCATCTCTATCTTCCTTATTATTATAACTCGTCAAAAATAAATATTCCTATGCAATTATGCAAACTCCACCGTTCCTATTTGGAAATTAACTCTCCCTGAGTTACCTTTGTAACTTCAACTAACTATTATATAACCTATGAAAAAACTCCTATTTCTAGGCGCTCTCCTGTTGTCAACAGTATGTATGAACGCCCAAACTTCCGAATATTATCAGGAAGCAGCCAATCCTATTGCCACCAACCCCGCTTTATGGGCGAAAGTTACAGCTCCACAAATCAGCTGGGGAAGCACAGACATCCGCTATAAGAAAGAGGAACCGGCTCCCATCCATAGTGCGCAGAAAAGTATGAATCTTACTGCATGGAAAGGTGAGAAAATTTCAGCCCAACTGGTAGTATGGACTCCCAAAGCGCTAAATGACTTGACTTTCATGGTCAGCGATTTAACCTCAGGCAGTGCAACCATCAGTAAAGAGAATATCCGAACAGGCTTTGTCCGTTACGTTATAACCGATGAACTGAACAAAGACGGTTTGGGCGCATGTGGCTATCGAAACAGTGCTGATTTTGACTCAACTTTAGTAGCAGATGTAATAGACCATATCACTCCTACTCTAACCCTTCCCGCCAACTCCACCCAAGGGGGATGGATCAGCGTAAACATCCCTCAGGGCACTAAAGCCGGGAAATACACAGGAACCGTCACAGTGAAAGCCGACGGTACCACCTTGTCTGAATTAAAACTGAACCTCCAAGTGAAAAACCGTACTCTGCCTCCTCCTTCCGAATGGGCTTTCCATCTGGATTTATGGCAGAACCCTTATGCAGTATCCCGTTACTACAATGTGGAACCGTTCAGCAAAAAACATTTCGATTTGATGCGCCCATTGATGAAACTGTATGCCGATGCAGGTGGTAAGGTAATCACAGCCTCCATTATGCACAAGCCTTGGAACGGACAGACCTATGACGCTTTTGAAAGCATGGTCACTTGGTTGAAAAAAGCGGATGGAACCTGGTATTTTGACTATACCGTATTCGACAAGTGGGTGGAATTTATGATGGATCTTGGTGTCAAAAAACAAATCAGTTGCTATTCTATGGTTCCCTGGCGCCTTTCTTTCCAATATTTTGATCAGGCCAGCAACTCTTTTAAATTTCTGGACGCCAAACCGGGTGAAGTTGCTTATGAAGAATTTTGGATGAATATGCTGCAAGATTTCTCAAAGCATCTGAAAGCAAAAGGCTGGTTTGATATCACTCACATTGCGATGGACGAACGCCCGATGAAGGACATGCAGGAAACACTGAAAGTGATCCGTAAGGCTGATAAAGACTTTAAAGTTTCTTTGGCAGGAACTTATCACAAAGAACTATTGGATGATCTGAATGATTATTGTATCACCATTGCCGAGAAATTTACTCCCGAAGAGATTGAAGCGCGCCGGAAGGCAGGCAAAGTAACTACTTATTATACCTGCTGCACAGAGCCCCGCCCCAACACTTTCACTTTCAGCGAACCTGCCGAAGCTGAATGGCTGGCATGGCATAGTGCGAAAGAAAATCTGGACGGATATCTTCGTTGGGCTTTAAACAGCTGGGTGAAAAATCCCCTACAAGACAGCCGTTTCACAGCTTGGGCTGCCGGAGACACGTATATGATTTATCCGGGCGCCCGTTCATCCATCCGGTTGGAACGCCTGACAGAAGGAATACAATTTTTTGAGAAAGTACGCATTCTGAAAGAAGAATTTGAAGAAAAAGGCAATAAAGGAGCTATTAAGAATATAGACAAAACCTTGAAAATGTTTGATGAATCAAGCATGGATAAGATTTCTCCTACCACTGCCGTAAACAAAGCAAAAAAAGTTATCAACCGATACTAGAAAAAGGGAAAATACCTTTATTACATACATATATATATCGGACCACACATATGTATGTAATAAAGGTACTTCAAACTAAAAGCCGAACAGAATTAACTTGTGGGAAATAGGATGGATGAATCCCCGATAGCTTCAAAAGTAACTTAAGTGCATTGGGCAAGTAACTTAACTTACTTGACACTTTCACTTAACTTACTTGGCTCACGAAGTCAAGTTACTTTATTTGCCCTATATTTCTCAAATAAATTCTGTTCGGCTATATAAAATGGCAAGTTCTAGTTTTAACTTTATCCTCCCTTTCCTTTATACAAGTTTATTCTTCGGGTACATAAATGATTTCTCCATTATCCAATTCATAGGCAATACCCACCTTTTTTCCTTTCTTGCCGCTTTTGACATCCTGATCCTCAGAAGGGGTATAACGGTTAATCTTCTGCCCTTCCTTGGTTATGATTTCCATGTTTTCCTTACCCGGATTCTTCACCATCGTAAAATCTTCCTGACTAAACATTTCAGTCATATTATAACGGGTAACCAAGGCCACCATTAACGCTACAGCAAACACCATCGCCACATCAAACAGATTGCTGACCACGCTCATCGGGTCACTATCCTCCTCTTTTCTTAATAAATTACGTTTCATCTCAAGCTGTACGTTTTTCAGTGAGCAATTCAGAAAGGAATTCCAGATTAGTCATATCCTGTAAATACCAGCGTTGCTTCACCTGCTGGGTTATGAAACCGATAGCACTAGAAAACAGACCAACTACAGTCGTAGCAAAAGCGACCTGCATATTATACGCCATAGAAGCGATATCACCAGTAGAAAGTCCCACCAAAGCAGGTCCCATTGGAATCAATGTACCCATCAATCCAAGCATCGGTCCCATCTTGGTCAATGTTTTTGAAATAGCCAAATCCTTATCAGCAGTAATTTCAAAATCAGCCAACAGGCGCTGCACATGTGCCGGACGGTCTTTTGTCTCCAACACCCGACGGATATACGCAATGACCAACGAGTTCGACTTCACAGGAAGTTTGCCTTCCAATTCGGGCAAAGTATCTATAGTCAGTGTATCAAGCTGTTGACGCAACAACGCATCCGTACGCCGAATAGCCAGATACTGCCCGAAAAAACTGCCTATCAATAATAGCGAACGGATGAAAAGAATAATAAGCAATACAACAACAGGGACTAAAAGTCCGTTCGAAATCCAAAACAGAATGTCTGATATAAGATTCATAATGTCAATAAGTTTTAAATGTTTGTTTTTATTCGTCTATATTTATATATAACCAATCCAATGAGCCCTCCACCTGCCAGCATAATTATCAAGCCGGTCAATGCCCCCCAATCCACCTCGCTTACACCTGTTACGGCGGTACGACCATTTACAGTAGCAATAATTCCCAATATGGCGGTCAATGCATTAGTGAGGAACAATAGCTCCAACCGTAATTCCTTTTCCGGCAAAAGATAACGAAGAAACAATGTGCCTGCAGAAATCAATATCAATACACCTGCCGCCATACTCCATGCGACAAGAGAAAAGGAAACACCCGAAAAAGAGAAGATAAGATATACTAATCCGCTAAACAAGACAGGAAATATCAAAATCCCCGGAAACCAACGTAAAGCACGGTAAGCCAAAAGAGTACGTTTCTTAACAGGCCCTGTAGTAAGCACATGAACAGCCAACATACAAAAAGCCATCTGTAAGGCAACTTCCACTGTAAGCACCACCGAAGTGTCAAGCATCAATTGGACATTTGCCAACCAATCAGCAATCTGTGTCTTAGACTGCTGAATAGCATATGGCCACATCAGTCCCACAAAGAGGGTGGCTACAACAGCTATTGCTGCAACCGATCCTCGTTTACGAAATGTCTGTTTCATCATAAAATTGAAACAGACCAATATCATAAGAACAACTACAACTGTTTCCATAGCCTGTTATTCCTGCATTTTTTTACGGCGACAACGCACCAATACAATTAAAACAAGAACAGCAGCCACCACTACAACACAAACAACAGTATTGCTTACCGTATTCGTCTGTTGTTCCGTACCGACTGTATTCATCTCTTCTTTTTTCATCACCATACCCTTTTGCTCTTTTGAAGCAGCAACTTCACGTATCTGACTGATGTTTTCCTTATACCGGGATGCAGTCTGTGCATCCGTTTTAGAAGCTATGAACTGACGTAATTTGGCATTATCACAAACAAAACCAGAACAAGACGGTTTATATTTATTCACCAAATCGGTATGTAGTTTGGCAATATCCGCTATCTGTTGCCCGCTAGCCTGCCACATTCCTTTACGGATAGTTTCCATCATTACCGCAGTCATTTCTTCCAAAGCGGCAGGGTTCTGCTTTTCAAAATAATCCTGCACTCCCAAGTTAAATTTATCCTTTACATACACATCATATATCTCATTCCACATTTCCTTATCAACAGCCTGAGGTTTCATGACATTCCAACCATACGTATTTTGCACAATCTCAGCAAAAGTATTAGCTGCGCCAGCCTCCCCTTTCATTTTTTCCTTAATATAAGTAGGATTGAATATTGTGGTACGGCTCTCTATACCAATAGCTTCTTTCACCTCTTGCATACGGGCATTGTTACGGTTACGATAGTCGCTCAGATACGCATCAGGATCTTTACCGGTCACATTACGGACAGCAAGATTCATACCTCCCATAAACTCATACACATGATCCAGACTTAATGCACCCCATGTATTGCTTTGACGTGGCTGAATAACCGCATCCGTACGTGTCAAAGCAGCTTCCAAAGCAAATTGGCGAACAGTTTCCCAATTCTTTTCACTACCATAAAAAGCACCCATATTATTCAAATAAACATCGGCGATTTCCTTTTCACTTTCCCAACGGTCACCAGATTGCACCATACTTTGTATACCCGTACCATAATTACCATTCACTCCTCCGAACACACGGAAAGTAGACATTTCACGGGCCTCTTTTGGAGTCAGACCTTTTTCTATTAATACACGTTCAGCTTCCACAACACCTGCTGCTACTTGATTTTCAAATTGATCTTCTCTAGCATTGGCTGCCATCTCTACGGCACGATTAATAAGAAACAGACGTGAAGCGGCAATATCTCGCAGCTGCCCGCTAGTCTGCACTACCACATCAATACGAGGACGGCCTAATTCAGCAGAAGGAATCAGACGAAGATCCGTCACACGCCCAAACGTATCACGAACAGGCTCTACACCCAGCATATAAAGCACCTGTGCAATAGTAGCACCGCCGGTTTCTATAAATTCTCCACTCCATAATGTATAACTTACTTTACGAGGAACAGAGTCATTATGACGACGGCGATACATTTCGATAGTGTTGTCAGCCAATTGTTTTCCTTTTTCCCATGCAGATTCCGACGGAGTTTCTTCAGCATTGATAGCGAAAAGATTTCGTCCTGTAGGTAATGTATTAGGATTGGCGATGGGATCACCACCCGGTGAAGGCTGCGTATATCCTCCGTTCAACGCATTCACCATAGAGGTCAATTCTCTTTCCGGACTTTCCAAAAGAGCACTCTTATAATTGCCCACATTCTTCAAGGTACGTTCTACTTCCACGACAGCCAAAGCAAAATTCATCTCCTCTTTAGAATATTCTTTTTTCTTGGACATCATAGCTTTCATCATCGCTTCCATGCCTCCGAATTTATCACTATCCGCTTTTTCACGTTTTCCTCGAGAAGTTGTTTTCATTGTAACCGTATCTTTGGCCAGTGTATTCATACCTACAGCACGGCTCTTGTACATTCCTGTTTCCATTTTCTTTAAAGCTTCAGGGCTTGCACCCATTTTTTTTGCAAGTTCCATAGCTTTCTCAGGATTCATACCTTTCGCTATTTCCTTCATTTTCTCTTTCATAGACCCGGATATGCTATTCCTTTTCGAACATCCGCTTTGGTCAGCCTGCATTATTCCACTGCTCATATCAGCATGTGTTTTAGCCTCAGCCGGAGCTTCTTCAGCTAATGCCATCATCATGGCCATCATGCCTTGAGAAGTATTACGGGATTTATTGATTTCATGTGCTTTAGCAAGTTCATCGGAAGTAATGCCAGTAATACGGCAAATCAATTCATCAGAAGCCAACGATGGATCAGCCAACAGACGAGTGACCAAATCACGTGCAGGTTCTAAATAACGCTGAGTAAAAAGAGTGCGATGTTTCTCTACCTGTCCGTCCGCACGATTACGTAGTTTATCTAATGCCAACAGACTATAGGCTATCGGCTCGGTAGCCATAGCATACACACTGGAAGTAATACGAATGGGTTCATAAGGAATCCCCATCGTATACAGCTGACCTGTAATCTTCTCATTTGCCAGTTCCTCTGCAAAATTTTCTATACGCTGAATATCTTCCTCGGCATAAGGAACAGTAAGAAGACTATCCAATTCCAATTCACGATGGATGCCCAGTTTCACCGTGAGTTTCTTTACCGCCAATGAAGCACGGTTCAAAGCGTCTTTATTTCCGGTAGACAGTACAGCCTGCCCATCGGCCGGAAGTAAATTATTGTATGTTTTGACAGCCTCAGTCAGTTCACGATAAATGGTGCGGACACTACTTTCCATAAAAGGTGGAGTAAGATAAGATTGCAATCCCGCATATGAACGACGCTTAGCAATCATCCCTTCACCTACATTGCCGATGGAATAAATATAAAAATGAGGTAATGCACCTACCAGACGGTCGGACCAGTCATTGCTGCACAAAGCAACTTGTTTGCGCGGAGTGAACTCTAAACTGCCATGAGTACCGAAATGAATCAACGCATCAGCTTTAAATCCGAATTGTGTCCACAGATAAGAAGCAATATAAGTATGTGGAGGAGCTGCATTGGTTCCATGTACTACTTTAAATGCATTATCCCCACTACCGGCCGCATTCTGTGGCAAGAGCACCACATTTCCAAATTGCAAACGAGCTACTCCTAAACGGCCGTCGGAAGTAGTCATATATGCTCCGGGAAATTCACCATTGGCAGCTATTACTTCGGCATACATTTCAGGACGAATGGATTTCTTTATCCAACTCTCATATTGTTCTTTTGTTATGAGTTCGGGCTTGCCGGTTTCCATAAACCGATCAAAAGCTCCTTCGGCATACGAACCAAATACGGCTCCTTGAGATTGTATCATCTGTTCCAATTCTTTCGAAGAGGTAGGCAAACCGTCCACCTTGTAGCCCTCGCGTTTCATACGCTGCAACAAGTTATAAAGTGAAGGAACCACTTCCATACCACCCGCAGTCAGTGCATTCTGACCAGGACCTTTATAATAATAAATAGCAACGCGTTTCTCACTATTGGGTTTACGCTGCAGAGCAATATAGTTATTAACTGTTTCTACAAAAGTTTCCAAGCGTTCTGGAATAGCATAAGCGTGTTGCAAACCCTCCTCATCCTTATAATGTCCAAAAAGAGCGAACGGACGAATAGCTCCATCTATCTCGGGAGTAACAATACTTTGTGACATAAAGCCGCCATTCATCCCCATCTTGTCCCTCTCCCACTCCTCTACCAAGCGATTTACATTCAATGGAGAGAAAAGCGGTATATTCTGTTTCGCCAGATAATCTACAATAGGTTCACCCATACGTCCATGCGCCATATTGATAATAGCAGACGGACGGACAGAATCAATTCCATGGTTCTGAATAAAAGAACGCATGGAACGTATAGGATAAACCATATTGCCAGTTTCCTCCAATTTAGCAATAAGCCCGGAAGGTTCACCCATCGGACCGGTCACAATAATACGCGGAGCATTCTCTTTCCACAAGCCGTTATGTTGCAGAAAAGTATTGTATCCGGCTACCGTATTGAAACCCAACTCTTCGTCTTCGGGTTTCTTTGGATCCATGTGATAAAGCACATCATCGGCACGTTTCATTACGGCTTCCGGTTCAGACACAGAGAATAGTTTTTTATCAATATGCACACGCACATAATTCAGCATACTGCGATAGTTACGACGTCCTCCATTAGACAGATAATGTTTCAATGTATCCGCTTGGATGGAATCCAATGAAATAATCTTGTTTGCAGGATTGGTAGCGGCAGTAGTCAATACCGGCAGACCACCATCGGCTGCTTTTTGTATTTGCGCCCGTTGCTCTTCAGTAATCCTTAATCCCATGGCATTGATAAATACCATATCATAACCGGTCAATCGGTTCAGATCATCTGTGCTCAGTTCACTGATTTTAATAAATGAGTTGTCATTAGCTTTAGATATCTGCCCTAAACTGATTACCTGATAGTTGATGAAAGCCACTCTAGTTGCACTGAACCAAAGATTCCATACACCAAACAAAAGCAGCAAGATGACTGCTATCCCTCCGCCAATCAATAATTGTTTCTTCTTCATATCTTTATTTAAATCACATAGTTTATTTAGTATTAGCAGCCAAATTTCATTTGAACAATTGTTCTATATCCAATGACAAACCGGCTGAAAAAGTTGTTCCTTTAGTAGCAGGCGAATTATTATAATAACGGAAAGGGACATAATTAAACAGGTTGTCTACCGCCAAAGTCATATCAACACCTTTCCATACTTTCTGAGACAACGTAAGCTTCCACATTGTATACGCCGGATAGGTCACCTTCTCAGTTTCTTCATAAGAAGTGTTCGAAGTATATTCCTCTGTATTCACCTTGGACAGAAAGCGTCCGTTCAAAGCAACATTAAACGCATAGTTCTTCCAATGCTTGTCATACTCAAGACGGACAGTAGCCGTATGCGGGCGAGTACTTGAAATGACAGGTTGCCCTTTCTTTATATTCTCGTGTGTATAGGCGTAAGATAAACGTGCCGACAGTCCACAAGGATATTTGACGGAAGCATTTGCCTCGGCACCGGATATCCTGATATTTGATATATTGGTATATACCTGCCCTTTCAACGCCTCACTCCACGCCGTAGTGATACGATTATCAACTACATTATAGAAACCTGTCACCGTCAAATTATAACGACCTTTCATATATTCTGCCGAAAGAGAAAAATTATGGCTGGTTTCAGGCTTCAAGTCAGGATTACCATAAATCATAAAAATACTTGCCATATCAAAATTCATATACATTTCTTTCAAAGTAGGAGCTCGGAAACCACCGGCATAGGAACCTCTCAATGAACAGTTTCCTATTTTATACATCAGTCCTAATTTGGGAGAGAAATGATTAATATCGGAATCTGAATAATAATCAAAACGTAATCCTGTGATGACATTGAAATATTTCGTCGGGTTCCAGTCAAACTGTGCAAAGCCGTCCACTGTATACTGATGTTTACTTCCATTATTGGCAAACTGATAGGACATTAAATAATCACGCATATAATCACCACCCACGGTGAGAATATGCTTACCGACAAAAGTATGATTATAAAAAGTATGAACCGAATGTTGTACATTACTATAATCACGTACATCATTAGCATCTTGCGGCAAGTAGTCGCTCTTATCATACTGGTCGAAAGAATAAGCTATTTCCAGATCCTTATCTTTATCCAATACATAATTTCCTTTCACCCCACCACTGAAGTCGCGATAACGGTCTTTACTAGTCTGTGACTTCTCACGTTCACGAAAAAAATATCCGGCACGTGCCGTCAGTTTCAGATGGTCATTAGCAGTATAGACCAAACGTTCTTTGAAATTCCAAGTTTTATCACCATACACCTTTTTAAATGCCCAATCCTCCGTTTCCTCATTTGTTTTTCCATCTGCCAAATCTTTTTCATCTACTTGGGTATGCTGTACATTAGTCACACTATTGAATTTTCCAACATTGAAACCTATTGTTCCTCCATAACGCTGCTCATTATAAGCCCCGTAACGTCCATTGAGATTCACAGTCCAAGGCTCCGCAGGCACTTTACTTATGATGTTTACCACTCCTCCTACCGCATTCGAACCATAGAGTGAAGAAGCCGCACCTTTTACAATTTCAATACGCTCCACATTGCTCATATTCAATCGGTTGTAGTCTATATTATCCAAAGTCTCACCTGCCAGACGCTCACCATCAACCAGAAAAAGTACAGCATTTCCACCAAATCCTTGCATATTGAGAGAAACTTGCTGGTCCATGGAATAAGAGAATTCAATTCCCGGCAGTTCTGCCTGAAGTAAATCTCCAATATGGGTAGCATCTACTTTTTTTATTTCATCGGCAGTAATGACACGAGTTACAATGGGAACATCTTTCAGGAGTTTCGGAGTACGGGTTCCCGTTACAACTACAGTTTCCATATTTACAGCATCTTCTTTCAGTATAAAATCAACTTTACCTGTTTTACTGACAGACACTTTATGAGTCTGCGAGATATACCCCATGTATGAAACCTGTAGAGTATATTCTCTATTATCGGGTAATTTCAACATGTATTTTCCCTGTGTATCCGTAGTGGTTCCCAAAGTTACTTTTTCTTTTACGGAAACTGTTGCTCCCGTCAGAGGTTCTTTATTTTCATCAAATACAGTTCCCGAAATAATTCGTTGTGCTGATACTGATACCGCCATCAGCCAACACAGTATCAAGCACACGTTTCTGAGTAGTCTATGCATATCGTATGTCGGTTTACAATTCAAACGGATAAATATAATCAATAGTCATGAAGCCTTTTACACCACTAGCATTCATATAATTTGTGAGACGAACAGCCGCATAAGTTCCATCTTTCAGCTTTACCATATAAACCTTGTTTGAAAGAGTATAGGTAGGTGGCATATTACTTTTATCAACATTCAACCATTTGGATAGTTCTTCATTATAATAGGATGCCATATAAACAATATTACCATCCATCATACCTGACATATCAATGGCTATCTTAGCGGTAGTCCAAACATCCTCCACATAGGCTCCTTCGGGCATCGCATCCGCATTCCGTAAAGCGGAAAAACCTGTGAAACCGGTTTCCAATACTGCTCCAGCATTGGTTTTAACATCATAACGATGGACAGCAATATCCCATTCCTCCGGTTCTTTCTGTTCAGAATCCGTCACATTTACAGAATCTACTTTTTGTGTATGGAAATCGATAAAAGTCCAACGTCTATAATCAGTAGCATCAATATAAATAGTACCCGAATGGGTAGAAGGGTCTGTTCTTATAAAACCCAATTCATTACTATCCGAAGCAGCAGGACTATCATATATTCCTTCCAAAATACCATCACATGCCGAGAATGGCAAAAGCATCATTCCCAGTATGGTTATAATAGAGAGATATCTTTTCATGCTATTTAGTGCCTACAAAAGTCGCAGTAATAGCCATAGGCATGGCTCCCGGCTTTAGTGTAAAGATCAGATCAGCCTTTTCATCCTTAATCGTTCCTTGTAAACTTCCTGTATATTTTACAGAACCAACAGTTACATCAACAGCACTTTCCGGCAAAATATAAGTGACATTATCGGAGGTATGCACTTTAATTCCAGGTATAGCAATATCCGGCAATGACATCATTCCTTCACCAGCACCGCCAACTAGAAGAACTTGAACAGTTCCCCCTTCTTCCGCAGTAATTTTCACCTGACTGTCTGACGTTCCTTGATCATTTCCTGATACTGAGAGTGATAATGTTCCATTGTAAATACCAGCAACCTCCTGAGCCGGAATCACGGTATCTTCCTTTTTATCATCATTGTCACTACATGCTACTGCACACAATGCAATAGCCATCATCGCTAAAAAGTTTTTCAATTTCATAATACTTTAGTTTTATTGATTAATAGTTATTATTTTATGTTTTCAAATTTGTTGCAAAGTTACCCTTGCCACCAAGAGTACACAATACCTAAAAATTGGGGTTTTATTACTGATAATCATATACATCATAAAATACACGAGTACTTATTTTTAGGTATAAAGCCGAAAATTATCACCATTAATAGGTATTATCAGTATGTATTTCTATAACCAATTTTGTAAAAAAAGCAAGCATGATTAAATTGACACATCATGAAATGCCTGTGAACAAGACACTTCATCATAGAACAATAGAGATTCTGACAGTACTTACCCTACTTATAGGTAGTCCGTCATTCCTTATTTACTTCTATTGTTCCCACGACACAAATAATCCATTATGCCAATGGTTGCTTTGTACTTTGAACCATACTCCCGAAGATGGGGAATACTTATATAATCGATACTTAGTAATCAGTATCACATGAGCGGCCTTATATTCGGATTTTTATTTGTAGATTGCTCTGCGGACCGTCCGCTCCTGCAAAGGCGGATTATCGTCGTGGCATAAGATCAGTCTGCATACCCGGTCGGTTGTATCATTGTCAAACTTCAGCCGCCGCAAAATCTTCCTTGCCACAAGACTTCCTTCCTGTGGGTGTCCATAAAAGTGATCCACGCCATGTTCGTCCGTGGTTCTGCACATCGGTTTTGCCACATCATGTAACAGCATTGTAATACGCGCCACTTTATCCGGCTGTATCTCCATCAGGGCATGCAGCGTGTGCTCCCCCACAGAATAGCAGTGATGCGGATTATTCTGCGGTGTTTTCATCATCTCGTCAAATTCCGGCAGAAAAACTGCGGTAAGTCCTGTCTCATAGGCCGTGCGCAGCAGTTCCGGATGTCCGGACGTGAGAAGTTTTACCATTTCGATCTGAATACGTTCTGCACTCACTTTTGCAATGTTTGGTGCCAGGGAAACAATCGCCTCTCTTGTCTCATCTTCAATAGAGAAGCCAAGTTGCGCTCCAAACCGCACTGCACGCAGCATACGAAGCGCGTCCTCCGTAAAACGCTCCACAGCAGCTCCCACGCACCGGATCACACCGCGCTCTAAATCTCCCACACCATCAAACGCATCGACCAGCCCATCCTTATCATTGTAAGCCATGGCATTGATCGTAAAATCGCGGCGCTTCAGATCTTCTAACAGATTGGAAGTAAACTGTACCTCCTTAGGATGCCTTGCATCCTCATATTCCCCGTCTATACGGTATGTGGTCACCTCGAATCCCTCATGTTCAAGCATCACGGTAACCGTTCCATGCTGGATCCCAGTATCTATGGTATGTCGGAATAACTCTTTTACCTGTTCCGGTTTTGCTGATGTCGTGATGTCCCAGTCCATAGGAATCCGTCCTAACATCGTATCACGGACGCACCCACCTACAGCATAGGCCTCAAAGCCATGCTGTGTCAGTGTGTCAATAATATAAGTTACTTTCTCAGGTAAAACGATTTTCATATACGATAGGTTCCTTTTGTCGTTGTTTTGATCGAATATAACAGATCATCCGCCCTCTTGATCATCTCTGTCATATCATTTTCCGTACAGATATGGTCTCCGGCTGCAATACCGATGGAGCAGGAGATCTGATGCTGTTTATCGATTGAGAATGACTGTCCGAGTTTTTCACTGATCTCCGCCGAAAATCCGTCTGCCTCATCAATAATCTGATAGATACGCTCTGCCTTTTCTTTGAAAATATCCCTGTCATCTGTATAAAGGAAGATCAGGAACTCATCCCCGCCATAACGGCACACAAAACCATCTTTTCCACAGACTTCCGTAAAAATATCAGCCATTTTGATCAGAACGAAATCGCCCACATCATGTCCGTACGTATCATTATAGTGTTTGAAATTGTCCAGGTCAATAAACATCACTCCCAGCTTTGGTTTTCTTTTTTCCCCTGCGATCTCTTTCAGAAGTGCGTCTAATTTGCGGTAGAACCCTTCACGGTTATAGCACCCTGTCAGCTGGTCTGTAACTGCCGACATATACAGTTTTGTATTCATCTCATAAATCTTGTCATAGGCATCAAGCCTGTTCAATGCGTAACGCACCTCACGGAACAGAAGCTGATAAAAGTTCAGATCGTCCTCATCAAGCATATAACGGTTCACCGAGGAATGCCAGTTATCCTTCATCAGCACATAGGTGATGACAATATTCTCGATTTTTGCGTTGTTAAAAAATGGGATCGCCACCATAGAACACACATCTTCATCACCAAAAATCGATGTGATATCCTGATGTTCAGAATAATTGCTGCTGATCTTGGAGATCACAAATCCACCCGCATTTTTCCGCATGGATTTTTCCATGATCTTCATGATCTCCGGCGTCATCTCTTTCTCTGTGTCATTGTAAAGTACCTGCGGCACCCTCTCGCTATAGCGGATATAGACTGCCCGGTCGACGTCAAAATGATTTAAAAATGTCTTCATGACCATATTGAGCATCTCTTTTGCAGTGATACCATTTACATCGATCAGTTTCTGCCAGATAGAAATAAAGTCGAGCTGTTCTTTCTTACTCTTATATGCCCGCTCCACGCTCTCCTGCTTTAACAGATCCTCGATTTCCCTGGTTGATAATTCCTCGCAGTCGTCATCTACCGGTGGCAGAAGATCTTTCATATCCTCCGCGTACTCATGGAACATGATACGATGTGTCTCTTCATACTGTTTTAAAATAAACTCTTCCTGCTCATAAAGGATCTCTTTTCCTGCATTCCTGAAGCATTCCATCCTGTTCCTTCGGAACAGCACATAACAGAAAAACTGGTTTCCCTCTGCTCTCTTTAAATAAATATCTGCCTGCTCATATAATTTTAGCGCCTCCTCGTTGTCTCCGTCATGCTGTGCTAATAATGCCTTGGAAAACGTATAGAGGAACATATCATCATCTGCCTTTGCGTAGTCATGCACAGTGGCGAGGTTGTTTTCTGTCTTTTCCTTCTCGAAAATATAATTCAAAAACTGGCGGCAGCTATATAGATACCGCTCACAGTTAAAACGGTTTCCCTGTAAAATGGAA
>ENA-UPWM01000631-UPWM01000631.1-human-gut-metagenome-genome-assembly--contig:-NODE-631-length-15560-cov-10.131499_pt1 | contig 15560 bp, 9 predicted proteins | sample MGYA00250051_ERZ773379 | MGnify/ENA primary metagenome ERZ773379 (study PRJEB29103, sample SAMN06112020) | human gut metagenome | biome: human gut; feature: ankylosing spondylitis patient; material...
TTTCCCGGATCCGGAAACCGGGAGCTGGGACCAGATTACGACGGCCAGTCAGATTACAAATCCATTGGCCTGGATGGACGTGGATAATCGCGAGGAGACTTCTTATTTCAGTTCGCACGCCCGCCTGACTTTTAATTTGCTGAAGGATTTGAAGATGGTACTATTTGGTTCTTATACCTATAGCACAACAGAAAACGCCCAGTTCCTGCCAACAACGGTATGGGCCAACGGACAGGCTTACCGGGGAAACCGGAAGTCGGAAGCCTTATTAGGAAACCTGATGCTGACGTATCAGAAGCAGTTGGGAACTCACTTTCTGGATGTACTGGCTTTAGGGGAGGTGGAAAAGAATCGTTTTCAGGGCTTTTATACGACCACGACTAATTTTTCTTCCAATGAGTTGGGCTATCACAGTCTGCAGGGCGGGGCATTGCGTCCTTGGGAAGGTACCGGTTCCTATTATGAAGAGCCGCATCTGGTGTCGTTCCTGGGACGTGTGAATTATACGTACGACGACCGCTACGTACTGACGGTGAACTTGCGTACGGATGCGTCTTCCAAATTTGGACGGAATCATAAATGGGGCGTATTCCCTTCTGTTTCTGCAGCGTGGAATATAACCCGTGAGAAGTTTATGAGACGTTTTCACCTGATTGATAACCTGAAGCTGCGATTGGGATACGGATTGGCAGGAAATCAGGGCGGGATTGATTCGTATACCACAATGGCACTGGTGCGTCCGAACGGGGTAACTCCGGTGGGAAATTCGCCTTTGGTGACGTATGAGAGCCTGAAAAACGTCAATCCGGATTTGAAATGGGAAGTCAAGTCGACTTTCAATGCGGGGGTGGACATGGGATTCTATGGAAACCGTCTGTTGCTGTCGGTGAATTATTATTTGTCGAAGACAAGAGATATGCTGTATCAGTATGATGTCAGTGTGCCTCCGTTTGCCTATAACAAACTTTTGGCTAATCTGGGCTCCATGCGAAACAGTGGAACGGAACTCTCCATCGGTATCACACCCTTGCGGACCAAGGACATGGAGTTGAATATCAACGCAAACGTAACTTTCCAGCGGAACAAGTTGTTGTCGCTGAGCGGTATGTATGAAGGAGAGTATATCAGTGCGGCGCAATATACGGCTTTGGCCGGACTGAACGGTGCGGGACTGCATGGGTGATACAACAATATCGTGTATCAGATTGTAGGACAGCCGTTGGGCGTTTTCTATCTGCCGCATTGTGAAGGACTGGTTTCGGATGGGAACGGAGGATATACCTATAAGATTGCTGACTTGAATGGAGAAGGCGTGAACTTGGAGGAAGGAGAAGACCGTTATGTAGCCGGACAGGCTACTCCCAAGACCTTGTTAGGTTCCAACATCAGCTTCCGTTACAAGCGTTTTGATGTGTCGTTGCAGATAAACGGAGCATTCGGGCATAAGATTTATAATGGCACGGCGCTGAGTTACATGAACATGAACAGCTTGCCGGATTACAATGTGTTGGCTGAGGCTCCGGCACGGAATATACATGACCTGACGGCAACGGATTACTGGCTGGAAAGCGGCAATTATGTGAACTTTGATTACCTGACTGTGGGTTGGAATGTACCTATCAAAAAACAGCGTTTCTTGCACGGGGCACGCCTGGCTAAACCAATAGAAGTAAATCCAGCTCTCTTAACATTATCAACCAAGGCCTTTACGGCTTTTCTGTTTGTGAGTACTTTAGCATTTGGAAATTGCTCCACCCACATAACAAGCTCACTTTGATTAACCGAAGAGATTTTAGAATAAACAACTACAGCTTGTTCTGCTATATTCAAGTTTCCACTTTTCAGAATAATATCGAAATAATTAGCTCCTGGATTTAATGAAAGATCAATGCTGAATTTACCATCAGAAACAGTAGCAGCTTGCTGATGAGAACCATCCCGAACAACAAAAAGCTGCACACCAGATTGTGATTTATAATTTTCAATCGATCCTGTTAACTGAGTCTTATTACTATTTACCGTAAACCAAGCATCATTATCCAACACTATTCGACATGCTTCCTTGCCAGATAAAGCCAATACACCTTCCAGTGACTGAATATCTCCGTTTACTCGTAATTTTACAATATCACCAACATGAAAGTTTTCTGCCAAGAATTTACGACAACCTCCAGTCTTATACTCAGAGTCAAGAGCTATCAACAAAAATCCTCCTGTTGAAACTTGCATATTTAAAGTTTCCGAAAATGAAGGTATATCTGTATTTTTTGTAACTCCATTTAAAACATCTGTAACTTTCATATCTTTATCAATACTCACAGCTACATATGTCTTATTTGAAGATATTACTTGAGAAAAAGCGGAAGAAGGAAGCAGCATTACCGCATTATTCTGAGTCTTCCAAGATTCATCATTGTAAACAATCAATTGCTTTTCTTTTCCACGAACTACTAAAGTTGGGTCTGGACTAGCTGCTTCGATTGTTACAGAAGTCTGTGCCGATAAAAACATCGGCACAAACCACAATACAAGTAACAATAATTTATTCATAAAAAACATTTATAAATAAGATTACTCATTTTATTCTCCGTAACCTGGATTCTGTGTCAGCCAAGGACATTTATTTCTTTCTGTTTGAGGGATTGGCCATAAATAAAATTTATCATCCCAAGAGCGGTCTTTATCACGCATTCTCAATTTATCAGCAAAAGCCTTATAGCTGGCAATATCGTTAATATCTCTTTCGGAACCAGGTTCTCCATAAGAAGGAACCATATCAGGAGTTGCCTGTTCATATCCATCAGGATAGATATTTTTTGAAGGATCTACTCCTATTGGTTTTGGATATCCATAAGTCGGTTCAGAGTTTTGTAACTCACCAGTACGCCAACGTCGCATATCAAACAACATTAAAGCTTCCTTAGCCAATTCTACTTTACGTTCACGACGTACAATCTGTCTCATCTTTAACTGATTTCCTTCACGAGTTGGGTCAACTGATAAAATACCTGGCATACCCACACGCGCTCTCACTCTATCGATAGCATTTACAGCCGTACCATCTGACAACTCATTAAGCTCTATTTTAGCTTCAGCATAAGTCAACAATACTTCGGCAAAACGCATAATATGAATGTTATATGTAGGTAGAGCAGAAGACTCGTCATCATAATGGTTGTATTTCTTCCAAGCAAAACCTACTCCACTAAATACATAGCCGTATTGAGAAACAGAACCAGCATAATCCAAATTAGCTATCATCTTTTCATTACCTTGTTCATCCCAAGATTTAGTCATCGGATTGAACAATTCCATCAAGAACTTCATTTTATTATTACCAGTATTACCTATGATGGTATCATGATGAGTATAAATAGTTTCTTTCAAACGAGGATCTCTAGAAATAAATGGCTTCTGAGGATTATATCCAGAACCAGCCTCATCAATACGTTTTCCATTTTTCATTTCATAAGTATCAACCAGCTGCTGTGTCGGGAAACGACCACTTTGACCAATCATACGACATTGTTCACCCAAAGACATATAGTGAGTGCTTTTATCTCCAAAGTCAGAGAACATCATAAAAAGCATAGACTCTTTTTGTACATCAGGTTTCATCTGACCTACACGAGTAAACAAGTCTTTATAATTTATAGCCAGATCTCTTCCACTCTCATTAATAACTCTGTTAGAAGCCTGAGCTGCAATAGTGAAATATTCTTTTGCTTTCTGTTCATCTTTCACGGCATCACGTCCAAATCCAAATTTACACCATGAACCTGCATAAAGTGCAATTCTTGCTTGCAATCCTAAAGCAACTGATTTATCAACTCTTCCCCACTCATTTGCTTGCCATGGCAATACATTAGCTGCATCCGACAAATCTTTAATGATATCATCTACAACCTCCCTCCAAGGAGTTCTTGCAACTTCCTTTAATTGCTCCTCTGTTACAGAAGATGTAAAATAAGGAATATCCCCCCAAAGAGAAACCAACTGTATATTGAAGTGAGCTCGAAGAACCTTTATTTCTGCCAAATAAATTTTAGCTTGATCTGAAAGCTGTGACACATAAGGAGCAGCACCATCCAGTACAGTATTACAACGTGCTACAGATGTATAAAGAGTAGCCCAAATAAATTCAGGAGTAAAATTGGTTCTCATATCAATATTACCCACACCTACAGAACTATTATCTGCACGTTCTATACCAAATGGAGTATACATATCCCATAAAATACACAATGGAATGTTACTACTACTAGAGTTTGTATGATCCATTTTCAAACGCTGATAACATGCGGTAGCTCCCTGTTTGATAGCTCCCTCATTATTATAGAAATTAGACGACAAATACTCACTCATAGGCTCTCTATCCAGATAATCACTACAGCCTGTTGACAGAGTGCAGAGCAAAGCTCCACATAGCCATATGTTCTTTTCTTTCCGTATATAGTTAAATATATTTTTCATAATAATTAGTCATTTAAAATTTCAAATCAAGTCCAAAAGTAAAAGTCTGCATAATAGGATAAAATTCTCCTCCCTGACTTCCCGAATATGAAACTTCAGGATCATATCCATCAAAGAATTTACTAAATGTCAATAAGTTCTGACCACTTACATAAACTCTCAAACTACCAATACCCATTTTCTTAGTAATATCCTGAGGCAATGTATATCCTAAAACCACATTCTTCAATCGACAATATGAGGCATCTTTTACCCATTTGTCTGATTTCACATAATTGTCTGCAGAATTAGCTTCTGGCACTAAAATAGGATACTCTGCATCCAAATTATCCGGTGTCCATGAATCCATTTGATGTCTAAATAAATTGGCTCCATTTGAGAATGGTTTCAAACCAATACCAGACATATAGGTAGAGCGCTGTCCTACGCCTTGTATAAATGCAGTAAAATCAAAATTCTTCCAACCAGCAGTTAAGTTTACACCATATTCAAAATGTGGGAATGGATCACCAAGGTAAACCATATCACGACTATCTATCAATAAAGGATCCACTCCTTCGCCCTGATATACCTTTTTATATTTTACAAAACCAGGTCTTGCTGAATTACTTAACTTAGGAGAATTTGCAACATCATCCCAATCCAAGTAATATCCATCAGTCAAATATCCCCAAATACCCTGACTAGGATATCCTTCAACTAATGTCTTATCTTGAGAGTTTAATCCATTTAAGTTTGTAACCTTATTACGATTATCATTCAATGTAAATGTTACACCATAATTAAAATCTCCAATCTGGTTCTTATGGCTGATACTGATTTCCCAACCTTTGTTTGTCATATCACCAGCATTCGTATAAGCTGGCTGCATTCCGGCATAATAAGGTAAAGGGAAACGCATCAACATATCGTATACATCTTTTATATAATAGTCAGCTGTTACTGCTAACAAACCATTCCACAGGCTTAAATCAACACCAAAGTCTAACTGACGAGATTTCTCCCAACTAATATCAGCATTAGATAAAGAAGTCTGTGCAACTCCTGGTACAAGTTCTTTTTTATCTCCCAAATAATAACCATATCCCGGATTAATAACAGCGGCATAAGGATAGTTACCAATATTCTGATTACCTAACAAACCATAAGATACACGCAGTTTCAAAATATCAAGATAATCGGAAGCCTGCTGCAAGAAATTTTCCTGAGACATAACCCATCCTGCAGAAACAGAAGGGAAGAATCCCCAACGGTTTGCCTTAGTAAAACGAGAAGAGCCATCATATCGTCCTGTAACTTCCAACAAATATTTCTGTTTGTAGTTATAATTCAAACGAGCAAATCCTGACATCATAGCCCAAGAATTAGCTCCACCACCGGAAGTCGCTGTAGCTCCGTCACCATTATCCAAATAATATCTTCCTAAATCAAAGCCTTTCTTTGCACCATAGAATGAAGAATATTCACTATCTTCAGCCTGAAAACCTACCAACACTTTTGCATAATGATCATTGATAGTCATATCATAAGATCCTTGAGCCAAATAATAGTTTCTTATAGTTTGATTCCATGACTCATTCAATCCATCTTCTGCAGGATATGTTCCCATAACTTGTCCTTTCAAAGATGTAGTATATGGTGTTGTCAACGAGCGACTACGATTTACAACCTGTCTACGAGAATATTGTCCTTTCAATTCCAGTCCTTTAATCGGAGTCAAAGTAATAGTACCATTAACCAATGCTTCTGTACTACGTGTTTTTTTCTCACCACTGGCATTAGCCATAGCTGTCGGGTTCAAACCATTTTTTCCATAACCCCAATTTCCATCCAATTCTCTTGCAGCTGATAAAGTTGGCAACATATACAATGCCTGATTGATGATAGATTTAGGAGAACCCATTCCCGGATTAGTTAATTCCGACTGTCTTAAATTTGTTTCAATGCCAACTTTCATCCATGAAGTAAGCTTAGCATCAGCATTCAAACGGATATTTGTACGGTTATATTCATCATTAGGAATCAAACCTTCTTGACCCATATATGAACCAGAAGCAAAAAATGATAATTTATCAGTACCTCCACTGATTGTAACATTATGGCTATGCATAATAGCGTTATCCTTCAAAGTTTCTTCCTTCCAATTCGTATCATAACGATTCCAATTATCTGGTTTCAGTGTTCTTTGTTCTTCAATCAGTTTCAACTGCTGTTCGCGCTGTGTTTCTGTTACAGTAATTCCTGCATTATCCCAAGAATTTAATTCAGCCTGCAAATATTCCCATGCAGCTACTGGCTCCGGCATATTAGTAGGACGTTGTATAGTCACATAACCACTATATGTAGTTGTAACTTTTCCTTCTTTACCTCTTTTAGTAGTAATCAAAATAACACCATTTGATGCACGAGAACCATAGATAGAAGCTGAAGCAGCGTCCTTTAATACAGATACACTCTCAATTGTATTTGCATCTACCTGATTAATATCCATTTCTATACCATCAACCAATACTAATGGATTCTGATCCGAATTGATAGATCCGATACCACGAACTCGGATAGTAGAACCATCAGAACCAGGTTGTCCTGAAGTCTGCTGAATAGTTACACCTGGCATTGTTCCCTGTAAAGCTGTTGAAAGAGAAGCTACCGATCTCTTCGTAATATTTTCTGAAGAAACTGAAGATACAGCACCTGTTAAAGTTGCTTTTTTCTGTTTTGCATAACCAATTACCACAGCTTCTTCCAACATAATCGCATCAGTTTTCATCGTAACAACTAGCGGTTTATTGGAAGTCACAGTAATAGTTTGTGTTTTATATCCAATATAAGAAACCTGAATAATTGGTTTCTCCGAAGTTGACGTAAGTTCAAAGTTTCCGTCAAAATCCGTAATTGTTCCATTTGTAGTTCCTTTTTCAAGGATAGTAGCGCCAATAATCGCCTGTCCGTTAGGCTCCAGAACTTGCCCTGTAATCTTCTTTTGGGCATACATTGTCATTGAGCAAAGCATCAACAACAAAACAGTTAATAAAAAATGATTTTTCATTTTATTGATTATAAAGTTATTAATTAAGAATATCCACCATCTCAAACTCAAGAACTCCACCATTCATTATATCTTCATAAGTAATATAAAATTTATCATAAGGCTTTCCGTTCAATTTTATAGACTTGATATAGATATTTCTTTGGCTATTATTATGTGCAATAATTTCGAATTTCTTTCCATTATTCAAATTCATTGTAACACGATCCAGCAACGGACTACCAAAAACGAACGTACCATCTACAGGATTTACAGGATAAAATCCCATAGCCGAAAAAATATACCAAGCAGACATTTGTCCGCAATCTTCATTTCCAATTAATCCATCCGGAGTAGCTTTATAAAAAGAATCATATACCTGATGAAGTAGTTTCGCAGCTTTTGCCTTTTCACCGACATATGGATATAAATACAAAATATGATGACTAGGCTCATTTCCATGAGCATATTGTCCTATCATCCCTGTAATATCTATGGAAGCTCCTTCATTTAATTCTGAACTGACAATGAACAGACTATCTAACTTCTCCACAAACTGTTTCTTTCCTCCAAACAGCTTGACCAATCCCTGAGGATCATGAGGTACCAACCAAGTATATTGCCAAGCATTTCCTTCTACATAATCGTCTTCCATATGCAAACTATGTGAAGGATCAAAAGGCAAGCGCCAACTGCCATCAGCTAACTTTCCACGCATAAATCCGGAATCCGAATCAAAATAGTGTGCATAGTATTTTGAACGCTTCATAAATAACTGATAATCATCTTCCTTTCCTAAATGCTTAGCAAGTTGAGCCACTGCATAATCATCGATAGCATATTCTAAAGCACGAGCAACTGACCAAGAAATCTTATCCGCAGGTATGTATTCTTGATTACGAACAAAATCTAAACCATTATCATTCATTTCACGAATACTCTTTACTGCCTGATATGCACGTTCTACATCAATACCAGAAAAACCTTTTAGACAAGCATCTACTATGACAGGAATAGAATGTACTCCCACCATACAGCTCGTTTCATTAGCTGCTAAATGCCAAATTGGTAAACTTTTCTGCTGATCATAAATAGCCAACAGACTATTTACATAATCAGCATTACGCGTATCGATCAATGTATACAAAGGATGAACAGCCCGGTATGTATCCCATAAAGAAAATATCGTATAAGGAACAAAATCAGAAGTCTGATAAACCTTACCATCAGCTCCTTTATACGAACCATCTACATCCTGAAATACAGACGGAGAAATCATAGTGTGATATAAAGCTGTATAAAACATCTTCTTCACATTATCATCTTTAACCTCTACTTGAATTTTAGATAAAGCATCATTCCACAATTCAACAGCATCTTCATGTACCTCATCAAAAGTACGGTGTTCAGCCTCTAAATTAGCCAATGCCCCCTCTGAAGAAACATACGATACCGCTGTTTTTACTAATAGTGGTTCTTGCAAGATACCAAAATCCAATACCATCTTCTTTCCTTTTTCTTTAGCATACAATCTTGAATTTAATATAGGCTTTGAAAAAACACTTCTAAAATAAACAGTATGATTCATAGCCCATTCATCAGAAGATCGTACGCCTACCACAGTAGAGTCGTTTATCAGTTGAAGCTCCGAAGATATTGTACCCTCTCTTAACATCAGAGATTGTGCACTATTTTCCAAATCAACAACCACTTGTGCTTTTTTATCGGAAGGATACACATATCGATGCATTCCTACTCGTTCACCAGCAGTCAACTCTACATTTACACCAGAAGGATGTAACTTTACCTGATAAAATCCCGGAGTTACTAATTCTTCCTGTTTCAAAAAAGTTGATACATAAGCAGAAGAAGACAGATATCCAGCACTATCTATCACCGATACAGCAGGCATCAGCAGTATATCCCCCAAATCAGCTATTCCTGTCCCACTTAAATGTGTATGTGCAAATCCAATAATAGTAGAGTCTGAATCATGATATCCAGAACACCAGTCCCAACCTTTTTTATTATTATTAGGACCTAACTGAATCATTCCGTGAGGTATAGAAGCTCCCACAAAAACATGTCCATGTCCACCGCTTCCTATTAAAGGATCAACCCAATCGACATAGGATTCAGCAGCAATTTGTTTCTTTTCAGAATTACTGCATGCAACCAATGCTACTGTTCCTAATGCCAGTACCGACAATTTAAAAACTGAATTGCTTATCATGAGCACACAAGGTTATTTCTTCAAGTCTTCCAATATCTGCCAACATTGATACAAACCTCTAGGAACATGGAAACATCCTTTCCATTTTCCACCTTTCAGAGGTAAAAGAACTTCTCCCCGACGATTTAAATATCCAAACCATTCTGGATACTCTTTATCTTTAAAGTGTTCCCACGTATAGGTATGAACCGTATGAAATGCTTCTAAACATTTAACATCACCTGTAAGCTGATATCCTTTCAACATTGCTATTAATGTTTCGATATGAACCCACCACAATTTCTGGTCCCATTCCAACTGCTGAGGAGGGTTTCCCAAACGATCCATGAAATAGAAAATACCTCCATTTTCTTTATCCCATCCATACTCATACATTCTTAAAGCTGTATCCTTAGCCTTTTCTATTAATTCCGGACGGTTCAAACGTTTTCCTAAATCCATAATAAACCACATGGCCTCAATAGCATGTCCAGGAGTGACCTGTCTACCTTCAAAACAGTCTACCAACTCTCCATTCACTCCTACATTTTCTACTATCAGACCACCAAGCTCAGGACGATAAAATACATCCATAACTTCATGAATGCAAGTTTCCATTTTTTCTATCAGGAAGTTTTCATCCAGCAGGTGCTCTATCTCCAAAGCCAGATTACAAAGAATCATAGGCAATGCAAAATTTTTAAGATCACGAGTTCCTGGATACAATTTGTTCCATTTACCTTTAGGATTATTTACTTTCGACAAAATGATATCAAAAGTTTTTTTAGCAATTTCTGCATACTCCTGGTTTCCGGTAGCCAAACTCAACTGTCCGAAAGCCATTGTAGCAAATGTATATGAGAATATATTATAAGGCTCAACTAAAGGACGTCCCTGGCGATCCAAAGAAAAATACCAATTATAATTACCATCATGACCGTACTTTTTCAAGAACTCTCCTCCTTGAATAGCACAATCTAACCATTCTTGACGTTTTTCTACTTTATTATATAACATAGAAAACATCCATACTTCACGTCCTTGAAGCCAGATAAACTTATCTGTATCAAACACACTACCGTCACGATTCAGACAAGAAAAGTAACCTCCAAACTCTTTATCCTGAGAATTTGCCAACCAAAAAGGTAATACATTGTCTAGCAACTCCGTTTTATACAGAGTTGCTAATTCATTAAAATCAAAATTTTTCATATTCTCGTATTAATATTTTTAGACTCTATTTTTCCAGTATTGTTCGATTTCTTCTAACGACTTACCTGCTGTTTCAGGCATTAATTTCCAAACAATCAGAATATAAGGAACACACATTCCAGCGAACAAGAAGAACGTACCTCCCGGAGTAAGATTCAACAACAGCCATGGAGTTAATTGTCCAACTATATAAGTAGCAACCCACAAAGATAATCCGGCAATAGACATAGCTACTCCACGAACTTTAGTTGGATACATTTCTGATAAAAGCACAAAAATCACTGCACTGATAGAGCCGGCACAGAAGAATATATATGCCAGGAAAAAAATCAGCATGACTGTACTCGGTAAATGTAGTTGCTCACCAACCATGAAATACAATCCTATCATAATCAATGAAACAATCATACCAGAAACTCCATAATAAATCAATTTCTTGCGTCCTATTTTATCAATAACAAGCAATGCCAAAATACTGGTTATTGTATTTACCAACCCTACCAGAATCTGATAGAATAATGAATCACCTCCAGACAAACCAGCATTTTCAAAAATAGATGGTCCATAATAGAGCACTGCATTAACTCCCATAAACTGTCCTAACATTGCAATGCAGACACCAATAATAACAGCTTTTAAAATACCTGGCTGCCATAATATAGACCAATCAGATTTTCTATTTTCTTCTATCAAAACTGATTTCGTCAATGATATTTGCTCCCTGATAACTTGTGTAGAACGATAAATGCGAGATAATACACTTTCAGCCTTTTCGTCTTTATGAGTTACAATCAGCCAGCGAGGACTCTCTGGAATAAAAAATATCACAAGCAGAAATAATATAGCCGGTAATGATTCCATTCCTAACATACCTCTCCATACTTCAGAAACAAAAATAACATGCAATATTGACGTTTTTAAAACTACATCACTTTGTGAATAGAGAAGCAAATAATAATTGACAATATATGCACTCAAGAAACCAATTGTTACAGCTACCTGATACAAAGAAACCAATCGGCCTCTATATTGTGCAGCAGCCACTTCTGAAATATATAAAGGAGAAACAATCGAAACAACACCTATAGCTACTCCCCCTAATATTCTGGCCCATACCAAATGAACAAAATCAGGAGATAAAGCACACCAAAATCCTGATACAGAAAACAATACAGCCGAAAGAATCATAACTCGTTTACGTCCCCATTTATCACTGAGTATTCCCGATATGGAAACTCCCAATATGGAGCCAACAAGTGCACAACCTACATACCATCCTTGTTGCCAGGCATCCAACTGGAACTGTTCTGTTACTTGTCCGATTGTTCCTGAAATAACGGCAGTATCATATCCAAACAATAACCCACCAATTGCAGCAACAATAGACAAGAAAAACATATATCCCATATTTAGATCCATATTTCTCATAGTATTCAAGCTTTTTATTTTATATCAAAATACTCCTTATATCGATTATACAAATGACCAGCCTGAAGATAAGCAGATTGGGGACTCATGAAATGAGAGAACTCAAAAGTAATCGCTTTATCGTAACCGGCACGTTTAGCTGCTTCCAGTTTCATCCTTAACTTATCAAATTTAATAGGGAAGAAACGGATAGGCATGTCACGGTCGAATGACTCGGCATTAGTCCAACATTCCATTCCATACTTGTCAGCCAACTTTTTATTAACTGAGAAAAATGCGTCAAGCTCATCATAGTCAATATGACCATCTTGAAAAGCACAAGCATCTACAACGTCATGAATACCATCAAAAATCTCATTCCAATCGCGTTCATGCTCTTTTACAGAAATAGATTCCTCACGCGACAGTTTATTAGTACCCATCACAGCCTTTTTACCATCTATCCATGGAGAGATAAAAGTAGGAAGCCCGTTAGACACATCTTTACACTGTTTACCCATTGCATGGAAAGCATTAATTGCCCCTTTTGTCTGCCGGCTTATCTCACCACTGATATACCATCCGCCAAAACTTTTATATTTCTCTCCATACATTTCCCATACTTCATCAATCACATACTTGTTATCTTCAATCTCCCAAGTCAAATCTCCTGTATCCCAATATTTTCCAGAATCATACAGTCCAAAATAAAACTTCATTCCATATTTTTCAGCCAAACGCAAATACATATCAACCAAATCAACAGATGGCATATAACATCCTTTTTTCAACAAGTATTTCGACGGGTAAGTAATAAATTTACGATATCCGGAACGAATCATAATTACGGTATCAATTCCGATATTCTTCATATGTTGAAAATCCATATCCCATTCAGCTTCTCCCCAATTCTGATGAGGTATATCATGAGATATTTCATCCAGAAATGTTCCCGTAATAGGAAGACCATTTTTTTTCGGAACAATTAAATGACTCTTCTCATCTTTTTGCAACACTGGTATATCTTTCTCTGCAGAAGTCTCAACATCTTTACAGCTATTTAAAAGACTTGGTACTGCTAGTGCTGAAGCACTTGCTAAAAAACTCTTCTTTAAAAAATCGCGACGACTAGTACTTTTCATAATTTAAGACATTAAGGATATATCTGAGATAAAAAGATACTGATTATACAATCAACCTTCTTATCTCAGATAGTTTATATTATAAAACCTATTGAATAACTTCCCCTTTTATATTTATTTGTTTCGCATGGAATGGATCCAAAACCTTATCTATTATAACTGCCGCATCTCCACGAATAATCTCTGAATTTGGATTCCACGTATTTAAACCACAATCTTTCCAAACTTTACCAAAATCGGTATCCATTTTCTTACCTTCCTCTTGAGCAATCTCAGATACTAACTTCATAAAGTTTTGAGTTGTTACTCCTTTTGCTACCTGCATATCAAGATTTGACTTTACTGAAGGATAAAACTCATATAATCCACTTAATTCAGAAGAGAGTAAAACAGTATCTGCTCTTAACCATGTCTGATTAGACCACTCTACATTTTTTCCTACACCTTTTAAAATTCCTGTTGCACCAACACGCTGATATGCTGTAAAACGATCGTCAGATACCGGTACATCCAAATATGGAAGCAAATATCCTTTTGCATTCAGAATAACATCCTGAACATCACGTACAGCAACCTCATCTATATCCTTACCTTGCTTAATAGACAATGCAGCCAAAACACCTGCAGCTTGTCCTATCTGTAAAACAACCGGTTGTAAACGAGTTGTACCATTTGCAATATTTGAAACGGAAATAGACTTTTCTGCAACAATCAAGTCATCAATATCCTTAGGAATCATAACACCTAAAGGCAATCCATAAGAAGGTATCGGATGAAAGTACAAATTAGGCAATTCTTCAGGACCTCTATAACGTGTATGATGATGATCTACTGGATAATCTCCAACAGCAATACTAGTGCGGTACAAAGGAGCTTCCTGGCTATAAGGATTCATTATATGATTTAAATCAAAACGAACCAATCCATGAATACGTCTAGACTCACGATGATACGGAATAAACGGTAACTTATCTGCTGTTGGGTATTCATCATCAGCAAGACCTAATGTATTATACCCCAACTCTTTCTGTATAAAATACACAAAACGCATTGTATAATCTTTAGCATCCTGTAGTGCTTTATCTCGTTCTTCACGAGACATATCTACCAAATTCAAATAATAATCATTACCTTCTATAGGCCAATTAATCATATATTTATTATTAGGCAATTTTCCATAGGTAATCATCATATCTTTAGACCATACTCTATCAGGTTCTTTTGGAGTCTGACAATATGAATTTTCACATGCACAAGCAAACTCTTCAGGATGATAATTTTCTGGTTTAGGAATTGTAACATCTACTCCATAATCTTTCAGAATAGCGACATAAGTCAAATCTTGTATGATATTATTAGCGCTGTCTGGAGCTACATCTTCTTTAGTTAAAGCCTTACTTTCCATACCTAAATCATACGCTACCCCACATTCTTTAGCTATATCCCCCAGCTCTGTAGCATCAATCAAAACTCTTGAAGAAACAATCTCTTTTGAACCATCCGATTTGCTAACAGTAACATACCATACATCATCTTTTTTTTCTACTTTTTCCCATTTGGTGTTAAAATAGATACTTAAATTTTTCTCAGCTTCAGCCATCTGACACAAAATACGATTTCCAACAGAAGGCTCAAATAATACATTACTTACCCATCCGGTTTTCAAAGAATCCAACCCACCATAATAATCAGCCAACTTAGATTGAAATTCCCCCCATATTCCCGCAGGAAGACGATAGTTTCCATCTACAGCACTTACCCCTGCAGATGTCAACATTCCCCCTAACCAAGGAGTTTCTTCAATAATTAAAGTATTAACTCCCAATCGAGCAGATTGAATACCAGCAGCTACCCCACTAGCTCCACCGCCTACAACTAACACATCAACATCGACTGATGATTTTTTCTCAGAACAAGCTGAGAAAATCAAAAAGCAAAAACAAAATAATAATTTTCCAAGAGTCTTTTTCATAGAATTATCAAATCAGTTTTAGTATTTACCGAGGCAAATATATATACATTTTATTTAATAAGCAAATATTTAATAAAACATTTTAGTAAATAACTCTGGAAGTATATAACATAC
>ENA-UPWM01000653-UPWM01000653.1-human-gut-metagenome-genome-assembly--contig:-NODE-653-length-15320-cov-9.363577_pt1 | contig 15320 bp, 11 predicted proteins | sample MGYA00250051_ERZ773379 | MGnify/ENA primary metagenome ERZ773379 (study PRJEB29103, sample SAMN06112020) | human gut metagenome | biome: human gut; feature: ankylosing spondylitis patient; material...
TGCATCTTCTGCGGAAAGATTCTGCACCTGGTGAATACGCCGAAGGAGGTGTTCGATGATGCCTACATCTTCCTGATCGGCAGTTCGAGCGTCTTCATGAGCTCGACGAGGTGCGCGCCGGACAGCCGTTTGAGCAGCTGGTCGGTCATGGTGAGGGCGAGAAGGCCGGGATTGGCCGCCGAAAGCCCGAGCGCCGTGCCCCAGCGGGCGGACAGCTTGGGCCAGCCGTAGTCGCGGTCCTCCGGCTCCAGCAGGTAGCTGGCAAGCCCGAGATCGAACCATTTTTCCGGCGGGATGCGTCCCCAGTCCGCGTGCGTGTGCAGCAGCGCCTTGACGTCCGGCGCGATCACGAACTTCGCCTTGAGCAGGCGGTCCACGAGCTTGGGCGTCAGGCCGGTATAGACGATTTCCTTATCCCCGACGGCGATGGCGAGTTCGCCGTGCCCGCCGAGCACCGCCACGGGGTTGCCTTCCAGCGCGTCGAAGAAGGGATCGGAGGCGTCGCGGAGGCGCTGGCGCGGTTCGGCCTTGGGCGTGTCGAGCAGGGAAAGCTGGCGCATGGAGCCGCTTTTTCCGGAATCCACCGTTTCCGAAGCGTCGTGCTCCACGGCCACGCGTCCGTCGCGGATGAGCGTGGCGAGTTCGCGCTCAAGAGAGCTGAGCTCGAATTCGCGGAGCAGGGTGGCGGCCTCCTGCCGGTTCACCGGGCGCACGCGCATGGCGTCGAGCGTGCGCGTCAGTAGCTCGTCCAGACTCCAGCCGAGCATATCCGCGCCGCGCTGGATCACCTCCATTCCAGGATGTTACACTGTTTGACAATACGATTCTGGAAAATATCCGAATCGGAAACAAAGACGCCACAGATGAACAGGTCATTGCTGCTGCGAAACTTGCCAATGTGGATGAATTTGCGGAAAAACTGCCGGATGGATGGCATACCAATATCGGGGAAAATGGCTGTGAACTTTCCGGCGGAGAGCGCCAGCGTATCTCTATTGCCCGTGCATTTCTGAAAAATGCGCCGATCATTCTTTTAGATGAAGCTACTGCTTCCCTGGATGTGGAGAATGAAACTCTGATACAGACATACCCTCGAAGAAGTTTTGAAGAAGGAGAATCCCACTCATATAGGAGTGGCTTTCGACCCGGCCGGCCCTACCTTCCGCCACGAGGCTTTCGAACAATATAAAGCACAGCGTGAAGAAACTCCGGAAGCAATCCGTCTTTCCGTACCTATTATAAAAGAAATCATCCGTGCCTACCGTATCCCTATTCTGGAAGTGGCAGGCTACGAGGCTGACGACGTGATAGGAACACTCGCTACCGAAGCCGGACGCCAAGGGATTATTACTTATATGATGACCCCGGACAAAGATTACGGACAATTAGTAAGCGACAAGGTATTCATGTACCGCCCCAAACATACGGGAGGTTTTGAAGTAATGGGTGTCGATGAGGTGAAAGCCAAATTCGATATTCAGTCACCGGCACAAGTCATCGATATGCTCGGCCTAATGGGAGATTCTTCGGACAATATCCCCGGCTGCCCCGGAGTAGGAGAAAAGACAGCTCAAAAACTGATAGCCGAATTCGGAAGCATTGAGAATCTTCTGGAACATACCGACCAACTCAAGGGAGCACTGAAAACAAAAGTGGAAACGAACCGGGAAATGATTACTTTCTCAAAATTCCTCGCGACTATCAAAATCGACGTGCCTATCCAACTCGATATGGATTCGCTCGTTCGTGAGCAGGCAGACGAAGATTCGCTCCGACAGATTTTCGAGGAACTGGAATTCCGGACACTGATCGATCGCGTTCTGAAAAAAGAGAATGCCGGAAACGGAATAACAACTCCAACCGGAAACAAAACGGCAGCAGAAAAAAGTAACCTCGCCCCTCTCCCACTTTTTCCCGAGGAAGGCGGAGCCGTGCAAGGCGATTTATTTGCGAATTTTACGGGCAACGAGCCGGGCGAAGCTAAAAATTCAAATCTAGCGACGTTAGAAACGCTCAATTGCGACTACCAACTTATTGATACAGAAGAGAAAAGAGAAGAAATTATTCAAAAGTTACTTACATCAAAAATTCTTTCGCTAGATACGGAAACTACCGGAACCGAACCAATGGACGCCGAATTGGTCGGAATGAGTTTTTCCATTGCCGAAAATGAAGCTTTTTATGTCCCGGTCCCCGCCGATCAGGAAGAAGCGTTAAAAATCGTCAATGAGTTCCGCCCGGTATTTGAAAATGAAAACTCATTGAAGGTCGGACAGAATATCAAGTATGATATGATCGTTCTCCAAAATTATGGAGTGCAAGTAAAAGGCCCGTTGTTCGATACAATGATCGCCCATTATGTTCTTCAGCCTGAACTCCGTCACGGAATGGATTATCTTGCCGAAATCTATCTACGTTATCAGACAATCCATATTGATGAACTGATTGGTCCGAAAGGGAAGAACCAGAAAAATATGCGCGACCTCGCCCCGAAAGACGTTTATCGTTACGCCTGCGAAGATGCGGACGTAACCCTGAAACTGAAAAACGTTCTGGAAAAGGAATTAAAGGAGAATGACGCCGAGCGGCTGTTCTATGATATAGAAATGCCGCTTGTTCCGGTACTGGTTAATATCGAACGCAACGGTGTGCTGCTGGATACGGAAGCGCTGAAACAATCTTCCGCTCACTTTACGGCACAAATGGAGAATATCGAAAAGGAAATTTACGAACTGGCAGGTGAAACGTTCAATATTGCTTCACCGAAGCAAGTCGGTGAGGTGCTGTTTGATAAATTAAGAATTGTAGAGAAGGCAAAAAAGACTAAAACCGGGCAATACGTCACTTCGGAAGAGGTGCTCGAAAGCCTTCGCCACAAACATCCTGTGGTAGAAAAGATATTAGAACACCGGGGACTGAAAAAGTTATTGGGAACATACATCGATGCACTCCCCCAACTCATCAATCCGCGTACAGGACGGGTACATACTTCTTTCAACCAAACCGTTACCGCCACGGGACGTCTTAGTTCAAGCAATCCGAACCTACAAAATATCCCGATCCGCGACGAGAACGGAAAAGAAATCCGCAAAGCATTCATCCCCGATGAAGGCTGCCTTTTCTTCTCTGCGGACTACTCACAGATTGAATTGCGCATCATGGCGCATCTGAGCGAGGATAAGAACATGATCGACGCTTTCCTCAGCAACCATGACATCCACGCTGCCACCGCCGCAAAGATTTATAAAATTGACTTGCAAGATGTAGGCTCCGATATGCGTCGCAAAGCCAAAACTGCCAATTTCGGCATTATCTATGGTATATCCGTATTCGGCCTCGCCGAACGGATGAACGTAGAGCGGAAAGAAGCCAAAGAACTTATCGACGGCTATTTCGAAACCTATCCGGGAGTGAAGGCTTATATGGATAAAAGTATCCGGGTTGCACAAGAAAAAGGCTATGTGGAGACTATTTTCCACCGGAAACGCTTCTTGCCGGACATCAACTCACGAAACGCCATTGTACGCGGATATGCGGAACGGAATGCCATTAACGCACCTATCCAGGGAAGTGCGGCAGATATTATCAAGGTGGCTATGGCACGTATCTATCAACGTTTCCAAACGGAAGGAATACAAGCCAAAATGATCCTGCAAGTACATGACGAATTGAACTTCAGTGTTCCCGTTGAAGAAAAAGAACGTGTAGAAGAAATTGTTATCGAAGAAATGGAACACGCATACCGTATGCATGTACCTCTGAAAGCTGATTGCGGGTGGGGCAAGAACTGGCTCGAAGCTCACTAACATTATTTAACTCGCTATCCGAAAGCTAGAAAAAAGATTTCTTTTTAAACGAAGTGATTCGTTCTATATCCGGCAGATTGACTGCCGGATATTTTTTTGTCACTAATCTTGGCAAAAAGCAAACTACTGCCAGCACCCACACTTGACAATTTGATAATATTTCACTCCCAAAAATGCATAAATATCAAATTAATATGTAAGTTTGCAGCGTAAAACTGATACATCAGTAGACAAATGAAAGTATAACTTAAAACTAAAATAGCCATGAAAGCAAAAGTATCCTTAAAAATGTTCGTTTTATCCGCTGCTCTTCTTATTGCATCTTTCACCGCTTCCGCACGTAACAACGACGGTCAGTTGATTTACAATCCGATAGAAGAAAATGGCATGACAGTAGGCCAGACCGTTTACAAAATGGACGGAAATACACTTGCCAACTATATGAAGTACAATTATAAGTACGACGACAATAAACGCATGACCGAAAGCGAAGCCCTCAAATGGGACAGCAACAAGGACGAATGGGTAAAGAATTTGCGTATCAACTATATTTATGAAGGCAAGACCGTCACTACCAATTACTATAAATGGAACGCTAAAAAGCGTGCTTATGTACTGGTACCCGAGATGACTGTAACAATGGATAATACAAATATGTAACAAAAACTCTCTCTCATTCTAATATTCTAACAAAAGAGAACGCCGCTCCTGATGAAGAAGAGGCGTTTTCACTTTATATAACCGTAGACTGTATCACAAGACATAAAACCGTTCCTGCAATTCTTTCAGATAGCTTCTGGAAATGACCAGATCACCTTTATCGTGGAAAGGCGGATAAAGTTGGCAACACTTTCCATCGATCATAGCCAGATAATTTACATTCACAATGGCCGATTGACTGATTTGTACGAAAGCCTGCGAATAACTGACGATATCCTCCGCTTTCGTGTTCCGTTTCAGGTTCAACCGGGTTTGATTAAACAGAACCACCTGCCATTGACGTTTATCTTTCAAATATTCAAAAAATCCGATTTCTTCCAGCCGTAAGAGCTTGAATCCTGTCACCGTGCTAATCATAAACATTCCCTGTTGCGGCATCAGAGCTATAATAGAAGAAGCAAAAGAGGGAGGCACCACTACAGCAGAACGCACCGCTTTCCGATAACGGTCTATGACAACTTTCAAGTCTTCCGCGCTAAAAGGTTTCAACAAGAAATCAAAAGCCGACTCACGCAAAGCCTGAAGCAGATATTTATCATAGGACGTATAGAACACAACCTTCATATCCCACAATACATCATCCTTTATCTCACTTAGCAAATTAAGGCCCAATATATCCGGAAGCTCCACATCAAGAAAGAGTAAATCCGGATGCAACTCCATAATCATCTTTTTCCCTTTTGCACCACTGCTTGCAATTCCCTTTATCTCAAATTCACGATAAGGCTCCAGTTCACGGCGCAAAGCGTCACTTGCAGAACGTTCGTCATCAATGATGACCACTTTGTACTTTTCTTCTGTATCCATCATAAATCATAAGAAAAACGAAACGGGATATATACCGAAACTAATGTACCGGTCTGTCCACTGTTTCTATTGGTTATTTCAAAACGTATTTTGTCACTCTTGTTTTTCGTATTCAGCAGTTGAATGGTCTGATACAACACCTTCAGTCCGGTACCCGTTCCCCGTGTTGCCGAAGTTACGTGCGGAAGATACCCGCGGCCGTTATCACAAATCGTAATACAGATACCATTCTTTTCATGAGAGACATGTATCGTCAACTCCTTTTCACCATCTTTCCCAACCAGTCCATGCTTGATTGCATTCTCAACCGGGATTTGTATAATCATCGAAGGAATCATCACACGACTTGCATCCAGTCCTTCTTCCACTGTAACCGTTGCCGTAAAATCTTCGCCGACGCGTCCTCTTTCGAGATTAATATACGAACGTACAAAATCCAGCTCGTCTTGTAAGGAAACACTTAGTTTTTCCGTCAGTTCAAGACTGCGTCGGAGATATTTAACCAGCTCCAACAGGTTATTCTTCACATCTTCCGACCCCGTGAACTGATTAATCTCACGTCCCAATACATTGAAAGTGAAATGGGGGGAAATCCGGCTCCGCAGGTTCTCCATGCGGACACGGTTGATTTGCCGGAAAAAGCGTTCACGAAGAAATTCTCTTTTCTTCCGCATATACCAGATGATACCGCCTGTTCCTGCAACTAGCAGCACACAAACAAGTACCCATATATAAACGCTCAACTTCAAAGCTTTCACTTCACCTGCCTGCCGTTGAATCTGCATTTCTTTCCGCAATACAATAGTGTCCTGACGATAGCGCATATCCAGTTCTGCGACACGTGTCTGTACCCGTTCGCTACGGATAGAATCATCCAGACGACAGTCACGCTTCAAATATTCATAAGCACGGCGGTAGTCACCGGCACGCTCGAAGTAATGCTGGAGATATTGGTTGCGTATTGTCAGCATATTGGCATCAAGATGTCCCACAGGAGCGGTACGTTCTATCATTTTATGAGCCAGCGCCATATTTCCTTTCTGTAACGCCAGTTCAATCATTTGAGTTTCGATATAGTATACAGCCGAGTTATGCTGAATTTCCGAAAAGAAACGATAACTCTCGTCCAGGCATATCTGTGCTGAATCCAAGTTATTGGTCAACAAGTATAATTCTCCCAGGTTTACTTTGATAAAGTTCTGTTCAAACACCATTTGGGGGTGGGCGGAGACTAAGGCATTGGCTCTGCGCATATAGTTCAATGCTTCCTGATAATTCTTCCTGTAATAATAATGATTTCCGCGATTGTTGAGATAGGTCCAACGTTCTCCCACATTCATTTCGTCAAAGAATTTTCCTGCCAGCTCATAATAATGGTTGGACAAATCGAAGTCGCGCAAGTCCATATAAGTTTGTCCCAAACCGTAATAGACAGGGAATTTCGTATGTTCGGACAATCTCAGAGAATCGCAGAGAAACAAGGCGCGGCGGTAATAAGAGGCAGTGTGCGCCAAGTCACTGCGATGCAGGCAGGCGTCAGCCATATTGATACAAATGTCGGGAAGAAGGTGCAGGCGCTTTCCTTTCAGACGATATGCATACGCCTTTTGATAATCAAGTATGGCAGAATCGGGACGGTTCAACTGCATCCAAACGTTTCCTTCAACATTATAAACATCGGCCAGGACATCGTTCCAGCGAGGACACTCGGAAACATTGCGGGAGAATTGCTTAACCTGTCGATTGTAATAAAGTATGGAGTCAAAATCAGAAGAAACAAAGAAGGTTTTACCATAAAGGGCGAGCAGACGATAATACACTTGTGAGTCTTGCACTTGCACCAGCGCGTCACGTACCTGCGAACGGGAATAAAGTACATTGGAGAAAAGAGAATCCTGAACGCGGACTTCGAGAGAATCGACAAGTTCCTGCTCACAAAAAGGCTTATGGCGATGCCTGTCAGCACACCCGCAATACAACAATATCAAAAGCCCGAACAAGCCAAACAGCTTCATAGTAGTCCTCCCATTCATCAACCCCTTATTCATGTCATGTTTTGAAAGTGACAAAAATACATTATTTATCCTGAATCCCAACCAATTTTATTATTTTTTTAATACCTTTGTCCCCATATAAATATGAGCAACTGACCTAATGAGTCCACTGAACTTCACCCACATTTTGACACAGGCAGTCGATGAGCTATCGGAAAGCGAATCTTACAAAGGACTGTTTCATCAACACAAAGATGGCGAACCACTGCCCTCTGCTAAAGTCTTGTATGAAATTATCGAGCTTTCACGCTCTATCTTATTTCCCGGATATTACGGAAATTCCACTATCAACAGCCGGACAATCAATTACCACATCGGTGTAAATATTGAGAAGTTATTTGATTTGCTTACCGAGCAAATCCTTGCCGGATTGTGTTTTGGAACCAGTATAGAAGGAAGATGTAATGCCTGCTCCGATTCCAAGAGAGAAGAAGCAGCCCGCCTTGCCGCCAAGTTTATCAGCAAATTGCCTGTCATGCGCAGAGTGCTGGCTACCGACGTAGAAGCCGCCTATAACGGCGACCCTGCCGCCGAAAGTTATGGCGAAGTTATTTTCTGCTATCCCGCTATCAAGGCCATCAGTAACTACCGCATCGCGCATGAGCTACTGGAACTGGGTGTCCCCCTGATTCCGCGTATCATTACGGAAATGGCGCACAGCGAAACAGGTATTGATATTCATCCGGCCGCCAAGATTGGCAGTCACTTCACGATCGACCACGGCACAGGTGTGGTAATCGGCGCAACGAGTATCATCGGAAACAACGTCAAACTCTATCAGGGCGTCACTCTGGGAGCCAAGAGTTTCCCGCTGGATGCGGATGGAAAGCCGATCAAAGGCATCCCGCGCCACCCGATACTGGAAGACAATGTAATCGTTTATTCCAACGCCACTATCCTGGGAAGAATCACTATCGGACGCGATGCAACCGTAGGCGGTAATATCTGGGTGACGGAGAACGTCCCCGCAGGAGCAAGAATCGTACAAACCAAAGCAAAAAAATAAAACCAAATAACTATATATGAGCGAACAATTCGAGATGATTGCCAAGACCTTCCAGGGACTGGAGGAGATACTTGCAGAAGAGCTGACAGCACTAGGAGCCAACGACATTCAAATAGGCCGCCGAATGGTGTCATTCACAGGGGATAAGCGTATGATGTATAAGGCTAATTTCTGCCTCCGTACTGCTATCCGTATTCTTAAACCGATCAAGAACTTTACGGCAAAGGATGCCGACGAAGTTTACAATGAAATACAGGCAATTCCTTGGGAGGAATATCTCGACGTAAACAAGACATTTGCAATAGATGCAGTAGTATTCAGCGAAGAATTCCGCCATTCGAAGTTTGTTTCGTACAAGGTGAAAGATGCAATCGTGGATTATTTCCGTGAAAAGACAAGCAAACGCCCGTCTGTACGCATCAGCAATCCGGACGTATTGTTGAATATCCATATCGCACAAACGACCTGCACCTTGTCTTTGGACTCGTCCGGTGAATCACTTCACCGGCGCGGTTACCGCCAGGAAGCCGTAGAAGCTCCGTTGAACGAGGTATTGGCTGCCGGTATGATTCTGATGACCGGCTGGCGGGGAGAATGTGACTTGATTGATCCGATGTGCGGTTCGGGTACTATTCCAGTGGAAGCTGCATTGATAGCAAGAAACATCGCTCCGGGCGTATTCCGTAAGGGATTTGCATTTGAGAAATGGGTGGATTTCGATGCGGATATGTTCGACGAGCTTTACAATGACGACAGTCAGGAGCGTGAATTTACACATAAAATTTACGGATACGACAACAATCCGAAAGCGAACGAAATAGCAACTCATAACATAAAGGCAGCGGGGGTATCGAAAGATGTCGTACTGAAACTGCAACCGTTCCAGCAATTCGAACAGCCGAAAGAGAAGTCTGTCATCATCACCAACCCTCCTTATGGAGAGCGTATTTCCACCAATGATTTGCTCGGACTATACCAAATGATTGGCGAGCGCCTGAAACACGCGTTTGTAGGAAACGAGGCATGGGTTCTCTCCTACCGGGAAGAGTGTTTCGACCAGATTGGTTTGAAAGCCAGCCAAAAGGTTCCTTTGTTCAACGGGCCACTGGAATGTGAATTCCGCAAATATGAAATCTTTGACGGAAAATACAAGGAGTTCAAGAGTCAGGAAGAAGCAGGAGAAGAAAAGAAAGAGACGGAAGGAGAACAAGCGTCTAAGTTCAGGGAAAGAAAAGAATATAAACCTCGTCGGGAAGGAGAATTCAAACCCCGTAGAGAAAGTGAGTTCAGGCCGCGCCGGGAAGGTGACTCCAGACCTCGCAGAGAAGGAGAATACAAGCCGCACCGGGAAGAAGGAGAATTCAAGCGGGAAGGAAACAGAGAGAGAAAACCGCAGGGAGAATTCCGTAGCCGAAGAGACCCGAAAACTCCGAGAGAGTTCAAAGGAAATCGGGAACCGAGGATTCCGAAGAAGGAAGAGGAGTAAACAAGCGTTAATAGTTAATTGCACATTCACAAGAAATTAGCAACGAAAAGCAATTTAATGGATTATTCAATGCTTTTGCCAAGTTGGGTGCTGCTATTCGGATAAAGAGTACTTCTTTGGACAGAGTAAAAATAAAAGGATTTAAAAACAAATAATAAAGAAAAGAGCAATGAATAAAGTTGGAAAAAGAGCCTTCCTTTTGTTGTTGGCAATCCCAATTGTAATCAATGTTATGGCACAAGAAACCAAGAAACCGACACTGGAAGACCTGATTCCGGGCGGTGAAAGTTATCGTTATGCAGAAAACCTGTACGGGCTGCAATGGTGGGGCGACGAGTGTATTAAACCCGGTATCGACACCATCTATTCTATCCAGCCGCAAACAGGCAAAGAAACAATGCTCATCACCCGTGAGCAAATCAACAAAGCGCTTGCAGAAGACAAGGCAGGAAAGTTATCCCATTTGTATTCCGTACGTTTCCCATGGGCGGAAAAGCCGCAAATGTTACTGAACATAGCCGGAAAATACATCGTATATGATTTCAAGAACAACCGGATTGTCAGCAGTCGCAAGCCTAAAGCCAAAGCGGAAAACGAAGACTACTGCACCGCCAATGGAAATGTAGCCTATACAATCGGCAACAATCTATACGTAAACGAACAGGCGGTGACGAACGAGCCCGAAGGCATCGTCTGCGGCCAGTCCGTACACCGCAATGAGTTCGGTATCAACAAAGGTACATTCTGGAGCCCGAAAGGTAATCTGCTCGCCTTCTACCGTATGGATGAAAGTATGGTGACTCAATACCCGCTTGTAGACATTACCGCACGTGTGGGCGAAGTGAACAATGTCCGCTATCCAATGGCAGGAATGACCAGCCACCAAGTGAAGGTAGGTATCTACAACCCCGCAACGGGCAAAAGCATTTACCTGGATGCAGGCGACCCTACCGACCGCTACTTTACGAACATCAGTTGGGCACCGGACGAGAAGAGCCTCTACCTGATTGAAGTAAACCGCGACCAGAACCATGCCAAACTTTGCCAATACAACGCAGAAACAGGCAAGCTGACAAAGGTGCTCTACGAAGAAACTCACCCGAAATACGTAGAGCCGCAAAACCCGATTATATTCTTGCCGTGGGATACCAGCAAATTCATTTATCAGAGCCAGCGCGATGGATACAATCACCTCTATCTGTTTGATACCAAAGCAAGCATTTACGGTGACCTTCAGGAAGGAACCGGCGGCGCCCAATATCGCGAATCAGTGAAGGTAAAACAGTTGACTAAAGGCAACTGGCTGGTAAAAAACATATTAGGCTTCAACGCTAAGCGGAAAGAAGTTATCTTCACCGCCATAGAGGGCTTGAGAAGCGGTCATTTCGCAGTAAACGTGAACAACGGAAAGATGAGCCGCCCGTTCGATAGCAGTAAAGAGAGTGAACACAACGGAGTGCTCAACGCTTCCGGGACGTTCCTTATCGACCGTTATTCCACTAAAGACCAGCCCCGCATAATTAATCTGGTAGATACAAAGAACTTCAAAGAAACCGTAAACCTGCTGACTGCCAAAGACCCGTATGAAGGTTATCAAATGCCAAGTATTGAAACCGGGACAATCAAAGCGGCCGACGGCACAACCGACCTTCACTACCGCCTGATGAAGCCGGCAAACTTTGACTCGAACAAGAAATATCCAACCATTATTTACGTCTACGGAGGTCCTCATGCCCAATGTGTCACCGGAGGCTGGCAGAATGGCGCACGTGGCTGGGACACGTATATGGCCAACAAAGGCTATATCATGTTTACGATCGACAATCGTGGCAGCAGTAACCGCGGACTGGAGTTTGAGAACGCCACCTTCCGTCGCCTCGGCATTGAAGAAGGCAAAGACCAGGTAAAAGGTGTCGAATTCCTGAAATCCCTCCCTTACGTAGACGGCGGACGCATCGGCGTGCACGGCTGGAGCTTTGGAGGGCACATGACCACTGCCTTGTTGCTCCGTTACCCGGAAATATTCAAAGTAGGCGTAGCCGGTGGCCCTGTCATCGACTGGGGATATTATGAAGTGATGTACGGCGAACGCTATATGGACACACCGGAAACCAATCCTGAAGGTTACAAGGAATGCAACCTGAAAAACCTCGCGGGTCAGTTGAAAGGTCATCTGCTGATTATCCATGACGACCATGACGACACTTGCGTGCCTCAACACACCTTGTCGTTCATGAAAGCTTGTGTAGACGCCCGCACCTACCCCGACCTGTTCATCTACCCGTGCCACAAGCACAACGTGTCAGGTCGCGACCGTGTACATCTGCACGAAAAAATCACCCGGTACTTTGAGCAGAACCTGTAAAAGCGGCTGCTTATCCATACCTAATCAAACGTATAACAGTATAACTTATAACAGTATAAAGATGAAGATTTTATTACTAGGCTCGGGCGGCCGCGAACATGCACTGGCATGGAAAATTGCCCAAAGTCCGAAAGTTGAGAAGCTGTATATTGCTCCGGGAAATGCCGGAACAACTGCCGTAGGCGAAAATGTCAACATCAAGGCTACTGATTTTGAAGCTATCAGCGCTTTCGCCCTGAAGGAAGACATCGCCATGGTCGTAGTAGGTCCCGAAGATCCGTTGGTAAAAGGAATCTACGACTACTTCCAGAACCGCCCCGAACTTAAACACATCGCTGTTATCGGTCCCTCCGCACAGGGAGCCGAACTGGAAGGAAGCAAGGAATTTGCAAAAGGCTTCATGATGCGTCACAACATCCCGACAGCCCGTTACAAAAGTATCACTTCCGCAACTATTGAAGAAGGTTTGGCCTTCCTCGAAACATTGGAAGCTCCTTATGTACTGAAAGCCGACGGCCTCTGTGCCGGAAAAGGCGTACTGATTCTCCCCACGCTGGACGAAGCCAAAAAGGAACTGAAAGAAATGCTCGGCGGTATGTTCGGCTCTGCATCGGCAACAGTTGTCATTGAAGAGTTCCTGAGCGGTATCGAGTGTTCCGTATTTGTCCTGACCGACGGTGAAAACTATAAAGTCCTCCCCGTAGCAAAAGACTACAAACGTATCGGTGAAGGCGACAAAGGTCTGAATACAGGGGGCATGGGTAGCGTAACCCCTGTTCCGTTTGCCGACGAAGTGTTCATGGAGAAAGTACGCACCCGCATCATCGAGCCGACAATCAACGGCCTGAAAGAAGAGAATATCGTCTACAAAGGTTTCATCTTCCTCGGATTAATCAATGTGAAAGGTGAGCCAATGGTGATCGAATACAACGTCCGTATGGGCGACCCGGAAACAGAAAGCGTCATGCTCCGCATTCAGAGCGATCTCGTGGAACTGCTGGAAGGCACTGCCGCAGGCAACCTGAACGAAAAGACACTCGTTATGGACCCGCGTTCGGCAGGTTGTGTGATTCTCGTCAGCGGCGGTTACCCGGAAGCTTATGAGAAAGGATTCCCGATCAGCGGACTGGAACAGGCTGCCGCTACGGAAAGTATCATTTTCCATGCCGGAACAGCTATGAAAGACGGCCAAGTAGTTACAAACGGAGGACGCGTTATCGCTGTCTGCTCCTATGGAGCTACTAAAGAAGAAGCGTTGGCACAGAGCTACAAAGTAGCGGACATGATTGACTTCGACAAGAAGTACTTCCGCCGCGACATCGGCTTCGACCTATAACTGCCGGCGTAACGCCGAAGCAAGGCTTCCATTCGACAGCATTGTTTCAAATGAGAGGCGATGTTTATTCTAGAGAAGAGACGATGTCAACGCTAAATAAGAATCACCTTGGTAAAGCCACGCTAGAGGCAAATCTATCTCCATTCTCCTCCTTCGGGAAGGAGGAGTACCCGTAGGGGGAGGTGGTAGGTGAATACATAAGTCTATTATTAAAACAGATAGGCGCACCTACCACCCCGGTTTTCAGCCACCCCTCCTTCCCGGAAGGAGGGGAAGCCATTCGGAGAAAACCATTCGGAAAGAAAGGAAAGAAAGGGAGAGAAGGGAAAGAAACCATAGAAACCACAGAAGAAACAGAAGCAACAAAAAAATAATTGAACGAGATTAAATGAGAAATAAAAAGCTGCAAGGTCAAGTAACAGCAGGGCGGTGGACGCTGCCTATCGTTGTCTTTATCTGTACCCTCTGTTGGGTACTGACATCCTTTTTACTGCCCGACCTCACAGCCTCAACAGTGGAAGACAGCACTCTCTCCCTCTGGCAATCCGCCCGCGACTTGTTACTTCCCGCATGGGCCGAACGACTTGTCAGCTATCTGATTTATGCCGTTATCGGTTATAGCCTGATAGAGCTGAACAACCGTTTCGGCATTATCCGTATGTGGGCGTCCATGCAGACAGCCATATACTTTCTGTTGGTCACTATCTGCCCGGAAATGCACTTGCTATATGCAGGAGACATTGCAGCCCTTGCTTTCCTGTTCTCCATTTATTTCCTGTTCAAAAGTTATCAGCAGCCGCAGGCAGCAGGCTATTTATTCTATTCCTTCCTTTTCATCGGAGCGGGAAGCCTGCTTTTCCCCCAACTCACCTTCCTTTCGGTACTCTGGATATTCGAAGCTCACCGTTTTCAGGCACTCAAGCCCCGTAGTTTCTGCGGTGCGCTCTTAGGCTGGGTAGTGCCTTACTGGTTCCTGTTCGGGCACGCCTTCTTCTACAATCAAATGGAGTTATTCTACCGTCCGTTTACCGAACTGGTAACTTTCGGCAAGCCCTTCGACCTGCAAATTCTCCAACCTTGGGAATTGGCGGTTCTCGGCTATTTACTTGTACTGTTCATTGTCAGCGCCGCCCATTGCATCATCGCAGGATTTGAAGACAAGATACGCACCCGTGCCTATCTGCAATTTCTTATCGACCTGAATATCTTCCTCTTCCTGCTCATAGCTTTGCAGCCAACCTATTGTGTCAATCTGTTGCCGTTGCTCATGATAAGCAGCAGCATCCTGATCGGACATTTTTTCGTACTGACCAACAGCAAGACATCGAACGTATTCTTCATAATCTCGCTGGTCAGTCTCATCCTCCTATTCAGTTTTAATATATGGACGCTTTTATAGACTCAACAATACAACTCCTCATCGAATGGGGATTACCGGGATTATTCATCTCGGCTTTACTGGCCGGCAGCATCGTGCCTTTCAGTTCCGAACTGGTACTGGTGGCACTCGTCAAACTCGACCTGCCCCCTACCGCCTGCCTGATATCCGCCGCACTCGGCAACACGGTAGGCGGAATGACCTGTTACTATATGGGACGTCTGGGCAAAATAAGCTGGATAGAGAAATATTTCAAGGTAAAGAAAGAAAAGGTAGACAAAATGGCAGAGCGCAGCAAGGCATCGGCTTGACGTTCCGTCATTCTTGGAGAAAACTTCTCGCCAGGCAACAGCTTGTGCCCA
>ENA-UPWM01000655-UPWM01000655.1-human-gut-metagenome-genome-assembly--contig:-NODE-655-length-15296-cov-7.679085_pt1 | contig 15296 bp, 9 predicted proteins | sample MGYA00250051_ERZ773379 | MGnify/ENA primary metagenome ERZ773379 (study PRJEB29103, sample SAMN06112020) | human gut metagenome | biome: human gut; feature: ankylosing spondylitis patient; material...
TCAGAAACAGATTATATCTTCGACTTTAAACAGTAAACTCGATTATCTATGCTATACTTTTAAATATGAGAATTGCAGGAGTTGCAAAGAGCAAAGCAAAATAGCTTTTGATCCTGACATCTTAAATATAAGCAGATGCCAAAAATAAATGGACAGCTGCCTGAAATCAACGGTCAGGGATATCAGAAACCCTGACTGTAGATTTTTATAAGGAGTTATTTATTTTATGAAATCATTAGTAATAGCAGAGAAACCTTCTGTTGCCAGAGATATTGCCAGAGTACTTCACTGTACACAGAAAGGAAATGGTACTCTTGAGGGAAAAGATTACGTAGTCACCTGGGCACTTGGACACCTTGTTACGCTGGCAGATCCTGAGGAATACGATAAGAAGTATATGAAATGGGAAATATCCACACTTCCCATGATGCCGGATCGAATGAAGCTGGTAGTTATTCGACAGACCGGTAAACAGTACAATGCAGTAAAAACGCAGCTGTACAGAAAAGACATAAACGATATTATAATAGCCACAGATGCCGGAAGAGAAGGTGAACTGGTAGCCCGCTGGATTCTTGACAAAGCGGACTGTCATAAACCAATCCGCAGACTGTGGATTTCTTCAGTTACAGACAAAGCTATCAAAGAAGGATTCGGAAATCTGAAAAACGGACATGAGTATGATAATCTGTACAGAGCAGCTGTGGCAAGAGCGGAAGCTGACTGGCTGGTGGGAATGAACGGTACAAGGGCACTTACCTGTAAATATAATGCCCAATTGGGTTGCATGTGGGGTGTGATATTCAGTTTTTTGGAAGGTCGCCGTGTCACCGACCTGTTGGCCAGTCTTATGGGATTGAGTATCGCTATTAGTTCGGGTACGGCAAAATCCATTGGTTTGTTTGTTATGGAAAATCTGCATATTAGTGAGTTTTGGATGCCTGCTTTCATTGGTGCTTTTGCTTTTCCTTTGTTATCGTTATTGGGTTGGTTGATGACACGTCTTCCTCAACCGACAGAGGAAGACAAAAAGTTACGAACCGAGCGAGTGACGTTGAACCGGGAGGGGCGCATGCATATTTTCAAAAGTTTTATGCCGGTATTGTTACTGCTATTTTTCGCGAACTTGTTTATCACTATTTTACAGGATATCAAAGAAGATTTTTTAGTAAAGATCATTAATGTGGAGGCTAGCGGTTTATCTTCGTGGGCTTTTGCCAAAATAGATGCGATTGTAACACTTGTTATTCTTTTCGTTTTTGGCATAATGTCATTGATAAAGAACGATATGAAAGTATTGTGTGCACTGCTTGTATTAGTTACTTGCGGTACATTGACACTTAGTTTCATAGCCTTCAATTACAATACGCTCGAATTGTCTACCACTACATGGCTGTTCCTGCAAAGTTTGTCCCTTTATACGGTATATCTCAGTTTTCAAACGCTCTTTTTCGAACGTTTCATCGCTTGTTTCCGTATTAGAGGAAACGTAGGTTTTTTTATTATAACACTTGACTTTATCGGTTATATGGGTACGGTATTGGTATTGGTGTTGAAAGAGTGTTTTAAGCCGAATATCGATTGGTTGCATTTCTATAATCTGATGTCGGGATATGTAGGAGTTACTTGTGCTATGGCGTTTATGGGGGCACTCGTCTATTTGCTGGCACGTTATCGCCGTGAACGTACAGTTTGTGTTGGAAAGAACAGATTATTTATTACGCAAAACTGTTTCGGACTATCACCTAAGATTGCGAATACTCAACAGGTAAAATAAATAAAAACAATCATAAATCACTAAGAATCATGAAGAAAGTAGAGTGTATTATCATGGATTGGGCAGGGACCTCCGTCGATTATGGTTGCATGGCTCCCGTTGCTGCTTTTGTCGAAAGTTTCAAAAATATTGGTTTGGAGGTCACCCCGGAAGAAACGCGGGCATTTATGGGGTTGACGAAAATAGAAGAAATTCGAGCTTTATTTGCGATAGAACGAGTGGCCGAGGATTTTCGCTTGAAGTTTGGACGAGATTATGACGACAGTGATGTACAAGGTCGTTATAATGATTTTCAGCGTGTATTGTTTGCTACTTTGGAAGATTATTCGGAACCTATTCCCGGCATCGTCGAAACCATTATGCAGTTGCGGAGTCAGGGCATCAAGGTTGGTTCGACAACCGGATATACCCAAGCGATGATGGACGTGGTAGTCCCTGCTGCGGCTCGGAAAGGTTATGTGATAGACAATTGTGTAACCTCAGATCGGTTACCTGCTGGGCGTCCTTACCCGTATATGGTTTACCAAAACATGATAGATTTGGCTGTCTCTTCGGTCGACTGCGTATTAAAATATGGTGATACGATAGCGGATATTAAAGAAGGTATTAATTCGAAGGTGTGGACGGTGGGTGTTATTCTGGGTAGTAATGAATTGGGGCTTACCGAAGACGAGATTTCTAAATTACCTATGGCGGAACTGGAAAACAGGAAAGCTGTTGTCCGTACTCGTATGTTAGGTGCAGGAGCTCATTATGTAGTGGACGACATTACCGGGTTGCCCTCTGTAATACAAGATATAAATCGAAGAATGAATGATTCCAATAATTTTTAAAAACTAATTGATATGAAACCGTACATATTATTAACTCCCGGTCCTCTTACTACTACCGAAACTGTGAAGGAAGCTATGATGACCGATTGGTGTACATGGGACGAGGATTACAATGTACATATTGTGGAAGAGATACGAAATTCGCTTGTGGCATTGTCTTCTCGGCACCCCGATGAATATACCTCCATTTTGTTGCAAGGTAGCGGCACATATTGTGTGGAGGCAGTTATAGGAAGTACTATTAAGCCGGGAGATAAGCTCCTTATATTAAGCAATGGAGCTTATGGAGATCGCATGGGAAACATTGCCGAATATCATGGGATAGATTATGATCTGTTGGCTTTTGATGAAACAGAGCAGATATCGGTAAGTTATGTAGACGACTATTTAGCCCACAATGCCGATATTACTCATGTAGCCATAGTTCACTGCGAAACAACAACGGGCATTCTCAATCCGTTAAAAGACATTGCTCACATAGTCAAGGTGTATGGCAAGCGACTGATTGTAGATGCAATGAGTAGTTTTGGAGGCATTCCCATCGATTTGCAAGAGTTGGGTGTCGACTTTATGATAAGTAGTGCTAATAAATGTATACAAGGAGTTCCCGGCTTTGGATTCATCATTGCTCGTAAATCTGAACTGATGCGTTGCCGTGGGGTGTCTAAATCCCTTTCTCTCGATATTTACGATCAGTGGGAAACGATGGAGAAAGGGCATGGTAAATGGCGCTTTACTTCTCCTACTCATGTGGTGCGGGCATTTAAACAAGCTATGGAAGAGCTTACGGAAGAAGGGGGCGTAACCGCACGCTATAAACGATATTGTGAAAATCACGATGTATTGGTAAACGGTATGCGTACACTCGGATTCGAAACTTTGTTACCCGATGAGGTACAGTCGCCTATCATTACTTCGTTCCTTTATCCACATAAAGGATTTGATTTCAAGTCGTTTTATGTGCAGCTGAAAGAAAAGGGTTTTGTTATTTACCCGGGGAAGATTTCTAAGGCAGATACATTCCGTATCGGTAATATCGGTGATGTATATCCAGATGATTTTGTACGTTTGATAGAAACGATCAGAGGTTGTCGGTATTAAAACAGCAGATCTGAAATAGAATAACATTGTGATCCCTTCCTTTATATCGTTTTATGTTCGATATAGAGGAAGGGATTCAGTTGTGTGGGTCGAAGTTTATTTCAACACTTTTATAGCGGCTTCATAGTTGGGTTCTTGTGCGATTTCGGGGACGAGTTCAGCGTGAATGACTTTTCCATTTTCGTCAATGACCACGACTGCACGGGCCAATAGTCCGGCTAACGGGCCGTCTACCATTTCCACACCGTAATCTTTTGAAAATTCGGGCGAACGGAATGCCGATGCGGCAATTAAGTTTTTAATGTCTTCGGTCGTGCAAAAGCGTGATTGGGCGAAAGGTAGATCTTTGGAGACGGCCACGACGGTCGTATTGTCCAGAGATGCTGCCAGCTCATTGAATTTACGCACCGAAGTAGCACAGACCGAAGTGTCGAGACTTGGAAAGATGTTCAGTACAATGCGACGTCCTTTGAGGTCGTGACAATAAAGTTCCGTCAAGTCGGATCGAGTAAGTGTGAAGCAGGGAGCTTGGCTTCCTACTTTCGGCAATTTACCGTAAGTGTGTACGGGTGTGCCTTTGAAAGTGATTTTTTCCATTGTTGTTAATTTATAGATGAAACTATTTGTTTTTCTGTGCTTGTATGGGCCGGTCGTGTAATATTTGCCTGACGGCGAGTTCGAGTTCTTCGGCCAGTAGCGGGGAATATCCTATTTTTACGAATCGTATCGTGCCTTCGGGGTCGAGCAGGAAGAGGGTGGGGTAGCCTGTCACGCCATACTCGCCGGCTGTTTTTCCGGTATATTCCAGTATGATGGCTCCCGAACGGTTTTCTATGTTCTCGGGTTGTTTCTCGATGTAGAGTATAACCGGCGTCAGATTTTCTTGCAAGGATACGGATTCGGCTATTTGTAGGGCTTGTTTGCAAAATTCGCCTCGTTCGTCGAGGAATAAGAGCAGGCAGTTTTGTCCTTTCAACTGGTCGGAAGAAAACCGATGTTCACCCCATTTGTGGGAAAACTCCGGACTTTTTTGTCCTACCCGGTCGGAGGCTGCATAAGTGCCTTCTCGGAATCGGAGGAATATTTCTCCGTAATTTTCCAGCAGGTTGGTCTCACCGAAATAGTCGGAGGGGAATTTCGTATCCGTATCGTTTCCCGAATATTTTACAGTAACGGTTTGCGAACCTAAATGACCCGGATTATTTTCGGTTTCCCGATATAGGGGCATCCCGTCGTGGGTGTCGAATGTATAGAGTATGGTTCGGGACAATTCGCCCTTTACGGAGTCATTCACGAGTATGGCGTCGCACAGACGGTCCTGCACGAGCGTGTCGGGGAAAAATTGTACGAGACAATCTTTTTTCCCGACGAATGTTTTTAATTGTCGGGATATTTCAGCCGGGAAAAGTTCGGTGAACAGTCCCGAACGGTGTACTCCCGGATTGTTACCTCTATGTGCGAACGGTTCTTTGTCTTCGCGATGATGATATTCTCGTAGCCGATCACGGTCGAACCGAAAGTAATCGCCGTTGTCGTAAGCCATAAAATTGGCATACGGGCATGTATCGTTCTCGGCTTTGTAATCGATTAAGTATGAATATCCGCAAAGTGTGTCGATTGGATTTTTTCGATAGGAGAGTTCTGCCCGATAGTTTATTTCCGAATCGGTGAGTGGTAATGTCACTGTATATGTGAACTCGGTCCGATAGTTTTGAATGGAATCGAGTTTATGCCATATTTTGTCCGGGAATTGTCGAGCCGAACCGGGGAGGAGACCTATGAATAATATTCCAAAGAGGAGAACGAAAAGACGGTGTGGCATAATTTTATACTGTTATATCTATTGCAAGATAACAATTATTTCTCGCATTTTGTTCTCGGTCTTTACATTTTTTTCAAGGTTGAGAATCCTCTAATTGCGGGTGAGCCGGATTGTTTTTCTCTTTATTTTCTTTTTGTTTCAGATAGCGGGCATAACCGGCTCTTAAAAAGTCGTCTATGTCGGTGGGCAACACATCGGCTTCGGGAGGGTATGTCTCGTCGCTGTCCTCCAACAGGTCGAAAAGGTTACTCGGATTGTCGGGCATATAATCTGTTTCTTCGCTTCCGGTATTTTCATCGGTTACCGGTATTTCGTCGATATGCTCTTTTCGCTTTCCCGATTTCTTTTTAACGGGTTTTGTTTCATACTTTTTGGCGTAGCGTTCGAGTGTGTTGATATACCCCATCAATGTTTTCACTTCGTTGGGTTGTGTCATTACATCTAATGTGAGCAGTAACTCGTAGTATCGTAACAGGATTCGATACCGGAGTGTTTCTATTTTCAACCGTTGTTCTTTCAAAATTTGTTCTTGTGTTTCCATACTTCTGTTTTTTTAGGCAAATGTATGGTCTTGCCATCTTTGATTTATGGCATAATTGAACTTTCTTCGGAGGGTTTGTTCTTGGAATTTGTATGCCTTTTGTTTTAACCCCCTCGTTCTGCGGGAACTCCCCCTATATTTCCTTATGGAAACACCCCGTAATGCTACGGGAAACGGCAGGGGGAGAGGGTTGAATGTGGCATTTCAGTTTCGGTATAAGGATAGCATTGTGCACTTCTCCCTTGTGCTGTGAAGGTAGTATACTGCTCGGTCTCGTGAACCAAAGGGGAGGCGGACTTATGCCATACTCTGATGTCTTACTTTTTCAAATGTATAATAATGAATGGTAATATACAATAGGGGAGACACCGGTTCCAGAGGAGAGGGGGAGTAAAAAAGGAGAGATAACAGATTTCTACCTGTCATTTCTCCTTAGTCTGAAAGATAAAAGATTGTGGGGCGTGTTATCTTATCATTATTTTTTGTGTTCGGTTACCTGTGCATACTGTATAAATACCGGGGTTGGAGAGAGACACTTCGCTGTCGTTTCCCGTATAGACGAGTTGTCCTATGGTATTGTATATCCGATATGTTTTTCCTCCGTTTTCCACGTACAGGGTTCTGCCTATTACGGAAATACGTTCGTTATCATTCGAAATCGCATCTGTATTCGTGGCTTTGGCCTCAAACTTGGCAATAAGATCGATATTCTCGGATATGGCTATTGTGCGCGGATTGGAGATGTCGCCGTCATTCCAGTGAATAAATTGATATCCGGTGTTCGGTGTGGCTGTTAATAGAGCAGTCACGTTACCCATATCTTCGTTTCCCGAGCGGACCGACAGCCGGTGCGAGCCTGTTTCGAACTCGGCAGTTAGTTCGGTATCTTCCATAACGGTCACGGGTCTTGGATTCTCGGTATTCCCGTCATTCCATCGGGCAAATTGGAATCCTTCGTTGGGTAAGGCGGAGAGAATAACAACTGTACCCTCGGCATATTCACCCGAACCTTCTACTATACCCGTGGTGGCGTCAGCTGTTACTGAAAGGCTGTGCAGCGGTAAGAATTCGGCAGTCAGTTCGGTATCTTCCATAACGGTTACGGGTCTTGGATTCTCGGTGCTTCCGTCATTCCACCGGGCGAACTGGAATCCTTCGTTGGGTAAGGCGGAGAGAATAACAACTGTACCTTCGGCATATTCACCCGAACCTTCTACTATACCTGTGGTGGTATTGTCAGCCGCTACCGAAAGGCTGTGCAGCGGTAAGAATTCGGCAGTTAGTTCGGTATCGTCCATAACGGTCATGGGTCTTGGATTCTCGGTACTTCCGTCATTCCACCGGGCGAACTGGAATCCTTCGTTGGGTAAAGCGGAGAGAATAACAATTGTGCTTTCGGCGTATTCACCCGAGCCTTTCACCGTACCCATAGTTGCATCGTTCGATAAGACAGATAATCGGCAGACCGCGGTGAATTCCGCAGTTAAAGATAGTTCGGATTCTACGGTGATCTTACGAGGGTTCTCGGTATTTCCGTCGCTCCATCGAGCGAATAGGTATCCGACTTTGGGGGTAGCGGAAATTCTGACGATTTCACCGTCTTCGTACAGGCCTCCTCCCGATACGCTACCTTTCTCAATATCGGTCGAGAGGACAATCGTGTAGGAGGCTCCATCATTGCGCAAGTCAGTGAAGTTGCTCCAATAGTCTGCTTCGTGGTATCGGGTCTTGCTGCCTATTGGCACATATAATTTTGTAGTGTAATCTTCAAAGGTCGTCTCGGAGATAGTCGGCGGGATAGAAGCCGAAGAAATTATTCGTTCCAATCCATCACAACCGTAGAATGCGAAATCTCCTATGTGGGTTACCGTAGATGGAATGGAAATGGAATCTATCAAAGCCATGTCTTGGCAGATTCCTGATGGAATCAGACGTACATTTTTACCAAAGGTAAAGGCGGTTACCGTTTCAGGGAACGAGGTCGCAAAATCGGAACAATTTCGGGCATCCCATATAACCGACTTCAACCGGACACAATCCCCGAAAGCCTCTGCTCCTATGCTCGTCAGACTCATGGGAATAGAGACTGTGGATAGTCCACAGCCGTAGAAGGCTTTGCTGCCGATATTTGTCAGTGAGTTTCCGAGGTTCACCACTGTCACGCCCGAACAGCCGGAGAAAGCCTCCGCCCCGATATAGGTCGCGCCTTCGGGCAATGTTATTTCGTCTATCGCTTCCAATCCCCGGCAGAGGAAAGCGGGAATCCGTTCTACCCCCTCTCCGAAAGTGAATGAGGCGATATTCGGGCTGGCATTGAAGGGAGATGATGTAAAGTCCGAACACCAGCGCGCATTCCATATTACCGATGTCAATGCCATGCAGTCGTTGAAAGCATCGGCTCCGATGGTCGTTGTAGATAGAGGTATGCTTATGGATTGCAGCCCGATACAGTTTTTGAATACTCCATTTCCCAAAGTCGTCGTTTTTTGAGGAAGGATTATCTCGGTCAACCTTTCCATACCGAAACAGAGATAGGCAGGAATTTTTTCCACGTTTTCCCCGAAAGCGAATGCAGTGATATTGGGGCAGGTGTTGAATCCCGCAGAGTTTTCAGCACTGGTGAAGTCTGTGCAAGTACGAGCATTCCATCTTACCGAGGTTATTCCCGGGCATTCTTTGAATGCAGCCCTACCCATATATGTCACGGACTCGGGTATGGATATCTCTGAAATTTGTGTTATGCCGGAGCAAAGATACGCGGGAATCTTCTCTACATTTTCTCCGAAAGTGAACGAGGTGATGTTGGGACAGGTGTTGAATTGAGGTGAATAGGCCGAATTTGAGAAATTTGCGCATTTACGCGCTTTCCATACGACCGATGTCAGTTCCGTACAATTTTTGAACGCCTCTTTCCCGATGCTTGTCACCGATTCGGGAATAGTCACGGAAGTGAGTTTTTCCATATCCTCGCAAATGCCTTCCGGAATCTTTTCCACATTATCGCCGAATGTAAACGAGGTGATAACGGAGGTAGGGAAGACATTGTCTCTACTGAACGAACAATCTCGCGCATTCCATGTAACCGATTTCAGATTCAAGCAACCGGAAAAAGCGTTGGCTCTTACGCCTTCCAAATTTTGAGGGATCGTGATGGAGCTTAATTTTACACACCCGGAAAAGGCTTCTCTTCCGATTATCCCGGTTACGCCATCGGGAATGGATACAGAGGTTAACTTCGTGCAATCTTTGAACGAGGTATGGCCTATGTATGAGACTGTGGCCGGAATGTCGACGGTGGTTAAACCGGTGCAGCCCTCTAAACAGTTGTCGCCTATGCCTGTGAGGGTGGAGGGAAATGTGATAGAGGAAAGAGCCGTACAGTCGGAAAAAGCCGATGTGCCTATTCCCGTAATCTTTTCGGGTATAGATATATGTATCAGACTTTTACAACCCGAGAATGCTGTTGAACTTATTTCCGTGACACTATTGGGTATGTCGATGGACGTCAATGCCGTACAGGAGCTAAACGCAGATTCACTGATGACTGTCACACTGTTGGGTATGGAAACCGAGGTCAGTCCGGTGCAATTGGCAAAAGCTCCTTTTTCTATTTTTTTTATTCCGCTCTCGATAATGACTGTTGTCAGTTTGCTGCATCCGGCAAAAGCTCTTTCCCATTGAGTTGCGTTTCCGGGAATACGGATTGATGTCAATTGGGTCGAGCTGAAAGCGTTATTTTCTATTATGGTTACACTATTGGGTATATTTACGGAAGATAGACCCGAATAGTCAAAAGCCCCATTCCCGATTTTTGTCACGCTTTCGGGAATCTCGACAGATATCAATTTTTTACAGCTCTTGAAGGCTTGCTGCCCTATTTCGGTCACCCGATACATTTTGCTGTTGTAGGTGACTGTCTTGGGTATTTTCACATGCCCCGAATAAGAGTTCCCGGAATAGGGAGTCCCATTGTGGGTAACATATACCTCCGAATCTGAAAATTCTTTGTAATTGTAATAGATTCCTCCGCTCTCGAAATCGTAAGCGAGTGCATGCATCGAGAACATCAGCCCGGTTATTACCGGCAGCCATTTCTGTACTCGTGTTTTCATCATATGTATAAATTTTGTGTTGCCTCCCTGTCCCCCTTCGTTCGGCATTTAAAATAGAAAAGCGTGGGAACTTGTCAGTTTATCTAATAAGAGGTATCGCCAAACACCCAACACAAAATAAACAGCCAACCCACGCCAGTCGTATAACAACACCGCATGGGCGATTGATTGTATACGCAAGCATGAACGTTTGTACCGTCTATCCCTTGTGTTTTGAAAATTGGCGATTTTCTTATTAAGGATAAAACTAAACGCTTCAATAATATGTATTTGCCGGAAGAGACCATTGTCTTTCCTGCACCGCAAAGATAGGTCAAGAGAAGAATAAAATCAAATTTAAGTATTTGAATTTTTGTTCTCTACCGGATAATACTTGTTTTATTCTGCGCCGTAAAAACGTTCATGCCGGGTTGGCGCAGGTAATATAGAGTATTCAGATCGTTTTATTTTATTGGGGAGGGGGTATATAGATAGGGGAGTCCAGACTCTGTTACTTTCCCTGCCAAAGAAAGTCCTTGTTACATTATTCACTTTCTTTATTCATTTTTCTCAGCAGCGAGAAGAACGAACAAAGAAGCGCCGTCGCAGTTATCGGGCTTAACGGTTTGCCGCTACGGTCGCTGTTGGGGGCTGCGGAACTCGCATTTGCTCGGACTGTCCTCTCCCTCTTTCCTCCGTCTCCCTTGCGTTTTCACCGCCCGATAAAGGCGGGGATTTTTTCCCGAGCTTTTGATAGTCTTTCTAACCCCTCCCTTACTGCGTGCCACCTCCCCTATATTTTGCTGTGCAAAAACACCCCGTAATACTACGGGACACGGCAGGGAGGAGGGTGAGAGTAACCCTTTATTTATTGCAGTGAAGTGCACCTATATCGCATTACGACAACTCGTAAGGCTACGGGACACGGCAAGGGAGGAGTGTGATATCCGGTTTGTTGCTGTCGCTGTTTTTTAACCCCTCTGTTCTTTCAACCCCTCTATCATTATACCGATAGCCATTTGCCGGTCTCTTCGGGGGTGAAGCCTCTTTGGTGGACATAGTGTTCGCGCTGGGTTTCGTCGATGTGCCCGATGTGGAAGTAGCGGGCATCGGGGTGTGCGATGTAGAGTCCGGCGACAGAGGCATTGGGCATCATGGCGCCGTTTTCGGTGAGGGTTATTCCGATACGCGAGAAGTCTAACGCTCTGTCCCAATCGAAGAAAAGGGAATGGTCGGGCAGGGAGGGATAGCCTACTGCCGGACGTATCCCCCTATACCGGACGGAGAGGAGGGACTGCAAGTCGAGGTCGGGTTCATCGGGGGCGTAACCCCAAAATTCTCGGCGTATTTGCCGGTGCAGCCATTCTGCGGCGGCCTCGGCAAGACGGTCGGCGAGGGATTGGAGCAGGAGGGCGGTATAGTCGTCTCCGTCCCGACGCAAGAGCTCTATGCGACGTTGTATCTCGTTTCCGGCGGTGACGGCGAATAGTCCGGCATAATCGGGTTTCCCGTCGTTGGCGGGGCGAATGAAGTCGCTTAAAGAATAGTAGCGGGCATTGGCTTCGGATTTACGCACTTGTTGCCGCAGACAGGGTATGTCGAAATCGCTGTCGGGTAGCCGCAGTCGTATGATATTGTCGTAAGAGGCGGCTTCGGCAAGTAGGTAGCAGACTTGTGGAGAGGTGTTGTTTTCTGCTTCGAGGGTGTCGAGCAGACGATTCGCCTCTTTGTAGAGCTGCATGGCTTCGGCGGCTTTGGCTCTCTCGGCCGATGGGAAAGAGGCGAGCCAGACGGCTTTGCAGTGGTCGCACCCTTGCATGTCGGCTATGGAGGCATAGCCTGCGCCTATTTTCCATACGGAGAAGAATGCCCGCCAGTTGATGAAAGGTCGTATGTCGCCGACAGTGACGGGGACGGTGTGCAATCCCATTTGCCGAGGCCGGGGGGCGGTATATGTGTCCCAATCTATGTAGGGGGCGTATCTTTCGACTTCGGATAGGGTGACTAAATCGACCGGTTTCAAAGAGTTGCGCAGTGCTTCTTGTTCGGTGCGTATGCTGCGGATAAACTCCTCACGAGTTTGGGGATTGAGCAGTTGTGCGGCGATGAGCGGGTTTTGCGATGCGTCGCCGGCATGTATGACCGCACCGCTGTAACACGGGGCGATTTTGACGGCCGTGTGGAGTTTCGAGGTGGTAGCTCCGCCTATGATGACCGGTGTGTGCAGTCTTGCTTTTTCCATTTCGGAAACGACGTGGCACATCTCTTCGAGGGAGGGGGTGATGAGTCCGCTCAACCCTATGAAATCGGCTTGTTCGGCAATGGCTCGCTCCACGATTTTTTCAGCCGGAACCATCACGCCGAGGTCGATTACCTCGAAGTTGTTGCAGGCGAGAATGACGGCGACGATGTTTTTCCCGATGTCGTGCACATCGCCCTTGACTGTGGCTACAATGAATTTTCCCCGTTTGGAGGTTTCTCCGTTGCGGGTATTTTCCTGCTCGATGAGTGGTTGCAATATACCCACTGCTTGCTTCATGGTGCGGGCGCTCTTGACGACTTGGGGAAGGAACATTTTCCCGTCGCCGAAAAGTTGTCCCACCCGGTTCATGCCGTCCATGAGGGGTTGCTCGATGACGGCGAGTGCCGAGCCGTATTGACGGACGGCCTCTGCGAGGTCGGTTTCGAGGTGTGTCGATATGCCTTTGACGAGAGCTTGTTTCAGTCGGTCGGCGACAGGTTGCCGATGACGGTCTTCGTCGATATCGTTTTCTTTTTTGACTGCTTCGCCCCGATGTTTCTCGGCGAAGTCGATGAGACGTTCGGTCGCATCCGGCCGACGGTTCAATACGACATCTTCGATGAGCGCAAGAGTTTCGGTCGGTAGATCGTCGTAGGTAATCGATGTGGCGGGATTGACAATCGCCATGTCGAGCCCGTTGCGGATAGCATGATAAAGAAAGACGGCGTGCATGGCTTCGCGTATGAAATTGTTGCCTCGGAACGAAAAGGAGAGGTTGCTCACGCCTCCGCTCACTTTCGCTCCCGGCAGGTTTTCGTGTATCCAAGCCGTAGCCCGAATGAAGTCTACCGCATAGTTGTCGTGGCTGTCGATTCCGGTAGCTATCGCCAACACGTTGGGATCGAATATAATGTCGCAAGGCGCTAATCCTGCTTCTTCGATGAGGAGTTTGTAAGCCCGGGCGCAGACTTCGATTTTCCGTTCATAGGTATCGGCTTGGCCTTTTTCGTCGAAAGCCATGACGACTACCGCCGCTCCTAACCGTTTGATTTCACGGGCATGCGCGAGGAATGTTTCTTCTCCTTCTTTCAGGCTGATGGAGTTGACGATGGCTTTCCCTTGCAGACATTTCAAGCCGGCGGAGATAACCTCCCATTCGGAAGAGTCTATCATTACAGGAACCCGATAAATGTCGGGCTCGGAGACGATGAGATTCAAGAAGTCTACCATCTCTTTGCGGGCATCGAGCATGGCATCGTCCATGTTGATGTCGATGATTTGTGCGCCGGCCTCGACCTGTTTGCGTGCGATGTCGAGCGCTTCGGTATAGTTCTTTTCGTGAATGAGCCTCAGGAATTTGCGAGAGCCTGCCACGTTGCAGCGTTCGCCTATGTTGACGAAATTGTTTTCGGGGCAGACAACGAGGCCTTCGAGCCCGCAGATGTGCAGACGATTGTCTTTCGCGATGGGACGGCGGGGCGAGGCATTTTGTGTGATTTCCCGATAGCGGGCTATGTGCTCGGGTGTCGTTCCGCAACAACCACCCACGATATTTACCAGTCCCTCGTCGATAAATTCTTTTATTTGTGCAGCCATCGATGCGGGCGTTTCGTCATATTCGCCCAACCGATTGGGCAGTCCGGCATTGGGGTAAGCACTGATGTAATAGGGGGAGATCGATGCCAACCGATGTAGATAGGGTTTCATTTCTCTTGCTCCGAACGAACAGTTCAAACCTACCGAGAGAATTTCGGCATGGGAGACTGCCGTAAGAAAGGCTTCGAGTGTTTGTCCCGATAGCGTTCGCCCGCTTTCGGTGACTGTTACCGAGAGCATGACAGGAAGCTCTCGTCCTGTCGCTTTCATAGATTCCTGTGCAGCAAAAAGGGCGGCTTTGGCATTGAGCGTGTCGAAAATGGTTTCGATGAGCAGAAGATCCACGCCACCTTCTATCAAGGCCGTGATTTGCTCCCGATAGGCTGTCGCGAGTGTGTCGAAGTCGAGATTTCGCAAAGCGGGATTCTCCATATCGGGGGACATGGAACAGCTTTTGTTCGTGGGCCCTATCGAACCGGCCACGAATCGGGGTTTATCGGGTGTTGAATAGTCGTCGGCAGCCTTCCGGGCTATGCGGGCGGCTGCCCGGTTTATTTCCTTTACCTGACTTTCCAAACGGTAGTCTGCCATCGATATGGCGTTGGCATTGAAACTATTCGTCTCGATGATGTCGGCTCCGGCTTCGAGGTAGGCACGGTGTATCTCGTCGATGAGGTGTGGCGCGGTGAGACAGAGCAAATCGTTGTTCCCTTTTAATTCCACTGCCGAATCGGGGAACAACGAACCTCTGAAATCTTGCTCGTTCAGTCCGTAACGTTGTATCATCGTTCCCATAGCTCCGTCGAGAATGAGAATGCGTTGGTCGAGTAGTTGTTTCAATGTCTGCATATATCTCGGTCTATGATTGTCATATAACGAAAGATAAGAATCGGATAAAATGAATATGTTCGTTTTTTACCGAACCGTAGTCTGCTTTTCGCATTTGCCGAAGATACGGAAAGCTGGGAACAGCGACAAACGAAAATCTCATTTCCGACTTGGCTATGCCGAACCGTGTCCTATCTTCGCAGTTACAAATATAGGGATAATTGTTGTTTTGTCTACCGAAATATTTGTTGTTTGAAATGGAGTATGCAGTGGATTATTCTATTTTTGACCTTATTTTGTAGAGAAAATATTTGAATTTTCTTTTGTGTTTAGATATAATGTTCGTGGGCTACTGATTCGTGTCACAGAAGGCAAGAGGGGCACGCCGTTGTATCGATAAAAATAAGTGTCCAGTCTGCGGTTCGGCATACGGAAAGTACGGTTTAAAATGCGGTACTCGTATGT
>ENA-UPWM01000657-UPWM01000657.1-human-gut-metagenome-genome-assembly--contig:-NODE-657-length-15283-cov-7.402670_pt1 | contig 15283 bp, 10 predicted proteins | sample MGYA00250051_ERZ773379 | MGnify/ENA primary metagenome ERZ773379 (study PRJEB29103, sample SAMN06112020) | human gut metagenome | biome: human gut; feature: ankylosing spondylitis patient; material...
GTATGAACCAGCTGGATTTTGTACGTCAGGTATGTGACATTTCAGGATTGAATATGCTCGATTTCTTTGAGAAGTGGGGATTCTTATATCCGGTTAAAACTACACTGAATGATTATGGAAATAAAGCATTCGAAATCACAGAAGAACAGATTAGGCTGTTGAAGGAGGAAATTAACGGAAGGGGGTATGAAATGCCACATCCAAACGTTCATCAGATAACGGAAATCAATTTGGATGATTATAAATGATTGAATAATAAATGATCTATAATAATTAAAATTTAAGAATATGAAGAATATAAATAATATATTATCAGTGATATTATTGTTGTTTGCAGGATTTTTTGTTGCTGCCTGTGATGACGAAGAAACAGTTGTCGTTCCAGATAACTGGATAACTGTGTCAACAGATCCAATGACTATTGGTTATGAAGGAGGAAGTTTGACATGCGACTATACGTTGGCCAAAGGGCTTGATGCGAGTGTGGTATATATTATAAATCATGAAAGTTGGTGCTTAGGCTATATCAAGGATAGTAAGATAATGATAGATGTAGATTTGTCGGAGAATATAAATGGGCGTACAGCTAAGATGTCTTTGATTTATGATGAAAGTCATCAAGTGGAACTTGTTGTAGAACAAGGGAAGGCTCCGACGGTACTGGTTGAAAGTATTGATAAAAGTGCTATGCCAGAATCTATTAATATAAATGAGACGTTGGATCTGAATACGGTAGTAAAAGTATTACCAACTAATGCAAGTTATCAAAACCTGGCCTTTACTCTTGCAGAAGGTAGTGAAGCATTCGTTGAACTTTCAGAGTCAGGTGTGGTTAAAGGAGTTGCTGCAGGTGAAGCAAAAATTAATGTTGCTGCAGTTGATGAGAGTGGAGTAACGGATGTTATAACATTGAATATCATTGGTAATATTAGGTTAAATCGTGATTCTTGGACAGTTTCTACTTCCATTACTTATAAAAATGGAAATAATTATGTGACAGATGGAACTACGGGTAATCCTGAACATCTTTTTGATAATAAAACGACGACTTATCTCTCATTGGTGAAACCTGGTAAGAGTTATGGAAGCGACTATACGGCTGCGGGTATAAACGAACCTCTTTATTTTGTTGTTGATATGGGAGCGGAACAAACTTTTAATTATTTTACATGGATGCATAGATCTACTAATGGGTACAATTATTTGCGAGCATGGGGAATCTCGATGTACGGAAGCAATGACGGTAAGAATTTTATTGAAATAAAATCCGATATTGATATACCTTATGAAAATAATACGGATGAGATTGTAATTGCTATTCCGGAATCTACTTATAGATATGTTAAAGTACAGTTTGTGAAGTGGAGTGATCTAGTAACCGGTTCAACTAGTGGTGGAACATTGCAGGTTGCCGAATTTGGACTTGGTCGTGAACTCTAATCCGACAGTTTGAAATAGGTCCTTATACACAGAGGGCACTTTCTAAAGTAGTTGCTTAACAGGCTTCATACTTTTTGAAGTGCTCTCTTTTTATTTCTTTATAAGAGTAAAGTAATAATATCATTAATTATTCTATGTAGAAAATAAATTGTTGATATATGATGTTTTAATACAAGACTGTATGAGAAAAAAGTTTATTAAATCCATTCTTATTGTATTTGTATTGATAACCCAGTTATCTTTATTGAAGGCACAGACGCAAGAAATAGATCTGTCTGGTCAATGGGGATTTCAAACTGACCTGATGGATTTTCGACGCGGTTCTTTGGATATTCGTTATATGCATCGCTTGCAGGAGAGCATCCTTCTACCAGGGATTACGGATGACTATAAAATTGGTTATAAATCTCCTTATCGTCACATTGACCGTTTGACTCGTGTGTATGAGTATATGGGGCCGGCTTGGTATCAACGTGAAATAACTATTCCAAAAGAGTGGAAAGGCAAACGTATTTTTATATCTTTCGAACGCGTACACTGGTTGAGTTCTATTTATGTAGACACAAAGGAAGTCAGTAAAATAGACTATATCAGTGTTCCCCACAATCACGAACTGACAGATTTCGTGAAACCGGGTAAGACGCATCTTATTACTGTATGCGTTGATAATCGTTATCAATACAATACCCATAAATGGGATCATGCTCATTCGGAATATACTCAAATAAACTGGAATGGGATTTTGGGGGAAATGAAACTGGTAGCTCTTGATCCTGTATATATTGAGGATATGCAACTGTATCCGAATGTATCGGAGCATTCAGTCAAAGTCAGGGTGAAGATATTGAATCACACTCATAAACTCGTTACAGGGAGGGCATTTTTTACAATTTCCGGCGAACAATATAAGCAGACTAGAGAGACAATGGTTTCTGGGAATGATTCAGTATTTTACGTAGAAGATATCATAGCGTTAGGTAAAGATATTCGGTTGTGGGATGAGTTTACTCCTAATCTCTATACGTTGCAATGTGATCTGGCAACGACTACGGGTAGTACAAACTATCAACATACACAGTCCGCTACCTTCGGAATGCGTGAAATAAAGGCAGATAGAGACAATATTCTGATTAATGGTCATCGGGTACATTTGCGTGGAACAGTAGAAAATGCAGTATTTCCTAAAACAGGTTATGCTCCAGTGGATGATGCTTCGTGGGAACGTATATTAACGATTCTGAAAGATTATGGGATGAACCATATGCGTTTCCATTCCTGGTGTCCACCTGCTGCGGCATTTCGGACAGCGGATAAACTAGGAATTTATCTGGAAGTGGAAATGCCGATGTGGGGAAAGGATGCCGAACCGGATGAGAAACGTTATGACTTTTTCCGTCGTGAACAAAAAGCTATCTTGAAAGAATATGGTAATCACCCCTCTTTTGTTCTTTACTGTAATGGTAATGAGATAACCGGTAATTTTGATTTTATAGAAGAACTAACCCATTATGGGAGGGTCAGTGACAAACGCAGGCTATTTAGTGGTTCGACAGCCCGTACACGTGTGAAGTCTGACCAATTTTACATCACTCATCAAACGCCTAAAGGACATATGGCTATATACGAAGGACGGCCATATACTGATTGGGATAAAAATAAAGAATTGGGCATTGATGTGCCTGTGATCTCTCATGAGTCGGGACAGCGTTGCATATATCCTAACTTCAAGGAGATTCCAAATTTTACCGGTCCGGTTCAAGCTCGAAACTTTGAAGTTTTCCGTGAATCATTGGCGGCAAACGGTATGTTGGATCAAGCAGATGATTTCTTCCGTGTATCAGGGGCTCAGACTGTACTGGAATATAAAGATGTTATTGAAGCTGAACTTCGTACTTCTCTTAAATCCGGTTTTCAACTTCTGGCCTTGAATGATTTTACAGGACAGGGATATGCTCCGGTTGGTATTCTCGACCCGTTTTGGGAGTCTAAAGGTTTGATTACTCCTGAAAAATTCCGTGAGTTTTGTGCACCCACTGTTGCTTTACTACGTTTTCCTAAACGAGCCTATTATTGTGATGAAACTTTTGAAGGGAAGGCAGAAGTGTATAATTATAGTCCCTCTATCTTGAAAAGTGCAAAAGCTAAGTGGTGGATTACCGATGCTTCCGGCAGAGTTCTGAAATCCGGTAGACTGAAGACACAAAGAATAGGAAACTATGGTGTCTTTCCACTTGGAACGTTTCAGTATATGTTGAATTCGGTGACTGCTCCGCAGAAATTAACCATACATCTGTCCGTTGGTGACAAAGTTCATAATAGTTGGGATATATGGGTCTATCCCCATCATAAAGATTTGATGCAGACAACGCCTGATGTATTATATACAACAACCTATGATGCGAAAGCGAAACAATATCTCCAAGAAGGGAAAAAAGTTGTTCTTTGTCCGAAGCCGAACAAAGTGAAAGGGCGTAAGTCTGTATTTCACAATCATTTTTGGAATCCGATTATGTTCAAATGGGCACCAACGACACTGGGTTGTCTTATTCATGCCGATCAGCCCATGTTTGCAGACTTCATCACTGAAAAGCATCTTGATTGGCAGTGGTGGGATATTCTGACGAATGCAAAAGTGATTGATATGACGGATACTCCGCAAGAACTTCGTCCGTTTATCCAGGTAATAGATAGCTATGAAACCAATCAGAAACTAGGGATTGGCTTTGAGGCTAGGGTAAACAATGGTAAACTGTTGGTATTGGCTGTTGATACTCGGAAAGACCTGGATAAACGTCCTGCTACTCAACAATTGCTGAAGAGTATTGATCAATATGTGAAGAGTGGCCAATTTGCTCCCCGAGCAACTGTAAAAGAAGAGTTTATTCAATCCTTTTTAATAAAATAGTTATGCGAAGAGAATTATTTATATGTTGTTTATTTTGCCTGTCCTTACTGACTTTATCTGCACAGGAGATTCCGATGCAGGAAGTCGCGGCTTTAGAGCAAGTGTATGGTGATGTTCAGGAATCAGAGGGATTGCTGCCGATGAATGAATTGGGCATTGAGTTCGGCTATGCTTTATATGAGGCGGAGATTACTGTGGAGGGTGTGGCTCCAATATTGGCGGTAGAGAATATTCGGGACTATGCCTCAGTCTATGTTGATGGAAGATTACAAGGCTGGATCACTGATAATCAGAAGAATATTAAGCTGACTGTTTCTACGGGTACACATCATCTGCAACTTTATGCAGAGAATATAGGGCGTATTACTTATGGACCTGAGATATTGGACAATTCCAAGGGACTTTTCGGGAGTATCACTTTAGAAGATGTTGAAATAGAGAACTGGAAAATGACACCTCTCCTGATACGTGACTGTGACGTGGAAGAACTCCAGTTTACCCCTTGTCAAACAAAACAGTCTCCTTGCTTCTATCGCGGTACTTTTGAGATAGAAACTCCGACAGATATCTTTTTAGATACTTCGGGCTGGGGAATGGGAGAAGTCTGGATAAACGGGCAGTATATAGGTTCTTTTTGGGAGAATATTTCTCAGCGGACTATTCCGGTACCAGCTGCTATACTAGCTAAAGGTATTAACCGGGTAGTCGTATTTGAATTGAAGAATAATTGTAGGCAGGTGGTACGTCTATCTGAGAAAGCTATATTTGATTAATAAAATAAGAGTATAATAGAAAGAAAATTTAATTATTAGGTTTGTGACTGTTGTTAGTTGCATATAGCAACTGATTTTTAGCAACTGATTCACATTATTCATTAATTTGTAAAATATATGAGAAATCTAACTACAACAAGTAGATGGAAGAAATCACTTTTGTTTGTATTGGGGCTATCTGTGATGTTACCTCCTTCATTAATACAGGCTAGGTTATATAATAATGCGATAGAGACAGAAGTGTTGTCTCCCATTGTCGGTGCCAAAAAGATAAACCCCACCACCGTTGAAATACTATTCCCCAATAGCCAGCGTATGACACTGGACTTCTACGGAGAAAATATCTTCCGTGTATTTCAGGACAACTCAGGAAGCGTGATCCGGGATCCTCAAGCAAAGCCGGCGGCGCAGATATTAGTCGACAATCCCAGAAAGGCGGTTTCAAAGCTGGATTTGGAAGAGAATACAGATTTTGTTTTCCTCACTACCGGAAAGATAAAAGTCCGGCTGGATAAAAAGACATCCTTGCTTAAGGTAACTAATCTGGCAACCAACACTGTTGTAGTGGAAGAACTGGAAGCGCCTCTTTTTGAGAAAGGGAAAGTAACCCTGACATTGAAAGAGAATCCGCAGGAATACTTCTACGGTGGCGGTGTTCAGAACGGTCGGTTCTCCCATAAGGGTAAGGTGATTTCTATCGAGAACCAGAACAGTTGGACAGACGGGGGAGTCGCCTCTCCTACCCCTTACTACTGGTCTACCAACGGCTACGGTATGATGTGGTATACCTTCAAAAAAGGGAAGTACGACTTCGGAGCATCCGAAGAGGGAAAGGTGAAATTGTCTCACGAATCAGATTATCTGGATGTGTTCTACATGATTAATGACGGTGCGGTGGCTCTGTTGAATGACTTCTACCAACTGACAGGAAATCCCGTGTTGTTACCTAAATTCGGTTTCTATCAGGGACATCTGAACGCTTATAACCGTGACTATTGGACAGAAAACGAGAAAGGCATTCTGTTTGAAGACGGAAAGCGATATAAAGAGAGCCAGAAGGACAATGGCGGAATCAAAGAATCGTTGAACGGCGAGAAGAACAATTATCAGTTCTCTGCACGTGCGGTAATCGACCGTTATAAGAACCATGACATGCCGTTGGGCTGGCTGCTTCCGAACGACGGCTATGGAGCCGGCTACGGACAGACGGAAACATTGGACGGTAATATACAAAATCTGAAAAGTCTGGGTGATTATGCCCGTCAGAACGGAGTGGAAATCGGCCTGTGGACACAGTCTGACCTGCACCCTAAGGAAGGAGTGAGCGCTTTGCTGCAGAGAGATATTGTGAAAGAAGTAAGGGATGCCGGAGTACGCGTGTTGAAAACGGATGTAGCCTGGGTCGGTGCCGGCTATTCTTTCGGATTGAACGGAGTAGCCGACGTCGGACATATAATGCCTTACTACGGAAGTGACGCCAGACCGTTTATCATCTCCCTTGACGGCTGGGCGGGCACACAGCGCTATGCGGGCATCTGGTCGGGTGACCAGACGGGAGGCGTATGGGAATATATCCGTTTCCACATCCCGACCTATATCGGCTCGGGACTGTCCGGTCAGCCGAATATCACTTCTGACATGGACGGTATTTTCGGTGGCAGGAATGTGCAGGTGAATACCCGTGATTTCCAATGGAAAACGTTTACTCCAATGGAACTGAACATGGACGGTTGGGGAGCGAATGAGAAATACCCGCACGCCTTGGGAGAACCGGCAACCTCCATTAACCGCTGGTATCTGAAACTGAAATCGGAACTGATGCCTTATGCTTACAGTATCGCTAAGGAAGCCGTAGACGGTATGCCGATGATAAGAGCGATGTTTCTGGAATACCCGAATGCCTATACTCAAGGTACGGCTACACAGTACCAATATCTGTACGGGCCTTATTTTCTGGTTGCTCCTATCTATCAGGCAACCAAAGCTGACGAGCAGGGAAATGATATCCGTAACGGCATTTACTTGCCCGAAGGTGTATGGATTGATTATTTTACGGGCGAAAAATACGACGGGAACCGCATACTCAACAATTTTGCAGCTCCTCTCTGGAAGCTTCCCGTATTCGTGAAGAACGGAGCGATTATTCCGCTGACGAATCCTAATAATAATGTAAATGAGATTGATAAAGGAATCCGTATCTATGAGCTTTACCCGTACGGCAAGAGTTCTTTTACCGAATATGATGACGACGGTGTATCCGAAGAATACAAACGGGGTAAAGGAGTAACAACCAATATCGAGTCCGAGGTTGGCAGCAAGAATGACGTTACTGTGACCATTCATCCGGCAAAGGGTGATTTTATGGGCTTTGTGAAAGAAAAGGTTACAGAGTTCAGAATCAATGTCACTTCTCTGCCGAAAAAAGTGACGGCACAAGTTGGAAAGAAAAAAGTGAAACTGACAAAGGCCGCTTCGAAAGATGAATTTGCAAAGGGTGAAAACGTCTTCTTCTACGATGAGGCTCCCGATCTGAATCGGTTTGCGACTAAGGGAAGCGAGTTTGAAAAGACCGTTATCACCAAGAACCCGCAACTTTTGGTGAAACTGGGTGCCACCGATATTACGGCCAATACTACGACATTGCGCATTGAGGGATTCCGTTTTGTTCCCGAAGACCGCTATCGGATCACTTCCGGAACTCTGGCAGCTCCTGTTGCCCGGGTTACTGCCGACAATACGGAAGCCTATACCTTGAAACCGACATGGGATAAAGTGGCCAATGCCGATTTCTATGAGATTGACTTTATGAATATGCTATATACTACGATAAAGGATACGGAACTACTGTTTGGAGACCTGACTCCCGAAACGCCCTACTCATTTAAAATACGTGCTGTCAATAAAGACGGAGCTTCCGCCTGGACAGAGTTCGGTGCTGCGACCAAGTCCGATCCGCTTGAATTTGCTATCCGTGGTATCAGGGGCGAATGTACGGCCGCTTCGCAAGGAAGAGTAGGCGTGAAACGTCTGTTCGACTTTGTAGAGTCCGGAGATATCTGGCACTCGAAATACGGGGAAAAAGCCGTTCCGTTCGAACTGGTTATGGACCTGGTGACTGTCAACCAACTGGATAAATTCCACTACCTGCCACGTACAAACGCCGGTAACGGAACATTGCTGAAAGGAACCGTTTCTTATAGTATGAACAAAGAACTGTGGACGGAAGCCGGAACATTTGAATGGCAGCGTGACGATGAGGTGAAGGTATTCAATTTCACCCAACATCCTACTGCCCGCTATATCAAACTATCCGTTACAGAAGCAGTCGGCAACTACGGCTCCGGTAAGGAAATCTATGTATTCAAGGTGCCCGGAACGGAAAGCTATCTTCAAGGAGACATTAACGCCGACGGTAAGATTGACGGCAATGACCTGACATCTTATACCAATTATACAGGACTGAGAAAGGGCGATTCCGATTTTGAAGGATACATCAGCAATGGTGATATCAATAAGAACGGTCTGATTGACGCTTATGATATTTCGGTGGTCGCCACGCAGCTTGAAGGCGGTGTTGATAACCGTGGTACGGAAAAGGTGGACGGTACGATTGAGATAAGCACCTCGAAACAAGTATATGACAAAGATGAGATTATTGAAATTCAGGTAAAAGGTGTTGATCTGCGTGCAGTCAACGCATTCAGTTTTGCTTTACCTTACAATCAACAGGATTATGAGTTTGTCGGCGTGGAGTTGCAACACATGAATGCAATGGAGAATCTGACTTACGACCGTCTCCATTCCAATGGTTCAAAAGCCTTGTATCCTACCTTTGTCAATGTAGGAAATAAGAAGACGCTTGAAGGAACCGTTGACTTATTTCTTTTGAAGTTTAAGGCAAAACGTCAAGTGAAATTCGGCTTGAAGATCATTGACGGCTTGTTAGTAGATAAGAGATTGAATACTCGTAGATCGGGTGTTCAGTAATTGGGTTAGTTAGTAGAGTTGTTCAAAAAGCTGCTTTGTTCTTTCTTTATGGAAGATAAGAGCAGCTTAAACGGAAAATATGACTCTATTAAGTCCATAAAGCCTGGTATCTTTGTCTTAAACAAAATTATAGTATTATGAAGAAATTACTTTTAACCCTTGCCCTATGCATGGGCTATTTGTGTACTACAGTTGCGCAGACATTTGTTAAAACAGAAGTGAAGCAGTCGATGCGGCGGGTGGCCGACTGGCAGATTGCTCATTACAACAAGGCTATTTACGGTGATCTCAATTGGGTAAATGCCACTTTCTATCTGAGACTTGTCCACTGGGCTGCAATAGCCGAACAGGCGGATAAAGATGATTCATACTACAAATGGCTGTTGCGGCTGGGGAACCGCAATTACTGGCAGGTAAATCAACGGATGTATCATGCTGACGATATCTGTGTCTCGCAGATGTATTTGTATATGTATGAAAAGTACAAAAGAAAAAGTATGCTTGTCCCGACACAGGCACGTGCCGAATGGGTGATTGCCAATCCTCCTTCCGGTTCGTTCGAGTTGGACTATGGCGATGCAACCACCTTGGAACACTGGACTTGGTGTGACGCACTGTTCATGGCACCTCCTGTTTACATGAAACTCTACAATATCACGGGTGACAAGAAGTTCATCCGTTTCATGGATAAGGAATATAAAGCTACTTACAATTATCTGTTTGATAAAGAAGACAATCTTTTCTATCGTGACCACCGTTACTTTACGATGAAGGAGGCGAATGGCGCGAAAGTGTTCTGGGGGCGTGGCAATGGCTGGGTACTCGGAGGGCTCGTTGAGCTTTTACGTGAACTTCCTGCCAAGAGCAAATACCGTCCGTTCTATCAGGACTTGTTCCAAAAGCTATGCCGCCGGATTGCTCCTTTGCAGAATAAGGACGGCTTCTGGCATGCGAGTCTGCTTGACCCGGCTTCTTATCCGTCGCCCGAAACGAGTTGCAGCGGTTTCTTCGTGTATGCGCTGGCTTATGGGATAAACGAAGGACTTTTGCCAAAAGAAGAATTCATGCCTGTGGTGGAGAAAGGCTGGCAAGCATTAGTGTCGGCTGTGGGAGAAGACGGTAAACTGGGATATGTGCAACCTATCGGCGCTGATCCGAAAAAGGTGACTCCCGATATGACAGAAGTCTACGGTCCGGGAGCTTTCCTGATGGCAGGGACGGAAGTTTACCGTATGGCACAGGACACTTCGAGGCAGCATGCGAATATTTCCCAAAGCCGTATCCGTGAGATTGCTGCAATGTTGCCCGATAAACCGGAAGGAATAGGCGTTTCTTATAAAGACCGCACCTTCTGGAACAAAGTAAAAGAGAGTAGCAAGGCAGAAAAACTGCTGACAGAAGAAGCACCTGCATTGCTGAAAAAGGGGATGCCTCCTTTTGTTGACTCCTTGTATCTGCATCTGAACAAAACCAATGTCCGCCTGCCGGGCGAAAATATGATAAATGCCCGTTACCATTATCTGTTTCGGTTGACATTGGCTGAATGTATGGAGAATAAAAGACGTTACATTCCTGCTATTGAAAAGGCTCTGGTTGCTCTCTGCAACCAGAACTCCTGGTCGATTCCGGCTCACGACCGCAATCTGAATAATTATCATGGAACAGATTATTATGTCGATTTGGTAGTTGCCACTGCCGGAAACGGAATTGCGCAGTGTGTTGCTATGCTCGACGACCGTTTGTCACCGGAAGTAAAGGCCCGCGTGCAGTGTGCTTTCCGCGAGAAAGTATTTCGTCCTGTATACCGTTGCCTGGAAGAGACAAAGCCTTTCTGGTGGTTTACGGTTACAAATAACTGGAACTCGGTTTGTTTGGCAGGTGTCACGGGTGCTGCCCTCACTTTGCTGGCGGATAAGGAGGAACGCGCTTATTTTGTTGCCGCAGCCGAGAAATATAATGTATACGGTATGAAAGGATATGCCGATGACGGTTATTGCAGCGAAGGGGTCGGCTACTATAATTATGGTTTCCGTGCATATATCTTGCTGCGTGAGGAAGTATGCCGTGCCACGCAAGGCAAGATAGATTTCTTCCGTGAACCTAAATTTGTGCATATTGCTCAATATGGTCGGAAGATACAGATGAATGAAGGTGTATGTCCTGCTTATTCCGACTGCCGTATCGGTTTATCGCCTGATAAGTTTATCCTCGATTACTGTGACCGTGCGCTTGGTATCACCTCTGCGGAAGAAAAATATATTCTCCCTTCCGGCAATAATTTCTCTCTTTATCTCATAGAGCTGTTCCCTCATCAGGTATGGAAAATGGAAATGACAGACGGCATTCGTCAGGCATTGCAGGAAGGTTCCGATTCTTTGCGGGCGTATTATGAAAAGGCAGGAATCTTGGTTGCACGTCCTGCCAAGGGCAGCTCGTGTACGTTGGCTGTCTCGGCCAAAGGGGGTAATAATGCCGAAAATCATAACCATAATGACATTGGCTCTTATGCCGTCGCTCTAGGAAAGTGCACTATGGTTGGCGATCAAGGCGGTCCTTTCTCTTATCCGGGTGATTATTTTAGTGCGGAAGCTCCCGAGAAGTATAAGATCAAAGGTTCTTTCGGTCATCCAGTTCCGGTAGTAGACGGAAAAACACAGTCCTCCGGTGCCAAAGCGAGCGCCATTGTACTCAAGAAAGAATTTACGGACGTAAAAGATTTGCTTTGTATTGACTATACTTCGGCTTATTCCACCCCCAGTCTGGATAAGTTGGTTCGCATTTTCGTCTATGACCGTCAAGGGAAAGGTAGCTTTACTGTGGGTGACGAATTTACGGCCAATGCACCTATCCGGTTCGAAACAGCCATAACAACACAAGCCAACTGGAAAATTATTGATGATACACATCTCTTGCTTACTACCGGCACAGAACAGATGACCGTTACGATTGAAGCGTCTGGCAAAGTCGCGTTTACTTCTGAAACGATTGAGGTGAACTCTCCGGCCTATACACGTATCGGTATTTCACTGAAGGAGCAGTCGAAGGACGGATATATCCGGTTGACGATGCGTACAAAACAATTGTGATAATGAAGATACTATGAAAAACACCGCTATATCTTATGATTAAACAAGGAGGAAGCGTATGAATACTAATTTTGTATATGGAATTGAGAACTAGTTGTTTGGATAATGAAGAGTTCTTCAAATATCAGAAATCAATTAATATATTGATGCATACTATTCTATCTCCTGTTACTCTTTGCCACAAATTGATAACTGAAGAATGGAAGCAGTTATTTGCCCTTATGGATATCCTTTATGGAAATGCTTTAAAAATATGGTTGGCTAAACATGATTGTCTATCTGAAGAGGAAATTGCTCTTTGTTATTTCTGTTATGTAGGAGTAAAACATAAAAACCAATCTATTTTCTTTGGTATTTCATTACAAAGCCTGAGTAAACGTAAGCAGCGTTTGAGAGCTAAACTAAAGATTCCACGCGGTATGTCTTTTAAAGACGTTGTTAATGCGATATAAAGATCATATTTTGAGAGCAATGAACACAGACGTGGAACATTTGAATCTAAAAGAAAATATGCTTATGAATAGAACACGATGTTTAATTTTAATTTCTCTGTTAGTTGGGATGTTCGCCCAAGCCCAGACTTCTTCTATAAAAGGTATAGTGACGGATGTCAAAACAATCCCTGTTGAGTATGCGAATGTCATCTTGTATGATGCGGCCGACAGTACTAAAATCGTAAAAGCTGCTACAACTGACGTGAAAGGTCGGTTCGAATTATCTAAGATTCCTCATGGTAGTTACAGGCTGTACGCTTCCTGCGTGGGCTATGTGGGTACACATATACGTATTCATAATATTCAGGAACATATAAAGGACCTGCCAATAGTATTGGAGGAGCAGACGGTAGCTCTTGATGAAACCACAGTTACTGCACAACGCGTTGTGATGGAGTTTGACCGTCAGATTATTTATCCCGGTAAACAAGAGAAGGAGACGGCGATAGATGGGATAGATCTTGTAGACAAACTGCAATTACATGGAATAGTGGTAGGTAAAGTTGAGGGTACGATCAGTGGTGTGCTTGGTGGTACTGTCAAATTGCGCGTTAATGGTGGACCGGCTGATTTGAATGATTTGAAGCAGATAGACCCTAAAATGGTGAGGTGGGTGGAATATCACGACATGCCTTCTATGCGTTACGGCAAGGTGGAAGCTGTCATCGACTTGTATGTGAAACGTCAGGGATTTGGCGGTTCGGGCAGAGTTGATGCTTCGCATTCAGCAATGTCCCCGAATGGGAATGGGCTTGCCAATCTGAAATTGTATCATTCGAAATCCGAGTTCTCTTTTTTGCGGTGGCTTTAGCGTTTGGTAAGCGGGCAGATGTATTTAGTGATGAGAAGATATATTATAACAGTTGGGAAGTTACGTCCGGAATAATGTACGTATGGAAAAACTGGAATTTTTCAGGTCTTATGAAATGGCGTTTGGGTAATTCGTATGCTTTTTGGGAGAAGAGTATGAATCCTTATGTTGTAAGTGATATGCGCCATTATCTACCTGATACAGAGAAGCAACTTACACTTAGAGTTGCATGGAAGTTTAAGTTCGGTCATCAGCGTAAAAGTGCTAGTCAACGTATTGAAAATAGTGGAGGAGAAAGTGCGGTATTTTAATAATGGAATGTCCATTCATCGAATTCAGAGTCTCGCCGGCTTGGGGAAGATGCTGAGAATATCGTATTTATATGTAACGAAAAAATAATAAAAGCGTGGATTTAAATGATTTAGGCCGTTTAATAATGGTAGTTATTGAGAATAGTTATAATCTTAAATTATTAAAATGATCAAAAATGAAGAATATAAAGAAAATTAATCTTGCTGAGGTTAGTGATAAACAAGCTCTTAGCATGGACCAGTTTTCTAAAATCATTGGAGGTAGTGTAGATGATACTTGTTCTTCGGGGGGGATGTGCCGGAGGAGTTTTGGAAGTAAATACAAAGCTTTGTGCTAAAAACGGTGTTTGTACAAGTGGTGTCATTACATGGAGAAATTATGGATTCCTTTAACTCCCCAAACACCCTATGTATGTAGAATGTCTGGAGACGTTAGCGGAGTTTCTTAGTCCCTCTTACCTCCCTTTGTATGAAAAGGCACTGAAAAGGATGCAACGTTATGGATATATCCTTGAACGTTTTATCTCTCCTGAAGGTTATTTCCCGTATATCATATTATCGTCTGACGGAACATAGGAATGCAAATGTCGCCCGCAATTATGGAATCCTCTATATACACGGGAGGAAGTAATTAACCATTATCGTAAAGCGGTAACACACTATGAATATTTACTTCCATTTTATGATTATCTGTTGATATTGAAACCTCAAAACCATGTTCAATCATGGATGCTAAAGATGAAATATGTTTGGAAGGTACTTATGATACGAATTGAATGAGTTTTCAGACTTATACTATCTCCACTCGTTCCAGCTCCCAACAGAAGAACCTGAAAAAAGCAAATCATTTCTCATACATCAGGAATGTTATTCTCATCATCTAATCGTCAACACTTAATAAACTGTAGCAAAACTATTGTTCATCTCCGCTATAACTAACTGACAATCAAAGATAATCCTAATGCAATCAATTGATTTTCAATAAGAAATATTAATCGTTCCACTCTAGTGAACAGGCTTGTGTACTGGAGTGAATGGTTATGTCTACTCGAGTGCATAGGCCTGTTCACTAGAGTGGAACGATAGAAATGAAGGCAGAAAAATGCAGCGATGCCGGTTGCGAAAGATATGTAGTCTATCGACTCAACATACAAACTACGGTTATATTGCCTCCCATATATTAGTCTCTTGAAACAAAGACAAGCATAATATGCAGTATGAGAAATGCCAATATATAGTATGAGAAATGCATTGTTTTAAGCGTTTTTTCTTGATAAAGCTATGAGAAATGCATGTAAATATTTTAATTCTCATAATTATATATCTAATTATCAGGCAAGCACTCCTTTTTATGAGAATATGAGAAATGATTTTGTTTTTTCTTTTCTGATTAAAATTTGATAATGGTATTTTTTGATGTGTACTTTTTTCTTGTCCATTTTTTTATTATAACATTAGTGTAATTTTTTATTTATT
>ENA-UPWM01000660-UPWM01000660.1-human-gut-metagenome-genome-assembly--contig:-NODE-660-length-15265-cov-3.799908_pt1 | contig 15265 bp, 10 predicted proteins | sample MGYA00250051_ERZ773379 | MGnify/ENA primary metagenome ERZ773379 (study PRJEB29103, sample SAMN06112020) | human gut metagenome | biome: human gut; feature: ankylosing spondylitis patient; material...
GTTCGCATCCAGTGTGATTTCCTTGGAGGTTACCGAAGCACCGGCATCATCGTAGGCGCGCAAGGTGACCGTCCTGCGCGCATTGGACGTATTGGCCAGCGTGATGGAGGCCTTTACTCCGTCGGGAAGGGCCAACCCCGAGAATTCGGATGGCTCGCCGGCATTGACCAATGCGAAATCGGCATGGCCGGAGTCACCGGAGCGTGTGGCCTTGACGGAGAACGACACGGCGTCCTCTGCGGTGGACATCACGCCCAACGCCCCATCAGGAGCTTCTCCCAAGTCGATCGCCGTCACTTTATCAGCAGTGACGGTGGCATCTTTGGCGGGAACCAAGCCTTTGGCGGTAATCCATGACAGCCCGGTGCTGGTGTCTGCCTTGGCGAACAGATAAGCGGTGACCGCATCGCCGGCAGTGATGGACGGCGCCACCGATGCATTGGATGCGGTCGGCAGCGGCAGCGCGAAATCAGAACCCTTCGGTGTCAGACCATCCATGGTCACCGTGCGCACCACGGACGCGATAGGAGTCTCCTTGCTGGAAACGGTCACGAACAGACCATGCTGCCCATCGACCGCGGCGGACAGTTCCATCGAGGACTCCCCCTCGGCTGGCACAGACAGCGTGGATTGGGTGGACAATGCCATTTTCCCGGCTGTCTCGGAACCCCAGACGGCAATGTCGACGGTGGTCGGCTTGGTGGAGAGATTCGAGACGATGAGCTGCTGTGTGGTACCGGTCGTGCTGTCGGAGAGCAGGAACGACTGGCTGAGCGAGGTCGATACGCAGGATGCCGCCGATATGCCTCTCACATCGCCATCATCGGCCCATGATGCGATGGTGCCGACGGTGCCGGTGCCAGCTGCGGCCTGCAGCATACGGGTATTGATCAGACGAGCTCCCTGATTGATCTTCTGAGCACCGGTTTTCACCGAGGAATCGTCGGTCGAATCGGCGTCTTTCAAAGTTACGTCATCTGAACTGGACTTTTGCCCGATCGCCGAGACAGTGGCGCTGTAGACGGAGCCGAACGCCGCATAGCGCGCTTGTGTGCTCAGATTGCCGACAGTGGCCTGGAAGGCGCTGTCGCCGTACGTGCCGGTATCGGCCAATCCTATAGGTGCCGGGCAGTAGGTTTCGGACTGGGTCGGACTAACGGTCTGGTCGATGGCATTATCGGAAGCGGCCACCTTATCCACCCAGATATTGGGGATGGGGGCCATGACGAGAACGACGAACAGCGCAATCAACACCAGCATGGTGATCACACCGAGCACGATGCCGATCGCACGTTTGAAACCAGAAGTTTTGTTGCTCATGCCTGCTCCTCCAATCCGTAGGACGGTCGTCTGCGAGGCATGGCGACCAAGCAGTACAACGCCGTGATCACACCTAGGCATATCAGCCAGGCGTGCCTCCAGACACTATGCTGTGCACGTTGCTGCCATGAGGTATCCACCTGCTGTGAGGCGCTGCTACGCAGCGTCAGACGATAGTAGCTGCCGCTATCCGTGGAGACCAGGGACTGGGTGCCGTTCGATGCGGCGATATTCGCGCTCAACTGTTCATACGGCATGTCGTTCAAGGAATCGCCGGTCTCGGGAACCACGTAGATGCCGCCGAATCCAAGCGCGCTGATGGCCGCGATGGCCTCTTCGTCGGGATTGGACAGCAGCGAGGCACAGGCCTGGGCCAGTTGTTCGTCAACCGCATCATGCTTGCCGGACAGCAGGCGCGCCCGCTGGACCGGAGAGCTGTCGATCAAATCGCCGCGCGAGGTGCGCATCACCGCATAGTTGACAATGTTGCGGGTCTCCGCGCTCACGGCAAGCACACGATGATCGGCACCGGCCTCCAGATAATCGGTGGTGACCATGGGCAGGCCGTTTTCAGACACGCCCAGTCCCGCATCCTTATGACGTTCGATGCCATACATGCATTGGATGCCAATGCAGCACACCAGTATCAGAGCAAGCACCACACGGCCAGACACGATGAGCACATGCAGACGGTCCTTTTTCGATGCGGGATCACTGCCAGACGCATGCAACGGTTGGAATCGCTTCACCGCCCCACCAGCGACGAGACACACGCAGGCGAGGAAGCCCAATATCATCATCGCGATGCCCGGCTGCGCGGAACCGGCCACGACACCATCGGCATCCACGGTTATGGCCACACGGCTGGAGACCAGGGCGAGCGCGCCTCCGCAGACGATTACCACCCACATCAGTCGCGAGGTCCGCAACGCGAACGGCAGCACCAGCGAAGCAAGAGCAGGCAGCGTGATGACGCCAAACAGCACAGTGACCGCCAAATCGGCATAATCAGTCGACCCCATTCGCCATCCCAGCGCACGCTGTGCGGCCTCAAGCAGACTCAGCGACGCCGGCGACCCGTTGGCGGATGACGTTGGCACCGTGATGTCGCCGAACAGTTGACGCCACATGCCCAAATCGGCGTAACGCACCGCATTGACGAGCGTAGGAGCCACCGCAAAGGCGGCAGGAACCGGAATTAGCAACAGCATGGCGCGCTTGCGACGCACGAATAGCAGGAACATCAGGAACACGACGATCAGCGCGAACAGCAGCTGCGGTTCAGCGGCCACCACAGGGATGAAGCACAGTGCGGCGATGGCCGCGGCCTGAACGGATGTGCGCGGCTTGAGCGGGTCTTCGGTATGGTACATGCCCACGGCACGGAACACGAATGCGAACGCGGCCGGCAGGAACACCATTACGGTAAGCATCGGCATATTGGCCTGCGCATACCAGCCGAACATAATGCCGGTGGATGCCCACAGCAGTCCTCCCAGCACACGAACCACGTCCGAGCGGGTGAATACGCCCGCCAGCGCCCAGAACGACAATGCGCTCAGCGGCGCGGCCACAAACAGTATCATCGCCAAAGCGGCGGTCACATGGCCGAGCGTGACCAACGAGGCCAGCATCAGCACCAGCAGCCACGGCGTGGGCGGCGCAGGAATGCCGGTGCCGCTGCCAAACACCCACGGCGTGGTGGCGGACTGCACCAGTTGCGTGAAGCTGGCACCGGTGGGAAGCAACACATCGGAATACAACGATCCGCCGGAGAATATCGAACGGAACACCGGCCAATACATCACCGCGATGGCCGCAAAGCACACCAGCGCCATCACCACGGCCGCACTCCAGCGATATATGGTGCGTGTCCGCAGATGGGCACGTTCCAGCGGACTGAGCAGCACTCTGCCCTGCTGGGATTGGAATGCATCCCGACGATCATGGAACTGCTTGATCTGCTGGCTGTCTGCGAACAAGACATGCAGGGACGATGCGGCGACCTTCGATTGTCTGGCCACCAGACTGCGTGATTTCATGTTTCCCGCGATATCGGCCAAGGCCAGCCATGGCAGGCACAATTGCACCCATGCTTCATACGGCTTCTTGCCGAACATCATGGATATGGCCATGCCAAAACTGCGGAGCAGCCTCCACAGCCAGACGATAAACCAGGACGACATGGCCAGGTCCGTGTACAGATACCGCTGTTGGGAGCGATGCACCGTCATCGCATGATTGACCGTGTGATCGTCCTTAAGCGGTTCCCCGCCTCGCGTACGAATGCCCTCATACCGTGCGCGACGATGTGATATCTCCGCTTGCGGGACAACCACCACGCGTCCGCCGCTCAGGCAGACACGGCGGCAGAAATCAACCGATTCGCTGTAGGTGGTCAGCCAGGCATTGATGCCCCGCAGTCGCGTGAATTGCGACATGGACACCAGCGCGCCTGCCAGCGACACCGCAAACACATCCTGCCGCCCGTCATACTGCTCCTGATCGGGTTCTCCATCGACCACCAGGGAATGCACGGCGTGGTGACCCGCATACATACCGACATCATGCAGATGGGAGCCTTCCCAATCGCACTGTTTGCACCCGAGCACACTGGCGCCCGGCGTATTGCGCCACGCCTCAAGCAATCGTTCAAGGCATGAGTCATCCGAAGGGCGGGAATCATCATGGAGCAGCCACAATGCGCGGGGAGCGTCATCCAGATCGGCACGATCCAATGCCCGGCTGACCGCATCGCCGAAGGAGCGTGCGCCCTTGGCCGAGACGATGTGAATGGTCACATGCTTGGACTGCGGCACCTCCATCACCGGCCCCGATGGCGAGGGGATGACCTCGAACGAGGTGGTTATCCTCGAACTGGTGCGCCCGGTCGCGTCGGCGATGATGACGACCCCCGGAAGAACATTCTGCGTCAATACCGAACGCAATGTAGACCGGAGGAAACGCATATCCTCCTCAACGGTGATCACAGCCGTAATGCCGGTATCCACATCCTGCCTATGCGTATATGGTCGAGAAGACATGGCGTCGGCCAACGCCTCATGAATATCGCTATTACCTGTCGGACTCATAAACTCCCAGTGTACGCACCAGACTTGAAGGGGGTGTGTGGAGCTACGCCCGCTCCCGGTGCTCTCGCTTATATCGACGGCGTTCGCGCTCGCTCATGCCACCCCAAATACCGAATCGCTCATCATGGTCGATGGCCCATTTCAGGCATTGCTCACGCACTTCGCATTTTGCGCACACACGTTTGGCATCACGGGTCGAGCCCCCCTTTTCCGGGAAGAACGCCTCCGGATCGGTTTGCGCGCACAACGCCTTGTGCTGCCAAGATACATCGCCATCAGGTCGGAATAGTCCCCACAATTCGTGCCATGGCTCTTCGGCTGAATCGTCGACCACACCCCACATGCGATTCTCCTTGCCTATTGAGCTTTTCATACGGACTAAATTACACACATGCAATTTCGGTTTTGTCAAATTCTTTCTCGTGTCATTACATCATTTTTATGGAACTGTGTGCTATGGCGTGAACGCGATGCCCTGACGCCGTTGCACATGATATTGTGCCGTTCCTGCGCAGGAACACCATAGCGCAGGAACACCCGGCGGATGCTGTGTCAAAGTGTCATTCAGACAATCGACAGTTTCAGGAGGGGTTATGACGCAGGAATCAGGTGGGGCGGATCCGCATATCAACCCGCCAAGCTTCATTCCTGCGGGAAATCGACGCACCCGGCCTTCCGGGCAGGTGCCACGCTCCTTCGCCCCCGCCCGAACCTCGCGCCAGTCAGGTCAAGCTCCATCGGCCCGTCCGTCCGTCACGGGAAATGACATCGAAGAGCCTCAACTGAACGCCAACGCCACGGCAAGCGCCAACGTCGCGGACAACGGCAGGCGGACTCCGCCCAGTTTTTCTCCGAAAACCGGACGCGCCACTCGCAGCACGGCTCCGGATGCCGCCGCACCGCGCAGCATTCCGCCGTCGCGAGCGCGGATGTCTTCCGGCTCATCCCGCAACGCCGTGCGCAATCCGTCGGATATGCCGGTTTCCCGGCCCTCATCGCCAGCAGCAAACGTGTCCACGAAGTTCAGCCATCTTGGCCGGCCGGCGGCGGCAACGGCGAAAACGGTAACGGCACGCCGTCCGCGAGCCTTACGCATCACCCTATGCGCAATCGCGGTACTGGTGGCGGCGTTGATTCTTTCCGTTTTCGGTGCCTGGCAATGGGTGGACAGCAAACTGAATCGGAGCGACTGGCTGACCGACACCCCCAACACGCCGGCCTCGACTTGGCTGATTCTTGGCTCCGATGAGCGTGACGGTTCCACCGATTACGGCGGCGTAGACAATATCTCTGGCTTCAGGACCGATACGATTCTGGTGCTGATCAAGCCCAAAAGCGGGCCGAGTTCGTTGGTTTCCATTCCCCGCGATTCGCTCATGAACGTCGATAACCAGTACATGAAAATCAATGCGGTGGCGCTGATTGCGGGCAAGAAGGCTTTGGTAAGCAACGTCGAGCAGATCACCGGCCAGAAAATCGATCATGTGGCACAGATCAAGTTCGGCGGTCTGCAGAACGTGGTGAACGCCTTGGGCGGTATCGAACTGTGCTATGACGAGGATGTTCAGGATTCCTATTCCGGACTGAACTGGAAGGCGGGATGCCATACGGCGGATGGTTCCACCGCATTGTCCTTCTCTCGTATGCGATATGCCGACGCGCGAGGAGACTTCGGACGCAACGAACGCCAGCGACAGGTCATCTCGGCCATCGTCAAGAAGGCTTCCAGCAGTGAGACCCTGACCAATCCGTCCAAAATCGTGGCAGTGTCCAATGCCGCGATGAGCGCACTCACCGTGGACGAGAAGACCAACCCTTACACGTTGCTCACCATGGCGTTGGCGTTCAAAAGCGCCACCGGCTCGAATGGCATCTCCGGCAGCGTGTACTGGTCCGACCCCGATTATTACGTTGATGGCGTTGGTTCCTCGGTGCTGCTTGACGACGCCAAGAACACCGAACTGTTCAATCAACTTGCCGACGGCACGTATAAGGCCGGCACCGTGGGCAATCTGGCGGAAGGCTGACCGACGCTTTCCCGGAGCCCATCGGCTTCATCATCGGCGCATGATCGTCACCGTTGCCTACACCGCCAATCATGCACGGGCAAAATGTCATGTGGATAACTCGGCAAGCTAGAACCACATACCTTGATTCGGCTTGCGCTTTCGGCATGCGTTCCCCCACGCTGGAAGCATGACATCACAGCAGAACGATTCGAAGCGACATTCCGTCCATACGGCATCCGCCGTATCCCGGGCGAAGCACCGTTTGGGCGCGCCGCCATTGCGCGCCCGCCTGACCATGTTTGCCGCGGCATGCCCGATGATCGCGCAGGCATTGATGATGGTCATACTGCTGTTGCACGGGCAATGGCTGTTCGCCGCCATGATCGCACCGGGCATATTCGCCTGTCTCGTGTCCCTGCTGCTGACGCTCCCCTCGCCTCCAGGCCCGGAGAAGGCTCCCGATCCGCAACAGGCAACGATCGATGTCGGTATCACGGGCGACGCCGATGACCGCGCCGCAGACCTCCGTCATGCGCCGTCGCAGCCGATAGAATCGCTGCTGCACTTCGCACGCCTGCCATGGCGCGCCATTGTGGGCCGCTGGCTTGAACCCCTTGACCTTGCGGTGCCGATCGGCATGACCGGAAGCGAGCCGCTGATGCTCGATCTGAACCGTCAGGGGCCGCATGCTCTGGTGGCCGGCACCACTGGTTCCGGAAAATCCGTGTTGCTGCAAAGCTGGTGTCTGGCGCTCGCCTCGATGAACGGGCCTGAGCATCTGAATTTCGTGTTCTTGGATTTCAAAGGCGGTTCCGCGTTCCGCAAACTCGAACGGTTGCCGCATACCGTGGGCAGCGTATGCGATCTGGATCTGGCGCATGCCGTACGCGCGTTGCGTGCGCTGGAAGCCGAACTGACACGCCGTGAACAGCTGTCCGCCGCTGTCCATGCTTCCGATATCCGCGATATGGTCAATCCACCACCGCGCCTGATCGTGGTCATTGACGAATTCCATGCCCTGAAGGACCAGCTCCCGGATTATGTGAATCGTCTGGTGCGTATTGCCTCGCTCGGCAGGTCACTGGGCATGTATCTGATCGCCTGTACGCAGAATCCCATGGGTCAGGTCAGTGCCGATATGAAGGCGAATATGTCCGTCAGCATTTGTTTACGGGTTCGGGACCGTCTGCAATCATGCGAGCTGCTTGGCGATGGTCGTGCCGCCGACCTCAGTCCGGCAATGCCCGGTGCGGCGTTCTGCAACGATTCCGAACAGGTGACGGCATTCCGCTGTGCAACGGCACGCGATATCGATGCGGTGTGCCGCCAGATCGCGTTCGCATCGCGGTTCGTCGGAAGCCAGCCGCAACCGTCCCTGTTTACCTCGCCACTCCCCCGGCACGTAAAAGACCGGACTGTGGCCGACCACGCACCGCAACGCATTCGATTTGGACTTGCCGACGATGGCATCAACCTGCGAGAGGCGACGGTATCCCTCACCGGTGGCAATATCGGTGTCATCGGCCCGCAGGGGCGCGGCAAAACCACGTTGCTGAAAACATTGGCTCGACACGCCAGCATGGCTGATGGCTTGGCGGTACGTGTCAGTTCCCCGCATCGTCGGGTATGGAGCTCGCAATGGCTTCATGGCGGCCGCTGCACGCCGTATGCCAGCTCGGATGCACCACCGCCTCCGCATATCGTGTGGTTCGTCGACGACGCCGATGAGTTGTTCGACCCATTCCGCACCGACGAGCAGGCGCTGTCTTTCACACATGCGTTGGCCGATGAGTCCGTCAGCGTGGTATTCGCCGTCAGCACGATTCGCCCGATACGTATACCGGAGCATTGCAATACCAGAATCGTGTTCCCGTGCGGGGAGAGAACGTCCGATCTTATGGCCGGAGTCCCCGCTCGCCTATTGGATATGATGAGTCATATCGATGCCGACAACGCGGGCCGGGCCGTGCTCATCGAGGGCACATCGGCATGTCTGGTGCAGTGCGCTTCGTGAAAACTTCGGTTTTTTCTCGGCAAAACCTCTTGAAAATCACCACGGTTCGTGGTTACCTTGGTACTGGACTTAAGGAACAACACCAGCCACGGGGCTTTTAAGGGAGGCAAGCAATGAGCAGCGCTTTTGATTGGCGAGCCAAGGCCGCATGTCGTGACAAGGATCCGGAACTCTTCTTCCCGGTGGGCAACACCGGTGCAGCCTATCAGCAGATTGAGGAGGCCAAGGCCGTGTGCCGCACCTGCAAAGTGATTGACGCATGCCTGAAGTGCGCACTGGACACCAATCAGGATTACGGCGTGTGGGGCGGCTTGAGCGAAGATGAGCGTCGTGCGCTGAAGCGCCGCGCCATGCGCGCCCGCCGTTCTCAGGCCATGCAGATGCAAATCTGATGTTTTGATTATCGCTTCGTCATACTAGGAAACCCTCCCGCTTGGGAGGGTTTCCTCATTTCGGGCTTCGCATCACTCGTCCTGAGCAGCCCTGAGCTTCATATCAAGCACCACGCGGGTGCCGCCTTCGCGGCGCGGCTCCCAATGCACGGAACCACCGAAATCATTGGTCACAAAGGTGTTGATGATCTGCGTGCCCAAACCGGAACCGGAAGAACGAGCCAATCCACCCTGTTCTTCGGAGCCGAGACCGGAACCGTCATCCTCGACCACCACATTGAGGTTCGGGCCGGAGCGGCCCACGGAAATCGTGATATGGCCATCCTTGCGGCCTTCGAACCCATGCTCCACCGAATTGGTGATGAGCTCGGTCAGCACGAGGGACAGCGGCGTGGCATCCTGAGCGGGCATCATGCCGAACTTGCCCATGTAGTTGATATCGATGTGCTGGTCTTTCATCGTGGCTAGGTCCACGGCCATGCGCAGCAGGTTGGCGATCACCTTGTCGAAGTCGACGACCTCGTCGGCGGTCTGGCTCAATCCCTCATGCACCATGGCAATGGTCTGCACGCGGCGTTGCGCCTCCTGCAATTCCTTCTTGACCTCATCCGACTTGGTCTTACGAGCCTGAAGCCTCAGCAATGCGGAGACGGCCTGCAGGTTGTTCTTGACACGATGGTGAATCTCGGAAATCGTAGCGTCCTTGGTCTGCAGCTCCTGCTCACGACGGCGCAGCTCGGTGACGTCACGGCATAGCAGAATCGCTCCGATACGGCCGTTGTTGTCATACAAGGGCAACGAGCGCATCGAGACGGCGGAACGGTTGGCGTTGAGTTCGGAGTCGACCGCGGCTTTGCCTGTCAACACCAACGGCAGGGTTTCCGGAACAGGGTCGTTCTCCTTCAATAGCTGTGTGCCGAGTTCGCTGAGGTAATGGCCAGGCATGGTGGTCAGCAGACCGAGACGCCTAAAGCAGCTGATGGCGTTCGGGGCTGCGTATCGAACCACGCCGTCCATGGTCAGGATGATGAAGCCGTCCGCCACGCGAGCGATATGGCGTTGGCTCATCACCGAATCCTTGTAGGGGAATTGGCCTCGCGGAATCATCTCGTACAGATGCTTGCCGGCGTTGATGCTTTCCGACTCATATCGGCCGTTGGATTCTCGTGTGGCCATATTGGTCTCACGCACGACCAAGCCCAAGGTCTTGCCATTGTGCCGAACCGGCGCGTACACGTTGCAGACGGTCGCCTTGCCCACGGTTCTCAATACCGTGGAGCGGAACACCACGCTGGAGAGCATGGCGGCGTCCAATTCGCCGACCATGTCGTCCGGCATGACGTTTCCCACCACGTCTTCCGCCCGCAGCGTCATAACGGTGGATGGACGGCATTGCTCGGCCACCACGTATTTGCCATCGCCATCCTGTACCAGCAGCAGCAGATCGGCAAAGCTCAAATCGGCGATCACCTGCCAATCGGCGACAAGATGATGCAGCCACTCGCGGTCCTCGTCGTCGAAGTCGGGGCGCGTTGCAAGGATATGTGAAAAATCAGCCATATCCCTATCATACGCAGACGCACCGCCGCCGTCGCGGCAAGCCACACGGGCAAGTACGACGACTATGACGACATCGCATCTTCAATACCGCGCCAATCGCGTTGCACGGCTTCCCGCCCGTGGCCAAGGTGCCGGCATGTTGCTTATCGTACACGGCAAGCATCACGTACAGTTTGATATCCGAAGCCGCCACCATATTGCCGGCATTGCTGTGTCCATGGAACCCATCATCGCGTTTGCCTGCGCTTTGGTGTGATCGACGCCAGGACGCCCGGCGGGAGGTTCAGGAGAAGCAGGGGCCGCCGGATTGGCCTCGGGCTGCTCCAATGGGCTTCCGCACTGCGAACAGAAGGCATTTCCTTGCTCGTTGGCAAACCCACACTCCGTGCAATACACCATCGCCGAGCCCTTTATTGCTGCGACGTTCTCATCTTCGGATTCCATAGTATCGCCGCCATTGGGTGATAGTGTTCGTGCGAGTCGGTATTGACAAGCATAAAAGTTACGCTAACGTAGGTTACGGCAGCGTAAGAAGCGTATCGTCAACTCGTGAAACGGGGGCATCACCATGGCATCAACAACCGGCGACTCGGAAAAGACGATGCATCACGACGCTCATAACAGCGCGACGATTGCAGAGGATGCCACCATCGCATCCAAGCGTCAGGCGGCTATCGAGGCGCGCGAACAGGCGTTGCAGGCCAAGGCTGATGCCGTACGGGCCAAGGCCCAGTTCAAGGCCGAGGCCATTCGAGCCAAAGCCGAGGAGAAGGCCCGGCACAAGCTCGCCAAAGCGGAGAACCGTGCACTGAAAATCGAGGGCATTGCCCCTGCGGAAGTGGAACGCAAGATTCGTCTCGACGTGCACGGACGGCCAAAGCCGTTGATGCGCGGCTGGATTCACGCGATTGCCGCTCCCCTGTCATTGGCGGCAGGCATCGTGCTTATATGCTTGGCACATGGCGCGAGTCTGAAGTGGGCGTGTGCCGTGTTCATGACAGCGTCGCTGATTCTGTTCATCAATTCGGCCTGCTACCATCTGGGCGATTGGAGCCCGCGCGTCACCGATGTGCTGCGGCGTATCGATCATGTCAACATCTTCCTGCTCATTGCTGGCACGTATACCCCGGTTTCGTTTGCGCTGGAACCATTCTGGCGCAATGTGATCATCATATCGATGTGGGCGTGCACGGCCATCGCCATCGTGATTCATGTGATCTGGATCAATGCACCACGCTGGCTGTATACGGTGGTGTACATCATCTTCGGCATCTACGGCCTGGCTTATATGGTGATGTTCTGGAATTCGCCGTATGCGGGGCCAGCCGTGGTGGTGCTGCTGTGCGCCGGCGGTGCCTGCTACATCCTCGGCGCCATCGTCTACGCCTTGCGCAAGCCCGACCCTTGGCCTCGCGTCTTCGGATTCCATGAGATTTTCCACTGCGGAACGGTGGCCGGATATGCCTGCCATATGGTGGCCATCTACATGGTGATCGTCTCGCTGTGGCAATAAGCGCTACGACATATAAGTATGCCCCCGCCTACGGGGGCATACCAGTCACTTAACTCAGGCCAGCGGCTTGGCGGCCTTGACAGTCACGGACAGCTCGCGGCCGTTCGGTGCGGTGTAGGAAACGACGTCGCCCACCTTGGCGCCCTCGATGGCCTTGCCAATCGGGGAATCCGGGGTCATGATGTCGTAGTCGGTGCCGGCCACGATGTCACGGCTGCCGAGCACGTAGGTCATCTCGTTGCCGTTGAGCTCGATGGTCACCACAGAGCCCTCGCCCACGGTGCCTTCCGGAGCATTCTCGATGATCTTGGAATCGCGCAGCTTGACGGTGAGCTCGGTGATGCGGCCCTCGTTCTTGCTCTGCGCCTCACGGGCGGCCTGGTAGCCGCCGTTCTCGGACAAGTCGCCCTCGGCACGCGCCACGGCGATCTTGTGCGCGATTTCCTCACGCAGCTCACCTTCACGATGGGCGAGCTCTTCCTTCATCTTGTTGTATGCTTCCTGCGTCAGCAGGTAGACCTTGTCCTCAGCCATATCGTCCTCCTGAACCGTTGTCGATGCTGAAACAATCTTCGTTATTTATGACAAAACGCCGGCTATGACCCCGGCGTTCGTCATGTGCTGACCTATGGTCAGCGGGTGGAAATGATGTCGATGACGAACACCAGCGTGTCCTCGCCGCCGATGCCGGCCTGCGGGATGCCGCGGGAACCGTAGCCGTATTCCTGCGGAATGGAAACCACCAGACGCGAACCCACGTTATGGCCCGGCACAGTCTGGTCCCAGCCCTTGATGACCTGTCCCACGCCGATGCCGAAACTGGCGGGCTGATGACGGTCGAAGCTGGAGTCGAATGGGGTGTCCTTACCCCACACCACGCCGTGGTAGTTCACGGTGACGGTGTCGCCGCGACGCACGATCGGGCCGTCTCCCTCGGTCAGCTCCACAACCTTGAGGCCCTTCGGGGCTTCGGGCGTCGGGAACTCGATAACGGGCGTGGTGCCAAATTCGGCGTTCACCTGAGGCATCTGATCTGTCATTAGTCCTCCTTCAAAGACACAATGCGCCCTACCTTAGCACCATCGGCGAATCGGCGGTAGTCCTTCATCCCTGTGCGATACGACACGCTGGCCGTATACGTCAATTCCGGTCATCATGCTGGTGAATACCGGACATGTCAATCAGCATTCGACGACATTGACGGCAAGTCCACCCTTGGAGGTCTCCTTGTATTTGGCCATCATGTCTTCACCGGTCTGCTTCATGGTTTCGATGGCCTGATCAAGGGTCACGATGTGTGAGCCGTCGCCGAGCATGGCCATACGCACGGCGTTGATGGCGGTGTTGGCGGCCATGGCATTGCGCTCGATGCATGGAATCTGCACCAATCCGCCCACCGGATCGCAAGTCAGACCCAAGTTGTGTTCGATGCCGATCTCAGCAGCATTTTCCACCTGTTCCGGCGTGCCGCCTACGACTGCGGCAAGTCCGGCCGCCGCCATCGAACAGGCCGAGCCGACTTCGCCCTGGCAACCGACTTCCGCACCGGAAATTGAGGCGTTGCGTTTGAACAGGTATCCGATGGCACCGGCGGTCAGCAGAAACGTGACCACGCCCTGTTCATTGGCGTTGTCCACGAAATGCCAGTAATAGTGAAGCACGGCGGGAATGATGCCGGCGGAACCGTTGGTCGGAGCGGTTACGATGCGCCCGCCTCCGGCATTCTCCTCAGAGACGGCCAAGGCGAAGAGATCCACCCATGCGGCGTCGGAAGACTCGAGCACGGCGTCTTTGCGCCGGCTGTCGCGGCGCAGCACATCGGAATTCGAGGCGAGACGCCGATACATTTTCGGCGCGCGGCGGGGTACGTCAAGGCCACCGGGCAATGTGGGTTCCGCCGAGGTGCATCCGTGGTCCACACAGGCGCGCATAACACGCCAGATGGCATCAATATCGGATCGGACCTGGATGCCCGAGCGTGAAGCGGTTTCGTTGGCCCATACAAGTTCGGCGATGCTGAGATGATGTTCCCGGCATAACGACACCAGTTCAGTGCATGATGAGAACGGGTAGGGTGCCTCGACGCCGAAATCAGTGGATGATGACTCGTCCGCATCGGCAAAGGAGGCGCCTTCCGGAGGGCGTTCATGAATGCCGATCATCGGGTCTTCGGGAGCGCCTTTGCGCACGAATCCGCCGCCGATGGAATACCAGACCTGTTCGTCGACCAAGCTTGCGGCGGCGTCGAACGCCTGGAATCGCATGCCATTGGGGTGCGCGGCCATGCGCTTCCATTGTTCGAACACCACGTCACGGTCGTAGTCGAAATGGATGCGTTTGAGGCCGGCGAGGTTCAGAGTATCGTCCAACGCGCAGATCTCGCGGATGTGCATCATGTGGTCGGTATCCACGGTGGCCGGCAGATTGCCTTCGAGCCCGGCCATCGTAGCACGATCGGTGCCGTGGCCGAGACCGGTCAGCGCCAGAGAACCATAAAGCGTGATTTTGACACGTGCGGTGCGATCGACCAAATGGTCGGCCTGCAACGAGGAGGCGAAAGCATGTGCCGCGACCATCGGGCCTACGGTGTGCGAGGATGAAGGTCCGACGCCGATGGTGAACATGTCAAGCACACTGAACATTTGGCTCCTTCTCCCCTGCTGGTTCGGCATGCCGGTGTTACCAGGCGTCATGCCATCACGATATCGTATCCCAGCCCAGCGCCCGGAATCGCTTTCGCCTTGTGCGATGATGGCCGCGCGCGTCGTGCCGGCGAGCGATAAGTCAGTCAGTGAGACAGTGCGGAGAACATCATGACCAGTACGATGATACCGATGATGGCCAATACGATCTGCACCACCATCAGCCCGATGGTCAGTCCCTTCTTGGTGGCGATTTTGGGCGCGTACGCCTGTGCCAACAGGAAGGCGATGAAGCCGAACACCGCGTAGTTGACGGTCAGGGCCATCACATCGCCGTTCGACAACACCACGCCGTTCAGCGGCTGGTTCAGCGTGTTCATCATCGCGCTCATCACGAACATGCCCCACACGCCGTAGCCGATTAATCCGACGACGCCGTACAGCCATGGCTTGAGTTTGTCGTTGGCACGCAGGGTCAGGGCTTCGGCACACCACAACAGGGCGAAGCCGACGATGTAGGTGAACGCCACGGCGATCAGTATCACGATAGTCGCCCATGGCAGGAGTGCGGCCACATTGCCGATCATGGACAGATAGAATCCCGAGCAGGCGATGGCACCAACGGTGAGTGCAGTGCCCGCAATGACGGCTTGGGCAAGCATGGTGGGCAGGGCGCCTTGTTCGACTCGTTCGACATCGGTCCAGCGTGAAGCCATGTGGATT